>Ga0194129_10009672_pt1 | contig 10720 bp, 4 predicted proteins | sample TA2KigCa35mmetaG_FD_150862 | JGI IMG/M metagenome (GOLD analysis project Ga0194129, IMG submission 150862) | Freshwater microbial communities from Lake Tanganyika, Tanzania - TA2015038 Kigoma Deep Cast 35m | ecosystem: Environmental > Aquatic > Freshwater > Lake | place: Tanzania: Lake...
CCCGGCTGCACACTGGAATCCGCTCGTCCTCGAACTCCAGGAAGACTGTGTCGATGTTCCCGTCGCAGCGGACGTGCGGCTCGAGCATCTTCTCCACGTCCTCGGCGGCGTAGACCTGCTGCGCGCTCAGGTCCAGCATCCTGTAGCCCCTGGGGCCCAGCCTGCCGCCGTACTTTTCGGCAAACGCCGGGCGGCCGTGCCTGTCGACGCGAGCAAACACTCGCATCGCGATGCGCCGCCATGCAGCCCGGCAGCCTCGGAAGCGTTGCTTTCTTTTTTGGGCCGCGCGCGCCCGCGCGCGCGGCGCGGTATTAAGGAGGGCGCAGGCATGCCGCCGACGCGCGCGCCGCCGACGCGCGCGCCGCCGACGCGCGCGCCGACGTACTTCCTGGGGCTCAACCGCAAGGGCGACTACGCGTGCTTCGTGTTCACCGACGAGCGCATGTACCTGAGGGCTCTGGACGCGTACGCCAGGCTGGGCTGGCTGGACTGAGGCCCGCTCGTGGCTTCGCTATGAAACGCTTTCCGACGCGTCGTGTATTTGTAAAAAATATAGTCCCCGAGTCCGGTCTCGGAGTACCCACGCGCGCACAACGTGCTGCTGTGCCGATGCCGCGCACGACTCCCGAAAAAAAGCGCCAGCGACAGCGCTCGGAGGAACACATCACTGGCGAGCTCCCGTCCTCGCTCGCGTCGCTGATCTCGGCCGTCTCCAAATCCGTCCCCGCGCCACAGCGCCTGCGCGCCGAGGTGCAGTACGTCTCGCCGCAGCTCCAGCTGCTTGCGCCCTTCGACGCGGTGGCCCTGGACCCCGCGGCGCGGCGCCTCGCGCACGAGCAGGCCTGCGCCGTCCTGCGCGCCGAGGACGCCCTCCTCGAGAAGCTGCTCGAGGTGCGCATCATCACCACGCAGAGGGCGGCGCCGGGCTCGGCGCCGGGCGCGCCGGGCGCGCCGCGGGACACCGCGCTGCGCAACCACGTCAACATCCGCTTCAGCCCCGAGTACTGCACCATGGTGCACCACGAGCGCGCAGGGGCGACGCCAGCCGACTCCGTCATGTTCTGCTTCATGGCCTCGAACCAGGTCGAGCCCATTCTCGTCGTCGTGGTCGTGCACCCCGACCTCGGCCGACTGCATAACATCACGGACGTGCAGCTGCAGCAGCTGGAGGTCGCCCTCATGCAGCTGAAAGCACGCTACGAACTACACGGCGAGACCTACGCGTACACGGGGGTGAGCGAGAGGCTTGCGGGGTCCTGGCATTCCCGACACTTCCATTTGAAGATACGAATCCCCACCGAGATGTACATGGAAGTTTTTCCCGCAATGCAAGTAATAGCACGGAAACGTCATCTGCTGGAACCTTTTAAGAGGAAATGGGAGCCAATTGCATACAAGTTTGAGAGTCAACCAACTGAGTCTTGGTCGGAAGTAAAGCGAAGAATAGAAGCGGATATAAAGAATAGTTTATACTGCGAGTAATTTTAAATATTTGACGGTAAAATGTTTAAGAACATAAAGTAAAGTATATAACACGGGTGTTTTTAAGCATGTACAAGGTCAATGTGACACCAGCTGACAGCTTCAATGACTCTGGATGTGCTCCAAATTACGAGCATGATGAGGAGCACGATGAGGGAGATTATCCGTCTTTGAATGGAAATAATGAAATTAGTCTTAATAATATCAATACAAACGCATTTTCCACTGAATTTAAAGATTTGCCCACAAACGCGTTGATTCAAACAATTACAAAATTGTCTGAAAATCATGAATCCTTAAAAGATTTTGTCGAAAAATTCCCTACTGGTAAGAAAAATCCTGATAAAAAGAAATGGACTGTGGAAGTTCTGGAACATTGCAAAAAAATGGGTATTGTTCTTCCTCCTAAACCTGCTCGCAACCCCAAAAAAACAAAAAAAGTGGCAAAGGCGCATCATCTCGAACACTTTTCAGTGGAAGAGCACATGGGTAACAATGGTCCTTACCTCAAAATATATCATAAACATCATCATCATAAAAAACACACTTATAATCCAAAACATGATGGTTATCACGCACCAGAATTTAACTATGATTATTCTATCAAACCAAGCACTGGTAAGTCACACCATGAATCAGAAACATCAGTGGCTTTACCTAGTACGGTGACTCACATGGTTCGACCAAACCCTGTTGCACGCAGAACTTAATACGTAAAAGATGCAGTTGGACGAGTTGTTACTCAGGACGGCATTGCGCGAAAGTAATCACCCTACCTTAAGAGTTTTCATCTTCAGACAGAAAATTTCCTTAAAACAGAAACTTTCTTTGATTGGGAGTAGATGAAATAGACTTTAATGATTTAAATTCAATAAAAGCAATTGTAAAATTTCTTTGATGTTATGCACACGAGATTGCCTCGGTACTTTTAAACGGCTGTTGATCCTCTTGCGCGCGATGTGTTGTCCTCTTTTATGTAATAGTAGAATGGAAGGGCGGGGTCGCGGTGGTACGTGATGAGCGGCGTCCCGTCCTGTGCGTAGAGTGGCAGCGTGACAGTGATCATTTTGGTGTGTCCGGGGCCGATGGACTCGTTGACGCGCGACGCGGCATCGGCGCGGTCGTCGGTGGTGGACTTGCGGCCCGGCGTGGAGCCCTTGCCTGCGACGATGAGGATGAGGCGGACGGTGTTGGCCTCGATTGGCTTGAGGTTGGAGGAGCCGCCGAGGACGTAGAAGGCGCGGAGGACGCGGGATGTCTGCGGGCGCTCGAGGAGGCGCGCGTGGAGCTCCTCGGACACGGGGAGCATGACGCGGGTGCCCTGGAGGCGGGCGTCCTGGAGGATGCGCGCGTAGACGGCGTTGTTGATGTGGACCCAGAGCTCGGCGCCCTCCTGGAGCATGGCGCGCGACATGGTGGCGAAGTCCATCTCGAAGGCGCGGCCGGGCGCGGCGGCGGCGCCCCCGCCTCCTGCCGTGCTCACGCAGTAGCGCCCGTCGCGCAGGAAGGCCCCGTCGCGCTCGAGCACGAGGCCCCAGCAGGCGGGGGGGAGCGGCGCGCCGCCCGCGGCGCGGCGCGGCGCGCGGAGGAGCGCGTCGCCGGCGGGGGCGAAGACGGGCTCGAGGGCCGCGGGGTCGAAGAAGGCCTGGCCGGCGTAGACGCGGGCGCCGGCGGGCCCGGCGGCGGCGAGGCGGGCGGCGCTCTCGTCGCGCTGCTCGCGGAGCGCCTCGAGCTCGCTCTCGAAGATCTCGCGCTGGGTGGGCGAAGCGGCGGCGCCTGGCGCGCGCGCCTCGCAGAGTGCGAAGGCGCGCGCGGCCTCGTCGCAGAGCTCGCGGAGCTCTGGCGGGGCGTGGAAGTCCCAGAAGCGGGCGACGTGGCGGCCGGCGGGCAGCACGCGCACGTTGCAGGCGCGGCCCTCGAGCGTCGCGACGAGCGCGACGGGGCGCGAGCCGTCGGTCTCGGGGGCGAGGGCGGCGTGGCAGAGGTCGGCGACGGAGGCGAAGAACTCGAGCTCGCCGGCGCGCTCGAGCCAGATGCACTGGAGCGCTGCGGGGTCGGCGGGCAGAGCCGCAGCGGGTTCCGCGGCGGCGTCGGCGTCGAGGGCCCGGGCGGCCCCCGCGGCGGGCGCGCACACGATGCGGAGCGCGGCGTCCTGCGCGAGGCAGGCGTCGAGGGCGGCCCAGAGCGCGGCGGGCTCGAGGCGCTCGGCGGCGGCGAGGGCGGCGAGCGGCGCCTCGACGACGGCGCGGGGGGTGTGCGCGTGCCAGTGGAGCGCGACGAAGCGCTCGGCGTGCTCGTGGAAGAGGTCGGCGCTCGGGCGCACGTGGAGGCCGGGGCGCGCGGGGACGGTCCAGCCGTCCTGGGCGAGCAGCAGGAGCACCGGCCAGTGCACGACCGGGCATAGCACGCAGGGGAGGCTGCGGAGGCCCGCGCGCTTGGGGTGGCGCGTGTCGACGAGCACGGTGCGGCCCTCGAGGCAGACGCCGTGCTTGAGCAGCTCCTGGAACTCGGAGACGCAGACGGAGGAGTCGTCGGGGAAGGGCATCGCGGAGAAGGGCACGACCTCGCTGTGCGCCAGGTCCTCCGCGCCGGGCCACTCGTGCGTCGGGAGCGTCGGGCGCAGGAGGACGCGCTGGCGCTCGACGCGCGCGGTGAAGAGCAGGCCGTGCTCCCACGACATGCACGGGAGCTCGCGGCCGTCCTGGACGCTGCAGAGCGTGAGCGTGCACTGCTCGTGCGCGACCTCGTCGGGGCCGACGCTGCGCCCGAGCGCGAGCATCGCGGGGAGCAGGTCGTTGTGGTAGCGGAGGGCGCAGGCGGGCTCGGCGCGCGCGAGGCCGGGGGCCGCCGAGGGGCCCGCCCCGCGCTCGAGCGCCCAGCGGCGCGCGCACGCCTGCACCTGGCCGAAGACGTGCGCGGCGTGGGCGACGCTCTCGGGCGGGAAGGGGAAGAGCTCGTGGCGCGCGCGGGCGTTCTTCATCTCGGGCCAGGCCTCGGCGACGCTGTGGTAGAGCAGGAGCTGCTCGCCGCGCGCGAGGCTGAGCACGGTCCAGTTCTGCACCGAGGGCGAGCGCGCGGAGACGCTGAGCATGTTCTCGCTGCGCCCGTCGACGGCGGCGGTGTGCGTGTCGACGTGGAGGCGCGCGTCGTACTCGATGGCGGCGGGGGCCTTGGCGTGGAGCACCGGCGAGGGCGCGGGCAGGTGGACGAGCCCGCTGTTCACGGGCACGAGCGCCTTGTCGACGCACGTGTGCAGGAGCAGGCTGAGGCACCCGAGCGAGACGTGCGACATGTTGCGGAGGTGGACGCACGACACGAAGGACGCGTTGTCGTGCGCGGCCGGGCTCCAGTCGCGCGTGAGCCCGAGGCCCTGGAGCACGACGAAGTGCACGAGGCGCATGCAGAGGTTGACCTCGATGCCCTGGGTCTTGCCCTGCACCGAGACCGAGGGGTTGCAGCAGAACTCGAACATGTTCTGGCGCGAGTCGATCACCGGCGCCGCCCACGCGTCGCGCTGCGCGCCGAGGGCGTCGGGGCCGCCGTAGACGCGCGCGCGCACGCCGCGGCGGAGGAGGTACGGCGCGAGCAGGCGCGTGAAGAACTCGTGCTGCGAGATGGCGGGGCTGAGCGCGCTCTGGAGGATGAACTGCTTGAGCACGCCGTCGCAGGCGCCGGCCGTGCCCATGGCCTCGTCCCACCACACGCCGGTGTGCGCGACGAAGGGGAAGCGCAGCTTGAAGACGTCGTTGGTGTTCATGTTCGGGGTCGGGAGCGCGGTGCCCGCGCGCACGCCGGCCCAGAAGCGCGGGGTGTGCTCGTGCTCGAGCATCGCGACGCCCTGCGTGACGCGGCGGCGGTGCGCCTCCTCCTTCTGCTGCAGCGCGAACATGGTCGCGAGCGTGCGCTGCGGCGAGCCGCAGATGTTCTTGTCCGGCTGCGTGTGGTGCCCGCCCGAGGGCGGGCTCCCGAAGCCCTTGATGTACTCGCTGTGCACGAAGCCGAGGTTCGGCTGGCAGTACGTGCTGCGCAGCTCCGCGCGCGGGCCCTGCGTGCGCGAGACGTGGTGCTGGCGGATGTCCTGCTCGGCCGCGGGCACGTTCCAGTACGCCCACTTCTCGAGCACCTCCTTGCTCGGGGGGTCGAGCACGCCCTGCAGCACCGGGCGCGGGCCGCCCGCGCACGGGCGCAGCCCCGCCGCGGCGGCCGGGTCGTTCTCGAGCACGCAGGGCGCGAGGAAGTCGCAGAGCCGCATGTACGCGTCGAGGTCGTCCTCGCCGAGCGCGTCCGCGTGTCCCGCGAGCACGAGCGAGAGCACGCGCAGCGTGCACGTGTGCTGGAAGCCCGAGAAGTGGAAGACGTAGCAGCTCACGATCATGACGTTGATGTCGAGCACCGCGGCCGAGAGCCAGAGGTGCAGCGAGGCGAGCGTCGCGAGGAAGCCGATCGGCTGCGTGAGCAGCGCGCGCACGCCGAGGAAGTAGGGCTGCGCGAGGTCGAAGGCCGCGCCCGCGCGCGCGCGGCGCAGCGCGCCGAGCAGCGCCGCGCCCATCACGTTGGCGACGTGCGTCGCGACGAGGAGCACGCGGCTCCACGGCCCGACCGCGTTGCGGTGCCAGACGTTGGTGTTGGCGAGGTACGGCCGCCGCAGGCCGCTGCAGAGGCGCCCGACCGCGCACTCGAGGTTGCGGTAGTTGCTGCGCAGCGTGTAGCAGTACGGGCGCGGGTCCACGGTGAGGCTCGAGCACAGCAGCGTCACGTCCTTGCGCAGCCACTGCAGCAGCAGGAAGTACAGCATGTTGTTCTGCGCGGTCACGCGGTCGATGACGCGGATGTCGGAGCGCACGTCCCCGGTGCTCATGTCGTTGGCGAGCAGCACCTGCGCATGCTGCGCGAGCTGCGCGCGCGCGTCGGCGTCGTGCGCGCCGGGCGCGCCGCCGCAGACGAAGAGCCCGTTGTCCTTGTCCTGCGTGCTGCTCGCGATCGTGATCCAGCGCCCGCCCTCGACCGCGGACGCGGGCGTCGCGTTGCACGGGCGGTTCCCCGTGAGGATCGTCACCGGGAGCTTGCGCAGCTGGCACACCGACTGGTTCTCCATCTGCACCGTCGTGTTCCAGGAGGCCTCCTTGACGCCGGCCTCGGTGCCCGTGTCCGCGTTCCCGCTGTGCGCCATCGTCGACTCGATCCAGCCCATCGTGTGCGCCTCCGCGCCCTCCTTGCCGAACTCGGACCAGTAGCAGCAGAGCCCGAGCTCCGTCTGGTGCGCGCGCTGGTGCGCGAGGATCACGCCCTCGCCGTTCATGAGCACGCCGCTGCCCATCAGCGTCGTGTACGAGAGCTTGCTCACGTTGCGCATGCTGTGGTCGCAGTTGTTCACCGCCTCGCGCTGCAGCGCCGGCGTCTGCGTGTTGAAGTTGAGGTGCGCGTTCTCCTGCTGGCCCTTGTTGCCCTTGGTCTGGTCGAGCCCGGCCCCCGCGTACTTGGGGTCGTACATGTAGAGCTCGGTCTGCTTCAAATTGTTCTTCTCGGGCTCGCGCAGCACGTTCACGGTGCCGGCCATGTCCATCACGCGCAGCGTCTGCCCGTACGCCCCGGGCGTGTTCATGCAGTGCGTCATCATGCACGCGCGGTCGAGGATCATCAGCAGCTGGTTCATGTACGAGAGGTCCACGTCGATGCGCGCGCTCGAGAGCGCCCAGAAGTGCGCGAGCGTGAGCTCGCCGCTGAGCAGCTCCGCGCTCGCCTCGCCCGCGAGCAGCTGCCGCTCGAGCGCCGCCTGCGGCTCGAAGTCCTTCAGCCAGGCCTCGGCGACGGCCGCCTGCTTCTTCAGGTCCTCGACGCTCATCGCCGCGATGCGGAACTGCAGCAGCTCGCACGAGCGCATCACCTGCAGACTCTGGTTGATCGCGGAGTTGATCTTGAGCACGCGCGCGCGGAAGAGGATGTCGATGTTGGTGTTCTCGCTGATCTGCGCGAGCGTCGCGCGCAGCGGGTGCTTCTCCTTGCCGACGAGCCGGAAGAGCTCCGCGCGGCGCGTGTCCGTCTGGTGCAGGCGCTTGATGTTCATCACGAGCTGGTACTGCCCGATCGCGTCGCGCAGCCACTGCACCGCGTCGACCTGCTTGATGCGGTGCATCTCGCGCGCGAGCCAGTCCACGTCCGGGATCCACATCGAGGAGGCCATGAACTCGTCGAGCGGGTCCTGCTCGCTGCAGATGTTCGTCAGGAAGAGCCGCACCATGCTCACGTCCTGCTGCGGCTGCGACATCGTGCCGAGCAGGCTCTCCTCGGCCTTGGCGCTGCGCTTCGAGAGCTGCTCGACGCGCTCCTCCTCCTCGGAGCGCTTGCTGTCCGTCTTGATCTTGAACCAGATGCCGCAGTTGCGCGCAAAGGCCTCGCCCTCGCAGAGGAAGACGTAGTCCGCGCTCGCGTCCACGATCTGCGCGTTCAGCCAGTCGCGCAGGCTCGCCGCCGCGTTCTCCGCATCCGCGTTCTCGACCCAGCCCGCCTGCAGCGTCTCCATCTCGCACAGCAGCTGCGCGCGCGCGACCTTGCGGAAGTTCACGCCGGGGTAGTAGTCGAGCGCCCACGACTCCACCGGAAGCCGGCTCTCGCGCCCGTTCGCGCGGTCCTGCAGCGCGAGGTCCGTGAGCATCTGGAAGTGCGTGCGCCGCGCGTCCACGACGTTGTCGACGTAGCGCTTCCACAGCTGCATCTCGGCCCAGTTCGCGACGTCCATGCGCAGCCCGCCGAGGTTCACGTTGCGGATGTGCTGCGTGTCGCAGAAGCGGAAGAAGCCCTCGACCATGCGCGCCTCGCACACGAGGTCCGCGGCGCCCGCGCGGTCGGTGTTGAAGAGCTGGTCGAAGGCGCAGGAGGGCTTCCCGAGCACGAGGTTCATGTGGTTCATCGTGTTCGTGAGCAGCGTGCAGAGCTTCGTGCGGTTCTCCGCCATGCGCTGCAGCATCACGAGCGGGTCGTTCGCGGGGAACTTGGCCAGGATGTACACGGCGTCGATGCTCACGTACGTGATCCGCCGCGTCTGCTGGTCGATCCCGCGCACCACGTGCTTCCACAGGAAGACGTCGGCGAGCACGGGCTCCGTCACCGGCGGCTGCGGCGCGTTCAGCACGGGCTCCCCGGCCATGTTCGGGTCGTTGCTCTGGTAGCGCGAGTCCACGAGCCGCGAGAGCTGCCGCTTATCGTGCTCCGGGAACGCGACCCCGGGCATGCGCAGCTCCCACAGCCGCCGCCGCAGCTCGGGGTCGATGTCGTCGACCGTGTGCGTCACGCTGCGCGAGGCCGCCTTGTGGTGGTTGTACTCGCGCACCGTCTGCGCGCCGTTCTGCACCCGCTGCATCCCGCGCTTCCCGCGCACGAACGGCTCCGTGTACAGCGTGCACACGCTCGGCCAGAGCTCGTCGCCCTGCGTGCCCTGCAGCCCCTCGCTGATGAGCTCGACCAGGTTCAGGATGTCCTCGCTCGTGTTGCTCACCTCGTCACCGTGCCGCATGTTCCAGAGCACGACGTCGGCCTTGCCCTGGATGCCGCCGAACGGGCCGCTGTGCATCGCGAGCGCGAGCTCGCGCGAGGTGTGCTGCAGCCCGACGAACACGTTCTGGATGAACTTGCCGTTGATGAGGTCGAGCTCCGTCTGCTTGTGCGTCGTCTTGATCGCGTGCAGGATCTTCGCCGTCGAATTCGAGCTGCACGCGAGCGGGTCCACGACCGTGTCCGCGAGGTCTGTCGACAAGGCGCGCAGTGGAATTGTCTCGTGCCACGGCGCGTGGAAGCGCATCGCAAATTCGGCATGCCCGCTGCGGTCGTTGCACCACGCGCGCTGCATGTCGCTCCCGAACGCGCCGTTGAGCAGCTGGCTGTTGTTCCGCTCGTGCCCCTGCTGCAGCCAGTACGGCGTCACGAGCCGGTTCGGCGTCGGCAGCCCGTACGGCGCCTTGTGGTAGTACTCGCAGACGTTGCGGTCGGCCTCCGCCATGCCCCGCTCCAGCAGCGGCAGCAGCGCGCGCCGCTCCGAGCGCGTCTTCTTCTTGTCGGCCCACGGTTCCGGCTCCTCGGGCGCCGGCGCGCGCTCGGGACGCCCGTCGGCGTAGCGCTCCGCGGAGCGCTCCGCGAAGCGCTGCGCGACCGCCGCGTGCAGACCAGGCTCGTCCTCCTGCGAGGAGTCGTCGATGAACTGCTGGTCCTCGGCCGTCTCCTCGTCCTCGGACTCCAGCTCGTTTTCTGTGTTGTCGATGTCCTCCTCGTCCAGCGACGTGCGCTTCCGCTTCTCGCCTCCGGCCCGCGCGCTCGCGTTTTTGTTCCCGAACCCCTCCTGCGCCGCGCCGCGCCCCGCGCCTCGCCCCGCGCTGCGCCCCGCGCCGCGCCCCGCGCCGCGCCCCGCGCCGCGCCCTGTCCCGCGCCCCGCGCCTCGCCCTGCCCCGCGCCCCGCGCCCTGCGCCCCGCGCCCCGCCCCGCGCCCTGTCCCGCGCCCGACGCCCCAGGCAGAGTCCTGCGTGGCGTGCGCCTCGCTGCGCATGGCGTACGCCTCGCTGCGCGCAGCGTGTGCTTCCTCGTGTGCAAGCGCAACGTGCGCCCCGCCGCGTGCCTCGTCGCGAGGCTGCGCGGCGCGCTCGGATGCCGACTCTCTGAAGACTACCTCCGCGCGCTCCGCGGGCGTCCGGAGCTGCGCCACGGCGTTACGCATGGGGTTCAGAGTCGTGCTCCAAATGTCCGTCAGCGTGCGCTGCGCCGACGGGGAATCGCTTGCTTCCTCGCGCGGCATTGCGCACGGGCTTACTCGCGCGCTCACAAAGTCTTGACCAAAACGCTCGACGGGCAGAAAGCCGGGAAACCTGAGATTCTACCGGATTCGCAAGATCTCAGGATCTCTTCTTCGAAACAGTTGCATTTTTTTGTATATTTTATTTTTAACGATATAAACCTTCTTTTGCATCACTGGCTATCGTCGCTGGGCGCACTCGAGCCCGGCCGGCGTAAGCGAGACAGGGCGCGCCGGGCTCTCGCCATGCACCTGCGCCGCTCGCACGACAGAGATCGCTCGGAAGACGCGCCGGCGCGCCGCGCGGCCGAGCACCCCGCGCCCGCGCCGCTCAGCATCCGCCTGCGGTTCTTCTTCGGCATGCTGGTCCTGCACGGCGCGGTCGTTCTCACGCTGCACTGGGGCATGCTCTGGTACCGCGCGCCCGAGCGCCCGCTGTCGGTGCCGCTTTCCGTGCACGTG
>Ga0194129_10009673_pt1 | contig 10720 bp, 6 predicted proteins | sample TA2KigCa35mmetaG_FD_150862 | JGI IMG/M metagenome (GOLD analysis project Ga0194129, IMG submission 150862) | Freshwater microbial communities from Lake Tanganyika, Tanzania - TA2015038 Kigoma Deep Cast 35m | ecosystem: Environmental > Aquatic > Freshwater > Lake | place: Tanzania: Lake...
GGACCGCGCGAAGACCGACGCCGTCGCAGCCACGGTGTTCCTTCTCGCGAACGAGCTCGACCGCGGCATGCTGCTCGCCGATGGCTTGCTGGCCGCGCCGGACCGCCGTGGCTTGACCACCTCGACCGCACTGCAAGCGGAGGGTGGACACGCGCTTCTGCGGAGGGTCATGCGGCGCGCGCGCCGTGAACTCGATGCCGAGCGGCTCTCGTTCGGCGAAGCGCGCGTCGACGGCCGCGCGGCGAGACTCTGGGAACGCGTCGAGTCCTTCGTCCTCGATCACGCCGACGCGGAGCGCATCACCAAGGCCGCGATCTTCCGCAAAACGCTGGTCTCGACGCTGCGGCCCTACGTCTCCGGCGGCCTCGACGACGTCCCGACCTGGCTCACGGGCGAGCTCGTCTCGGCCCTCGGTCCGGGGGTGGTCGGTGCCGCGCTCGACGAGGCGCGCGGCGTGGATCCGGGCGATGCGGCTCGCCCGTACTTCGATGCTTACGAGGCCGAGGTCGCCCTCGCCAAGGGCGACGAGACGCGGGCGCTCGCACTCGCCCGACGCGCCCTGGAGGCCTTGCCCGGGACCGAGGTCTTGCTCCGCGCGCGGACCGCCGCCATCGCTTACCAGGCGGCCAGGGACGAGGGCGAGGACGGGAGCGGTTACCTCGAGCAGGCGCTGACGCTCGACGGCGGCATCTTCCGCCGCATCGGGCTCGCGATCCCCGCGAGGCTCGAGTTGCCGGACGACGGCCTGGGCGCCGCGTTGCGCGAACTCCTTGAGGAATCGCCGCGCCTCGATCTCGGGGAGTCGGGCGTGATCCTCCGGCTCGCGCCCGGTCCGGCAGATGGACTCTGCGTACACGGCCCCACCTCGGGTGCACCGCTCCACTGCGCCAAGGCCGCGCCACCGGCCGAGGGCGACCCCGCACCCACGGAGCCGCGCGCGCGGGCGCGTCGCCTCGCGCGGGCCCTGCACCTCGAGGCGTTCATGGTGCCGCTCGGGCTCACCGGTACGGACGTCTCCTCGCTCGATGGCTCGACGACGACGAGCGAAGAAGCGGTGCGTGAGCGCCTCGAGCAACTCCTCGAGGCGGAGCCGGACGTCGGCGAACCCGAAGGCGTCGCGCCCGCCCTCAAGTCGCGCTGAGCCGAGGGGGGCCCGCGAGTTCCTCGTCGATCACGGACCTTGCGAGCGCAGGATTGTCCGAAATCAATCCGTCGACGCCGAGCCTGCACAGGCGACGCAGCTCGTCGGGCTCATTGACCGTCCAGACCGCTACGCGGAGCGACTCTTCGCGCCAGCGGCGGAGCCGCTCCGGGGTCACCATCGCCCGGTCAGGGTGGACGGCGAGGCCGAGGAACCTCGCGAGCCGCTCGTGACCGTGCTTGCGGGCGCTGTCCGGCTCGAGCAGGAGGGCGGTCGGGATCTCGGGGGCGAGCACCCGAAACGCGGCCAGCATCAGCGGGTCGAAGCTCGACACGACGACACCATGTCCCGGCTTGTGGCGGAGCAGGGTGCGCGCGGCGGCGAGGACCGCGCGCGGTCGCGAGGGGACGTCGCGCTTCAGCTCGACGTTGAGCGCGAGGCCGCGTCGCCTGCAAAATTCCAAGGTTTCGTCGAGCGTTGGGATCGGCTCTCCTTCGCTACGGACGGCCGACAGCTCGCCCAGGGAGAGCGCGGCGACGGAGCGCCGATCCCCCGCGGTTCGCTCGAGCGTCGGGTCGTGCATGACGACGAGGGAGCCGTCGCGGCACGGTCGGACATCGATCTCGATGCCATCGGCGCCGGCGCGCGCAGCCACCTCGAACGCGGCGAGGGTGTTCTCGGGGGCTTCGCCGCGGCAACCGCGATGTCCGAACAGGGTGGGGCGTGGCAGCGCGAGGTAGGCCTCGCGGAAGCTTGTCACCGCTGGAGCTCCTCGGCGATCGTGGACGCGATCTTCCGCGCATCGTCCAGCCGGTCGAGCGGCACGCTGACCGCGCCGACGACCGGGTGACCTCCGCCACCGAAGCGCTGGCAAATCGAGGCGATGTCATGCTGCCGCTCGTGCCCCGACCACGGGTTGAAGCCGACCGAGATCTTGAAGTGCTGCTTCATGCGGAGCAGCGCGACCGAGTACGTCGTGTCGGGAGCGAGCGCATAAGCGACGAATTTTCCGCTCGTACGAAGCTGGCGCTCGGACAGCTCGACGTAGGACACCGGCCCGCGGATCTCCAGCGATCGCTCGAAGAGTGCCTGCGTCTCCTCGCTCGCGGCCGCGATGGGGCGCCATCGCGCCTGGATGTCCTCGGACGTCGCAACGTCCTCGAGGTCGCGCTCGAGCATCATCGGCGCGACGCGGTCGTAGAGCTGCTGGTCGCCGTGCTGCTCGATCACCGCGGCGAGCTGCATCACCGGCGCCGAGCGATCAATCGCCGCCGTTGCGGAGCTGAAGCTCGCCGTGTCGATCGTGTCGGCCCAGCGGATCAGCTCGGCGTGGCGCGCGAAATCCACGCCAAAGCGTGCTGCCCCGATGTCGGCGATGAGCTTCGTGCACGACCCGTACGCACCGTCGTGAAAGTACCGGTCGTTCGACTCGAGGGCACGCCGCCGCTGAGCATCGTTCGCGAACGCCGTCACGTGGTGGTCGAAATACCAGGTGACGCGCGAGGACGGCGTGAACCGAAAATCGACGATGGCGTTCTCGTCGCCGGAGAGCCACTTTTCGGGAATCGTCTGCAGGTTCGGCCCGTAGCCGCACGAGAGGTACCGGAACCGCAGCGCCCCCTGAGCCGTGCGCTTGCGCAAGTGCGTGAACATCGCCGCGCTGGCCAGGCCATCGAAGCAATGGCCGTGTGCCGCGACCACGATCGTTCGTGAACCCACGCCGCGTCCTACCACGTCCGCTTGGGCGCGCGGTTCTTTCTGCCCGCGGCTCGGGTCGGCTATGGTTCACCGACCGTGCGTCGTCTCGCCGTGCTCCTCGCCGTCACCCTCGCGGGCCGCACGGCGCACGCGGCTGAACCGGCGCGTGACGGCGTGAAGGCTGGCACCGACAAGACGATCTACTCGACCTACGAACGCGAGACGATCGAGCGCACGCTCGGCCGTCACTCCCTCGACACGGATCCCGCTCCGGAGGGCAAGACCATCGAGTCGGTGGCGATCGAGGTGCTCGACGTCATCGAAGATCGCGACCCGCTGCCGGGCTTTCTCAACGGGCTTCACTGCACGACCCGCCAGCACGCGATCCGCCGGGACCTCCTGTTTCGTGCGGGGCAACGTTACGAGAAGATCATCATCGATGAGACGGAGCGGAACCTTCGCGCGCTGCGCCAACAGTCCCTGGTGGTGATCGTCCCGGTGCGCGGCACGAAGCCCGACACCGTCCGCGTGCTCGTGCTCGTCAAGGACGTGTGGAGCCTCCGCCTGAACACAAGCTACCGCATCACCGGTCAGGGGCTCGAGACGCTCTACCTGCAACCCGCCGAGGAGAACCTCTTTGGCATGCGTCGCAGCCTCTCGAGCACGCTCGCCTACGATCCAGCGACGCTGTCGTTCGGGGGGACCTTCATCGAGCCTCGGCTCGCCGACAGCCGGATCCTCGTCGCCGTGTCGGCCAACGCGATCGTCAACCACACCACCGGCCTCATCGAAGGCACGACCGGCTCGTTCGACTACGGGGTGCCCCTCTATTCCACGCGGCAGGACTGGGCCTGGGGTGCCGCGTTGACCTGGAACGAGAGCGTGACGCGCCGCTTTCGAGGCCGTGACCTCAACGTCTTCAACGCCGACCTCGCCACCGATCCGACGAGCCTCTGTCCCGATCCGTCGCGCTGCATCCCGATCACCTACCGAACCGACCGGATCACCGGCACGACCGGCATCTCGCGGCAGTGGGGTCGCGGCACGCTGCAGCTCGTCCAGGTCGGCGTCTCAGCCGACCGGCGCGTCTACGATCCGGGTGATCTCTCGACGTATGCAGCGGATGCCGTCGCCCGCTTCCTGGACGAGCGGGTACCGACGAGCGTGACCCGGAACGGCCCCTTCGTTCGTTACCAGCTTCAGCAGAATCGCTTCTCGAAGATGCAAGACGTCGAGACCCTGGGGCTGCAAGAGAACTTTCGCCTCGGCCTCGAAGCACACGCGCGCATCTATCCGTTGCTCGGTGCGTTCGGCAGCACGACCTCCCTCATCGGCTATTCGGGCGCGCTGGCTTACACGCGGGAGCTCGGCAATGGACTCGTGCGCCTCTACGGCGCGGGGGCCATCGAGGTCTCGCCCGCGCACGACACCATCTCGAACGCGTCCGTTCAGGGCGGGATGCGCCTCGTCACGCCGAAGCTGCCGTTCGGTCGGTTCGTCTACGACGGCACCTTCACCGTGCGGCCACGCAACGACCTCAACGGCATCTCGGTGCTGGGGGGCGACGGACGGCTGCGTGGTCATCTGAGCGGCTCGGTCCTCGGCCACAACATGTTCGCGGCCAACCTCGAGCTTCGCACGCGGTCGCTCCAGATCGGCACCATCCAGCTTGGCGGCGCGCTCTTCTACGACGTCGGTGATGCGTACGACACGCTCGAGGAGTTGCGACTGAAGCAGGGCGCCGGGGCGGGCTTGCGGTTCGGGTTCCCGCAGCTCGACCGAACGGTGATGCGCGTTGACCTCGGCTTTCCGCTCGGCGCGAACGCGCCTCGCTCGAGCGTCCTCGATGGCCTCGTCATCACCTTCGACCAGGCCTTCGAGATGCCCCAGGTGACCTCGGTCGGCGTGGTTCGATGATCGCTCCCCGCGCGATGGTGTTACGATGCGCATCGTGCCGCAGGAGACAGATTCGACCCCTTCCGAGCTGCAGGACCCGTCGGACTTCCTCTCGACGGGTGACATGGCCCGCATCACGGGCAACTCGCTGAGGACCGTTCGTTTCTACGAGGAGGCCGGCATCCTGCGTCCCGAGCGACGGAGCAACGGGGGCCATCGGCTCTTCAGTAAGCTCGAGCTCGAGCGCCTGCGGTTGATCACGAATCTGCGCGCGGCTGGTCTCTCCCTCGACGAGATCCGAGTCTTGCTCGATCTCAAGGAGAAGAGCTCGTCGCCCGTGGCCGCGTCTTTGGCGCTGATCCAGGCTGTGGACCACCAGCTCGCCGGACTCGAGGAGCGAATCGCGGTGCTCACTCACCTGCGTGACGAGTTCATCGCGACACGGACGATGCTGAAGGACTGCAAGGCGTGCACCGACACCGGCTTCCCGGAGGCCTGCGGTTCGTGCGAGAAGCTCGCCCAGCGTGAGCTGCCGGCGAGCATGCGGGTGCTCTGGGGCCTTCGCCCGAGCGGTGCGGACAGCGAGACCAAGCGGCCCAACACGTAGCGCCCGAAAGCGTCACGCTCGAACAGGTCGGCCTCGCACAGGTCGCGGCACCTCCGACGTCAACGCGCGCCCGACCGCTCGCGCATCGGGCGGTGAAACATCACCCAGGATGCGACGAGCCCCACGCCGAGGAGCAGGGCTCTCCGGGACGAGGCGCCTCGTCCGGTCGGGGTCGGTCCGGCCTTCAGGCGACCGCGACCTCGTCTCCCAGCTCCTCGTCTCCGAGGTCGGGCGGCGGCCCGCCAGCGAGCGGAGCCTCGTCGCCTTCGGGCATTGGCACGGGGTTGGCGCGCTTGTTCTCGCTGCGCGTCGCCGCCTCGTTCACCCGGACGCCGACGAGCTTCGACACGCCCGGCTCCTGCATGGTCACGCCGTAGAGGACGTCGACCGCCTGCATCGTTTGTTTCGAGTGGGTGATGATGATGAACTGCGAGCGATCGGTCATGGCGCGGACCGCCTCGACGTAGCGGTCGATGTTGGCGTCGTCGAGCGGCGCATCGACCTCGTCGAGGATGCAGAACGGCGAGGGCTTGTAGCGGAAGATCGCGAAGAGCAACGACACCGCCGTGAACGCCTTCTCTCCGCCGCTCATCAGCTCGATGTTCCCGAGGCGCTTGCCGGGGGGCTGCGCGAGGATCTCGATGCCGGTCTCGAGCATGTCGTTCGGGTTCGTGAGCCGCAGCTCTGCCTTGCCGCCACGGAACATCTTCGGGAAGAGCTCCATGAAGCGTCGGTTGATGCCATTGAAGGCGTGCTCGAAGAGACGCTCACTCTCGCGATTCATCTGCGAGATCGCCTGCTCGAGGTCGCGCAGCGCCGAGTTCAGATCGTCCCGCTGCGAGGTGTAATACTCGTAGCGCTTCGACTGCTCCTCGTACTCCTTCATGGCATCGAGGTTGACCGCGCCCATGCGCTCAATCAGCTGCGACAGCTCCTTGCTGCGAGCCTTCTGGTCGCTCGTCATCTGCGGGCGCGCGTGAAAATCACCGACGATCGTGGGCAGCTCGAGCCCGCGGTAACGCTCGCGGATGGCCTCGAGGAGGTGCTGCTGCTCGAGCTCGAGGCGAGCAAGCTCCATGTCCTGGTCACGCAACTCGTGGCTCACGGCGTCGAGCGAGCCGCGCAGCTGGCGGAACTCGGCCTCGGCCAGCGCGAGGCTGTGCCGCAGATCGTCGAGCTCACCACGCGCGCTCTCGGCCTCCGACCGGGCGCGGCGCTGCATCACCCGTGAGTCGAGCAACTCACCGCGCGCCTCGAACATCGTCGCGGCGACGCGTCCGGCTTCGGTCGCGGCCTCGGTGCGGGAGAGTTCGAGCTCCTCGATGCGCTCGACGACCTCGCCGTGCTGATTCTCGACGCGATCGAGGGCCGAGCGGACGGATTGGACGCGCTCGCGGACCGAGGCGAGGAGCACCTTCCGCTCGGTGAATTGCGACTGCTGTCGGGCAAGCAGGTCGCGCGCCGCGATGTCCTGCTCCTCGGCGATGCCGACCCTCTCGGCCAGGGCGGCCCGCACCTCCTGGGCCTCGAGGAGCACCGCCCGCGTCGACTCCTCCTTGTCGCGCGAGGACTCCGACTGGAAATCGAGCTCGGCGAGCTCGTCGGCGACCTCGCCGCGACGACGGCTGACGAGCTGCAGCTGCTGGTCGACACGTCGCAGATCCTGCTCGGCCGTGACCTTCGCGAGCTCGGCCTCGTGTGCACGGCTCTTCGCTTGATCGAGCTGCTCGCGCAGGCGCGTGAGGCGCTCACGGAGCTCGGCGACCTCGGCGCGCTGCCGCTCGACGTCGGCCTGCATGCCCTCGCATATCTCCCCGAGCTCGCGCATCTCCCGCTTTTGCTCGATCATCCCCGCGGCGAACGCGTCGCCCGCGCCGCCGGTGATGCGGCCGTCGCGGTGAAACACGGTCCCGTCGAGCGTGACGACATCGCAATCGACGAGCTGGGTACGCAAGCGCTGCGCATGCTCGGGGGTCTCGACGAGGATCGCATCGCCGACGAGCGCGCGGACGACAGGCTCGTCCTCGAAGGCGAAGCCGAGGCGGTCGATCAACAGCCCGAGGACGCCCTCTCCGTGGACCGCTCGGCTCGACATCGGTCCAAGCAGCTCGAGCGGAGAATGCATGACCTGCTCGATCGGGGAGGGGAGGGCACGCGGGATCACGGTGGCGCGACCACGGCGGCCTTCGGCGAGGTTGCGCAGGAGGGAGACCGCGCGCTCGACGTCCGAGACGATGACGCACTGGAGCCGATCCCCGACGAGGCCGGCGAACGCCGCCGTCAGCTCGGCGGGCACCTCGACACGATCGGCGATGATCCCGCCGAGCGCGTCGTCCTTGGTGGAGAGGAGGCTCTTCACCCCGGAGCCGAGTCCGTCCATACGCTCGGCGAGCTCGGTGAGGGCGTTGAGGCGGCTGCGCTTGCGCTGCCACTCCTGATTGTTTCGCTCGAGCGATTGCTCCGCGGCCTCGCGGGTCTTCTGCAAGACCGGCAACTCGACGGCGAGGGCGTCGCGAACCTCGACGACGGAGAGGCGCTGCTCGGTGAGCTCGGCGGCCCGCGTGGCCATCGTCTCGCGCTTTCCGTCGAGGTCACCATGCTCGAAGGCAAGGCGCTCGAGCTCCTCGGCGAGCCGGAGCCTGCGCGAGGCCATCTCCCGCGCTCGCTGCTCGATCCCGAGCAGGGCTGCTTCCGAGCGAGCGATCGTCGCCGCGCTCTCGGATTGCTGCTGGCGGAGCTGAAGGAGCGCACGAGCCGAGGCCTCGCTCTCGTGCCGCAGGGCATCGAGCTTCTCGCCCTCGGTCTGCACGCTTGCTTCCTCGCGCTCCTGCTCGTTCTCGATCGTATCGAGCTGATCGATGAGGACGTCGCGCTCGTCGGCGAGCGAGGTCGCCTTTTCCTCGAGGCCCGACTGCTCGACGCGCTCGCGCTCGAGGCGCTCGGTCAACACCGCGTAGCGGTCTTGAGCGCGGTCGAGCTCGGTCTCCCACTCGCGGACGTCGTTGTCCGAGGTGAACGCCGCAGTCTGGGCGCGCTCGGCCGCCTGCTCGGCGTCGTGGGTCTTCTGCCGCGTGACCTCGATCTCGGCGTCGCGCGTGTCGACCTCGGTGCGCTCCCGGTCGGCGCGCTCGGCGAGCGTGGCCCGGTTCTGCAGCCCGACGTGGGCGCGCGCGAACAGCTCGAGCCAGCGATGGGAGGCGTCCCAGAGGGCGAGGTCATCGAGTTCCTCGCGGTACTTCACGTAGCGCTCGGCCTTCGCGGCCTGGCGCTTGAGGTTGCCAATCTGGCGTTCAATCTCGCTGACGATGTCATTGACGCGCGTCAGGTTCTGGCGCGTCTGGTCCATCTTCTGTTCCGCCTGCTTCTTGCGGGCCTTGTACTTGGTGATGCCCGCGGCCTCCTCGATCAGGACGCGGCGGTCCTCGGGCCGCGCGGTGACGATGAGGCCGATCTTGCCCTGCTCGACGATCGAGTAGGCCTTTCGCCCGACGCCGGTGCCGAGGAAGACGTCGGTCACGTCGCGCAAGCGAACCGGGATCTTGTTGATGAAGTACTCGTTCGAGCCGTCCCCGTGGAACAGCCGGCGCGTCACCGCGAGCTCCGGATAGTCACGGTACTCGAGGGGCAAGGACTGGGCGCCGCTCGGGTCGCTGTTGTCGAAGCTGATCGTCACCTCGGCAAAGCCGGCCTGCTGCCGCGTCTCGGAGCCCGCGAAAATGACGTCGCCCATCGCCTTGCCGCGGAGGGCCTTGGCGGATTGCTCGCCCATGACCCAGCGGATCGCGTCGACGACGTTCGACTTACCGCAGCCGTTGGGGCCGACGATGCCGATGACGTCGTGGTCGAAGTGGACGACGGTCCGGTCGACGAACGACTTGAACCCGCAAATCTCGAGCTTCTTGATGTGCATGCCAGGCGTGACTCGGGAGTGGGGACGAGGCGGCGGGGTGTGGAACCGCCACCTGTCCGGGTCAGGCTCGACGCGTGGGCCCGCGGAGAGCCGGAGCTTCCCGCTGGAACGAGGTCAGGGAGTTGGCCTCGTCACGACCCTGGGTGGCAAGTTCGACTGACGTCGAATGGCGTGTATGGTCACCCAAGGCCATGTACCGTCACGTGTCGGTCAGTACTGCTACACGGACACGGAACAGGCGGCAAGCACTTCGATAACTGCGCCTTGAAGTCCGGACACTTGCACCATCACGTCGGAAGTAGATTCGAGCCAAGGAGCGGCGCCGGGCTGCGCGGACGTGAGGTGACACGCGTGCACCTGAGGGGGTCGGTACACGCCGAGCCAGAGGGCGGCGCGCGGCGGACGCCGAGAACGACGGGCCACGATCGCTCGCTGGGTTGACAGCGGCGGGGGGTGTTCCTAGAGGAGACCGACCGATGCCGACCTACGACTACGCGTGCAAGGCCTGCAGCCATGCCTGGGAGGCCGTTCAATCGATGAAGGACAGCCCGCTGAAAGACTGCCCCGCCTGCGGTCAGCCTCAGGCGCAGCGGCAAATCTCCGGGGGCGGTGGCTTCATCTTGAAGGGCGGCGGTTGGTACAGCGACCTTTACGCCTCATCGAAGCCGAAGTCGGACTCGTCGTCGAGCAGCGGTTCCACGAGCAGCAGTTCCTCGAGCAGCAGTTCCTCGAGCAGCAGTTCCTCGAGCAGCAGTTCCTCGAGCAGCAGTTCCTCGAGCAGTGCTTCGCCGAGCAGCGGTTCCACGAGCAGCAGTTCCTCGAGCAGCACCGGTTCCTCCGGCAGCGGCAGCTCGAGCACCTGAGCTGACCGCCCACAGGCCGAGCGCCCAATGGCCGAGCGCCCGGAGACCGAGCGCCTGAGCTGACCGCTCAGCGGCCGAGCACTCAGAGGCCGAGCGAGGCGAGGCGGTCACGCGAGCGCAGGTCCGCGAGTCGCCGCACGAGTTCCTCCGCCTCCGGATGTGCTGGAGCGCGCCGCTGAAGGTGAACGAGCAAGCGAATCGCGCCGTCACGGTCCTCGAGATCGACGGCGAGGTGCGTGAGCGCGGCAAGAATCTCGGGGTGGTCACCGTGAAAGGAGCGCGCGTGCTCGAGGAGGTCGACGGCCCCCACGAGGTGGCGGGCCCGCCGGCAGAGGTGCGCCAGGGAGACGAGGGCGTCGAGGTTCGAAGGGTCGCGGTCCAGCACCGCCGTGAACGCGTCCTGAGCTTCGAGCGGACGTCCCGCTTCCGCGAGCAAGACGGCGTGCCGAAGGCGCAGCTCGATGTCGCCCGGCGCCAATTCGATCGCCATGGCCAGGGCGTCCACCGCGTCTGCCCGGAACCCACCGGCCTCCGCGTTCGATGCGTAAGCCAGCAGCTCGCCGAGCCGGCCCGCGGCGCGAGGCATGCGGAACCACGGAACGGCA
>Ga0194129_10009674_pt1 | contig 10719 bp, 8 predicted proteins | sample TA2KigCa35mmetaG_FD_150862 | JGI IMG/M metagenome (GOLD analysis project Ga0194129, IMG submission 150862) | Freshwater microbial communities from Lake Tanganyika, Tanzania - TA2015038 Kigoma Deep Cast 35m | ecosystem: Environmental > Aquatic > Freshwater > Lake | place: Tanzania: Lake...
TTTTTAAAAGCAAAAATTAATTAACTTTTAAATATATATTATGATAAAACTTATAAAAATTATTGATAAATGAACAGTAATATTATAAAATTGTTTATTTTTGTGAAAAAATAGGGTAAAATAGAAAAGTATTCATCAATAAACTTGCTCCTCCACGCGGATGAGCAAGTTTTTATATCAATAATACTGATATAAAATTTATGAAAATATTTATAAAATATGCACTGATTAAAAATAAATAAAATAATATAACAAAAATTATTGATAAATTAGCAATAATATTAATAATTTCCATATTTATTTGAAAAAATAGGGTAAAATATAAAATAATTCATCAATATGTTTGCTGCTGAAGCTTCAGCAGCAAACATATTCATCATAAATACTGATTTATTTTTTAATAAAATATTTAAAAATAATAGACTGATAAAAACTATACATAATAATATTATAAAAATATCGTTAAATTATCAGTAATAATATTTATAATTTTATTTTAAAATTAGAGTAAAATTAAATTATATTATGCAATAAACTTGCTCCTGAAGCTTCAGGAGCAAAATTTAATATGATAAATACTGATATTAAATATTTAGTTTTCATATATATTATAAATTTATTGAAAATCTTGCTCTTGCAACCGCAAGAGCAAGATTTATTATCATAAAATATGATGAATCTTATTAATTATAAATTCCTGAAAAAATATTATTCTAAATAAATAATTATTCATGATTATGTTTGCTCACCTTTACGGATGAGCAAACATTATAATAATAAATTCTAATAAATTTTTAAAAAATAAATAAAAATTATAAAATTAATTTTTAAAAAAATAAAAAATTGATTTTATTTTTGCTTATACTATTAAAATTATAAGCAATTTAAAGAAATCTACCTTATTATAAGTATGAGCGTAGATATTGTCCGCCTGATTGAGAGCAACCCAATTGCTCGATTCAATCAAAACCATCAATCAAAACTGATTGAAAAACTGCAAAAAAACTTTACTGATTATGAACAGCAAATGTTCTTATCAAGTTTTTACTGTTATCTGAAATATGATAAAGTAAATGATTTTGTCATTGATGTTGATAATATTTGGGAATGGCTTGGATTTTATAAAAAATCTAATGCAAAATACCTATTAGAAAAACAATTTATTCTTGATAAAGATTATAAATTTTTGGGTCCAAAGTTTCGACAAAAACCATTTAATTCAGAAAATATGGCAGTAATTGAAGAAGATAATATTACTAGTGATGAAAAATCAAAAAAATCAAGAGGTGGTCATAATAAAGAAAAAATTATGTTGAATATCAAAACATTTAAAAGATTATGCATGAAGGCTGGAACAAAAAGAGCAGATGAAATACATGATTATTTTATCAAATTGGAAGAAATTTTTTACGAAATAATTGAAGAAGATACTTTAGAAGTAAAAAATCAAGCATTACAATTTGGTGAAGAAAACTTTAATCTCAAAACTCAAGTATTACAATTTGGTGAAGAAAACTCTGAATTGAAATCACAATTGCTGCAAATTGAAGATAAGAAACAGAAAGAATATGAAGAGAAATTATTGAAACAAAAAGTTCTGGATAGAGAAAAAATATTATTAGATGAATATTCCTCAAGTGGTCCAATTGTTTATATTATTCGCGTCAAAACTCTTGAAAGTGGAAGATATGTCGTAAAAATTGGTGAAAGTCGCATAGGAATCTCAAATCGATATGCAGAACATAAACACAAATATGAAGAATGCCTTTTATTGGATTGTTTTTCAGTTACTCGCAGTAAAGATTTCGAATCTTTTATTCACAATCATGAAAATGTTCTCTTAAACAAAATTACCAATCTTGTCAATCACGAAAATGAAAATGAACTCTTTATAATTGGCAAAGATTTACCCTATAGCATGTTATTGAAAATTATTAACAATAATTTAAAGTATTTCAATAGTATAAATGCTGAATTGCAACGTGAGAATGAAAATTTGAAGATGATGCTTGAAATGAAAGAGACAAATAATGAAAATATTTTCGTTAAAGACCTTCTAAAAATGGTCAAACAATTATCCAATAAGATTGATTCAGTTGAAAAAATGAATAAAGAAATTATCGAAAAAATGAATCGACCACAGGCAAGAACAACCACTGGATTTAATGAACCTCTAGTGAATTTGGGTCCCAGACTTCAAAAAATTAATCCGGACACTTTGGAACTAGTTAAAGTATATGAGAATGTTGCCGAAGTAATGCGCGAAAATCCCAATATTAAGCGCCCTTCATTGAATAAAGCCATAGTTGAAAACCGCACGTATTGCAATTATCGCTGGTTATTTGTTGAAAGAAGTCTGGATCCATTGATTGTTCATAATATTGTTCCAACTAGACCATCCATTCAGAAAAATATTGGCTATATTGCAAAATTGAATCATGATAAATCAGAAATATTAGCGGTTTATATTGATAGAAAAACTGCGGCTCATGAAAATAATTATGAATCAAGTGGAGCATTGGATAACCCAGTTAAAAAATTCACTCTAACAAAGGGACATTATTATACTTTGTATGATAATTGTAGTGAAGAATTGCGGAATAGTTTTGAAGCATCAAATAATGGCTATCCAATATTATATAGAAATGGTGTCGGTCAGTATGATGAAAATGGTAACCTTATTCATATATTTTTGTGCAAATATTATTGCTGCAATATATTGGGAATCAGTGACAAATCTTTGACAAAATCTATCAAAAATAATTTACCATATAATGGACATTTTTTTAGAGAAATTGGAGATAGACTGATGATTTGACTGATGACTCATGACTCATTAATTTTCCATTTAAAATTATTATGAATTGTGTTATTTTTAGAAGCATATTGCAATGATAAACGACTCATTGGATTTTCTTTAATTGCATCAGCAATAGAATCATAAATTTTCAATATTTCATTTGTTTTTTTATCAATTTTTGATACTGTTAATGACATACCTTTTTTCTGGATTTCCGGTAATTTATTATTTTGTTCATATAATTCTCTTAATTCAATCGGACAATCATCATAATATTTGATATAACCACCCTGTGTCCTTGATTCTCTTTTAATTGCACAACATACAGCACTATGTGATAATTTATATTCTTTCGCAAAATCTTTTTGCTCAGGATATACTTTTAATATCGTATTTTTATCAATATTCAGATGAGCAATAAATTCGCGCCTTGAAACTTTAATTTCATTTGTTTGACCAATATCAAATTTTAAAGTAGGATCTTCTGTCTTCTCTATTATTTTCCAACGAAAACCATGATATAAAGATGACTTATTCATTGAATGCTTTAATCCTGATACAGATGTTCCTGGAATATCTCTTATTAAATCAATAAATGATTCATAATATTTAATTAAATTACCATTTACATCATATTGTTGAATATAATTTACTATTTTTTTCTTTCTCTTTTTTATAAAATCATTTTCATTATATTCCTCAATTTTATCTTCAGTTTTAGAATTATCTGAAATATCTGATTCTGCACTTGTTTCTTCAATTTTAAGAATTTTTATATTATCAGAAATTTCTGAATCATTTATTGGATCGCAATTAATATTTTGAGTTTTATTTAAATTGATAGATAAATTTTTATTCCTCTCCTTTTCAATTTCAAGATTTAATCTTAATTTTTCAATTTCATTATTTTGTATTTCAACATATTCATCATAATTTAATTTTTCATATTTTTTAATATTTTTACTAATAATACCTAATATAAAATTAATATTAAAATAATCATCTAACATATATATTTCACGTGAAGTCTCACCATTTTCAAGACTTTCCGTAAAACGGTTTTTCTTAAATTCTTCATGATTATGTAAATATTTCTCAAATTCACTATTATTATCACAATGAAAAACATGTAATAATATTACTGGTTTTTGATATTGTGTCTTTAATCCAATAACTCTTTGTTTTATATCATCTGTTTTTCCAATTTTTAGTAATGTTTTATTCTCAAATTTTTCACTCAATTCACAAATATAAATTACTCTTGATTTTTTTGAAGCTTCAAGTAATGCATTATGTCTAGAAATTTTTAATTGACTCTCAATAAATAAATCATCAATACTTTTATTTTCTTCTATTTGGATCTTATTATTTTTAACCTTTTTTTCTGGTTTTTTAGTATTTTCACTATCACTATTACTTCCAGTTGTGCTTTCATCATTTTCAATTATATTACCCAATTTATAAATTCCATTTAATCTCAATTGGCATAAAATTGTAAATATCCAATTCTTTAATTTATCTGATTTTTCTTTCCTTGAATTAAAAATAAATTTATAAAATCCTTTCTCAGTTAGAAATGAACATTTTTTTATTCCACCATTTGTTCTTATTGTATCATGAATCTTTTCTGTTTCATCATAATCTACAACATGAGAATTTATTGAAACAATATTAAAAACTTTTGCAATATTTCTTACTAAAAATAATGGTTTTTCTAAAGTGCCATACACTTCAATACGCTCCTCCCCACAAGAAAAATTTTGAAAGATATCCATTTTTTATATAAAATATAAAAAAGTCTTTAAACCCAAGCATTTATAATTTACTTTGTAAAATGAAACGCTAACTTTTAGAAGATAAAAATATTCATAATGGCTTTTACTTCGATAGTAAAATTCCACTCCAAATTTTTTTAATTTTATTTTCTGTTAAATCCGGGATAATGCCCTTCATTTCAATAATAACTTTTTTAATAGACAATTTATCTTTATATTCCATAATTTTATTATAATTTTCTGGAATGAGATGCAATTTTATTTTTGGAACATAATATTTTTGAACTGTTTGATTATGAAGTTTTTTATATTCAATTTCTCCCAATTCTTCCCTTATTTTATCCCTATGTTTTTTTTGATTTATCCTATTCTTCTCTTTTGCATCTAATTTACTCCATGAAATAGCATGTTTTACACGTTTTGTAATTGTCAAATAATTAAATCTCTGTTTCGCCCACCTTTCTTTCCAAAAATTAAATATTTCAATTATTGGCTTACAATTTTCCGGTAATATTTGCTCATTCAAGTTATTTTGAGAACACAATAATTCTTTTGAATTATTATAACAATAACCCACATATATACCTCGTTCAATATTATGGTGTAATTCCTTCTTATTTATAGATAATTCATTCAATATTGTTTGAATAATTATACGTTTGACATGAGATTTCTTTTTTATTTCATCAAATTTATTGGTTAATTTTAAATATTCCCTCATTTTTTCATATAATTCGTCAGAAATAATAAATGATTCCCCAGATGTTAAACCAATATACTTTAATTCTTTTAATCTTTCATATTGAATACTTCTTCCATAAATCGAAAATGTATAATATGCAATCGCATAATGATTATATTTCTCTTTTATTTTTTCTTGAACTTCTCTCGAAAAAACACTCATTGCCAATAATTTACCAATATTAAAATTATAACCAATCGGTTGAACAGCTACACATGTTGAAATATTAAAAATATAATCACAATTTTTATATTGATATTCTCTCGTCCATCCAATATATTCATCTCTTTTTTTAATATCTCTCTGTGCGCTAGATATTCTAACTAATCCAATAATTTTTTCATTTAATTTCAGAAAATATGCGATTGATTTACCAGGTGGTTTATTTGTCTTAACAGATGATGTATAGCATAATATATTAGACCAAATATTACTATTTTTTTTATTTGTAAATTCAATCGTCAAAATAGATGCATTTAATTCATCCAGATTTTTAATATTCGATACATATGAAATATAATCCTCTTTTTCCATATCTATTTTTTCAAAATCCGCCTCTTTATTTTTATAATCTATTTTTTTTGGATCTATTTTTATAATTTTTTCAATATCATTTTTAATTTCATTTAATAAGTCCATTTTATATTTCTATAAAATAGAATATAAAAATTTCAATTTTTGTTATAGATTTTAATGGAGAAAATCCGATTATACCAGATGATGTATTTTTTAATTTATTTGCATAAAAATTGATTTTAATTTTCCTATTATAAGTAAAAAACACAAATTAAGGAAAAGAAATTTCAAATGTCAATGCTAACTTTGCGCAAATTTTTAGAAAATGGAAATATTATTAAGAATAGACAATAAATTATTATAATAGGCACTTTTTTAGAGAAATTGGAGATAGACTGATAATTTGAAATATTTATATCTATTTTTATTATATGGATGAAAAATTATATAATTCTATGAGTAAATTAGTGAATATTGGAGATGCGCTTAATATATATTTTACTTATAAAAAAATTAAAAAAGGCTGTTATATAGATATTGATTCTTCCAAAAGCTATAAATTTGAAAATATTTTAGATAAATATAAACTAAAATATAAAAAATACGGAGATGAACATTTCCACTATTTTATATGCTAAAATCCACAAAATATAGAATTTTTTTAAATAGCATATAAAATTAGGCAAATTTTTAGGTTATGGGTGCGTTCATGATATAATTAAAGATGAGCCATGTGCAAAAGGTTATTTATTACAAATTGTGTATAATAATAATCAAATATATGGATTTTGTTGCATAAAACTTACCATAAATGTTATAAATGATTTACTAAAAAAAATAAATAAAATGAATTACTATATTCGAAAGTATTTATCTGATAAATTAAAAGGATACATAGAACTTAGTATAGTAAAAATGAAAAATATGAGAAAATAATTATTTTTAAATTTGTAAAAAAATTGATTAAAATTATCAATAATTTTTAGTAAGTTATAAAAAAATGAACAGCATAAGACGAAAATTAAATTTTAAAAATTCAATACATTTTAATATAAATGTATCAACATTTATATTTATTTGTAAAAATGGTTATTTAAGTGTAGCGCAATTTTTACTCAAAATCAAACCTGATATTAATATTTCTGCTAGAAATGAAGAAGCATTCCATTATGCATGTGAATATGGACATTTAGAAGTTGCAAAATGGTTATTTCAAATGAAACCAAATATTGATATTTATCATATAAAAGAAGCATTCCTTTGTGCGTGCTATTTTCGTCATTTAGAAGTGGTGGAATGGTTGCTTCAAGTGAAACCTGATTTATATACTGCTATTGAAGAAGCATTTGGATCTGTATTTAAAGATCTAGATCCTTTATATTTAGAATGTGTGCAATGGGGTCCTTCAAATTTAGAAGTTGCAAAATGGTTACTTCAGATGAAGCCTGAAATTGATATTTCTGCTAGAAATGAAGCATTCCGTGATGCATGTCGATATGGATATTTAGAAGCAGCACAATGGCTATTTCAAATGAATCCTGATATTAATATTTCAGCTAGAAAAGAAGAAGCGTTCTGTGGTGCATGTGAAAATGGACATTTAAAAGTTGCACAATGGTTATTTCAAATGAAACCTGATATTGATATTTCTGCAAGAAAAGAACTAGCATTCTTGTATGCATGTGAAAATGGACATTTAGATGTTGTACAATGGTTGCTTCAAATCAAACCTAATATTGATATTTCTGCCAATAATAAGTGTGCTTTTTTTATAGCATGTATATATGGACATTTAGAAATAGCACAATTGTTACTTCAAATCAAACCGAATATTGATATTTCTTCTACAAATGAGTATGCTTTTTCTGGTGCATGTAAAAATGGGCATTTAAAAGTTGCACAATGGTTATTTCAAATAAAACCGAATATTGATATTAATATTGAGGATAAAGAAGTATTTTATTATGCATGTAGAAATGGACATTTAGATGTTGCACAATGGTTATATCAAATCATGATAATCGAAAAATATAGAATTGTAGATGGAGTACATAATGCATGTAGAAATGGACATTTTAAAGTTGCAAAATGGTTATTTAAAAAGATTAAAAAAATTATCAATAAAGATTGTAATATTTGGAATACATTTTGGACTTACACTATTAATTCATTTCCAATTATATGTAAAAATGGAGATTTAAAAATAGTAAAGTGGTTGTTAGTTTCATTTTATCCTGAAATTAAAATTGATATTTACTATATTGAAGAAGCATTCCATTATGCATGTGAAAATGGACATTTGGAAGTTGCACAATGGTTATTTCAAATGAAACCTACAATTAATATTTTTTCTAGAAATAAAGAAGCATTCCGCAGTGCACTTCAAAATGAAAATTTTGAAGTTGTAGAATGGTTACTTGAAATAAAATCTTATATGTGTTATATTGATATAACACCATTAATTAAGATACCATTAAAAATTACTGCAGCTGTTGAAAAAAATGAACATGATGTTTGTAGTATTTGTTTTGAAGAAACTTCTACTACTGAAGTAGAAACACAATGTAATCATCAATTTCACGAGAAATGTATTGCAATGTGGATAAATACCAATAAAATGTCATGTCCAATTTGTCGACAATCAATGGAAAATGGTTTTAATATAATTCTTTGATTATGTTAAAATAATTATACCAAATATATTTCATAATATAATTCTTCATAATTATATATGCCAATATGTAAAAATGATCCTAAAAAATCATACAAAGGAACCGAGCCCTCTCCAAAAGGCTTAGGATATTGCGCCCATTCCGAAAAATTGGGTATAACTAAAAAGGGCTTAGATGGCAACAATTGGAAAATTGAATCCACAGCCCAAGGAGTTAAACGTTGGGTAAAACAAAGCATAAAATCTTCATCAAAAAGTGAAATAACCGGGAAAAGATATTTTATCTATCATCCATCAGTCATAAATATCCCTTATTTAGTATATGTGAATGAAAATAAAAAAACAGCGTCAATTTATACGCTACCTACTGATAAAAAATCAATAAATATTCCATCACATCCTTCTGATCCGATTTCAAAAAAAGATAAAACTGCATCGGCATATACAATATTTATAAAAGAATACAAATATAAAAAGATATATATTGGGAGTTCAAGTGGTAAATCAAGAATAAGCGATCATTATAAAATAAAAAATAATGGACTTTTACTAGAATTATCTAAAAACAATTATGTCTTTATTGGAGAAGTTGGAATAATGGAGTTCCAATTGGATGATAAAATTCTTAAACTTTTAACTCCAGTGGGTTATCCAGTAATTTTCTGTGAAAAAAATGTATATCATTTATACGAAGGAAGATTTATTGAAGGAATACCTCGAAATAATTTACCCCAAAAAATGAGTGATTCAGAAATAGAAGACACATTTTATAAAATTTCTAATCCGTCATACATATCTGTAAAAAGAATAACAATATAAAACAATATAAAATATTAATTTTCTATTATAAAATTAGTATGGATAAGTTTATAGAAAGTATTATAAAACTAACTCAAAGTAATAAAAATCTTTCCATTGAGAAAGGAAAAATTCTAGTCAAAGAAATTGATTATAAAAGAAAAAAATATAAAATAAAGCCGACAAGTAAAGATCTCCATTTTAAAATGAAAAATATAACAAATTCAATAAAAAATTACATATCTTATTATATCACTGAGAAACCCACCGATTTAAGTATCCCACCAGGATTATGTGTATATAATCGTATTTATTCAGAAGACATTCTTGAATCAATAAAAAATAGGCTAGATTTTGTTTATAATAAGTACATTAAAGAAAAAGAATTTGCCGGCATACAAATGAAGGATTTATTCAAAAAACAAGAGCACGGTAATAGAGTATTCATGTTCGACAATCTCGATGTTTTCAATTTTTGTAGAATTGCATACCAAATGGACAAAATACTTGGCAAATACTTAATAAAATATGTCGTAGATATGTTGCAAATGTTTAAAGTCCCACAGAATAAAATTCGCGAATTATGCGAAAATTCCAAAATTGTTATTGCTCGCTATGAATCTAATACTGGACTTTATGTCCATATTGATCTACTAAGGCGCGGAGATGGTCCCGTCGTTACAATGTCACTTGGAGCAGATTATAATGTATATGATATGATTCCATTAAAAGATAATACAAAATCCCTCAGAGTATATTTTCCACTAGGTAGTATTGTTGTTTTAAATGGTGAGGCAAGATATGAGTGGGCACATTCATTGCCATATGACTTAAAATATAGAGAGAATCAGGTTCGTTATAGTGTAATATTTCTTATGCACAATATTGGAAGTGTGAAAAAAGTATGGAGTGATATATATAAAACTCACTATGATTTTGTTTTACATGATTGTGATTATTATACTCAAAAAAAATCATAAACATCCGGCACAATAATTACGTCCAATTGGGAAGTCGATTTTCCATGTCCTTTTATTCCAATCCGACTCTGATTATAATATTTCAAATTATGGATATGAATATGAATATATTTCTTTCGCTCCACGCCAATAAACAGCTTCAACACTCTTTCCTTCCCAAATTTCCGATATTGGGAAGACGCAATTATTCCATTAAAATAATATACGCCTGTATCCTCCTCTTTCAACAGAAAACACCCAGGGTAAAATTCCTCGCTCTTCATTGCCCACCATTGATTCGCCACGATTGTCTCCTGTTTATTCCTCCGATTCCGCGCATAAACGCTAACATCATCTTTCTTCAAATTCTTTTTATATACATCCACCCCCGCTATTCTTGCTTCATACATATGCACCCATTTTTTATAAGATGATTGGCAATTATTCAGCGTTGCTTT
>Ga0194129_10009680_pt1 | contig 10715 bp, 8 predicted proteins | sample TA2KigCa35mmetaG_FD_150862 | JGI IMG/M metagenome (GOLD analysis project Ga0194129, IMG submission 150862) | Freshwater microbial communities from Lake Tanganyika, Tanzania - TA2015038 Kigoma Deep Cast 35m | ecosystem: Environmental > Aquatic > Freshwater > Lake | place: Tanzania: Lake...
AGAGCAATCATAACACTATATGGTATCCCTGATACTATTCTAAGAATAAACGAATATGGGGGTAAAGATAAAGACAATACAAACGATTGGGATTATTGGTATAATCAATATAACTATGCCTATACCCAAAATGGTGATAATTGGATTGAAGTATCAACAACATTAAATCCTAATTGGGGAGCACTTTCTGATATTCCTCAAACTTTAATGTTTAGGTTTAAAACTAATGGTTTGCCTACATCTAATATCCCATATTCTCAAAGTTTATATTTTCAAAGTAGCCCTTTAATAAGATTAGAATACACAGGATCAGGTTACACTACTTCATCTTTTATATCTAGCAGCGCAGATCCTATAGACCCATATTATCAATATGCTAATCTAAAATGTGGTGTCGGACCGACTATATATTTACCATTTTTTGATGGTGGGTGGTGGTCAGTAATGGTAACTCCTACTACAATATATGCTGCTAATTCTATATATAATGGATACGATGGAAATCAAATAGGATTTAAAGCTTCACAAAGTGCTGGACTTTCTTTTACTGGAACATCATTTTTTGGAAGGGGAGATGCAACCCATAAAAACTTTTCAGGTTCATTTCAAGAAATCAGATACTACACTGTACCCATAAGCGAAAGTGTATTTGATGATTATGTAATGAATCCTAATTCCATTGAAGGAAATGGAACAAATCAAGGCCCAAACCAACTTGCCTTTAGAGCATCTTTAGGTGGGGAATTATATACTGGTTCAACTTCAATACACCCTAAAGTAACCGGATCATGGGTTACTACTTCATCCTTTACAAGTAACAGTAACTTTAGTTTTAATACTACTCCAATATTCGTATCAAATACTCAATCTGTATTTTTTGATCAACCCCCAGTTGGTATAAAAAATCCGGTAGCAGATAAGATTAAACAGCAAGATATCACATTACCTTATAGCAGTAGCTTAGCTAATATCCCTGTTAACACAACATTATCTCCGTTTAAATCAATACAACAAGATTATGCAATTAGCCAAAGTTATACTAAAAATATAAATTATGTTGAAGTAGGATTTTCACCTCAAAACGAAATAGACGATGATATTAGTTCTCAAATAGGATATATCAATATTGGAGAATATATTGGTGACCCTAGATTGGTATCTTCATCTGCAGAAACATATCCTCCACTAGATGTTTTACGAAATGCATATTTTGAAAAATACACTCATAATTACGATATAAACGATTATATAAGACTTATCAAATTTATAGATAATTCTTTGTTTAAAATGTTACAAGATTTTACTCCGGCAAGAGCAGGTCTTGCTTCGGGTATTATTATAAAACAACATTTACTTGAAAGAAATAAATATCCTGTCCCTCAAGCTACCCTAGATACTCAAATAGCATATTATGGAAGTGGAAGCGGAAATAATATATCGTGGGACACTCCATTCACATTTCAAAACATGCTTATTTCAGGGGCTGGTGTTAGAATGTATGAAATTACAGGAAGTACAGGGGGTGTATTCCCAAATTTGAATGGATTAACATCTTCATTATATACAGGAAATAATATAGTAAATATAACACAAAGTTGGAGTGGAACTACTCCCTCAAAAAGTGGATCAGTTCCTTTTACTCAATCGTCCCAAATAGAATTCTTTAATGGAGAACTAAGTGGATCATTAATATTAGTTACAGATGGAGATTTAAATGGAGATAATCCATTTTTAAACCCAAGCACTACAGTTTTAAGTTATAATACAATCACACAATTTTCTACTTCTGGCTATCCAGATTGGTTAGCTAATAATAATCCATCTAATGGGGAAATATATTTATTATTTGATGATAATCTAACTTTTCAAAACCCTATAGGGCCTGGAGGGGGAAGTGGTGGTGGTGGTTCTAATACTGGAGGATCAGCCATACCCCCCAAAAATCCATAAAAAATTTTTAAGTATGTCTACAAAAGGAATAAAATATATAAAAATCGCAAAATCCGGTTCGGATGGAATAAATAATACTATAAATTTATCCCAATTAACCCACTTACTTTTAGTATCTCCAAATCTAGCTACTAGACTTTCATATGATGTGGTTAGTAGAACAGAATATCTTGATTATTTTTTATATGGAGTATTAACTAATCCTAATACTGCTAGTACTGCTAACTATTCCAACTATAACGTACTATTTAACCCTAATATAGGTAACATCCCATTCATCAATTCAGACTATGATGTTTTATCAGGAAACATTGACTTTGATAGATATAATCAAAAATATATGGATGTAGATAATGTTGATAGTCAAATCGTTCCTGTAAATTTACAATCAATATTATCAGGATCTGCTACTTTAGCTAAAGTACAAGATTCAAATTATACTTTATACAGACAAATAGGCTCTAGATATTTAGGTCACCAATTAAATTCTCCTAGTTTAAATCAGTATAGTCAATATGTAGATGATCAAAGATTAGGCATACTATACGATGCAGATAGCCCTGTAAATCCTGCTATTTCTTATGGTAAAACTCCGAATGTTGGTAATCCTAAAACATATTTTGTCCAATTTAATTGGGTAGCTGGTACTTCTCCTGAATTAGGGGACAGTGTGTCAAAATATATAAATACTAGTGTCAAATATATAATAGATGAAAATGGAAAACGAATTAATCCGATAAATGATGTTGATGGCATAAATGTAGGAATAATTAAGCAATCATTTAATACAAATGCTACTGTGCAATTATCGAATCCTCAAGCTTTTGGAACCGATATGAGTATATTAAATGGTACTTTTCCTGTATTTTTAGCAGGAGAAAAAATTAAACCAATAATATATACCCAAGTAAACACATACGATAGTAGAGGAAATGTTGGTTTAACCTCTTCATACTCTAGCTCGGTGACATTTACGCAAGGAGATATTCCTAATGCTCCAATACCAGATTCGACAAATGATTATAGATTAACTGCGTTTGTACCTAGCTTAGATAATTATACTTCTACATTTTTACCTAATAGAATATATGAAATAAATTTTGGACCACAAACAGGATCATATCCTTTTGAAATTAAATTTAATTCCCCTATATTATTAGGAACCTCAGGAAGTTTTCCTACTTCATCTATTACTCCTACTACCGGCTCTAGATATAACCCTACAGGATCTTTAGGAGATTTAGAAGATCAAGGATATATATTATATTTTGAAGCTTATCTAAAATTAAACTCAAATCTATTCTCACCTCTTCCCCCAGCTCTTTATGATCCAGGAAGACAATTTTATTTTCAAATACAAAGATCTACTGATAATGGAAGTAATTGGACATCTATATACGATACTAAAGTTGTGTACTTTCCTACCAATAATAAAAACTTTAGTACTGATTTTTATATGAGAACTACCCAAACCCAAGTTACTACTTCTTCGCTTTATAGAATAGTAGCTAATAGAGCTGATAATAACATTAGGGGGAATGAATTTATAAATGGAAATATTCAAGTAGCAGATGGTAGCTATTTCAAAATAACCCAATTCCCATCACCAAGCACAGGCCAAGTAACCCGATTTTGGTTTACAGACCAAGTATCAGGACTTTCTATTTCTAATTTGCTATATGCTGCTAAAGGAGCACCCCCACTAACTTCTTCTTTTACTTCCTTTATAACTCCGTTTCATAATACTGCATCTTCTGTGGGTAGTGCATCGTTTAATATTAATGGAGCTAATATAATACTCACAGGAAGTAATAAATTACCAAATTCTACTAATTTAATGTATGTTTCAACGGGATCATCCGCTCCAGACACAACCGCAAATGTAGCAGCGAACATAAATGCTAGTTCATCTAATGGTTTATTTAATAACACTTCTGCGGCTTTAAGTGATATTTCTGCTTCTAGTATTGGGGCAAATTTAAATTTATATTCTAAAAGTACAGGAGTATCTGTTAACCAATATTATTTTAAATATACTGGGTCTAATGTAAGTACAGGAAACCAAGATATTATTACAGGTAACTTTACGGGGGGGGAAAACTTAAGTACAGGATTAAACGATGTTTGGGGTCAAAGACAAGCAAACATAGAAAAAAGTGGATTTGACTATATTAATACTGATTTTGAGCCTCAAGAAGGGGATGAAATTAGATTTAATGGTACTGAACAACAAACATATGTAATAACTGGAGTTACTCAATCTTTAAAATCTCAAAGAGGTTTACCTGATATATATCCTACCTATACTTTAATATTAGACAGAAGAATATCACCATCGGTTAATACAGATTATTTCTTATTAAGAAGATATTATAAAGACCCTAGCAATATTATATTAGCAGTAAATAAACCACCAGGAAGCACAAGTACAGGTATCATGAAACCAGAATATATAACCAAAACAGTAGAAGAAATATCTAGGGAAATTCTTACTGAATTAATATTAACATAATCTTAATAAAAAACATAAATTACACATATTTATAATAAAAAAACAATTTAAACAAATGGGATATTTAGACAACTCAATAGTAACAGTAGATGCTATTTTAACAACAAAAGGCCGCCAGCTTCTCTCGCAGGGAAATTTTCAAATAACACAATTTGCTTTGGCAGACGATGAAGTAGATTATACATTATATAATCCAACCCACCCATCTGGGTCTGCTTATTATGGACAAGCAATTGAAAATATGCCTTTACTTGAAGCTATACCTAGTGAAACTCAAGTAATGAAATATAAATTAACTACTTTACCAAGAGGAACAGCAAGATTACCTATCCTTGATTTAGGGACTGCAACTATTCTACTGAAACAAGGAGCCTCAGTAGCAATTACTCCCCAAACCTTGAACTATTTAGGTGGCAGTACATATGAAACTAGTGGTTATACAGCTACTATTTCAGATGTTAGATTATTTAGTACATTTGAGGGTTTAGGCATTAATACTCCACAAGCTCAAGCTCTCAACCAAACTACAACTTTAGGAACCTCAGTATCTAAAACAGTTGTTGGAACTACAATTAGTCTAAGAGCAACCACAGTAAATACATTATTTAGTTCAAATCAACAATTAACCGCAACTTTAACTATAGAAGGTAGAGATAGTGGAGCCCGCATAACCATCCCAGCAGTAATAGAAAAAATATCCTAAAATATGCCAACATTTTATAGACTAGACCCTTCAGATTTTATAGTAAGTGCAGATGCAATATCTGCTCCTATATGGTCAAGCAACACTCCTTCTTTAATATTTAATGCTACAAATGTAGCCACTCAATCCGTACAAGCTTTAGGAACTTCAGGCCAATTTTATTTAACTGTTTATCAAACAGGATCCGGATTTGTTGATGCTATCCCCCAGTTTGATATAGCATATGCTGATGCTAATGGTAGCGGTAGTTTAGCCTATAATCTTGCTGTTACTCAAAGTTCTCCTACTACAACAATATATGGACAATATCAGGATTTAATATTAGGAGATGAAAATGCACAGTTTGTTTTTGGAACAACTACTTCTTCACAATTCTTTGCTTTATCTTTTGAAAGAGCAAGATATAAAGAAGCTTTATTACCTGGATCTTTAACTCTTGTACTTAAAAGTGGGGCTAACACAATATCATTAACAGATAATAGTCCAGTAGCTACAGTTCCCCAATACATAGGAACTAATAGGGTATTCAATATAGTGTCAGGATCAGCAGGTAACCCTACTGGTTCAGCAGTTTATGGGTGGTTACTCCCAGATATAGGAACAATATTAATAAATAACTCTGTAAACATAGGACCAATCACGAAAATCGCTGTTAGTGCACCAATAACAACAACTACCCCTAGTCCAAATGTAGCCTTTTTTAATCTTATCCAAACTGCTTCTCTTAATTCTTCTGAAACAATAGCCTCAGATTATATTTTTGTACGAGCAAGAAGCTCAGAATTTAATTACTCTGAGAACCCGTCTTTCATCTCAGGATCTACAGGTGAAGTTTTATATAGTAGCTTTATAAATAACCCACAAACATATGTTACAACAATAGGTTTATATAATGATACAAACGAATTACTAGCAGTAGCTAAATTATCTAGACCATTACCTAAAGATTTTACATCAGAAGCCTTAATTCGTGTTAAGTTAGATTTCTAAAATGAATGGGCGCCTACAAACAATTTTTAACATCTGATATAATTATCACTCCTTTTGAAGTAAATAAATCGTTTACTTTTCAAGGAGCGTCTGAATTAACAGCATCAAGTGTTTCTATAGATAGATTTTTAGGACTTAACACAAGTTCTTTATTTAGCCCAATTATTGATCCTAAAACAGGACAAGTATCAGGCTCAACCCAATACCAGCGCTTAATATATAATTCAATTAAAGAATTATTTTATTCAAATTACTTAAGTTCAAGTTTAGGTGGAACTTCAAGTTACGGAGATCCTGCTAATATTGGATTTATAGTGCCTGGAAGAGATGAAGCAGGAAATGTTTTAGTAGGACCACCATCTTCAACTGGTAGATATTTTAATTATAAGCAAACAGATTTAACATTTGCTAAATATTTTCCTACATTATCTAATTCAACTATTGGAGTAATATCTATACCTTCTCGTTTGTTTGGAAATTATATTCAACCAAACTCATTTATATGGAAATCAAGTAGCTTTACTATCACAGACGATGGAGAAGGTAACCTAATATCAGGATCAACAATATACGGAAATATATTTTATTATCACGGTATAGCAGTTATAACAAGCGGATCACCAGCAGATATACTTAATTTTGTAACCTCATCTGCTGTTACTTGTTCATTTTCTTCTTCACTTACAATATACGAAACACAGTATAAATGTACTATACGAGAAAATGAATTTAATGCTACATTAAATCCGTCAGCTGAGATTGGTACTACAGAAACAGTAATTAGTGAAAGTTATTTTTATCAACCAAATGGAGGAACTTTAGCAAATAATGTAACTGGTTCGTATTTTGCTCCTTATGTTACTACAGTAGGGTTATATGATGAAGATCAAAATCTATTAGCAATAGGTAAACTTGCCCAACCATTACCAACCACAGTAGCAACTGATACAACAATATTAATAAATATAGATAGATAAAAATATAAAATTTAAGTTATGAAAGGTTATCACGTTTACACTCAATCAGAGGAAAGCAAATACTATGATCCTATAGACGATATAGTGCTTTTATTATCAATAATATCTTGGAAAAAATATTTTGGTCCAATACACTTATATTGTAACCAAAAATATTTAGACCGAATATCTAAATGGGGATTACATCTAGAATACAGTAATATAGATACAAATGAATTAGAAAATAACATACCATTTAAAAAATATCTTAATGAATATTTTGCTTTTTCTAAAATTTATATTACTAAATTATTAGCAGAAAAAAATGAACCATTCACTATGGTAGATACGGATTTATGGATAAATTCTCCTTTTAGCATTCCCGATGTAGATATATTATTTAATCACGATGAAGTAGTTATTAATCATGAAGATCATTACCCTAATGGATATATATATCCTAAATATTTTTTAAATGAAGATGATGATGATTTAAATATGTTTAATCATGTATCAAATCCAATAAATGCTTCTATAAATTTTTATATTTCTAATTTCCAAAATCCTATAAACGATTGGTATGATTTTGTTATAAAAGTAATAAACAGAAATAAAGATATAAAAAATGAAATAAAAAGAAATGCTAAAATGCTATTTATTGAGCAACAGGCTTTTCCTAAATTTTTAGAAAAACACAATACAAATTTTGATTTTATATTACATAGTTCCTATATAACCCACGGTGACGGCCTTGTTGGAGATGGAAGAGAATGGGAACCTAACATATATTCTAATCCTCAATTTGCATATGAAGCTAATTTAGTAAAACATATATGGGGACTAAAAAAATGCTATGATAATCAGTATGTAAGAGAAGCTATTATAGAACTAATATTAAACTCCCTCCAATCATACCCCCCAAAAATCCATAAAAAATATAATTCACTAATATCAACAGTAAAAAATCTTATATAAAATTATGTGGTTATATAATAATAAAGTTATAGAAACATTAGACGATTTTCCTCTCAACATATACGGGTTTATATACATAACTACTCATATACCCAGCGGGGTATCGTACATTGGTAAGAAAGTACTGTATCACAATGTAAAACGCAAGTTAACACGCAAAGAACTAGCCGAACACCAAGGTGTAGGTCGTAAACCAACCCACCAAGTAGTTCAAAAGGAAAGCGATTGGAAAACATATTACGGCTCTGCTAAACCTATTCTAGAAATGTTAAAAGAAGGTAAACAGCAAGAATTCAACCGCGAAATACTAGAGCTAGTTTATAGTAAAAAATTATTAACATATTACGAGTGTAAGTATTTGTTTAAATATGGAGTGCTAGAAAACCCTTTAGAATATTTTAACGATTCAATCCTTGGAAAATTCTACACAAGTGATTTTAAGTAATTGATATTCTTGGTAAATTTTTTAATATTTATCATCGATGATAGGTATTTATAAAATTACAAATCCAAAAGGAAAAATATATATTGGTCAATCAACTAATATAGAAGATCGTTGGGAAAAAGGACACAAATATAATTCTGGGAGTGGTAAAAAGTTAAAGAATTCTTTTAAGAAATATGGTTGGGAAAACCATAAAAAAGAAGATATTGAAGAATGTTCTGTAGAAGAACTTTCAACCCGAGAAACTTATTGGATAGAGTACTATGATAGTTATAAAAAAGGACTTAATTCTACTCCTAAAGGAGGAATACAAGGTTATAAAGATGAACAATGGAGAAAAAACCATTCAGAAGGATTAAAAGGTAGAAAAGGAGTTTGGGAAGGTAAAACTCGTCCTGAACATAGTGCTTTTTTAAAAGAAAATGGTTGTGGCTTATCTTATGAAAGAACTCAAGAACATAAAGATAATCTTTCTATAATGATGAAAGAAGTATGGAAAAATAAAAAAGAAGAAATAAGTAAAAAAATTACACAAAACAAAATAGGAAAAGGATTAAAACCTATTATTTGTGATACTTTATTTGGAATAGAATTCAAATCATTATCAGAAGCAAGTGAGATTTTAAATTTAAATAAAGGTAACATATGTGAAGTTTTAAAAGGAAATAAAATTCATATTAAGGGATTTGTTTTTCGATATAAGAATTTGGCTATTTAGTCTTAATTTCATATATTCCCCACTATGATAAATCAAACTCTAGTTACGCTAGTAAACTCTGTACTTGGTACCGGAAAACTTACTGCTAGAGGGAATGCGGCTTATACTTGTCCTTTTTGCAAACACACCAAACCAAAACTTGAGATAAACTTTGATGAAGAATCAAAAAGCTATGAAAGTTGGCATTGTTGGGTTTGCAACAAGAAAGGTAAAAAATTACACCAAATGTTTAAGCTTATTGGTGTGCCCGGAGAAAAACTTGTAGAACTTAAATCTATAGTTAAAACATATTTTGTTATAGATACTCCTAAACAAGAAGAGAAATTAGAATTACCTAAAGAATTTAAATCGCTACTTGAGATTACACAAAATGATATTACAGGAAGACACGCTATAGCATACCTTAAAGCTAGAGGTACTACAAAAGACGATATTATCAAATACAATATGGGATATTGCGAAAAAGGAAGATATGCTAACCATATTATTATCCCATCGTACGATGCAAATGGCAATCTAAATTATTTTACTGCTAGAACATTTAACCAAACCAGCACTGTAAAATATAAAAACCCATCTACATCCCGCAATATAATACCATTTGAAATATTCATAAACTGGAATGTACCTGTAATATTGTGTGAAGGTCCGTTTGATGCTCTAGCAATTAAACGAAATGCAATACCATTACTAGGTAAAACAATACAATCTAGTTTAATGAAAAAACTTGTTACATCTGCTGTAGAAAAAATATATATAGCGTTAGACAAAGATGCACAAAAACAAGCATTAAACTTTTGCGAAAACTTAATGAAAGAAGGAAAAGAAGTATATCTTGTAGATTTACAAGACAAAGATCCGGCAGATATGGGATTTAAAAATTTTACTCATCTCATTCAGGAAACTTATCCTTTAACGTTCTCTGATCTTTTAGAGAAAAAACTCCAACTAATATGATACTAAAACACTCGTATGATAGGATACTAGAAATATCCGATGACTACAAACAAATTACATTACCCGATTCCCGTTACTATAGACGTAATGGAGAATATTATCCATCTATCACTTATGTACTACAATATTATCCAAAGGGTAAACATTTTGAAAATTGGCTTAAACAAGTAGGATATGCGTCAGAATATATAGTTAAAAAAGCAGCCGAAGAAGGTACTCAAGTACATGAATTAGTAGAAAAATATTTAAACGGAGAAGAGCTTCACTACCTATCCAAAAATGGAGACCCAATATACTCACCTGAAGTTTGGCAAATGTTTTTGCGATTTACAGAATTTTGGGAAACATATAATCCTAAACTCATAGAAACTGAAGTTCATCTATTTTCAGACGAACTTAAAGTAGCAGGAACATGCGATTTGATTTGTGAAATAGATGGTAAACTATGGTTATTAGATATTAAAACCTCAAACCACATGCAAACTACCTATGAGCTACAAACCGCAGTT
>Ga0194129_10009682_pt1 | contig 10714 bp, 13 predicted proteins | sample TA2KigCa35mmetaG_FD_150862 | JGI IMG/M metagenome (GOLD analysis project Ga0194129, IMG submission 150862) | Freshwater microbial communities from Lake Tanganyika, Tanzania - TA2015038 Kigoma Deep Cast 35m | ecosystem: Environmental > Aquatic > Freshwater > Lake | place: Tanzania: Lake...
GTCGGGACCCTCGAGCACGGCGAGGAGCAGCAGCGGCTTGTGGGGCCGTTCATGGCGACCCGCGCCGACACCCGTCACGCCGACCTTCAGCCGGTACAGGGAATCAAGGGCGCGCGTCAGGGCCGACATCACGATAGGGGGTCTTGAAGGCACGATGCGCGGCCGCATCCCGACCTCAAGGGGAAGGTGCGCTGCGGCACGCTGCACCGCGGGTTTTTCGGCCTCGCCCCTTTTTCGGGTACTCGACGCGATTTCTCTCCGGGCGCCGGTCATGCATCACGGCGTAATCATGCGCTTCTCTCCTATCGCTTCATCTGCTCCCGCTTCCCCGCGCGGCTTTTCCGTCTCGCCATCGGGCCTTTGCTCAACGCCTGTCTCTTTCCGTCGATGAAAGCGCAGGACCTTTCGTCTTATTTTTCCGGCGTTGCCGCGAAGACCCTCAGCGCGGTTGAAGCGGACCGGAACTGCTCCCACCAGCGAGAGTTCAACGGGGTCGAAGCGTTGAAGAAACTCTTCGGCAATGCGTCTGAGCCGCGGCTACTCGCGGCGGATTTCCTGCACCTGTCGGATACCAGTGATGACCCCGCTCCCAAGGTGGAGGGATCGCTCACTTGGTACGACGCCCGCGCGCGGGATCCCAAGCGCAGCGAACACCGGTTGTACTTTAGTCCAAATCCCGTGATGGAGCGTGCCCGGGAGGGCGATCTCCTCTTGATCGGTCTGCGGCCGAACGGACGCGTTCTCGTGCTCGTGGCGGCCGCGGATTCGGCGATCCGCGGCCAGATCGAGTGGTTGTTCAACCTGCCGGAATCCACGGGCACGAGGTTCGCCCTGCGCCCTGAGCTCCGCGCTTCCGCGGACCAGATCGGGTTCGCGCGACGCGCGATCCTCGAGGCCATTGGCGTGGAGGTTGAGCTCCGTGCCGACGACCTTCTGCCGGAGATGATCCGGGTGTTCGGCACGCGGTTTCCCGCCACCAAGGAGTTCTCCGAATTCGCCCGCTCTACCATCCCTCAGGTGCGAGCCGAGGATTCGCCCGACGAGGCGCTGGTGCGCTGGATGGAGCGCGAGGAGGCGCTCTTCCGCTCCTTCGAGCGTCATCTGATCAAAGCGCGGTTGGCCGAGGGCTTCGGTGACGACGTAGATGCTTTCGTGAGCTACTCCCTTTCGGTGCAAAACCGGCGCAAGAGCCGGGCCGGCTTTGCCCTCGAGCACCATGTACGCGCCGCCTTGATCGCGGCGCGGGTGCCGTTCGAGTGCAAGGTGATCACCGAAAACAGATCCCAGCCCGATTTTTTGTTCCCGGGTGCCGCCCAGTACCACGACCCGACGTTTCCGTCGGACCGCCTGCTGATGCTGGGCGTCAAGAGCACTTGCAAGGACCGCTGGCGCCAAGTGCTCTCCGAGGCTGATCGGATCGCATCGAAACATCTCCTCACGCTTGAGACGGGCATCAGCGCGTCGCAGCTGGGGGAAATGCGTTCCCGCTCCCTGCAGCTTGTGGTTCCCGAGGAGCTGCACGCGGCCTTCGCCGGTGACCGACGTTCCCAGCTCATCTCTTTCAGTTCCTTCATCCAGCTAGCCGCCTTGGGGCGCGCCGGCTGACGGGTACTCGAAGGCTGTCCATCGACAGACAGCGCTCTGGGTCGACTTTCCGGCCCGACTTTCCGGCCCAAGCCACTTGACCCCCGGGAAAAAAACCGGGCACTTTGTCCTCAATGAAATCACGGGCAGAATCCGCCTTTCGCAACGCCCGCCGCATCTTCTCCCAAGAGCAGATCGCGGAGCGTCTCGGTCGTGACATCCGCACGATCCGCCGTTGGGAAAAGGGCGAGGTGCCTGTGCCCACGCTCGCCGAGGCGGCCCTGCGGGATTTGCTGCGGGGTCCCGCCGAGCCTGTGCTGCACGAGCTATCCGCCACCCCCGCGTCGTTCACCTTCATCGATCTTTTCGCAGGGATTGGCGGCACGCGTTTGGGATTCGAGGCCGCGGGCGGCCGCTGTGTCTTCACTTCAGAGTGGGACAAGTACGCTTGCCAGACGTACCGCACCAACCATGCGGACCATCACGAGATCGCCGGCGACATCCGCAAGGTGGATGCCGCCGCTATACCCGACCACGACATTCTTGTCGCGGGGTTTCCCTGCCAGCCCTTCAGCCTCGCCGGGGTGAGCAAGAAGAACAGCCTAGGTCGCGCGCACGGTTTCGCCGACCAGACGCAGGGCACGCTCTTTTTCGACCTGCGCAGAATCATCGCTGAGAAACGCCCCCGCGCCTTCCTGCTCGAGAACGTCAAGAACCTGCGGGGTCACGACAAGGGGAACACATTCCGCGTGATCATGGGCGTGCTGCGTGACGAGCTCGGTTACCACGTACCCGACCCGCGGATTCTCGATGCCGCCGCTTGGGTGCCGCAGCACCGCGAACGCATCTTCATCGCGGGCTTCCGCGAGCCCTGCGGGTTCGACTGGGGGCGGCTGGCTTTGCCGCCGGAAGCGGGCCGGCCAAAGCTGCGTGAGATTCTTCACCGCCCAGATGAGCTCGCGGAGCCTCCCTTCACCCTGACGTCCCGCGGTCGCACCGCGGTCTCACCCCGCTACACCCTGAGCGACCACCTTTGGAACTACCTGCAAGCCTACGCGGAGAAGCACCGACTGCTAGGTCATGGCTTCGGCTGCAGCGTGTTCGGTCCCGCCGACATCGCCCGCACACTATCCGCGCGCTACCACAAGGACGGCAGTGAAATCCTGATCGAGCAGCGGGGACGCAACCCGCGCCGTCTAACCCCCCGCGAATGCGCCCGCCTCATGGGCTTCCCCAATTCCTTCCAGATCCCCGTGAGCGACACCCAAGCCTACCGGCAATTCGGCAACAGCGTCGTGGTGCCCGTGATCGCATCCATCGCAAGGCTGATGGCTTCCACCCTCCGCGGTGAACCGCCGCCGTTTCAGCGTGGGTCCCAGCTAGGATTGGAGCTCGTTTCCTAGCGATCCTTCGACGTGGCGAAGACCCGAAGGATGATTGGTAGAAAACCGCTGTGGAGCGTCCGCGTCATCGTGATTCTTTCGCACAAAGCAGCGTAACGCTGTTGATCCGCAACCGAGCGTAAGGGAGGATATGGTGCGAACCGAGGGGGGTAGGCCGAAACCTGCAAACTAGGAGGGAGATCAGTCAGCCATCGACCGTTGGACTCACACCCGAACTGAACGTGGGCCGCGAGCGGCACCACCCGCCGTGCCCTCCTGATCCGACGTTCCGGTCGCCTAGGGGCCGTTGCACGGTTCGGCCTGCCCCCTTGCGCCCTCCGCAGCAAGTGCGCCCAGTGCTGGCCATCTCTGAGTTCGGTAGCGCAAGCCCAACATTTGGCGTCTTTTCAGCAGGCTTTGGGGATCGGCGCAGGCGGAAACGGTGTCGGCTGCGGTGTCGGCTGCACGCGTGCCGTACGATGATCCCTTTAGTTTCGGCCAGCTGTTTCAAATGTTCTTACTTCTGCCTATTGGCTTACTTTCCGTGGTTGACGTACTCTCTTGATGTACGCTTACTCTTTTCATGAATGCCTCGATCTTGTCCGACACCGTCCACTTCACGACAAAGGGCCAAATTGTGATCCCGGCCCGTTTCCGCCGCGAATTTCAAATCCAAGAGGGAACCAAAGCGTCTATCTCTGTCACTAGTGAGGGAATCCTGCTCCGGCCGATCACGCGCGCCTACATTCGAAGCCTGCGTGGCTCCCTAAAGGGCCACGGTGTAATGAAGGCAATGATGGCCGACCGAAAAGCCGAAAAGAACCTCTGACCATGGCCAACAAGGTACTAGACAGTTGGGCCTTGATCGCCTTTTTCGAGGATGAGCCAGCTGCGAGTCAGGTGGAAGAGATGCTCGACCAAGCCGGGAACAACAAACACCGCCTATTTCTCAGCGCCATCAACTGGGCTGAAATCTATTACAGCATGATGCGAGAGGTGTCCCAAGAGGCCGCCGATAGGCATGCGGATATTATAACACGATTACCGATCGAGATTGTGGGATCGACGGGCGACTTAAATCTGGCGAAGCAGGCAGCCATCTACAAGGCAAGATATCGAATCAGCTTGGCTGATGCTTTTGCGGCGGCTCTTGCCAAGGGGAAGCGGGCCGAGCTGCTCACAGGCGATCCCGAATTCAGGGCTCTGGAAGGCGAGATAAAACTACAGTGGCTCAACCCCAACGCCTAGCGGAAAGCACTTTCTTACAATGACTCCCAAATGGCACTTTAACAACCAGCGCCTATGTGACCGGACTCGGGATCCAAACAACGACGCATTCTTTACTGCGGAGAGCCTTGATAATCTTAGCGAGGCACTGGTGCGCGAGGGTATACAGAATTCGCTGGACGCGGCCGTGCGCACGGGAGGGGACGTGCGGCAGGTGCGCGTTAGGATCCGTTACGAGCCAGCTGCCTCGCCGGAAGCCCGCGGATACCTGTCGGAGATGTTCAGCACCGCGCAGGCGCATTTTGAGCACGGGCTTTCCGTGAAGACTCTGGCCCAGCTGTTTGGCAAGGACTGCGGGTATTTACTATTTGAGGATTTCGGCACGCGCGGGCTGCTGGGTGATGTCGAGGAATGCCGCTATGAAAGGGCGAGCGAAAACGCGTTCTTTAGCTTCTTCCGCGCAGAGGGCCTTTCGAGCAAGACGCTCGGCAGCTTGGGCAGGTGGGGAATCGGGAAACAGGTGTTCCCTACGGCCAGCCGATTGCATGCCATGCTTGGATTAACGGTTCGCAATGAACAACCGAAACGGGTTTTGATGGGCTCGGCAGTTGTGCGGACACACACGATAGCCGAGCAAGCATACCAGCCCGACGCTTGGTTCGGAACCCGAGACTCTTCGGAGCGCCCCGTCTCCCCCATCACTGACGATGCCTATATAGACAGGTTCATCGAAACTTTCGGCCTCACTAGGACCGGTGAAAGCGGTTTGTCCATAATAGTTCCATCGGTGGACGAGAGGGTTAATATCGACGATCTACGCCGCGGGATCATCAGAAGCTTTTTTTGGCCGATATTACAGGGCGAGCTTGTCGTTGATTTAGAAACCGCTGGTACAAACTGGCATATTGATGCCGAAACCCTTCCTGCGCACCGCGAGCTGTTGCCCGCGAATGAAGCGGCCGTGCTTGAGTTTGCCGGTTGGGCGTCAACGGCCAAACCAAGCGATTTTGTTGTTCTCCCCAACCAAGGTACTGCGCGTCCGGACTGGCGATCGCAAACCGAACTGCTCCTGGCGGAAGCCAAGCTCGGTGAGATCCGGGAGCAGTTGTTTAAGGTCTCTCGGGTTGGCGTGCGAATCCCAATACGCATCCGCCCCAAGTACGAGGGCGGCCGGGAGGCAGACACCACTTTCATGGTGTTTCTGGAGGCCTGCAGGAGCTCTGGATATCGGACCCTTTTTCTTCGCGAGGGGATTGTAATCACGGACGTGCGATGCCCTTTGATTTCAGGCTTCAGATCGATTGTGGTTGTAGAGAGATCCGGGGAGCGCTGCCCGCTAGCGGGCCTCTTGGGAGACTCAGAGGGGGTCAATCACACCCAGTGGCAGAAGGATTCTCCCAAATTTTACAACCGATACATCTATGGCCCCGACACCATAAGGTTTGTCGCCCGCAGCGCATACGAGATCGTGCAAAAACTGCATGCCGAGGAAACGCAGGGGGATCCCGATCTGTTGTTACATGTTTTTTCCTTGCCCGGCGAAGACGGTGCGGAGCGAAAGAGGAAAAAACCAAAACCCGATGCGCCCGGGCCGGTGGTCGATCAGCCTTTGCCGCCACCGCCGCGGGCACCTAGGAAGTTCGTGCTGGATTCCGTTAAAGGCGGCTTCGCAATTAGGCCGGGCGGGGTGCCGATCGACCAGCTTCCTCTGAGAATACACGTCGAGGCTGCATACGCGGTTCGAAAAGGAAACCCCTTCAAGAAGTGGACGAACGACGACTTCGCTTTCATGCGGGCCCCCATCAGGCAGGAACAGGCAAAGGCCGTGGTCGTTGCCAAGGCAGATCAAAATCACATGGAAATCGAAATACGTTCAGCGGACTTCAATTTTTCGGTCGCAGGCTTTGACCTGAAAAGAGACCTAGCTGTGCGGGCCACAGAAATCAAGCAAAGCAATGAAACGGACGTTTAACTACACTGGACGCCAACGCATCGAAAGGGAGGACGTCTCCGTAGTATTAAGCCAAGTCGACGGAGTGTGGGTTTACGATGCGACGCTTTCGTTGTCTGAGTACAATTTCCCTAAAAATGCCGAGATATGGGTCGAGGCGTATCGTCAGAACCTTTGGATGCAATGGGCTTGGGGCACGATCACACTGCAGCGCTCCCCCTCCGACAGGAGGCTTACAGAGTTCGATGACCCCGAGGGCGTGAACTTTCGTGTGCGGGTAGTCCAGCCCAACGGGCCAGAGCACCACAAACTTGTTGGCGAGGCGGATGCCATCCCCTTTGTCAAAGCTGGCGAGGAGAATGACCGAAGGCGCCGGCTGTTGGTGACCATTCCGCATACTCTCGATCAGCAACTGTGGAGAATAGATTTTGATGCGGACCCGCCAACGCTCTTGGTGAACCGTGACGCAAAACCGTCGTGGAAGAGCATGGCTCAGTCCCCGCAATTTGAGGCTTTGGTCTATCCCGAGGTGTTTCGCCGCATGATGCGGCAGATTCTTATCGAAAACGATTGGTCGCCTGACGACGACCCGGATTGGAAGTCCGACTGGATGAAATTTGCCTTTAGTTTGGTCGGGAGCGGAAATTTTCCAGACTCCTCTGACACGACCGGCCGCGAGGTGTGGATCGATGAGGCAGTTTCGGCGTTTTGCCGGAAAATGCAGTACCAGTTGTCGTGGAATCGTATCTTTGACGGAGACAAGACAACATGATGCTGCGTCGTTTCAACTCAGACGGGATGGCTAGTTTCGCGTCTTATCGCACGAGCCTATGCGTGCATGCCTCCTTGCCTCCGCCGATGGAATTTTTGACTGACCCAGCACTCACCGAAGAGATCCCCGGGGAGATCGATGTGCCAGCGCGACAATTCACGAGCAGGTTGGAAGCCGGCCTTTTCCTTAATGAGCTAGTTGATGCGACCGGGTCCACCATTAGGCGCCCGGAAAAAGACAAGGGCCTGTGGGCGTGGCTGACACTGTTCTACTTTGACGAGATCTGCCCGGCCGATGGAAACGGGAATCGGAAGCCCCTAGGGGAGGAGCGCCTCATTCCGCTCGTTGACAACTATCAAAGGTTTTACCGGCACCTTCTTCTCGGGCCCTATCTCATCGTAAGGGCTCACAAGTCGAACCCCGAGCGGGCGATGGCGATGTTGTGCGGGCCCCTGTGGAAGCCAGGCGAGATCGTTGGACAACTTGCGGCGAGCGCAGAGCGGGTGACCAATCCCGGCGTGGTCGAAATGGCCACAAAGCTATATTACGACCCTTCGACCAAAGCGTTCAAGCGAGGCGCGGGATCAAGTACCAAGGGAGCCCCCCGCAGGCTTGCAGCCTTACTCAACCAACTGGACGTTAACTACTATCTTTACGGCATGACGGCCGATGAGCTGATTTGCCTGCTTCCTAAGGAATTCGACCGTTTTCGCTCCTGATGGCGGGCGAGAGCGTACTAGGAGCACCGGTGCTGCGAGCCGAAGGGGTAAAGCCGAAACCTGCAACCCGGGAGTGAGATTCGTCGGCGGTCGACCGCAGTTTGATTGGCAGATCACGGCAACGCTGTCCCTACGCCCTGCGGAACCAAACCCCGAAGCCCCGGCGGGCAGAGGTGGCGTTGGCGGCGGCGGGGTCGCGGATCAGCTCAGCGGCATAGTAGGTGCTGCCGGGGTGCTCGCCTTCGACGATCCGGACCCCCAGGGCGAGGAGGTCGTCGGAATCCCAGTCTTGGGAATCGTCGAACACGGCGTCGTGGGAGGGTAGTGTCGCAGATGGCTCCTTCCATAGCTTTCATTTGGACCACCTCACCACGGCCACCGCAGGAAAAGTCCGGTGCGGGCGATCTCGACCACGAAGGCGGGGCGGCCGGTGTCCTTTAGGGCGTCGAAGTACGGGACCAGGCGTTCCTCGAAGGCGCGCTGGTTCCACTCGGGGGTGAGAACGAGGGTCTCGCGGTGGATGCGGTGGCACTTCAAGGCATGCGCGGCGAGGAGCACGGTGAGATGCGGGAAATTCGGGCGGTACGTGGAGGTGCGGCTGGAAAAGCCGCCCAAGGCCACCCCGACCACCAAGGGACAACAGGTGCCATGGGGCGACGCTGGGGACGGGATCACGTTGAAGGAGTGACCGCCGGGCGGATTCGCCCGCCAGCGGTCGAGGCCGGCCACGGCGGCGTCGAGTTCGGCTCCGGGTGGAAAATTCCCGTAAGGCTCGCTTTCGCCCCGGTCGCGCAGGAACTCCGAGGCGAGTCCTTCGAGGAGGCGGGCGGAGGCGGCTCCGCCGAGGGAAGCAATGCGGTCGATGACGTGGCGGGAGGTGGCGTTCATGGAGGTTCTGGTGGGATCGGGTGATGGATTGTAGCTCGGTGAAGGGGGAAGGCGGGGGATCGCGCGGGGAGCCAGCTCAGCCGAGGAGTTTCTTCAGCTCGTGAAGGATGCCGTACATGAAGGCGCAACCGATCAGGCCCTTCAGGGTCCTCACGATGATCACGGCCTCGAGGGACAAGGTGCTTCGCGAAAGACCATTTTGCGCGGCTTCGAGCAGAGTCGGGTTCATGGGGTTTTACGCCGAAGTGTGGCAGACGGGGTGGGACAAAGGCGGGGACAGGGCGCGCGTCGCGCGCCCGTTGAAGTTGGAAGTTGAGGTTGAGGTGACGGGACGGACGGACCAAGGGACGCGCGGACCAAGGGGCGCATGAGCCTGATGAGCTTGAGGTGACGTGCGGCCGGACGCGTGGCTGGGACTTCAACGAGGCGGGGCGCCGGAGGCGGCGCACCCTGCCTCAATCGAGGATGGTCGGCGGCAGGAGCAGCAGGCCGGTGGAGCACTTCCGGTACAATTCACGGAGCTTTTCGTCGGCGACGGGATCGCGCGGAGGTGGCGCGGCGGGCGGAGGCGAGTCGGGTGAGGTTTTCGGCGGCATGGTGGAGGAGGGTGGCGGTTTCACGGGTGATTGAGGCGGTGGGAAGGAGGTCATGACGGAAGGCCAGGACGATTCCCGTGGCGTGGTTGGCGAACTTAGTCGCGTCGGCCGTGGTGGCGGTGAGTTCGCGCAACGTGTCGCGCAACGCTCTGGCGGCTTCGCGGCGGGTCATGAATCGCGGGGTTTGCAGTCAGGGCGGGACGCAGCGTCAGAGGAAAGGCTGATGACAATCCCGCTCGACGGTTTCCCGACCACCCGCACGCGCGGCAATCGACGCAGGGCGTCCCAATAAGGCCCGACAGGGCCTGTGGTGCCGCCAGAAGGTGGGTACGGCGCGTGAACGGATCGCGAGGTGGAGGGGTGGATAGGCTCGGTGCTCATGATGAAATCCTCAGCGTTCCTGACGGGGTTTTTTCGCGGTGGAGGCACGGCGGCGGGGCGCGGGCGCGCGGTGGAAGGTGATTTCCACGGTCGTGCGACCTTCGGGTTCGCTCGGCGCGTAGCTCTCGGGCTCAGCGTCGACGAACAAGCCTTCCTTGCGCATCTGATCCCAAGCCTGCTGCAGAAGATTCGGCGTGGGCTGAACAGGAGTTTCCTCGTTGGAAGAGGAGGAATGGGACGAGGGGTCGGACGGATTGGGTGCGGTGGACATCGTGGCGGGTGGGATGAGTTTCAGCGGATGATCTCGATGGCGGTGCTTTCCCCGAGTTCGCGGAGACGGTGCTGCAGGGCCGGCAGGATGGCCTCGCCCTCGACCTCGACGAAGTGGGAGTCGGCGCCCGGCATGGTGCCGTGGAAAAAGTCCAGTCTCCCGAGGCGGGCACCGGTGGCATCGGTGAGCGGGCCGTGGGCGAGCTTCAGTCGCGACAGGTACTGGAGGGCGTGTGCCTCGGGTGAATCGTTGATGAGGAAGCGATTCTCGAGGTAGTCCTCCCAGATCCAGTTGTCCACGGGGTCCTTCAGCCAACCTGCATCGGCGGGGACCTCGTCGCGTCCGCGCGAGGCGAGCCAGCGGGTCACGGCGTCCTCGTCCTCCGGGTCGATCGACTCGTAGTCGGCGAGCCATTCGCGCCAGGAAGGCGCCGAGGGGTATTCGGTGGTCGGGCGTCCGAGAGCGAGTTGCCAGCGGGCCACATCGTCGTCGTGACGTGTGGCGTAGAGCGTATGGCGCGGGGAAGACGGCGCGTCGATCGCCGCGGCGGGTTCGCTGGGGAAACGAGCGAAGCGCCGTAGAAACGCGGAAGGCAGAAAGCAGGCGCCGAGTGCGGCGGAGCCGGAGATCAGGAAGTGGCGGCGGGAGAGGTTCATAGCGCAGGGGCAGGCTCGCGTTTCAGGCGGCGACGGCGATGCGCGGAGGCTGATCGGCCTGCTGACGGTGCAGGAGCAGGTGCGCGAGAAACGCGTCGCGGCGTTCGCGGGCGACGGCGAGGTCCCTGGTGCCCAGGGAGACGGCGACGCGACGGTCGGCCTTGAACAGCGGCGACGGGCGCAGGCTGTAGCGGAGGAACCACGTTCCGTGGTTCAGGAACAGGTGGTGGCGATCGCCACCCCGGTAGCGCAGGACGGGTTCAGGTGCGTGGATCATGGTGCGGTTG
>Ga0194129_10009684_pt1 | contig 10712 bp, 10 predicted proteins | sample TA2KigCa35mmetaG_FD_150862 | JGI IMG/M metagenome (GOLD analysis project Ga0194129, IMG submission 150862) | Freshwater microbial communities from Lake Tanganyika, Tanzania - TA2015038 Kigoma Deep Cast 35m | ecosystem: Environmental > Aquatic > Freshwater > Lake | place: Tanzania: Lake...
CCCTGCGCGTGGCCCGCCTGCGCGGCGGTGGCCGGGCTCGCGCTCCTGGCCATGGCGGTGGCGCGCGACGACGCGCGCGACGAGCCGGGCGAGGCGATGCTCGGCTGGTCGATCGCCGCGGCCGCCGTGCCCGCGGCCACGCGTTCCGCGCCCGACGACCTGCTCGCCGCGCCCCTTCCCGCGGGCGAGGTCCTCGCCGCCCCGCCGCCCGCCGAGGACGTGCCACCACCAGAGGCGGTCGGCGCGCCGCGCGCCAAGCCCGATGCCGGGCCCGCGCGCCTGCCAGCGGCGCTGGCCGATACGGCGCCCGGCGAGGCGCGCAAGCGCCTCTTCCTCGACGCGATGATGCCGGCGCTGGTGGCGGAGAACGAGCGGCTGCTCGCGCGGCGCGCGCGCATCCTCGCGCTCTACGACGCGATCGACGCCGGCTGCGCGCCCGCGGAGGCAGACCTCGCCTGGCTGGCGGAGATCGCCGAGCGGCACTCCGTCAACCCGGCGGACCGCGCCGGGCTGCTCGGCCGCGTCGACGCGATCCCGCTGTCGCTCGGCATCGCGCAGGCGGCGCTGGAATCCGGCTGGGGCGCCAGCCGCGGCGCGCAGGAATGGCACGGCATCTTCGGGCAGATGAGCTTCGCGCCGGATCCCGGGCGGCCGGTGCTGCGGCGCTTCGACGGCATCCAGGAAGCGGTCGCCGCCTGGGCGCTGAACCTCAACAGCCACCGCGCCTATGCGCGGTTCCGCGCCGCGCGCGCCAAGGCGCGCGAGGATGGCCGCGCGCCGGAGGGCCGTGCGCTCGCCGGCGAGTTGCTGCGCTACTCGGAGCGTGGCGAGGCCTATGTGCGCGACCTGCGCGCGCTGATCCGCGCCAACGGCCTCGAGGCGCTGGACCGCCAGGACGAGCGCGGCTGACGCGCGGCGCGGCCGCTTGCCGCGCTTGATCCGCGCCGCGGCAGCGCGCGACACTCCGCGCCCGCAAGCCCCCGGTCCCCGCTTGATCGTCCTCGCGCTCGACAGCGCCACCTCACGCGGCTCGCTCGCGCTCCGGCGCGACGGCGAGGCCGTCGCCGCCGCGATCCTGCCGGAAGGCGGCCAGGGCGACGCGCTGGCGCTGCATGTCGAGGCGCTGCTCGCCGGCGCCGGCATCCGCATGCGCGAGCTGGGCCTGCTCGCGGCGACGATCGGGCCCGGCCGCTTCACCGGGCTGCGCGCGGGCCTCGCCTTCATGCGCGGCCTCTCGCTCGCGCTCGGCATCCCGGTCGCGGGCGTGACGACCCTTGCGGCGCTGCGGGCGGGCTACGCCTGCGCGCCGGGCGAGGCGCCGCTCGCCTGCGTCGACTCGCGGCGCGCCGAGTTCTTCTTCCAGCTCGGTGCCGGGGGCGCGCCCTTCGCCTGCCGCGCCTCGGACCTGCCTGCGCGCATCGCGCCGGGAACGCGGGTCGTCGCGGTCGGCGAGCGCGCCGAGGAAGCCGCCGCCGCCCTCGCCGAGGCTGGGCGCGTCGCGCGCGCGGTGCCGCGCCTCGTCGATGCCGCCGACGTCGCCGCCCTGGCCGAGGCGATGCCGATGCCCGAGCGGCCGCCGGCGCCGCTCTACATCCACCCCCCGGCCACGACCGCGCCGCGCGCGACCCGGCGCGCCGGGCGATGAGCGGGGCGCCACGGCTGCGGGCGGCGGCGCGCGAGGACGCGCCGGCGCTGGCGCTGCTCCACGCCGCGTGCTTCGAGGATCCGTGGTCGCTGGCCGCGATGCTGGACGTGCTGGCGATGCCGGCCGCCTTCGGCCATGTCGTGGAATTCGATGGCCTCCCCCCGGCGGCGGCGGCGATCTCGCGCGTCGCGGCGGACGAGGCGGAGCTCCTGACCCTCGCGGTCGGCGTGGCCTGGCGCCGGCACGGCCTCGCGCGCGCGCTGGTCGACGCGGCCAGCGAGGAGGCGGGGCGTCGCGGGGCGCGGCGGCTCTACCTCGAGGTCGCCGAGGACAACGCGCCGGCGCGCGCGCTCTACGCCGCCGAGGGGTTCGAGCCGATCGGCCGGCGCCGCGGCTACTACGCGCGGCGCGAGGGCCCGGCGGTCGACGCCATCACGATGCGCCGCGAGATCCGGCGCGGCTGGCGCTCGATCGTCGCCCCCTGAGCGGGCGCATTGCAGCCTTCCCGACCCGGCGCCGTCATCCGGGCGCCACGTCCGCATGGCCTGATTGCCGCGATCGATGGAAGGAGATGCGCGATGGCCTATATTGAGCCCAGTCAAGCGGTCCCGCCCCGCCGGCCGCCCGGCATCCAAGCCGGTCCTCTCGCCCACCGGACCACGCATCGCATGTCCCGGCTCGAGCAGCTCTGCCTCGCCAAGGGCCTGAAGATGACCGGCCAGCGCCGGGTGATCATGCGCGTCCTGTCGGAGTCGACCGACCATCCCGACGTCGAGCAGCTCCATCGCCGCGCCGCGGGGATCGACGCGCGCATCTCGATCGCCACGGTCTACCGCACCGTGCGCCTGCTGGAGGAGGCGGGGATCCTGTCCCGCCACGATTTCGGCGACGGCCGCGCGCGCTACGAGCAGGCGACGACCGAGCACCACGACCACCTCGTCGACCTCGAGCCGCGCCAGGTCATCGAGTTCAAGAACGAGGCCATCGAGAAGCTCCAGCGCAAGGTGGCGCGCGAGCTCGGCTTCGAGCTGGTCGGGCACCGGCTCGAGCTCTACGGCGTCCCGCTGCGCGACGCCTCGCGGCGCCGGAGGGACGGATGATGGCCACGGGCATGGCGGCGCTGCGCGCCGAGGAACGCGACGGCCAGTCCGTGCGCGACCATCGCGCCCTCGAGGCGAGGCTGGCGCGCGACGCCGCGGAGGTCGAGGCGGCGCAGCGCCTGCGCTACCGCGTTTTCTACGAGGAGATGACCGCGACGCCGAGCGCGGAGATGCACGCGGCTCGCTGCGACTTCGACCGCTTCGACGCGATCTGCGACCACCTGCTCGTCCTCGACGGTCGCCTCGGCGACGGGCCGGAGGCGGTAGTCGGCACCTACAGGCTGCTGCGCGGCGCGGTCGCCGCGCGCCATGGCGGCTTCTACAGCGAGGGCGAGTTCGACCTCGGCGCGCTCGCGGCGCATCGCGCGCGCACGCTGGAACTCGGCCGCGCCTGCGTCGACGCGCGCTACCGCACCCGCGCCACGATGCAGCGCCTGTGGAGCGGGATCGCGGACTACGTCTTCGCCCACGACGTCCGCGTGATGCTCGGCTGCGCCTCCCTGCCTGGCACCGATACCGGGGCGCTCGCGCCGGCCCTGTCCTACCTGCACCATCGCCACCTCGCGCCGCCGGAGCTGCGACCGCGCGCCCTGCCCGCGCTGTTCCGGCGCATGGACCTCCTGCCGCCCGAGCGCTTCGCGGAGAGCGACGCCATGGCCGCGCTCGAGGCGCGCGCCGTGGTCGCCGGGCTGCCGCCGCTCGTGAAGGGCTACCTGCGGCTGGGCGGCTTCGTGGGCGAGGGCGCGGTGGTGGACCACCAGTTCGGCACCACCGATGTCTGCGTCGTCATCGCGGTCGATCGCGTGACCGACAAGTACTTCAACCACTACCGGCGCAAGCTGGGCCGGGACTGAGGCCGCGGCAAGGCGTCGATGCCGAACTCGCGGCCGCGCGCCCTGCTGCGCCTCGTCCTCTACGCGGCGCTGACCCTGCCGCTGATGCCGGTGCAGGCGCTGCTCGTGCTCGCGCGCGCGCCGCTCGCGGCGCGCCTGCCGCGCTGGTACCACGCCGCCTGCTGCCGCATCCTCGGCCTGCGCGTGCTGGTGCGCGGCGCGCCGAGCGAGGTCGCTCCGACGCTGTTCGTCTCGAACCACCTCTCCTACCTCGACATCGTCGTGCTCTCGGCGCTCGCGCCGGTGAGCTTCGTCGCCAAGCGCGAGGTCGCGTCCTGGCCCTTCTTCGGCTGGCTGGCGCGGCTGCAGCGCACGGTCTTCGTCGGCCGCGACCGGCGCAGCGTGCACGACGAGCGCGACAGCCTTGCCGGCGCGCTCGCCGAGGGCCGCAGCCTCGTGCTCTTCCCCGAGGCCACGTCCTGGGACGGCAACCGCCTGCGCCCCTTCCGCAGCTCGCTGCTCGCGGCGGCGGAGATCGCGCCGGACGGGCGGCCTCTTGCGGTGCAGCCCGTGACCATCGCCTACACCCGCCTCGACGACGCGCCGATGGGGCGCAACCTGCGCCCCTTCTTCGCCTGGTACGGGGCGATGGACCTCGGGCCGCATCTCTGGGAGGCGCTGGGCGTCGGCCTCGTCACGGTCGAGGTGGAGTTCCACGACGTCGTGACCTTCGCGCGCTTCGGCAGCCGCAAGGCGCTGACGCAGCATTGCGAATCATCCATCGCCGCCGCGCTCTCCGACCTCAATGCCGGGCGCAGGCCTGGCGCGCCGCGGCGTGCCTCGCCTTGACTCGCGGGGCCGGGCTGTTAGCTTCCCCTCCGATTTCCCCTCGAAAATCCAAGGATTTCAAGGCGCTTTGAGCAAGAAGCTCTTCATCCGGACCTATGGCTGCCAGATGAACGTGTACGACTCCGCCCGCATGGCGGACGTGCTGGCACCGCTGGGCTACGCGCCCGCGCAAGGCCCCGAGGACGCGGACCTCGTCATCCTCAACACCTGCCATATCCGCGAGAAGGCCTCCGAGAAGGTCTATTCCGAGCTCGGCCGGCTGCGCGAGACCAAGCAGGAGCGACCCGGCATGCTGGTCGCGGTCGCCGGCTGCACGGCGCAGGCCGAGGGCGCGGAGATCGTGCGCCGCATGCCCTTCGTCGACGTCGTGGTCGGCCCGCAGGCCTATCACCGCCTGCCCGAGCTGGTCGCGCGGGCGACGCGCGCGGGCGGCGCGGCGCTCGACACCGACTTCCCCGTGGAGTCCAAGTTCGACCACCTGCCGCTGGTCGCCACGCCGGCCGGCCCCTCGGCCTTCCTCACGATCCAGGAAGGCTGCGACAAGTTCTGCACCTTCTGCGTCGTGCCCTACACGCGCGGCGCGGAGTTCTCGCGCCCGGCCGCCGACATCGAGCGCGAGGCACGCATGCTGGTCGAGGGTGGCGCGCGCGAGATCACGCTGCTCGGCCAGAACGTCAACGCCTGGCACGGCGCGGGCGAGGACGGCGCCGCGATCGGCCTCGGCGCGCTGGCGCGCCGGCTCGCGCGCATCGAGGGCCTGGCGCGGCTGCGCTACACGACCTCGCATCCGCGCGACGTCGACGACGCGCTGGTCGCCGCGCATGCCGAGGAGCCGAAGCTGATGCCCTACCTGCACCTGCCGGTGCAGTCGGGCGCCGACCGCGTGCTCGAGGCGATGAACCGCGGCCACCGCGCGGAGGACTACCTGCGCATCGTCGAGCGGCTGCGCCGCGCGCGGCCCGACCTCGCGCTCTCCAGCGACTTCATCGTCGGCTTCCCCGGCGAGACCGAGGCGGAGTTCGAGGCGACGCTCGACCTCGTGCGCGCCGTGGGCTTCGCCGGCGCCTTCTCGTTCAAGTTCAGCGCGCGGCCCGGCACGCCGGCCGCCGCGCTTTCCGGCCAGGTCGCCGAGGAGGCCAGGGACGAGCGGCTGCAGCGGCTGCAGGCGCTGCTGCGCGACCAGGCGGAGGCCTTCAACCGCGAGGTCCTCGGCCGGGTCGTTCCGGTGCTGGTCGAGAAGCCCGGCCGCCACCCGGGCCAGGTCGTCGGCCGCAGCCCGTGGCTGCAATCCGTGCATTGCCACGCCCCGGGCGCGGCGATCGGCGAGACGATCGACGTGCGCCTGCTGCGCCTCGGCCCCAACTCCATCGCCGGCGAGGTCGCCGCGCCGGCGTCCGGGGAGGCCGCGTGAGCCGCAGCGGCAATGGCGGGAGCCAGGCGCTCCAGCTGGAATTCGACGACAACTCGCTGCTGCCGATGCTGTTCGGCGAGCACGACCGGCACCTCGCGCGCATCGAGCAGCGCCTGGGCGTGCGCCTCGCCTCGCGCGGCAACCGCGTGACGATCGACGGGCCGCATTCGGCGAGCGAGGCCGCGCGCGGCGCGCTCAACTGGCTCTACGAGCGCCTGCGCCGCGGCCAGGCCGTGGACATGGGCGACGTCGACGCGGCGATGCGCCTCGCCTCGCCGCCCGACCGCGCCGACGCGCGCGACCTCTTCGGCGACGAGGACCTCGTCGTGCGCACGCGCAAGCGGCGCGTCAACCCGCGCACGCAGGGGCAGATCGAGTACCTGCGCGCGCTGCACCGCAACGAGCTCGTCTTCGGCATCGGCCCGGCCGGCACCGGCAAGACCTATCTCGCGGTGGCGATGGCCGTGCAGATGCTGGCCGAGGGCAAGGTCGACCGCATCGTGCTGTCGCGCCCGGCGGTGGAGGCGGGCGAGCGGCTCGGCTTCCTGCCCGGCGACATGCGCGAGAAGATCGATCCCTACCTGCGCCCGCTCTACGACGCGCTCTACGACATGATGCCCGGCGACCAGGTGATCCGGCGCATGGCCTCGGGCGAGATCGAGATCGCGCCGCTCGCCTTCATGCGCGGGCGCACGCTGGCCAACGCCTTCGTCATCCTCGACGAGGCGCAGAACACGACGCCGATGCAGATGAAGATGTTCCTCACGCGCCTCGGCGAGAACAGCCGCATGGCGGTGACCGGCGACCTGACGCAGGTCGACCTGCCCGCCGGCGCGCGCTCTGGCCTGGCCGAGGCGATCGAGGTGCTGGCCGGCGTCGAGGGCGTCGGCATGGTACGCTTCGGCGCCGCCGACGTGGTGCGCCACGCGCTGGTCGGCAGGATCGTCGAGGCCTACGACGCGCGCGACGCCGGCAGGCGCGGATGAGCGCCGCAATCGACGTCGTCCTCGCCGACGCCCGCTGGCGCCGGCGCATCCCCGACGCGACGCGCGAGGTCCGCCGGGCGGCGCGCGCGGCCCTCGCGGCCTGCGGCGCGCCGCCGCGCGCGGGGCTCGCGGTGCTGCTCGCCGACGACGCGCGGCTGCACGCGCTCAACCGGGAGTTCCGCCGCCGCGACAAGCCGACCAACGTGCTCTCCTTCCCCGATGGCGGCGCGCGGCCGGGCGGCACGGTGGCGCTGGGCGACGTGGCGCTCGCCTTCGAGACCTGCGCCGCCGAGGCGCGCGCCCAGCGCAAGACCCTGCGCGCGCACATGATCCACCTCGTCGTCCACGGCGTCCTGCACCTGCTGGGGCACGACCACGCGCGCGCGCGCGAGGCGGCGCGGATGGAGGCGCTGGAGCGCGAGGTGCTGGCGGGGCTCGGCGTCGCCGATCCCTACGGCGCGGAAGGGCGCGCGGCATGAGCGACGAGCAGAGGCAGGACCAGGGCCTGCGCGAGCGCATCCGCAGGCTGCTGCGCCGCGACGACCCCGAGGCCAAGCTGCGCGAATCCCTCGAGGAGACGATCGGCGAGATCATCGAGGAGGGCGAGGACCCGCCCGTCGAGATCGGCGCGCAGGAGCGCGTGCTGATCCGCAACATCTTCAAGCTGCGCGAGCTCACCGCCTACGACGTCATGGTGCCGCGCGCCGACATCGTCGCCGTCGCCCACGACACGACGCTGCCCGCGCTGGTGGAGACGATCCGGCGCGAGGCGCATTCGCGCTATCCCGTGCACCGCGGCACCACCGACGACATCGCGGGCATGGTCCACATCAAGGACGTGCTGGCCTACTGGGGCTCGGACAAGCCCTTCGCGATCGAGGACGTGCTGCGCAAGATCCTCTTCGTCGCGCCGTCGATGCGCGTGCTCGACCTGCTGCTGGAGATGCGCAAGACGCGCCTGCACCTCGCGCTGGTGGTCGACGAGTTCGGCGGCATCGACGGCCTGGTCTCGATCGAGGACCTGGTCGAGTCGATCGTCGGCGAGATCGAGGACGAGCACGACACCGACGAGAGCCCGCGCGCCCAGAAGCTGCCCGACGGCGCCTGGATGGTCGATGCGCGCGTGCCGCTCGACGCCTTCGAGGCGGAAATCGGCGCGCTGCGCACCGAGGAGGAGCGCGAGGCCGACATCGACACGGTCGGCGGCCTCGTCGTCGCGCATGCGGGCCGCGTACCCGCGCGCGGCGAGGTCATCGCGCATCCGGGCGGCGTCGAGTTCGAGGTCGTCGACGCCGACCCGCGCCGCGTCAGGCGGCTGCGCGTGCGCCGCCGCCCGGCCGCCGAGGGCGGCGCCCCGCCGGGCGCGGCGTGACGCCGGCGGCCCTGGCCGCGCTGGAGGCGTCCTGCGCGCGCGCCGGCTGGCGCCGCCGGGCCGCCATCGCCGCCGCGCTCGGCGCCTGCGCGACGCTGGCGCTGCCGCCCATCCACTTCGTGCTCGCGCTCGTCCCGGCCTTCGCGGGGCTGCTGCTGCTGCTGCGCGCCGCGCCGACGGCGCGCGCCGCCTTCGCAGCGGGCTGGTGGTTCGGCGCGGCGCATTTCGCCACCGGCCTCTACTGGATCGGGCACGCGCTGCTGGTCGACGCCGCGCGCTTCGCCTGGATGCTGCCCTTCGCGATCGGCGGGCTTGGCGCGGGGCTCGGCCTCTTCGCCGGCGCCGCGACGCTCGCCGCGCATCGGCTGCTGCGCGCGGGGCTCGCCGCGCCGCCCGCGCTCGGCGCGTGCTGGCTGGCCGCGGAGTGGCTGCGCGGCCACGTGCTGACGGGGTTTCCCTGGAACCTCGCCGGCACGGCCTGGGCCGAGCTCGTGCCGGTGGCCTCGCTCTGCGCGTGGGTCGGGCTCTACGGCCTCACGGCGCTGACCGTCGCCGCGGCCGCCACCGCGGCCGCCCGCGCGACGCTGCCGCGCCTCGGCGCGCTGGCGCTGTTCGCGGCGCTGCAGGCGCTGCAGCTCCAGCCTCCCGCGCCGCCGCCCGCCGCGGAGACGTCGACGCGGCTGCGCCTCGTGCAGCCCGACATCCCGCAATCGCTCAAGTGGGACCCGCAGGAGCGCCAGCGCCACCTGCAGCTCACCGCCGACCTGTCGATGGCGCCGGGCATCGAGGCGGTCGGCCACCTGCTCTGGCCGGAGACGGCGACGCTCTTCCCGCTGGCCTCGGAGGAGGCCTTCCGCCGCGAGCTCGCGCAGCTCGTGCCGCCGGGGGGCTACCTGCTCGCCGGCTCGATCCGCGTCGAGCGCGGCGAGACGCTCAGGGCGTGGAACAGCCTCCACGCGATGGATGGCGCTGGCGTCATCCAGGCCACCTACGACAAGTTCCACCTCGTTCCCTTCGGCGAATACGTGCCGCTGCGCGGCGTGCTGCCGATCGACCGCATCGCGCCGGGCCCGACGGATTTCAGCGCCGGCCCCGGCCTGGCGACGATCAGGCTGCCGGGCCTGCCGCCCTTCAGCCCGCTGATCTGCTACGAGAGCATCTTCCCGCGCGCGGTCGTCGATCCCGCCGACCGGCCGGACTGGATCCTGGTCGCCACCAACGACGCCTGGTTCGGGACCTCCGCCGGGCCGCACCAGCATTTCGCGGCGGCGCGCCTGCGCGCCATCGAGGAGGGGCTGCCCGTCGTGCGCGTCGCCAATGGCGGGATCTCCGCGGTGATCGACGCGCAAGGCCATGTGCGCGCCGCGCTGCCGATGGGCGCGCGCAGCTTCCTCGACGCGGCCCTGCCGCCGCCCCTGCCGCCGACGGCCTATGCGCGCCACGGCGACGCGATCCCGGCGGCGCTCGGCGCGGCGCTGCTGCTGGCGGCGTTCGCCGCCGGGCGCCGGCGCGCGCGCCGGGCGGAATGAAGGCCCCGGCCCCGCGTTGTTGACGCGGCAGGCCAGACTTGCCACAAGTCGCGCCGCTCACGGGCCCCAAGGGCCTTCCCCGGTTCCAAAATGGAGTCCCCCGCCGATGCGCCAGGGCGATTTCGTCTTCACCTCCGAGTCCGTCTCCGAGGGACATCCCGACAAGGTCTGCGACCGTATCTCCGACTCGGTCGTCGATGCCTTCATCGGCCTCGACCCCTATGCGCGCGTCGCCTGCGAGACGCTCGTCACCACCAACTACATCTGCATCGCCGGCGAGGTCCGCATGGACCGCCGCAAGTGCGGCGCGAAGGCCCCGATGCTCAAGAGCGGCGAGGTCAACGCGAAGGTGATCGAGGCGCTGGCGCGCAACGCGGTGCGCGACATCGGCTACGAGCAGAAGGGCTTCCACTGGAAGAAGGCGAAGGTCGTCGTCCGCCTGCACGGCCAGTCCGCCGACATCGCGGTCGGCGTCGACGCGGCCGGCAACAAGGACGAGGGCGCCGGCGACCAGGGCATCATGTTCGGCTATGCCTGCAACGAGACGCCCGAACTGATGCCCGCGCCGATCCAGTACTCGCACAACATCCTCAAGGCGCTGGCCGATGTCCGCCACTCGGGCAAGGAGCCGCTGCTGCAGCCCGACGCCAAGAGCCAGGTGACGCTGCGCTACGCCAATGGCCGCCCGGTGGCCTGCACCGCGGTCGTCGTCTCGACCCAGCATTCCGAGAAGGACCGCAAGGGCCGCCAGCTCGAGTCCGGCGACGTGAAGGCGATCGTGCGCCCCTACGTCCAGAAGGTGCTGAAGGACGTCGGCATGCCGGCCGACGACACGCATTTCTACGTCAACCCGACCGGCCGCTTCGTCATCGGCGGCCCGGATGGCGACACCGGCCTGACCGGCCGCAAGATCATCGTCGACACCTATGGCGGCGCGGCCCCGCATGGCGGCGGCGCGTTCTCGGGCAAGGACCCGACCAAGGTCGA
>Ga0194129_10009686_pt1 | contig 10712 bp, 8 predicted proteins | sample TA2KigCa35mmetaG_FD_150862 | JGI IMG/M metagenome (GOLD analysis project Ga0194129, IMG submission 150862) | Freshwater microbial communities from Lake Tanganyika, Tanzania - TA2015038 Kigoma Deep Cast 35m | ecosystem: Environmental > Aquatic > Freshwater > Lake | place: Tanzania: Lake...
TAAATTCATCATCTGCGAAAACTTTTTTTGAAACTTGTCTAAATGATAATGATTTGGTCTATATCAAAGGCTCTCGCGGAGTTAAAATGGAAAAACTTTTTGAAAATTTAATATATAAAACCAGTGCTAAGTAGTTTATTTATTTTAAAAAATCTGTGGGTTAAAGCTCTTATTTGCCTGATTTCGTCATACATAATCGGTTTTTTTTCAATAAAAAAATATATTGGGTTCATGAATAGCAAAAATCTGTTCCAACCAATTCGAAGTGATGGACCAGAATCTCACCTAAAAACTAAAAAACGAACTCCTACAATGGGAGGAATTTTTATAATTCTTGCAACTCTCGCAACCACATTTTTATTTATCGACATTTTTAATCGTTATATTTTGATAGTTAGCTCAATAATGCTGTGCTTTGCAATAATTGGTATGGTTGATGATTTAATGAAGGTGTTATTCAAAAATTCCAAAGGATTTCGTGGAAGTTATAAAATTATAATTCAATTTCTTGTAATCGGATTAGCTTTTTTATCACTAATATTAATTGATCCGGTTCATGGTTTGGGAGAGATTTTTTTTCCTCTTAATAACCACTTTTCAATTACACTAATTTTACCGCTTTATATAGTTTTTGTAACCATGGTTATTGTTGGTGCATCAAATTCTGTTAATCTCACAGATGGTCTGGATGGATTAGTTTCCATTCCAGTTATCATCAATTTATTATGTTTAATTCTATTAATTCATGCATCTTCAACGCCAGATTTAGCCAATAAATTTAGGGTTCCGTTGGTACTTTATTCTGGGGAATTGATATTTTTTTGTATTTCATTAATTGGTGCAATTTTAGCTTTTTTAACATTTAATTTACGACCTGCTAAAATTTTTATGGGAGATGTTGGAAGTCTTGGAATAGGTTCCGTTCTTGGACTTATCGCTATAATTGTTAAACAAGAATTTGTCTTTTTTATAATATCTTTAGTTTTTGTTTGTGAAGCTCTTTCGGTAATTATTCAAGTTGGAAGCTATAAATTGAAAAAAAAACGAGTTTTTCTTATGGCCCCTCTTCATCATCATTTTGAAAAAAAGGGTTGGAGTGAACAAAAAGTTGTTAATAGCTTTTGGTTAGCATCAATTATTTTTGCAATATTGGGTCTTGCTATTTTTTTGTATTAGCCAGTTATAAAATCCGTAAGCTTGAGTTTTTTTAATAATCACCTAGAATACCTTAATCGAAACATCAATTTTATATCAATAATCACTTAGATTTTATTTTGAATTTATGACAAAAAAGCCAAGAGTTTATCTTTACGATTCAACACTTCGAGATGGCGCTCAAACCAGTACTGTCAATTTTTCAGTTCAAAACAAAATTCAAATATCAAAAATGCTCGAAAATATAGGTATTGATTTTATTGAAGGTGGATGGCCAGGAGCAAATCCAATTGATGATGAATTTTTTAATAACCTCCCTACCCTCAAAAAATCAAGTTTTGTAGCATTTGGAATGACTCGAAGATCAAACACGTCAGCGGGCAATGATAATGCTCTTAATTCATTAATAAATTCACCAGTTCAATCTATTTGCATTGTCGGAAAAAGTTGGGATTTTCATTTAACTCATGCCTTGCATATCTCAGAACAAGAAAATTTAGCAATGATTGAGGAATCAATTAAACAAATCATTAAAAAGAAAAAAATCGCCATGTTTGATGCCGAACATTTTTTTGATGGCTTTAAATCTAATCGTAATTTTGCGCTAAAGGTTGTAAAAACAGCATACAATGCCGGTGCTAGATGGATAATTTTATGCGATACAAATGGCGGAACAATTCCATCGGAAATAAAATCAATTATTTCTGAAGTAATAAAATACATTCCTGGAGAAAATCTTGGAATTCATTGTCACAACGATACCGAAAATGCTGTTGCAAATTCTATTTCTGCTGTCGAAGCTGGAGTTCGTCAAGTTCAAGGAACTATTAACGGCCTTGGCGAAAGATGCGGAAACGCAAATCTTATTTCAATTATTCCAACTTTAGCTCTTAAAATGGGTTATGATATTGGAATTAGTGATACTCAACTAGCAAACCTAACTAAAGTATCTCATTTTCTTGATGATATTTTAAACAAAGAAAGTAACAAATTTGCCCCATATGTCGGAAAGTATGCTTTCGCTCATAAAGGTGGGCTTCATGTTTCGGCAGTAGCTAAAAATTCTCAGAGTTATGAACATATTAAACCCGAAAAAGTGGGAAATAAAAGAATGATTATGGTCTCAAATCAGGCCGGAAAATCCAATATCATCAATCGTTTGAAGGAAATTAATTTAGTTAATAATCAAGAAATTTACGGCGATAAAATTTCTGAATTAGTTAATTTAGTTAAAGAACAAGAGGCCAAAGGTTATGCCTACGACTCTGCCGATGCCAGCTTTGAAATACTTGCTAAAAAAACCTTATCAATTGTACCTAATTTTTTTGAATTAGTTAGTTTTAGTGTAGTTGATAATAGAAGTTACGATAAAAAAGGTTTGGTAATAACTTTTGCAAAAGCTTCAATCGAAATCAAAGTTAATAATAAAATTCTAAAAGCTGAGGCAGAAGGAAATGGTCCAGTAAACGCTCTAGATATTGCCCTTCGTAAGGCTTTATCTCGAAAATATCCAATATTAAAAAATATTAAACTTTGCGATTATAAAGTTAGGATTCTTACTCCATCAGATGGCACACAAGCCATTACGCGAGTTCAAATCGAATCCTCCAATGACAAAAATGAGAGATGGACAACTATTGGAGTTTCACAAAACATTGTAGATGCTTCATTTAGAGCATTGCATGACAGCATGACTTATTGCCTTATGCATCAGTAAAGTTTTATCAAGATTCGAATAAAAATTAGAACTAACTAATATTTTTTCAGTTGTTCAATTATATCTTGATGATCAAAATAAACTGGTAAGGGCTGGTTACCAACATTGCCATTTTTAAGTTTTTCAGTTTCGATGGTTTTAGATATTTCATTATGATACCCATAAACTATAGGATAAGCGCCAATATTAAGAGCGCATTCAACATCTGCAATGGTATCGCCAATAAACCAAATTATATGTTTTTTAGGATCAATTCCTGATGACATTAGCGCAAAATTTACTGGATCAACATTGGGTTTATCACGATTTGCATCTTGAGCTCCAACTACAGAAAAAAATAATTGATTAATTTGTAATTTTTTTACTTCCTTTCGCAAAGTTGCTCCGACTTTATTGCTCACTAAAAATTGCGGAATATTTTTATGATAAATAAAATTTATAAGTTCATAAGCATTGCTAAGTAATTTCAAATTATCGATATTAATATCGTGATAAGATTTTTTGTATATTTCCCCAGCTTTTTGCCAATCATTTCCAAATATTTCGGGGAATGATTCGCGCATTGATTTATGAACTGTATCACGAACTTTTTCTAGTGACCACGGATCTTTATTCATCTGTTTCATAGTTTTATTTATGGCAATCTGAATAAGTGGCCAAGTATCAACAAGTGTGTTATCCCAATCGAAAATTATCGTATCAGGCTTAGGGAGTTCTCGAATCTTTTGGCGATTTAAATTTAGGTCTATCATTGTTTTTATTTTATGATTTTGCTGGTCTTGGGTCAAAAAATTTTTCAAATTTATTTTTAATTCCGTCCATCTCTTTAGCTTCAGGTAAAGCATTTTTTTTCTTAGTAATATTTGGCCATTTTTTGGCAAATTCTCGATTAATCTCAACCCATTTAACCAAATCAGATGATTCTGGCGAAATCGCTTCAGCTGGGCACTCTGGAACGCATACACCGCAATCAATACATGCCTCAGGATCAATTACTAGCATATTTTCTCCTTCATAAAAACAATCAACTGGACAAACGGTAACACAATCAGTGTATTTGCACTTGACGCAATTATCAGTAACTACATATGTCATAAAGAACTATTTTTAATGATTATTGATTCAATTTTATGTTTGATAATTCGAGTTTTGATTATCAAAAGTGATAAAACTACAAAGAGACTGAAATAGAACCCAAACATCAAAAATAAAGGTTTTAAAAAATCCGAATGTATTGCCATTCCTCCATTTCGAATTATACTCGCTTTTTGATGCAGAGAATTCCAATATTCAACAGAAAATTTGATAATTGGAATATTAATAAATCCAACAATGGCAATAATTGCGGATATTTTTTCGGCCTTAATATTATCAGAGATATTGTCGTAAACTAACAAATATCCAACATATAAAAAAAACAGCATCAAAACCGATGTAAGTCGAGCATCCCAAACCCACCAAGCTCCCCAAATTGGCTTACCCCACAAAGCTCCCGTAATGAGAGTAATAAGTGTAAAAATACAACCTATTTCAGCAATTGAACGTGATATAACGTAAAAAAAACGATTTCTCCAAATAAAACTAAAAACATTAAATATCGCCATAATTGAATATATCAATAATGCCATCCAAGCTGAAGGGACGTGGATGTACATAATTTTAACCGCATTAGATTGTTGATAATCGTTTGGAGAATTGGTGATGAATATTATTGATAAAGCCAAAAATATCGTTGCTAAAAATACAAAAATTGGCATAAAAAAATTAAAATTTTTTTCAAAGTTTTTGATTTTTAAAAAATAATTTATCATCAATTTAATCAATATTTACAGGGTTCTTAGTAGAATTATAAAAAAAAATAAAATTAAATCAAATCAATATTTTTTACTATCTAAAATCATAAATTCTCTATCGATTTGTATGTTAGTTTCTTGACCCTGAAATTTAACTAGAATTTCTTCTTTACGATTATCTTTTAAATAAATATGCGATGAAGAAACAACTCCAGAACTCAAATTCCATGTTGGGTCAACATGCACCCATCGATTGTTAATAAAAATCATATTCCAAGCATGACTTTCAAATTTATCGTATTCACCTAGGGCATAACCATGAACAATTGAGGATGGTATGTTTGCTAGTCGCGCCAAGGCATTAAAAAGTGTAGCATACTCGCTACAAACTCCTGATTTAGTTTCAAGAATTTTTTCAACTGTTAGTAATTTTCCATAGTAAGATAAATCATAAATTATGTTGTCGTGCACGTAATTTAGGATTTTAACATAAAGTGGGAGAGTATCATATTTTGGATTTAAGAGAATCTTTTTAAGAATTGGTGTAAGCAAAATTTTTTCAGATTCAGTTATTTCAAGATATTTTTCTGGAGAGCGATCATTTTCAATACGAAATTTCTTTCCGGTTGCAACTTCGGCTTTATTTTCAATTATTATTTCATTTATTTTTGGAGTAATATCAAAAGTTAGAATATCGTTTTCTCTGGTTGTAAGATGTTGTTTAGGAAAAATATTAGCCCCAATAGTCTGATTTCTAACGCTTTGAGCGCCACCTCTAAATAAATATGGAGCGGTAATTTCCATGGTGCCACTTGTACTTGAAATATTAATTTTACTTCTAACCGCAACATCCCATACTACTCCACTATTCGTGAGCTTCAAAATCTCCTTTATCCCATCTCCGGAAACTCTACCCTTATAGGAAATTATGTTATTTCTTGATGAAATGTTTTTGTGACTTGAAATTAATTCCAAGTCATTGCCAACCCTAATTACGACTTCACCAAAAGATCCTTCAGCAAAAGCGGGAATGTATAAAGGCTCTTGTCGTAAATATTTTGAAATTTTGGGGTAATATTCTTTGGCAATAAATTCAATATTTGCAGTTTGATTATCAAGTAATGGTCGATTAAATAAAACTTCAAAAACTCCATTCTGGTTTTTGAAATTGGTGTCAATTAAATCAACTTTTAGAGATGAATATTCAATTTTTTTTTGAGAAGCAGAAGATATTAAAAATGATAGAATTCCAGTATTTTTAGGCAAATTTTTAGTTTGAATTTTTATCGAAAATAATGATTCACGACCATATTCTGTTAGTTTAGCATCTTCTTTCCATTCAAGTATCTTAATTTCAGCTCTGGCATCAAAAACACTAATGACTAATAAAAATAATATATACTTAATTTTATTCATAATTGTCGGTATATTATTTATTTTTTGTTTGAAGTAATTTTTTGAAAAAATATTTTAAATTATTGAGGCAAGTTGGGGCAATTTAAAATTATTTAAATATATGGACGATCATATTCTGGAGATTTATCAGATAAAGGCTCGGACGGAATATCGGCATAAGTTTCACCATTCATTTTTATAATCACTCGACCAGTATCAGTAACCACTCCAATAACCGCAAAATCCAAGCCCCATTTATCAAAAATTTCTTTGGCGAATTGCTCTTTTTCTGGCTTTATTATCATTAACATGCGTTCTTGACTTTCGGACAACATTATTTCGTAGGGAGTCATGTTTTTTTCACGTTGCGGGACTTTTTCGAGATAAAGCTCAATTCCGGTTCCGCCTTTGCCAGACATTTCAAAAGAAGATGATGTTAATCCAGCCGCTCCCATATCTTGAATTGATAAAATGCAATCCGATTGCATTAATTCCAAACAAGCTTCAAGCAGAAGTTTTTCTGCAAAAGGATCGCCAACTTGAACTGTTGGACGCTTATCTTCATCGCCCTCTTTAAATTCATCTGAAGCCATAACAGCTCCATTTATTCCATCTCGACCAGTTTTTGAACCAACATAAACAACACTTGCTCCAACTTGCGAAGCCGAAGAGTAAAAAATTTTATCTTGATTGGCCAAGCCAACGGTCATAGCGTTTACAATTATATTACCATTGTAACTTTTGTGAAAAGTAATTTCGCCGCCAACAGTTGGTACTCCAACACAATTTCCATAACCGCCAATTCCTGAAACCACGCCATTAACTAATTGTTTGGTTTTGGGATGATCAATTTCTCCAAATCTTAAGGCATTTAAATTAGCAATTGGTCGAGCGCCCATTGTAAATACATCGCGCAAAATACCCCCCACGCCAGTTGCAGCGCCTTGGTACGGCTCAATAAAAGAAGGGTGATTATGACTTTCCATTTTAAAAATCACTGCTTGACCATCACCTATATCAATAACTCCGGCATTTTCTCCGGGACCGCAAATAACCCAGGGAGCCGAGGTGTGCATTGTTTTTAGCCATTTCTTGGTAGATTTGTATGAACAATGTTCGCTCCACATGGCAGAAAAAATTCCGAGCTCCGTAATAGTTGGAGTTCTTCCGAGTATTTTGAGAATCAGGTTGTATTCATCGGTAGTAAGATTGTGATCTTTAACTAGCTTATCAGTAATTTCGATATTTCTCATTAAAATTTAATATTTTTGTTGGATTTTTTATTTGTTTTTCTACTAAAAAAATTAATTCAAAAAAACCAAATTGACAAGAAAAGATTTAATCAAAATACACAAATTTTTTGTATAAATTTTATTAGAAAATCTTTCTTGTTTAATATAAAAAATTAGATTAGATTTTAGTTACAAAAATAATCCCCAAAAAAGCTTTTTTTCATGAAAAAATATATAGTTTACGGGCTTGGAATATCTGGTATTGCGACTGCCAAATACCTATCCTCATTCGGTCACTTTGTAATTGCTACTGATGACAATGAAAATTCAATTGAAAATTTTAAAAAAACCTATGCACATGATTACCCGCAAATTAAATATTTAAAACCGATTGAAATTGAATATGATGAGCAAACTATCATAATTTTTTCTCCCGGAATTCCTTTATATTTTCCTCAAGCACATCCAATTTTAAAAATTTGCTTTGAAACCAATGCTCAACTCAAATGTGATGTATCACTATTTTATAAATTCAATTCTAAAAACAATTTTATCGGTATCACTGGAACCAACGGTAAATCAACAACAACGGCTTTAACAGGTTTTATTTTTGATAATTTAAATTTATCATCTCAAATTGGCGGAAATATTGGTATTCCATGCTTCGAACTTAAACAAAACCAACAAGATTTTACTTATATTTTTGAAGTTTCTTCATATCAACTTGATTTAATCTCTGACACAAAATTTAATATTGCGTGCCTAACTAACATTACTCCAGACCATATTGATAGACATGGATCATTTGAAAATTATATCAATTCAAAACGAAAAATTTTCCAACTTCAAAACGTTAACGATTTTTCAATTATAAATATTGACAACCCTCATTCCTTCAAAATACACCAAGAGCTGAAGCAAAATTCTAATCATCAAGCAAATTTGGTGGCAATTTCAACTAATATCGAAGTTGAAAATGGCATCTCCATAATCAACGATAAACTTACAATAAATCTAGAAAACCAGAAATTTACCTTTTTGATAAAACCTCTAATCCAAGGCAAACACAATCTTGAAAATATCGCCTGTTCGACTGCGATAACCTTATGCCAATTAATTAAAATCAATCAATTCAACTCACAAAATATCGAAAGAGTTATTAAAATTATTGAAAAATTTCAAGGTCTTAGGCACCGAATGCAATTAGTTAAATCTGTAAATAACATTAATTTTATAAATGATAGCAAAGCAACTAACGCAGAATCCACCGAAAATGCCTTAAAATCTTTTGATAATATTTTTTGGATTCTAGGCGGAAGACCAAAAGATGGAGGTATAGAAATTTTAAAACCTTATTTTCCAAAAATTGTCAAAGCTTATCTAATTGGCGAATCTACCAATGAATTTGCTAAAATCCTTGAACAATGCCACGTTGTTTATGAAAAATCACTAACCCTTCAAAAGGCTTTTGAGTCAGCATATTCAGACTCAAAATTATCAACACAAATTTACAAAAATATTTTATTATCTCCGGCTTGCGCTTCCTTCGATCAATGGAAAAACTTTGAACAAAGGGGAGATTTTTTTTGCGATCTAGTTAATGAAATTCATTAAAACATACCTCAACACATCATTAAAAAATATTTATAGACAGCTTCAAAGCTTCTTAATTGGCTTTTCAGTTGTGTTGATAATTTTTTTTGGTCTCGAGTTTAATTTTAATTCATTTGCTCAACTTTCTCAAAACCAACCAGGATCAGCTACACTTTTACATTCTGAACCCAAAAATCAAAACTATATTCGCTACCAAAAACAATCATCATCAGGTAGTTTTGATTTAAGATTTTATACAACTTATCTTCCACCGAGCGGAACTTTTGCCTCAGCTGACGAGCACATTCTTCCAAATTGCGAAAGTTTATCGTCAGATGCGCTCGACAGAATTGGCAATAAATGCATGATAAAATTTCCTAAAGATTGTGTTGGCTTTGTTGGTGGAACTGCCATCCCAGGTGAAAATTGCCTTAATTATAGTCAAATTTTTGAGAATGTTAGTTCAAAAAAACTTAAACCAATTCAATGCGTTCCTTCAAAAACCGACAAAATAAACTGCCTTAATACTGCAAATAAAACTTATTGCCATCAAACAACAAATCCAATTTTAGGTATCAATTGCAAATTGGCTCCATGCTCATTTATTGATAACACTAAATATCGTCGTCCCGGAGTTAACTGTCTTGCCGATTGCAATTCAATCGATAACAAATCAATTTCACAGCCGAAATTCTTTATTGAGGGGATAAATTGCCTCACCTCATGCAAAACATCATCATCAAGAAATGTTGGAACAGAATGTGTATTTGAATTTAATAATTATGTTTTTCCACTTTGCTCAAATCCTTCCTTTTCTTTCAAACACTTTAATGTTGCACCGAGTAATAATAGTCCTCGCGAGAAGTGTCTTGATTTAAAAGATCTTCCAATGTGCGATAAACATCCGGCTCTTTCACCTAAAATTAATTGTGCACCAGCTTGTACATCAGAAAATAGATCTCTCCATAATATCGATTGCGTAGATTTAAGTATAGATAATAATTGCCATCAGATTAACAATATTTCAGACAATTGTACCAAAATTAGTTGCTCAAATTTAACTCAAACAGAACTATTAAGTTCAAACAACTCTAACAAATTTAAACTAGATAACTCTTCAACACAAAAATATTGTAATGCTGACAAACCATACACAGGATTTGCTTTTAATCAATTAAACGCCTCTGGATACAATGGCTATTTAAAAGATTATACTCTTGCGGATATGCCTTGCGGTTCAATTGGTGATACTGAACAACATAACGCAGTTTTGAGTACTAATTACTATAATAGCTCTTCTGGAAATATTATTGATCTAGTAAAAGAAGATTGTAAAAACTCAAAAAATTATTCTGAAACAAATCAAGATATTGGTTGTACAAATGATAAGCTTGATCCAACCAAATCTTCATATCAAAAAGAATTTTTGTATAACAATCTTAAACAATGCAAATCAAGCTCGGCGATTCAAGCAATTAGATGTTCTGATTATAAATCAAAACCCACTACAAAACCCTACGATTGCAACGCATCATCAATGAATTTTGCAGATACTTGTCCAGCAACAAATCCAAATTGTTATTGTTCGCAACCTGGTCAAGATTATTGCTATCGATTAAAAATTGATTGCACTTTACCTGAAAATTCTGATTACGATATTTGCAAAGAATTAACTGAAGCAAATTTTTCTCCAGACACTACTGATCCTACAGTTTCATGGTTTTTTAGACCTAACTTACCATGGGAAACATTGCAAGTCACCGAAGCAACAAAAGATCTTCCTGATGCACAAAAAAAATATAAAACATTCCGAATGGAAGGCGACCC
>Ga0194129_10009687_pt1 | contig 10711 bp, 9 predicted proteins | sample TA2KigCa35mmetaG_FD_150862 | JGI IMG/M metagenome (GOLD analysis project Ga0194129, IMG submission 150862) | Freshwater microbial communities from Lake Tanganyika, Tanzania - TA2015038 Kigoma Deep Cast 35m | ecosystem: Environmental > Aquatic > Freshwater > Lake | place: Tanzania: Lake...
CTGATCGCCTTCCTCGCCTTCGGTGCGGCGGTGCTGAGCCTTGGAGCTTGGTTGTTTTCGAACCTGGGGGAGCGTCAGCGCTGAGCCTCAGCGGCTCTGCACGCAGTAGCTGCCCGAACTGAACCAGCCCAGGGGGCAGCCCCCTCCCTGTTTCGGGATGGCCTGGCGGTTGTTGCTGGGGGAGCTGAGGCAATAGCTGCCGGAGCTGTAGAAGCCGAGGGGGCAGCTGCTGCCGGTCTTCTCAAGGGCCCCGCGGGTATTGCCGCTGCGGGAGGGCACGCAATAGCTGCCGGAGCTGTAATACCCCAGAGGGCAGGATCCCACTTTCGGGAGGGGTTGCACGGGTTGCTGGGCCAGGGCACTGCCAGCGACAAAAGCCAAGGGGGCCAAGAACAAACCCAGGCGGACGCAATTCATCGTGCTGCGCGCTCGCGTTGATGGGTTGTGGTGTGGGTCAGGCGATCAGCCATGGCCACTGGAACTTCTTCTGCCCCGTCAACGGTAAGGAGGTCTACAAGGAGGAAGGCGGGATTAACGCTGAGACCTTCCGTGGCGGCTGGCATCAGAAGGTACCCAATGAGCCACTTGAGCTAGCGGAGGAACTTCAAGAGCCCTGGCAGGCCTATCTCGCCAAGATTGAAGAAGACGATGCCGATCTAGACGTGGCCGCGTACCTGGAAAGCGTGGAGCAGCCGGGCTGGGTGGCATTCGAAGTGAACAGCTTCGGGATGGCCTGCGGCCCGGTTTGGGAAACCACCTGGACCGTTCTCGACCTCAGCGGCAAGGACTGAGCGCTTCCATCACCCCACCAGACGCTTCACCACCATCCCTTCGCCCCATGCCCACACGCACTGAGATCACTGACGCCCTGATCGCCCTGATCCCAGAGGACGGCAGCCGCATCACGAATAGCGAGCTGCAGGCTGCGCTGGCGCGTGAGTTGGGAGAAGCGGTCAGCGATGAGGAGCTGAACGCTGCGAAAGACAGCGTGGTGGTGATGGGAGCTGCCGAGAAAGCCCGTGGTCCAGGCGGAGGCCTGAAAGCAGCGGGCGTGAGCCCACCACCGAAGCCAGCCACTGCCTCTGGTGGAAGAACAAACCGATCGGGGCCGGCAGCCGCGACGTCCCCCCAGGCCGCCATCGCCCCCGGAACCACCGCAGCTTCGGTGCTAACCGGTGAGCTCCGCAACCAGATAGACCGAATCTGGGATGCGTTCTGGAGCGGTGGTATTGCCAACCCGCTGGAGGTCCTCGAGCAGCTCACCTATCTCCTGTTCATTAGGCGGCTGGATGAACTGGAAACCCTTGAGGAACGCCGCAGCCAGCGCTCTGGCCAGCCGATGCGCCGCCGCATCTTCCCGGAAGAGCAACAGCAGCTGCGCTGGAGCCGCTTCAAGGAACTGGGGGATCCAGCCTCGATGTACAAGGTGGTGGGCGAGCAGGTGTTCCCGTTCCTGCGGGAGCTGGGTGGAGAGGAGTCGGCCTACTCCACCCATATGCAAGATGCCCGCTTCACCATCCCAACCCCAGGACTGCTCACCAAGGTGGTGGAGCTCCTCGATGCGGTGCCGATGGAGGACCGCGACACCAAGGGCGACATCTACGAGTACATGCTCGGCAAGCTGGCCACCGCCGGCACCAACGGCCAGTTCCGCACGCCGCGCCACATCATCGAGCTGATGGTGGCGATGACCGAGCCCACGCCACGGGACGTGATGGTGGATCCAGCCTGCGGCACTTGCGGCTTCCCGGTGGCGGTAGGCGAGTACCTGCGCGAGCACCACCCGGAGATCCTCAGTGACCCGGAGCTACGCGAGCACTTCAACCGTGGCCTCTTCCATGGCTTCGACTTCGACACCACGATGCTCCGCATCGGTGCGATGAACATGCTTCTGCACGGGGTGGAGAACCCTGATGTGAGCTATCGCGACTCGCTGTCAGAAGACGGCGCCATCGAGGAAAACAAATACACCTTGATCCTGGCCAATCCGCCCTTCGCGGGATCACTGGACTACGAGAGCACCAGTGGCAAGTTGCAACGGGTGGTGAAAACCAAGAAAACAGAGCTGCTGTTCATGGCCTTGTTCCTGCAGCTGCTCAAGCCCGGTGGCCGTGCAGCCGTGATCGTGCCCGATGGGGTGCTCTTCGGTTCCAGCAAGGCCCACAAGGAGCTGCGACGCACGCTGGTGGAAGACCATTTCCTCGAGGGAGTGGTGTCGCTGCCGAGCGGTGTGTTCCGCCCTTATGCCGGCGTGAGCACGGCAATCCTGTTCTTCACCAAGACCGGCCGGGGTGGCACCGATCAGGTGTGGTTCTACGACATGACCGCCGAGGCTGGAGCCTCGACGACAAGCGCAACCCGCTGTTGCCACTTGAGAAACTCGGCCCCGCTCCGAAGGAAGATCTAGCGGAAGGCGAACACGAGAAGAACAACCTGCCGGGTTGTCTGGCCCGTTGGCGCCAACGCAAGGATTCAGAACGGGAGAGGGAACGAACCGCCCAGAGCTTCTGCGTACCCAAGGTTGAGATCGCCGAGCAGGGCTACGACCTCAGCCTCAACCGCTACAAGGAGCTGATCCACGAACAGGTGGAGCACCGCCCGCCGCTGGAGATCCTGGCGGAACTGCGGGCGATCGAGCAGGAGATCCTGCAGGGGATCGAGGAGCTGGAGGGGATGTTGCGATGACAACTCCTAAGTCAAGGCTTGGAGACGTTGCTCAGATCAATCCAAGGCCAGGTCGAATTCCTCAACCGGATGAGATGGTCAGCTTCGCAGGCATGGCTGATCTCGATGCACAACAAGCATGCATCACCCAGAGCACCCAACGTCAATTCCCTGAAGTCTGCAAGGGATATACATCCTTCCAGGCGAGAGACATCTTAGTCGCAAAAATCACTCCATGCTTTGAAAACTGCAAAATTGGTGAAGCTTCAATACCCACGGATGTCGGCTATGGGTCTACGGAGTTTCACGTCATACGACCACTTCCTTCACGGCTCGACAGGAGATACCTGCTCCATTTTCTACGCCAGGAAAGAATCTTGAGGGCAGGAGAGAGGCGCATGACAGGGAGCGCTGGGCAGAAGAGAGTCCCCGTCTCATTTCTGGATGATCTTGAAATCCCCCTCCCACCACTGGAGGAGCAGCGGCGCATCGCGGCGATTCTGGATAAAGCCAATGAACTTATTAGGCTCAGAAGCTGGCATCAGGCTCTATCCAGAGATGTCGAACTGAGCGTTTTCTATAATGAGTTTGGGTCTCCGGTTGCCAATCCATTCGGCTGGCCCATGATCCCCCTGGCCGAGATGGCAGATATCTTCTCCGATGGGCCATTTGGCTCGAACTTAAAGAGCTCGCACTATGTGGATTCCGGAATTCGGGTTGTGCGTCTCCAGAATATTGGCGTAGGTATTTTTCTTGATGGCGACAGAGCCTATATTTCCCCGTCGCACTACGAAACGATCAAAAAGCATTCATGTCTTCCCGGCGACGTCATGATAGGAACGCTAGGGGATCCGAATCTCAGGGCCTGCATTCTGCCAAGTGACATCCCTTTGGCCATCAACAAGGCCGACTGCATTCAGATGCGCTGCGACAAAACACGGTGCATTCCCGAGTATGTCAGTCACTTGCTTAATCTCCCTGAGACGAATCAGATGGCTAGCGCACTTGTTCTTGGGCAGACAAGGGGGCGAATCAGCATGGGCCGGCTTAAAGGCCTTGAGGTGCCAATTCCTCCACTTGAAAATCAGATTCGGTTTGCCAAGAAAATGGGCTCCTTAAGCTCTCTTGGGCGGATCAGCGCATCCTCGGTATCGTCTCTCCGGGATCTCGTGAGCAGTTTTTCATCTGCCGCTTTTGCGCTTGAACGTCATCAATGAAAGCCACAGAAGCCAAGCTCCTCCAGATCCTGGGCGCCGTCTCCCAGTTCATCATCCCGATCTATCAGCGCACCTATTCATGGACGCTGAAGGAATGCCAGCAGCTCTGGGCTGACATCCTCCGCGCCGGGTCAGCCGACGAGATCGGCGTCCACTTCATCGGCTCGGTGGTCCACGTCGATGAAGGCCTCGGCAACCTCGCGGTGCAGGCTCCCAAGCTGGTGATTGATGGCCAACAGCGGCTCACCACCGTCACCCTGGTGCTCACGGCCCTGGCCACGGAACTCAGTGAGTTGCCCGAGGAACAGGAGGAACCGTTTGAGGGATTTTCGCCCGCAAAGATTCGTCAGTACTACCTCACTAATCCCCTGGAGAAGGGCGATAAGCGCTTCAAGCTGCTGCTCTCCGATACGGACCGCGCCACTTTGATGGCTGTGGTGGATCCCAACGTGGCTGTACCACCACCTGAGCCATCAATCCGGATCCAGGAAAACCACCAGTTCTTCTTGGAGCAACTGCGCGCACCCACAACCGATCTAGCCGTGGTCTGCCGTGGCATCAGCAAGCTGCTCGTGGTGGATGTGGCTCTCTCCCGCGATCAGGACAATCCCCAGCTGATCTTCGAGAGCATGAACTCCACCGGCCGGGAGCTCTCCCAGGCCGATCTAATCCGCAACTACGTGCTGATGGGCCAGCCGCCCGAGCTGCAGGAGCGGCTCTACGCCCTCCACTGGCGGCCGATGGAGCTGGCCTTCGGGCAGGAGGCCTACAGCGGCAACGAGTTCAGCGCCTTCATGCGCGACTTCCTCACCCTCAAAACGGCCGAGGTGCCCCGGCTTGATCTGGTCTACGAGGTGTTCAAGCAGTACGAACGCACGCCCGACGTTGCTGGTGCCGGCATCGAGGCCTTGCTGCGCGATCTCCACGCAACTGCCATTCGCTACTGCCGCGTCGCGTTGGGGCAGGAGCCTGACCACCACCTCCGGGATGCCTTCCACGACTTGCGCGAGCTCAAGGTCAATGTGGTCATCCCGTTGCTACTCGAGCTTTACGGCGACTACGAAGCCGGTCTACTTAGCCGAGATGAGCTGCTGGAAGCCCTGCGCCTTTTGGAGGCCTACGTGTTCCGCAGAGCGGTTTGCGCCATCCCCTCCAACTCCCAGCAGAAAACCTTCGCCACCTTCAGCCGCGCTCTACGGCGTGAACCGGGGCACTACCTGCCCAGCTTCAAAGCCCACCTGCTTGATCTGCCCTCCTATCGGCGCTTCCCCTCCGACGAGGAGTTCCGCCGGGAGATCCAGATCCGCAACCTCTACAAGTTCAATAAGAGCTGCAGCTACTGGCTCCGCCGCCTTGAGAACCACCAGCGCAAAGAGCCCATCGCCGTAGCCGACTACACGATCGAGCACATCCTTCCCCAGAACCCTGAGCTCTCAGCCGCCTGGCGAGAGGCGCTGGGGCCGGACTGGCGCCAACTTCAGGAGGAGTGGCTGCATCGCCTCGGCAATCTCACCCTCACCGGCTACAACCCCGAGCTCAGCGATCGCTCCTTCATCGACAAGCGCGACCACCAGGAGGGTGGCTTCCGCACCAGCCCCCTACGTCTCAACCAAGGCCTGGGGCAGCTGGAGCGATGGGGCGCCGACGCCATTCGCTCACGCGGGGAAACTCTCGCGTTGCGGGCTCTCGAGGTGTGGGCCGCCCCCCAACTCAGCGACGAGAAACGTCAGCAGTACAAGCCAGCAAAAAGCCAAGCAGCCAGCTACACCCTTGAGGATCACCCCCAACTGGCCAATCCCCAGGTCCGGGAGATCTTCGATGCGTTGGATGCCCGCATCCGCGCTCTGGATGACAACGTCACCCAGGAGGTGCTGAAGCTCTACATCGCCTACAAGGCCGAAACCAACTTTGTCGACGTCGTCCCGCAGGCGAAGCGGCTCCGCCTCAGCCTCAACATGCCCTTCCCTGATCTAGACGATCCCAGGGGACTCGCGAAGAACGTGACAGGCATCGGTCGCTGGGGCAATGGCGATGTGGAGATCGCGGTGGCCAGTCTGGAGGAGGTTCCTTATGCGGTTGGCCTGATCCGGCAGTCACTGGATCGACAACTCGAGGACAATGGAGCCACGGGCTAACGGATCGCCGTCATGAGTGCCTCGTCGTCCCAGTACGCCCTGATCGCCAGCCAATGGCCTGAGCTGCACGTCGAAGCCGTTCGGGTCGAAGAGTGCGCCCTGAGTGATCCCCGCACCGCCTGCTTCTATGCCCGGCGCACCATCGAGCTGTTGGTGGAGTGGGTGTACGACAACGACGGCCAGCTGCAGCGCCCCTACGGCAATGGCACGCTTGCAGATCTGATTTACGCACCTGAGTTCCGCGAACTGGCAGGCGATGAGATCCGCCGCTTCCGGCTACTGAAGGACCTCGGAAACAAGGCTGTTCATCGCATTGATCCGATCCGCCCCGGCGACGCTGTCCTCGCCGCCGGTGAACTCTTCCAAGTGCTGCGTTGGCTTGTACTCACCTATGGATTAGATCCAGGCCGTGTGCGTGGGCAGCGGTTTGATCCCGAGCGTCTACCGAGCAGAGCCGCTGCGGCTGCAGAGCAGTCTCAAACCCGCGAGCAACTCGAAGCGCTAGCCGAGCAGCTGGCGGAACGCGATGAGCAGCTGCGCGCTCAACGCCTGGCGTCACAAAGCTCGCAGGAGGAACTCGAGCGTTTGCGCGCCGAGATCACCGCGCATCGCAAAGCCAATCAGGCTGCTGCCAAGCCAGACCCTGAGCTGCCGGAATGGGCAACGCGTAAGGGCTACATCGACCACTATCTCGAGGAAGCCGGCTGGGCGCTCGGCGCTGGCTGCACCCATGAAGAAGAGGTGCAGGGGATGCCCAATGGATCCGGGCAAGGCTTTGTTGATTACGTGCTCTGGGGGGATGACGGCAAACCCCTGGCTCTCGTGGAGGCCAAGCGCACCAGCCGTGACCCAATGGACGGGCAGCGCCAGGCCGAGCTCTATGCCAACTGCCTGGAGCAGCGCTACCAGCAGCGGCCGCTGATCTTCCTCTCCAATGGCTACAGGCATCGGCTCTGGGACGACCGGCGCTATCCACCCCGTGATGTGCAGGGCTTCTACAAAAAAGCGGAACTGGTCACCCTCATACGGCGCCGCGAAACACGCGAGCAGCTCAGCCAGGCACCAATTGCCAGTGACATTGCAGGCCGCTACTACCAACAGCGCGCCATCCGCGCCATCGCCGAGTCCTTGGAGAACGGTCGCCGCAAGGTGCTGCTGGTGAAGGCCACTGGAACAGGCAAAACCCGTACGGCCATTGCCCTCAGCGAACTGCTGATCCGCTGCAACTGGGTCAAGCGCATCCTGTTCCTGGCCGACCGCACGGCCCTGGTGCTGCAGGCAGAACGCGCTTTCCGCTCGTTCTTGCCGGACTGCTCACCAGTCAATCTCGTGACCAACAAGGGCGGAGAAGGACGTGTGTTCCTGTCCACCTATCCCACGATGATGAGGCTCATTGATGCGGAAGATGGCAAGGGCATCAAGCGCTTCGGAGTTGGGCACTTCGACTTGGTGATCATTGATGAGGCCCACCGCAGCGTCTACCAGAAATATGGCGCCATCTTCAGTTACTTCGATTCGCTTCTGACAGGCCTCACCGCAACACCACGTGATGAGATCGACCGCAATACCTACCAGCTCTTTGAGCTCGACATCGGCATGCCCACCGATGAATACGGACTCGACCAGGCCGTGGCCGACGGCTTCCTGGTTCCCTTCCGGCCAATTTCTGTATCGCTGAAGTTCCCGCGAGAAGGCATCCGCTACGACGACCTTAGTGGTGAAGAGCAAGCCGAATGGGACCTGCTCGATTGGGACGAAGATGTCCAGCGCAGCGGGCAGGTGGATTCAGGAGCGCTCAACAACTGGCTGTTTAACGCCAACACCATCGACCAAGGCCTCAAGGTGCTGATGACCCAGGGCTGCCCCAGGGGTAACGGCGACGGCATTGGCAAGACCGTGATTTTTGCCCGCAATCACCGCCATGCGCAGTTCATCCAGGAGCGCTTTGATCACAACTACCCGCACCTAGCGGGCAAAACAGCACGGGTGATCGACAACCAGACCTCCTATGCCCAGAGCCTGATCGATGACTTTGCTGATCCCAATAGTGATTTGATGATTGCGATCTCCGTCGACATGCTCGACACCGGGATCGACATCCCGGAGATCGTCAACCTGGTGTTCTTCAAACCCATACGCTCGCGCACCAAGTTCTGGCAGATGGTGGGCCGTGGGACACGCCTCTGCCCTGATCTGTTCGGACCAGGTCAGGACAAGCAGTGCTTCTGGATTTTTGATTTCTGCCAGAACCTCGAGTTTTTCCTCGGCAATAGCGGAGCCGAAGGTGCCACACCGCCAGCCACGCTGGCTACGCGTCTATTCCAGGCGCGTTTGGCTCTGCTCGATGCGGTCGATCAACAACAGAAGGCAGGGGCAGAAGTCTCCTCAGATCTTAAAAAACATCGCGATGCGTTGGCCGAGCTTTTGCGCTGCCACATAGCGGCCTGCCCCTCTGACAACTTTCTGGTGCGCCCCCATCTCGAGCAGGTAGAGCATTTCTCCGAACGGAACGCATGGGTCCAGCTCAGCCAAGACGAATACGAACTTCTCACAAAAACTATTGCCCCATTACCTTCATCGCATGCAGATTAAACTGGCGATACCGATGCGACGGCACGGCGATTTGACTTGCTGCTCTACAAGCTCCAGCTAGCAAAGCTGCGCGGTGAACCACGTTTTCTGCGGCTGCAGGGTCAGGTGCGTGAACTTGCGACTCTGCTTGAAGCACGCCATTCCATCCCAATGGTGGCTGCAGAACTTGACCTGATTCAAGACCTAATGCGGGATGAGTGGTGGCAAGACGTGACCGTACCGATGCTTGAAGAAGTGCGGCGCAGGCTTCGAGCGCTCATCGGGTTGATCGAAACCAAAGCACAGGAACCTCTCTACAGCGATTTCAGTGATGAGCTGGTAGAGATCAAGGAACTGGATGGAGCCAGACTTCTCACTAACGACACCTTCAAGCAATTCCGTCTGCGGGCTCAAGAGTTCCTAAAAGAGCACGACGATCACCTCACCATGCAGCGCCTCCGGCGCAATCAACCACTCACAAGCAACGATCTCGAGGAGCTAGAGCAGTTCCTCATCTCCCATGGTATTGGCGATGCACATGTCATCGAGCGTGCGAAGGAAGAATGCCATGGATTTGGCCTCTTTGTGCGGTCGCTGGTTGGCATCGATCGCAATGCTGCAAAAGAGCTCTTTGCTGACTACTTGGCCGAAGGCACTCACAGCGTGATGCAGATCCGCTTCATCAATGCAGTCATTGATGAGCTGACAAGCAAGGGAGTCATGGAGGCATCAAGACTCTACGATCCTCCATTTAGTGATATTGCTCCAACAGGGCCTGAAGATCTGTTTAGCCGATATGAGGCTGGACAAATCTTTGACTTGCTACAGCTGATTCGTGAACGCGCAACACCACCCATCGCGGCATAGATAATTCACCTAGCGCACATAATCTCGGGGTCTGGTGCTGGCGCAAGTACTTTGTGCATCCGTCCGGTAGATGCACTGCACAATCCCCAGGCGCCCCACCAAAAGCTCCGCGCCGGGCACCTCCAGGCTCACCCCTTGGCAAGGGCTGCGCGAGGCGCCCTTGCTGGTTGGTTGGGCGCGATCGCCCCGGCTGACGCCGGTGCTCACCGCGCCAACGGCAGCAGGGGGCGCCCCTTGCCTGGCGGGGTGTCCTGGCGGCGTCCCGTCGCTGCGCCGCAAGGCGTCAGCTGTTCATGGCTACACATGCTCTTGGTACTGCGCCTGAGGATCCGGTCTGCCTGGTGGAGGCTTGCCGCAAGGCGATCGAATGGATCCTGATCACCCACACCGCCCGCGGCCGGCTAGTGGTTGAGCGTGAGGGGCTTGGCCACTCAATGGCGTCTCAAGCTGCCACCCACAACACGCGCCCCCAGAATCCAAACCACCAGCCCGGAAGCCATGGCCCCTCGGCGTTCCCTGCCCCTGCTGCTCTCCATGGGCGGAGCACTGCTGCTGCTGGCGGCATGGCCTGCAGCGGGGCCTCTGCAGGCGCAAGTCCAGGTGCGGAGTCAGCCGGCCAGCAAGACCACCGAGCCCGACAGCCGCAACTACGTGGGCACCTGGGCCCTCACCGACAACCGCAACAACCTCTTCAACGTGCGCCTGTTCCCCGGCGGCAGGGCCGTGAGCACCGTGGGCACCGAGGGCGTGCCCTCGGCGGGCGCCTCCCGGCTGGGCGCCACGCAGATCCGCGAGCTGGGGCGCTGGCAGCCCTGGGGCACTGGCGTACGCGTTGATTACGGCAACGGCTGGACCGACTGGATCTACGTGGGCCCCGAGGGCTTCAGCCATGCCGCCTGGCAGCCGGGCCAGAACCGCGGCAGTGTGCCCTTCAACTTCGGCCCCGCCGTGAAGCTCAGCGGCATCGAGGCTGATGTGGTGGGGGTCTACAGCTTTGCGCCGGCCCAGACCGAGCTCAAGCCCTACACCGCCGTGCTGCTCTCCAACGGCCAGGCCTTCAACGACATCGACAACCGTTCCGGTGGCGTGTGGAAGCTCAAGGGCTCCACCGTGGTGATCGACTGGATCAGCGGCTGGCGATCCAGCCTCAGCCTCGACCCCGCCACCCCCCTGCGCCTGCGCCACTGGGCACCCGGCAGCGACCGCAACGGCCCGCCCAGCGGCGGCGACCGCCAGGGCCGAAGGATTGAGTGAGGG
>Ga0194129_10009689_pt1 | contig 10708 bp, 5 predicted proteins | sample TA2KigCa35mmetaG_FD_150862 | JGI IMG/M metagenome (GOLD analysis project Ga0194129, IMG submission 150862) | Freshwater microbial communities from Lake Tanganyika, Tanzania - TA2015038 Kigoma Deep Cast 35m | ecosystem: Environmental > Aquatic > Freshwater > Lake | place: Tanzania: Lake...
CCCGAGCCCACGCCCGAGCCCACGCCCGAGCCCACGCCCGAGCCCACGCCCGCACCGGAGCTGCCGCCGGAGGCGGCACCCGTGGGGGACGCGCCGCCCGAGCCCGACGTCGACGCTGAGCTGGCGGCGCGCATCGCCGAGCGCGACAAGCGCCGGGCCGAGTGGCTCGCCGAGCGCGAGAGGCGGCGCGCCGAGCGCGAGGCGCGGCGCGAGGCCCGGCGTCGCGCTGCCGAGGAGGCCGAGCGTCGGCGTGGCGGCGGCCAGCGCGGCGGCGCCCCCGAGTCGGGCGACAAGCAGGGCGAGGCCGAGCCGGTCTACCTGTGCACGCCCACCGACAAGGGCACGGAGCTGAAGGTGCGCACCGAGCGGCCGATCACGTCGTGGACGCCGGTGCTGCCGACGGTGTTCCTGCACTTCGACACGCGGCCGGCCCTCGAGGGCTGGCTGCAGAGGACCAGCCAGGTCTACGTGCCGCGGAAGCGCCTCGGCATGATGGACTTCGCGTCGCCGAAAGAGGTGATGGTGCTGAGGCTCGAGCAGCCGCGCGGCGCCACCATCACCGTCGGCCGTGACGACGTGCGCTGCCTGGTGGGCATGACCTACCGGCCGCGCCTGTTTCCGCTGAAGCTGTTGCGGGTGCCGGCGCGCATCGCGACGAAGGGCGGCGGCACGGTCAGCGCGCTCGTCAACATCACCCTGTTCCAGACCGCCACCCTGGCCATCGAGCCGTTTGACGGCAGCCAGCCGGCGCTGCCGTTCGCCAAGGGCGCGCTGCAGAACAGCGACGCCATCGCCCGCAACATCGAGGGCCACTTTCAGGCCGTGCGGCTGGCCAGCCAGTTCGCCGAGCTGTTCGGCCTGAAGCCCAAGAAGCCGGCGAAGGCCGCGCCCCCGTCGTCGCCGAAGGCCGCGCCCCCGTCGTCGCCGAAGGCCGCGCCCCCGTCGTCGCCGCGCGGCGGGCCAGCGGAGGTGCGTGCGCCGACCGGCGGTCGCTAAGGGAGCGTCGCGGCTGTCACGGTGGTCGCTGACGGAGCGTCGCGACCGTCATGGTGGTCGCCGCGCGAAGGGTCGCGACGACAGTCGCGGCGAGGCGTCAGCCGCCAAAGATGCGAGCGATGGCGCCCGATGCGACGAGGCCCGACAGCCCGAGGAACAGCGCGAACAGGCTCTCGCCGGCGATCAGGCCGCCGCCCACCAGCGACGTCGTCGACATGTCCTCGGGCAGGGCCTCGCTGTCGCCGGCGGCCTGTGCGTGCGCCTGCGCGGCCTTGCGCTTTCGCTCCTCGTTCCAATTGAAGACGCTGGTGAAGATGCCGCCGAGGCCGAACCACAGGGCGGTGGTGAAGTCGACGAAGCCGCCGAACGACGACGCGTAGGGCGAGGCGAGCAGCAGCGCGTCGACGACGAAGTCGAGGGCCTTGTTCGTGGGGCTGGCCACGCGCCACGCCTGGTACGCCGCCGACTTCGACAGCAGCTTGCGCAGCGCCTGGATGACGAGACCGACGGCGATGCCCATGACCATGACCAGCAGCGTGTGGTGGGTCTTGGCGTCGTTGGCGGCGACGAGGGCGGGGTCGGTGACGTCCTTCGTCAGCTCGAGGATGCCGGCGAACTTGTAGGTCATCGCGCTCTGCCACTTGCTGCCCTCGGCGGTGTCGCGCAGCTCGGGGTGGGCGAACATGTTCTCCTTCAGGATCGGATAGGCCTCGAGGAAGACCCTGGTCATCACGACAGCGAGGAACGCGCCCATGACCACGCCGAGCATCTGGTAGCGGAACTGGATGTTGCGGTCGGAGCCGAGGCGCCAGCCGGTGGAGCGGTCCTGCTGCATGTCGACGCCGACGGTGCACGCGACGAGCAGGATCGAGCCGGCCAACACGCCGACGAGGGGCTGGCGCAGGCCGAGGCCGGCCATGACGAGCACGGTGACGACGAACGCCGACGAGATCGGGTTGCTGTCGGTGATCCCCATCGAGATGCCGTTGATCATCAAGAAGACAAGCGCCATGCCGACGGCGAACAGCGCCCACGGCACCGGCACCTGCAGCAGGGTGTTCGCGACGACGACGAGGGCGGTGCCCCAGACCGCGACCCAGACCAGCAGGCGGCCCACCGGGGTCTTTGTCGTCGTCGGGTTGGCGGGGGCGGCGGCGCGGATGCGGCGCGCGGCGTCGACGGCGAGCAGGGCCATGTCGACGGCGGCGGCGCCGAGGATGGTGCCGAGCGCGAAGATGAACCCGATCTTGCGAAACGGGTCATGGTCGCCGAGCCACGGGTGGAAGGCGCCGGTGGCGTCCTCGTAGCCCCAGTAGCGCAGCCACGGCGTCAGCCAGACGCCAAGGGCGCCGACGAGGATGGCCGACGCCGAGATGCGCGCGCCGACGATCATGCCGCCGCCGAACGTCGCCGCCGAGAACGCGCTGAACAGGTCGAAGCCCGAGGCGACGTTGTCGGGCAGCTTCGCCTTCGTCGCCGCCGCGGTCTCCTGCAGCCAGCTGTACAGGCTCGCCAGCACCTCGACGACCTTCGAAAGCACGATGCCGAGGCCGATGCCGCCAGTGAGCTTGCCGACGGACCTCTTCAGGATCTCGCGGTCGGTGAGCGCCCGCAGGATGTTGGCGACGGCGAGGCCCGACGGATAGGTGAGCTGCAGGCGGTCGACGAGGATCGGCGTGTAGAGCATGCCGACGCCGACGCCGAACATGCCGATGCACAGGAAGAACAGGATCAGGTGCCACGTCGGCGGCTGCTCCATGCCGAGCCACACCATGGCCTGGATGAGCACGCCCATCGCCGCCATCGACGCCACCGACGCCGCCATCGTCTGCATGTAGTTGGCGCCGTGCTGGCCCTCCTTGCCGTAGCCCAGCGTGACGATGGACCCGAGGATACCGGCCAGCACCTGGCCGCCGATGAAGAACCCCAGCGAGAAGTTCATGTACGCCGCGGTGACGCCGCCGAGCGGCCCGAGCACGACGATGGCGACGACGGCGAGCATCAGGTAGTAGCCGGGGCTGCCCAGGCGCGGCAGCCACCCCGGGGCAGAGGGAGCGGGCGACGGCGAGGGCGCTTGGGCGGAGGACATGGGACAGGGCTCCCACCCTGGCGTGCCGACCTCAACCCCGATCGCCGGACGCCACCAACGAAAGCGAGAAGACGCGCCGGGCCCAAAGAGAGCGAGGCCCCAGGGGGCCCCGCCCACGAGCTCGTCGACGCCTCGTGGGCGTCGCCACGCTCACTTCTTCTTGTCGTCCTTCTTGGCCGCCGCTGCCGGAGCCGCCGCCGCGCCGGCCGCCGGGGCCGCCGCCGCCGGAGCCGCCTCGGCCGCCTCGTCTTTCTCGCCGCGCGGCATGCGCAGCGAGACGACGGGGAACTCGGGGTCGCAGGCGAGGCTGACGCCGGCCGGCAGGGGAACGGCCTTGGCGCGCACGACGCCGAAGTCGCACTCGGTGGTGTCGAGCACGATCTTGGCCGGGATGGCGTCGGGCGACGCCGAGATGGCGATGTCACGGCTGCACAGCTGGGTGCGCGCGCCGGCGACGGCGGCCTTGGACTTGCCGGTGACCTCGACGGGCACGCGGGCGACGATCGGCTGGCCGATCTTCACCTCGAGGAAGTCGACGTGGGTGGGCGTGCGGCGCACGGGATGCGCCTGCAGGTCCTTGACGAGCACGAGCTTCTTGCCGGCGTCCTTGCCGTCGGCGCTCTTGAGCGACAGCTCGATGAGCTGGTTGCGGCGCAGCGCGCCGGTCAGCGCCTTGGTGAGGGCCTTGGGCGACACCGACACGCTGAGCGCGCCATGACCCTGACCGTAGACGATCGCCGGGATCTGCTCGGTGGCGCGCAGACGACGCGACGCACCCTTGCCGTGACCCGAACGAAGGTGACCTTCCATTGCAAACGCGGACATGACCTTCACTCCTCTCCCCTCGATCACGCGGGCGTCGATGACGACGGCAACCGCCGCGTCCCCGAGCACCCGCCTCGCAGGGCGTGGGTCCCCGACCGATCCCTCGGCCCGGACCCTTCATGGTGCGCGCTTCATGTCGTGATGGGGCGCCGTCGTCAACTCGCGTCGTCGCTTGCCCCGTCGTGGGGCGCTCCCGACGCCGTCGCGCCGCGCGAGTTGTTCCCCCGGACGGAACGGCCCTAGCGTTCGGACACCTCGGCGTCACGTCGACGTCGACGAACAGGCGGCCTCTTCCCACAGCGAGGGGCCTCGGAGGTGCGATGCAGGTCTCCGTCACGTTTCGTCACATGGACGCCAGCGATTCCCTGAAGGGGTTTGCTGCGGACAAGGTCTCGCGCATCGAGAAGTACATCCACACCCCTACCGACGCCCACGTCGTGCTGAGTGTCGAGAAGCACCTGCACCGGGCCGAGATCAACGTGATCGCCAACGGCATGCGCATCCGCGGTGAGGAGTCGTCGGCAGACATGTACGGCTCGATCGACTGCGCCGCGCAGAAGATCGAGAAGCAGCTGAAGCGCTACCGGAACAAGCTCGCCAGCCACAAGGTGCGCGAGGGCCACGCCAGCAAGATGATGCACACAGTCCTTGAGGGCCCGGCCATCGAGGCCTCGGAGCTGCCCGAAGAGACGCCGACGTCGATCGTCGAGCACCAGGAGTTCGACGCGCGGCCGATGCTGCTCGAGGAGGCCATCATGCAGATGGACCTGCTGCACGAGGAACTCCACGTGTTCACGAACGCAAAGACCAACGAGGTCAATGTGCTGTACCGCCGCAAGGACGGGAAGTTTGGGCTCGTCGAGCCGAAGCACGCGACGGCGAGCTGAGGCCGCGCGCTCGCGGCCGGCTCGAGCAAAGAGAAAGCCCCTCTCCAGAGGGGCTTTCTCTTTGCTCGGCCAGCGTGCCCAGGCGCGCCGAGCGCAGCGCGGGCGTCGAGGGCGTCGAGGGCGCATCGGGCGTCGAGGGCGTCGAGGGCGCATCGGGCGTCGAGGGCGTCGAGGGCGCATCGGGCGTCGAGCGCGTCGAGCGCAGGCGAGCACCGCATCCGCCCACCCAGCACGCCCAGTCCCGGCGCAGCGGAGCCTCGCGACGCGCAGCCCCGCGCGCCCACGCGCTGGCGCCTCGACGGCAGGGTGGGCCCCATGGGAACGACGAGCGGGCTCCGCCCGTCGTCGTTTCCCTGGGCGGGAACCGCAAGGTTCCCGTGGCGCGGCCGGCGGGCGCCGCGCCGGAACACGATCACAACGGCATGTTGCCGTGCTTCTTGGGCGGGAGCTCGTCGCGCTTGTTGCGGAGCAACGTCAGCGCCTGGCACAGCCGCGGCCGCATGTCCTCGGGGACGATGACCTCGTCGATGTAGCCGAGCTCGGCGGCCTTGTAGGGGTTCTGGAACTTGTCGGCGTAGTCGGCGACGAGCTCCTTCATCTTGGCGTCTTTGTCGCTGGCCTTGTTCAGGTCGTCGCGCATGACGATGGCGACGGCGCCGGCGGCGCCCATCACCGCGATCTCGGCGGTGGGCAGGGCGAAGTTGACGTCGGTGCGCAGGTGCTTGGGCGCCATCACGCAGTACGCGCCGCCGTAGGCCTTGCGCAGGATGACGGTCATCTTGGGCACCGTGGCCTCGGCGTAGGCGTACAGCAGCTTGGCGCCGTGACGGATGACGCCGCCCAACTCCTGCTGCGTGCCGGGCAGGAAGCCGGGGACGTCGACGAGGGTGAGCAGCGGGATGTTGAACGAGTCGCAGAAGCGGACGAAGCGGGCGGCCTTGTCGCTGGCGTCGATGTCGATGGCGCCGGCCATCACCTGCGGCTGGTTGGCGACGATGCCGACGGACTGGCCCATCATCCGTGTGAAGCCGACGACGATGTTGCCGGCGAAGTGCGGCTGCACCTCGAAGAAGTGGCGGTCGTCGACGATGGCCTTGATGACCTCTCGGACGTCGTAGGGGCGGTTGGGGTTCGACGGGATCATCGTCTTGAGCGCGTCGTCCTTGCGCTCGGGGTCGTCGTTGAGCGGCCGCATCGGCGGCTCTTCGGAGTTGTTCGACGGGATGAACGACAACAGCTCGCGCATCGTCGTGATGGCGCGGGTGTCGTCGTCGACGGCGAAGTGGGCCACGCCGGACTTCGCCGAGTGGGTCATGGCGCCGCCGAGCTGCTCCATCGTGACGTCCTCGTGCGTCACCTGCTTGATGACGTCGGGGCCGGTCAGGAACATGTAGCTCGTGTCCTTCACCATGCAGATGAAGTCGGTGAGCGCCGGGCTGTAGACGGCGCCGCCGGCGCAGGGGCCCATGATCACCGACAGCTGCGGGATGACGCCCGAGGCCAGCGTGTTGGCGCAGAAGATGTCGGCGTAGCCGGCGAGGGAGGCCACGCCTTCCTGGATGCGCGCGCCGCCCGAGTCGCACAGGCCGATCACCGGCGCGCCGACCTTCATCGCCATCGCGTAGATCTTGCAGATCTTCTGCGCGGCGACCTCGCTCATCGAGCCGCCGAAGACCGTGAAGTCCTGCGCGTAGACGAAGACGTGGCGGCCGTCGACCTGGCCGTAGCCGGTGATCATGCCGTCGCCCGCTGGGTGGCTCTTCTCCATCCCGAAGTCGAGGCAGCGGTGCGTGCGCAGGCGGTCGACCTCGACGAAGGAGCCGGGGTCCAACAGGATGTCGATGCGCTCGCGCGCCGTCAGCTTGCCCTGCTTGTGCTGCTTCTCGATGCGGTCCTTGCCGCCGCCGGCGAAGGCCTGCTCCGACATCCGCTGCAGCCGCGCGCGCTGCGCCGTGCGCAAGGCGTCCCAGTCCGTCGCTGCCGGTGCGGGGGCGGGGGACGCGTTCTTCGTCGTGTCGGCGCTGACCATGGGCTCTCCTCGTCGGTCCGCCACCTCGGGCGGACTGCGACGCCCGAGAGAGCACCGATCCCCTGCCGTGTCAACGCTCACCACGCGCCAGCGACGACGACAGCGACGCCGCGCCGCGGCAAGCGTCGCGCCGTGAGGCGCGCCGTGAGTCGCACCGTGGGTCGCGCCGTGGGTCGCGCCGTGAGTCGTGCCGTGAGTCGTGCCGTGAGTCGTGCCGTGCGTCGCGCCGTGGGTCGCGCCGTGGGTCGCGCCGTGCGTCGCGCCGTGCGTCGCGCCGTGAGTCGCGCCGTGAGTCGCGCTGTGGCTCGCACCGCGCAGCGCTGGCACGACGCGTCAAACCCACCGTCGCCGTCCCTGCCGGCTCCGGAACCCGGGGACGAGGATGGCGGTGCGGATCACTGCGCGTCGAAGACCAGCTCGACCGCTATCGACTGCCCCGCCTGGGGCTGGTCGGCGCGGTACGAGTCGACGAGCAGGAAGTACGTCGTGCCGGCCAGCACCGGCGCGCGCAGGATCGAGTCGTACAGGCCGTCGGGATCGAGCAAGGCGTCGTTGCCGTCGTCGTCACAAACCTCGTCGGCGGTCCCGCCGCAGTCGGTCCGCAGCGCCAGCACGGTGTCGACATCGTCGAGGTCGGTGGTCTGGATCGTGCGCGCCACGAGCGCGCCGTCGTCGGAGGGTGTGAAGGTCACCACCAGCTCGCGCCCCTGCGCGCCGTTGCCGCAGGTGGCGTCGACGCCGTGGTCGACGAACTGGTCGGCGTCGAACGTCAGCCGCTGCGGCTCGGGGCCCGCGGTCAGCTCGACGCTGACGACGCGGTCGGCGTCGCACGACGGCGGCGGCGGGAAGCCGTCGGGGTACACGTCGACCTGCAGCCCGAACACACCGGGCCCGCCAAATCTGTCATCGACGATCACGACGTAGTCGCCAGCGGGCAGGGCTGGCAGCCGCAGCCGCTCGACGCTGGCGCCGAAGCCCGCCGAGATGCACGCCGGCTCGGGGCCGAAGCTGCCCTCGATCTCGACGGGGACGAGGGTGTCGACGTCGTCGGGACAAGCGCCGTCGGGCAGCGTGAACACGCCGAACGAGCCGCTGTAGTCCGCCAGCGCGGTGGTGCGCAGCTCGACGTCGGCGGCGGTGTCGAGGCGGAAGCGGTAGAAGACGTCGGCGGCGGGCTGGTCCGAGAACTGCTCGAAGTTGCAGGTGCCGGCGGCGAAGTTGCCCGCGGCTTCGATGGTGCGGCCGGCGACGGCGACGCCCGGCACGAGCTCGACGGCGGTGGCGCAGGTGTCGTTGTCCGGTACGCCGGTGAGGCCGGGCAGCCGCACGTCCCAGGCGTAGGCGCGCGCCTCGACCGAGCCCAGCGACAACCGCGCCCGCACGAGCCCGGCGGCCTCGACGGTGACCGTATGGGTCGTGGTGCCGCCGTCGTCGGTGCGCGTCGGGGAGAGCGCGGTCTCGTTGCCCTCGGCGTCGACGGCGAAGAACTCGACGAAGATCTCGGCGGCGGCGTCGCCGGACAAGACGAGCGCGAGCTCGCCCGGGAACAGCACGTCGAAGGTCACGGTGTCGACGTCGGCGCCGCACAGCGTGCGCTCGGTGGGTCCCCCGGGCGGCAGGACCACCTTCGGCCGAAGCGCGTCGGCGAGGGCGTCGAGGGTGGGGTCGCCGAGGTCGAACGTGTCGCCCTCGCAGGCGTGGTCGATGACGAACGAGTACTCGCGGCGCTCGAGGGTCGACAGCGCGGCGGTCTCGGCGATCTTCAAGAAGTACAGGCCGGCGCCGAGCTCGGCTCCGGGGCCGGTGTCCACGACGTCGCCGGCCGTGGCCCGCACGGCGCCAGTGGCCTCGAAGGCCTCGAGGTCGGGGACGCCGCGCACGACGTCGAAGGCGACGTCGGCGCCGCTGGCCGCGACGGTCAGAGGCCCGCCGAGGTGCGCGAACAAGAACCAGTCCTCGTCGCCGTCGCACAGCGCCAGCGGGAGCGCGTCGTCGGTCTCCGGGTCGCCATCGATGTTGCCGCTGTCAACATCGACGCCGAGGCCGCGGCCGCGGTCCAGGTTGGTCGCGGTGGCCGGCTCATTGTCGCCGGTCAGCTCTTCGCCATCGACGAAGCGGACCACGTCGTCGAGGACGTCACCCTCGCAAAATGGCGGCACGAGCTCGAGCGCGATGGAGAACTCGCCGGCGGAGAAGGGGAAGCGCGTCTCGACGACGACGTAGTATGTGCCCGGCGAAAGCAGGCCGGCGCGGATGGTCTCTTCCTGGTCGAAGCTGCGGTCGACGCAGGTGCGGCGCGGATCGCCGCCGAGGTCAGGCACCTCGCAGCCGTCGTCGGCGAAGAGCGACACGATCGTGTCGACGTCGAAGCCGAACTCGTCTTCGCCGCCCACCACCGTGATCTCGACCCCCGACTCCTCGCCCAGCGTGAACGCGTAGGCGACGTCGGCGTCGCCGCCGCAGCCCAGCGTGTCGTCGTTGGCGCCAAGCGTGGTGCCGTCGGTGGCTCCCCCGGCAGACAGCGGCGTCGCGGTCGCGCAGGTGTCGTTGCCCGGGACCGGCGGCGGCGGCGGCGGCGGTTCGCCCTCGCCCTCGCCTTCGCCTTCACCCTCGCCTTCGCCTTCGCCTTCGCCTTCGCCTTCGCCTTCGCCTTCGCCTTCGCCTTCGCCTTCGCCTTCGCCGCCGTCGATGCGGCGGACCTCGACGCAGGCGGACAACGTCAGCAACACGGCGAGGGAGCCTGCGGTGACGGACACGGGGACGCGCGACATGGGACCTCCAGCGACGGATCGCAGCGTGCCCGAGCGCCAGACGACTGCAACCCCTCGTCTGCAGATCGGGTCCTGCAGGCGCGGGCGCCGCCGGGCGGTTGCGCGATCCTGTCTCGCGTGGCGTGTTGCTCCCATGCGTCGCTCGTCCCTGCTCTCGTCGGCCACCGTCGCTGCGGGTCTGGTCGTCGTCCTTGGTGCCGCCCACGCCGACGCTGCGTCGCGCGTGGGCCTGTCGTTCGTCGAGCCGCCGGCGACGGCGGAGTACTCGCAGGGTGTCGGCTGGACCTTGCGGTTCACGAGCGAGGCCGGCGTCACGCTCGACGGCTCCACCGCCTGCGGCGCCGAGCCCTGTCGCGTGATCGTGACGATGCGCGCCGAAGACGGCAGCGGCGCGGTCGTGCAGATCACCGAGCCCGACGTCGTCGTCGACGCCGCCGGCGTCGCGCGCGCGCGGCTGACGCTGGTCGACGGTCGCCACGGCGGCGCGGCGTTTCGCGCCGACCCTGAGGGCTTCGGCTACGTCGTCACGGCGCGCTTCGCGGGGGCCGGCGTGCCGCTGCCCGACGCCGACGACACCGACTGCCAGCCCGGCGCGGCGGGCGCCGTCGACGGCCGCTTGTGCCCCACGCAGGCGACGACGACGCTGCTGGTCCTGTCCGAGGTGCCGGCCCTCGCGTTCGCGCAGGATCTCGAGCTGACCATCGGCGACACCGTGACGCTGGCGGCGACGTTGACCGATCCCAACGGCGACGCCAGCGGCGACGCCGTCGACGGCCCGGGCGAGAAGGTGCTCGCCGGGCTGCCGGTGCGCTTCGCCTACGACGTCAACGCCAACGGCCGCCCCGACTTCCAGGCCGGCGAGCTGCTCGGCGAGGCGCTGACCAACGAGCTGGGAGTGGCCGCGTTCACCTTCACCGCCGACCCGGCGTTCGTCACCGCCGGCGACTTCGACGCCGCGCTGCACGCCGAGTTTCCCGGCGACGACCGCTATGGCGTCGCGCGCACCAGCACCGCGCTGCTCGTGCGCGCCCGCGGCCCCGACGCCGCGCGCACCATCGTCGAGGTAGACCCGAGCACCCTCGCCGCCAACGGCGCCGACACCGAGACGGTG
>Ga0194129_10009690_pt1 | contig 10707 bp, 20 predicted proteins | sample TA2KigCa35mmetaG_FD_150862 | JGI IMG/M metagenome (GOLD analysis project Ga0194129, IMG submission 150862) | Freshwater microbial communities from Lake Tanganyika, Tanzania - TA2015038 Kigoma Deep Cast 35m | ecosystem: Environmental > Aquatic > Freshwater > Lake | place: Tanzania: Lake...
ATAAATGACTGACCGGGCGATTTTCAATCGGAAGTATACGTCTTTTGCTTCTGGCGGCGGCACCACGGTTTTTTTGGTGAACGGCGCGGGTGTCACAACCCAACTTTCGCCTACTGAAAATTTTACCGCCGGTGAAAATCTGGTTCAGGGCGATTTTGTTTACGTCAGCGGCACCTTTGTGTTCAGGGCAAGCGCTCTGAGTGGCTTGGCTGCGGATCGTTACGGCGTCATCGGCGCCACCGCTGCAGCAGCTAACAGCGGCAACACCGTGGCTGTGAACTTGGACAGCATTGTGGTCCTGAGCTCCGCCAACATTACGGCTGAGGTCGCTCTTGTCCCCGGTCAGTTTTATTACTTGTCGAAGTATCCCGGTCAGGTGACCCGTTACAGCACCGCTTCGGGCGTCATTTCGAACTCTGGGACGTATCAGTATCAAGTCAACGCCCCCGTGGGGCAGGCTGTGAGCACCACTGAGCTTGAGGTTGAGATCCAGCCGGTTACTGTGTTATATGATTGATCTTTACTTAATTTGTGAGATGTTTTTGTTTTTTAAAAGGTCTTTCCGTTAAATAAACGGCGCTCACCAGATTACAATTTTCGCCTTTATCATAAGAATATTGGTGTATACGACAGAGGTCGATGGTTCTTCGGAAACCCCTTGTAATTATCAGCGGCCTCTCTTCGCAACTTCCCCCTGGAGACACTATTGAGGGTGCGTCAGTATCTAGTGTCGCTACTGCTGGTAGCGGTTTAAGCGGCGGTGGCGCTGTCAGCAGTAATTTTAGATTTGACCTTACATTAGCGCCCAACCCGAGTGGTTTAATTTTTACCGCCGGCGGAAGTGGGCTTGGCATCGATGGTTCCGCTCAAATTTCGGGTAATGCGGCTTTAACACTCGGAGTTTCAGCACAAGCTTCAGGAAACGCAGCTTTATTATCGGCTTCAACAGCACAAGCTTCAGGTAATGCCGGTATTTCAGCAGCTGTGACTGCTCAAGCTAGCGGTAATGCTGCTCTTGTCGCCGCTTCACAAGGTGTTACCCTCGGTTTAGTTATTGCACTTTCTTAGTTTTTTGATTGCTATAATTTGATTAAACCTCGATAGTGAAATGACCGCTTACATTTTGGGGTTTGCAGAAAATGTACCTGCCACTTATTCGGGCGTTTACACATCCTCTGTAAATTCTTCCATTCTTTTAAGTTGCGTCGCAGTCAATAATGATGGTGCAACGACTAAAGATGTCACTGTAGCACTCAGGCAAGGTTCTACCATTAAAGCGTACTTAGGTTATACCATACCTATTCCTGCTGATGGTTCTGTTGATCTTGTCGCAAATAAAGTAATAATTCCCTCTGGTTACAATATTGCAGCTCAGTCAAGTTCTGCCTCTGGTGTATCACTTTTAGCAAGTATTGTTGAGGCGTAATATGGACTTTTCGACAGCTTATTTCAGTTTGAATGGGTCTGAACCCGCTTTACTTCCCCGCCGTTTACGCGTGGGACCAGGCAGTACTCGTTATGTTAATGACGTAAGCATCGAAGAACTTAATGCTTTAGGTTATATTGGGCCTGTAGATAAAAAACCTGATATCCCTTCAGAAGCTCTGTTTGATTATTGTTGGATAAGCGATACTTTAAGTTACGTAAAAGTAGAGTTTGAATCAAATGAGGATAAGTTTAAGAATGAATGGGTGTACTCTAAGGACAATCAAGTAACTGAAAAACGACCCAAAGATCCAGCAGCTTTAGTTACACTTGAAAATCAAACATGGTCATTCATTAGAGCAAAACGAGATTCTTTATTAAAAGCAACAGATTGGACACAGTTAGATGATGTAAATTATTTTATTAAACAAGCTTTCCGAGTTTATCGGCAGGACCTTCGAGATATCCCAAATAAATTTGAAGCTTGGGAAGTTGTTTTTCCTCCAATGCCTTCTACTCAAATTTCTGACCTTTCACCTACGGGTTTTGTAGGCCCTATTGATGAATTTAAAACAGGATATTTTGTTTACGATCCGAATACAGGTCAAATAGTTTTAGATACACTTTTAAATGATCTTTCAGACTCAAACAACCCTTTATAATAAGCTCAACGAGTACTAAAAATGGCTCCTAATCGAGGTACAGCTGGTTATTTGGGTCAACGCCCTAATGGTGGCGTAACTTCGACGACGACAGCACCCGGAGCTTGGATTCCTGTTCAAGTTTCTGAAAAATTACAGGATAGTGAATTTCCTGTTTGGGATTCAGGTCCAATTGTAGGAGAAATACTGCATTTAAGTTTATACAATAGCGCTACTTTATCTGGTCAAGGTCTATTACCCACGACAGGGGGAACTGTTTCCCGGTCTGAGTACTCACAATTATTTAATGTTATTGGAACAAAGTATGGCGCGGGAGACGGGTCAACAACTTTCGGTTTACCTAATGTTTCCTCTTTAAGCTGGGTACAATATACGACTACGAGCGGTAATATAGGTACTACAGGTAACGGTTTATTACCAGCTCATACTCACTTATATCAAGGAACACCGGGTGCTTCTTCACCCAATGCTGCTCAAAACCCTAACAGTCAGCCCACTCCGTATAACCCTAGTAGTTCAACCGGAGCTATGAGTTCTTTCGGTAACGCTAACGGTAATATATGTAAATCAGCTGATTTTGTACCATATATAGTTGCAAAAGTTGTTACACCTTTAATACCTGTTGGTGCGGTTTTTGGTTATTTAGACACGAGACAACCTCCTGAGATCCCGGCTAAGTACTTAGTAGCAAGCGGACAATATCTTTCACGTACAGAGTACGGTGCTCTTTATAATATTATGGGGACCACATATGGTTCTACTACATCTGAAAACTTTGCATTACCTGATTTACGCGGAGCATTTGTATGTAATCAACAGTCAGCCACTTTAAGTGGCGTTCGGGCAGATGAGGTAGCGAGCCATCGTCATGATTACACGCGAGCTACTGGAACTCGAGCGGGATATTTCACCGGAGGTGGCGGTACATGCGCCGTAGGCAGCGGAGACGCAACGACAAGCACCGTGGGTGGCAATGAGACTCGACCACCAAACTTATCTGTAATCTACGTTGTGAGGGCACTCCCATGACTATTGGACTCATCCGCACTCTTTGCGTAGATCAAGGAGGTATTTTTACAAATCCAGCAGACCAAGCCGTTTATGCTCGTTGTGACGGTCAAACTTTATCGCGTTCAACATATCCTGCTTTTAGTCCACTAATATCTGGCACAAATTTTAATTCTGACGCTTCTACAAATATGAAGCTCCCCACTATTAGTGGGATGTATTTGCGCGGTCAAGATTTAGGCAGAACGTATGATCCAGATCGTTCCTCACGTGTATCTCTCGTTAATACATTCCCTCCATCTGGCGATGTGTGCGGTTCATATCAGTATGGAATGTTTGGCGCTCATCGTCATGTATACACTAATAATATAAATTACCCAGAAAACCCCAGTACGGGATTAAAAGCTTTTGCGACTATAGCGACTACTAGCGGTGAGAGTATGACAAACGCGGGTATAGGTGTTGCAAATCCGTCAGGTATAGACGGAACGGATGTTGCTCATATAAAATTTATGCCGTACATCCGCATCGCATGACTTGGCTAATCTTGCTCAATTTATAAAATCGTACCGTTTGCCTGGCGCTTTAGCTGATCGTGTTGCAGAACAATTAAATAATCAGGATATTAATTGGAACCAGCACCATTGGTATAATCATTCAAATAAACGTAGAACTACGCAGTCAGAAGCGATAGAGCCAAAAATAGCGACTTTAGATAAAGTCATGGATGACTTTATGGATGAGATACGGAATTGTTTAGGTTTTTATTGTAGATCTTTTTGCTCCGAAGATGTCTTTATAAGTGATATTACACTGCCTCGTTTTAATAAATATAAACAAGGTAATTCAATGAGATCACATTACGATCATGTACATTCAATATTTGATGGAGAGAGACGCGGTATTCCGGTTTTAACTGTTCTCGGATCACTTTCTTCTGATTATGAAGGAGGCGAATTTGTAATCAATCTATTAGACGAATCTTTAATTTATAAACTTGAAAAAGGGGATTTACTGATATTTCCGAGTTCTTTTATGTACCCACATGAAGTAAAGACCGTCGAGAGTGGTCTTCGACTTACGTATGTTTCTTGGGCATTCTAAATAATTCTTAAATTAGCAAAACTCAGCTTTGCTTCGGAACCAACTTTTCCTGTTGGAAGAGCATTAAAAGATAAAGTTAATCTGTCATCTTGAGCCATGTTTATATCTACAGAGTGCTTTAAAGTAGACGGAAATATAAGAAGTTCTCCTTCAGTTTGTTTGTGTATATAAATAAGCTCTTTATTATTTTCGTGTATGTCCCAAAAATCTGAGCAGTAATGATTTTTTATACTAAACCAAGTATTACCGCCTCGACCTTTGATATAAAATATGCCACTAATTAATGACACGGGATGTATATGAGGATGGTGCCATTCACCATATGTGCTTTTATTGCACCAAGATAAACAAATACCTAAATTATCACACAATAGTTTTTGATCGTTTTTAACTGATTCTAATGCTTCGGAAATCCACGAAAAAATAGGCTTCCATTTTTCGCTTTTGTATAAATGCGTATCACTTGTAGACGAACCGTAATTATGTACATTTTCGTCTAGCCTCTTCCCGTAAGTCTCTAAGTTAGCTAGGTCTTGTGCGAGACATAAAACAGAATCAGTCGCATTAAACTTATAAATTTTTAGAGGGTGTAGCTCAAGCGATTCCATACTTCTATATAAGTTCAGAAAGTTGTATAGGATCAGATAGTATATCGTGGTAAAACCAACCTGTCAATATGTGTTTAGTTTCTCTCGGGGGATTACCCCTATGAACCCAAGGCCATGTCGCAGGGAAGATAATAAGTTTTCCCGAAATAGGCTTTATGCGTCTATTAAAATGTAAAAATTCCGTCTCTCCTCCTTCACTATTTAAAGTATTTAAATATAAGATCCAGGATAACACTCTTTTTTTATTAATATTGTTGCCGCTGTGCTCGACGTGAAATGCGTGATAACCTCCATTTTTTAATGTTTTTTGATATTTAATTACTGAGTTTGATAGCTGATCGTAACATTTAATTAATGAGGGATAGTCTTGCACGTAAGCCTTCAAGGCGTGGTTAGAAATATTTAAAGCTTGTGTATTTATTTCATTTAATTCGAAGAAAAAAGGTAAACATAGTTGTGAATCATCACGAGTAAAAGTTTTATACTGATTACTATTGCTTTTTGGTATTAAAAGATCTGAGTTATATTTGGCCATGACCTCTGTTATTTTATGAACATGTGAGGTGCATGTTTCTTCAGTCCACTCACAGTAATATTCTTTTATAAAATCGTCATCCATAGGTTTGATTGATTTTGGAGTTAGTTTACTACAGTTTTTTTGTTGGTATGAGTTTTTTTTGATAAAATTTTAATGCCTCAAATTAAGTCAGTTGGAATGTAAGCACTGCATTTCAGAGTTATATAATTCTGATACTTACAAGCTAAATAATGAACTGTTTGTAAAAGAAGCACTTTCAGAAGCTTCAAGATTGGCTGGTGCCACGCTTTTAGAAGTCAGAACACACGCTTTTGAACCGCAAGGGATCACTGGTTTTGCTTTATTAGCGGAATCTCATGTTTCAATCCATACATGGCCTGAGTTCGGGTTTGCAGCAGTAGACGCATTCACGTGTGGAGATACAACAGATCCTGAAGTAGCTTGTAATTATTTAGCACAAGTTTTTAATGCTAAAGGTCATAGCATTTCGATAATAGATCGTTCAACACCAAAAACCTTAAGCAAAACTAATGTGTAGTATATGTAGATAAAATAACTTCAATCCCGCGCACATTTTTGTGAGCGAGTCGGAGCTGATATTTAATCTTCAATGTCTACAAAGACGTACTGCTAGAAAACGTTTTCGAAAAGATATTTTAGACGCTTGGAATAATACATGCGCTTATTGCGGTTCAGGTAGAGCCTACACACTTGATCATATTGTAGCTAGAGCTAAAGGAGGAGGAACAAAAAGAGGCAATTTATTAGCCTGTTGCCCAACCTGCAACCTCCAAAAATCAGATGAGTACTGGTTGATATGGTTTCGTTCCCAGACATTCTGGAACGATGAGAGAGAATTAGCTATTTGGAACTGGTTAAGCTACAACCATGAACAAAGTATAGCCGCACGTGAATACGAAAAAGCGTGCCGAGAGCCGTTAAAACTCCCGGCACAAAACGAAGAAACAGATGAATCAGCGCTTAGCGAGCCGAGTAACGATACCGGCTAAGATTTCCAGCACGCGATAGTATTTGGCGACTGCTGCATCATCCTTTGGGGTAGGAGTCAGATTGACGATCGCAAGGGCCAGAGCGTGAATTGCAAACAGAATCGTTAGCAGCTGCTGAACGTGGGCGAGTAATTGATCCATGACAGTTTATTAGCTCTAATTTAGTTTAATTAATCTCTTCGAAAATTACTTCGTATTTCGATGGCCCCACCGAGTAGTTCTTGAGCCTTGGATCCATCTGGCTCGTGCTCGATTACTGAGTATTTCGGAGGCTCTTCGGCCTCCCATTGCTTTTTTATCTGTTCGACCTGTTTGTCTACGTCTTTTAAAGTTGACTCAACTCGCCAAAGAACCCAATCGTGTCTGCAGTAATTTAAAATCAATTTTATTAGCTTATTTTTTCTTAAACTTTTAAATTCTTGGCACAGAGCGTTTAGTACTTCAAACGTAATTGCTAGCCAAAAATTATATTTAGAACTTTTCATTTATTTTACTAAGTATTAATTGATCTAATTTATCGTTAATGTGATTAAGGCGATCCTTAATTTCTGAGAGCCCGGAATTCAAGTCTGCTTTTGAGGCGTAAACCCTCGGAAAATTATTTATATCTTGCTCAATAACGTCTAATCGCCGTTTAATAGAATTAAAACGATCGTTCAGTACATTTTGACGTTGCTGATGAGACCACGTAAAAACGCCGACAACTGTTGCAAGTACTGCGGCTAGCGCTTCGAGGCCCACTGCTAATCTTTAACTAAATTAATTTTAATAGGCTTTGATCTCTATCTGGTATTAAATTTTGTCTTAAAATAAAACTATCTAACAGCTCCTTACATGTCGGAATTTACTAAGAATTTAGAGCTGAATACGGTCGTAAATAGCGGTTTGACCGATGATTCGCGTCGTGTTTATTCGACGAGTTTTGATCAACGCCGTACTCTCAATGCCAGCGGCGTGGTCGTTGTGAGCGCTCAAAGTCGGGAGTACGCAGCGGATGGTATCTACGGTATTTCTGATTATTACCAACTGACTGTCAATGCCACGGGCATTCTGCGCGTCAACATTCGGGATCAAAACTCCTGCGGCAATGTGGTTGTTCTCAACTCTTCCGGCACCGAAGTATTAAATGCCAAGCCTTCTAAATTCAGCAGCCGCAATAATTCTGTTTCCAGCACCACCATCAACAGCTCCGGCACCTATTACACCTACATTCAGCTGAAAGGGCGTAGCGGAGCTGAGTATCGCATCGGCGTGGACGTGACAAGCACCTGATGAAAATATCTCAAAAGGGAATCGATTTCATCAAAAGCTTTGAAGGTTTACGCCTAACCTCATATCAAGATCAAGCGGGTATTTGGACCGTAGGTTACGGCTCAACTGGCCCTGAAATCGGACCTGAATTAACAATTAGTAGAGAAGCTGCCGAGGAGTTACTTCGGCACGATTTGGCGTATTTTGAGCAAGTCGTTAACGACTCTTTAAAAGTAAGGGTAAATCAGAACGAATTTGATGCTTTAGTAAGTTTTAGTTTTAATGTCGGGCCAAATGCTTTTCGGACCTCTACCCTTCTAAAACTTATAAATGACAAATCCGACAAAACCATTGCGGCGTCTGAGTTTTTGAAGTGGGTCAAGATTGGCGACGGAAAAATTAGCGAAGGGTTAAAACGGCGCCGCGAGGCAGAAAAATCGCTATTTTTAACCAAGCCCATAAAGTCTGCTTTGGCCCACTCCATCGTCGCTCAACAGGAAACGTGGTTAAAACGCAGACCTGTACAAGCGCAGGCTTTATTCGCAGAAGAGAAATTATATGTACCTAAAAATTCAGCGCACATATGGAACACCATAACGATGGTTCCTGGTGAGACTCACTATAGAGTTGTTTTAGAAGCTCAACCAGACAAACCCTGGTGGATTTTTCCTGAACACTGGAAGATAATTAACGACCCCAAAGTTTCTGACGAACCGATTCCTCTTGATACTTCGAAAAAAACAGTTTTAGACGTTCCTTACTTCTCTCAGAGAGATAACGCACGGGATCCTCTGCGGACTTGTTTTTCAAGTTCGTGTGCAATGTTATTGAAATATTTAAAACCCAAAAGCATAAAAAACGATGATGAGTATATAAACAGTGTTTTCCGCCGTGGGGATACGACATCACCCGCTGCTCAGATCGCAGCTCTTGAGTCTTACGGTCTCTATGCCGAATTTAAACAAAACGGTGGATGGGCGGACATTGACTCCCAACTGAATTCAGGTATTCCTGTACCCATCGGAATCCTCCATAAAGGCCACGTGGACAACCCCACGGGAGGCGGCCATTGGTTGATCGTAATCGGACGCTCCGAAGACAATAAGAGTTACATCGTTAACGACCCCTACGGCGACCTTGATTTGATTCAAGGCACGTATATCAACACAAATGGTGCAAAGCTGTTCTATTCAAAGAAAAATCTTGCACCCCGTTGGATGGTAGAAGGACCCGGTTCGGGTTGGTACATCAAAGCTAAAATTTGATCTGGTCTCACTTCTAAATTCATTGTTTTATGGGCTTCGATCTCGAAAATATTCTGACGACCTGGGATACTCAATGGGAGCAATCTAAAGCTGATTTCTTAGAAGAACTGTATGAGTTTTATTCCCCCGCAGATTACTGTTATACAGGGCTATTTCTCCGCTACCAAAAAGATCTGGCGGAGTTTGTGCGCGACTGGTTTCGGCTTGATCCCTCTGATGTGCGATTTGGTAAGCCGTGGTTATTCCCTGTACCTACAATTGGTTAGAGGAAAATAAACTATGGCTGATCGGGATTACCGCAGAGAATACGACGCCTACCACGGTGAGCCCGAACAGATTAAACGGCGAGCTGCTCGAAATAAAGCTCGCCGTCACCTAGAAAAAGAGGGTCGCGTACAAAAAGGGGACGGAAAAGAGGTTGATCATAAAGATCACAATCCTCTAAATAATAGTCCTGCTAATATTAGAGTTAGATCCCGTTCTGCCAATCGGAGCGATCAATAATGGCAATTATTCCTGGCTCTGACATGTCGGGCAAAGTGCCCGAAGGTCAACTTCAGGGGTTGCAGTTCCCTCCCGGTCTGGATGGGTATAACCGCCAGCCTGGGTTGGGTATCCGTCGTGCCATGCTTCTCGATAACGGGAACCGCGTCGCAGCTCAGATCGAGCATGATCGCGGGGTTTATGTCCGACCCCCCGTGGGGCCTGTCGAATACGCAGAAGGCAATATTAAAAAAAGCACGGAGCTGACTGGCGTCGCTGGATATAACCAGCGTGCTATTCCCCTTAAGGACAGTGCTGATGACATGAGTCAGCTCGAGTACATCAACTCCCTTCGTCAAGCTGAACCGGGGCAACGGTTACGGATGCAGCAAGGGCTGCTTCAGAATCGTCAGCACTTTGTGAACACCCCGACCGTTCATGCTGACTACCCGTCCATGAGCAGCAACATGGTGGACAACCTCATGATGCTGGCTAAAGCCAAACTTGCTTCAAACAAAAAGTGAGGGACACTAATTTTCCTATTCGGCTTGCTGGCCAGCGTTTAGGGTTAGAACCTTTCAAACTCATGGGTATTACACCCAGCGAGATTACTCGTAGACTGCGTTATCAAGAAGCCTTTCCTCAAACTTGAGTTCCGTCTTAGAGGGTCAGCACAAAGTAAAACTCGATTGGATCACACCAAATCCTGAGCGAGTTTTAGCCCGACACGCACGGGTGTCAACCAAGAATCCTAATCGCGCTGAGTACATTCAGCTACTGCAGTATTGTCTGCGTAACGGACACGTAAGTGTTTTCGAGCAGGTTTGCGCGTCTTTTGAGATCATTACGACGCGAAGCATTTCTCCCCAAATTCTTCGTCATCGGTCGTTTTGTTTCCAAGAGGCAAGTCAGCGCTACTGCAATCCACTTGACGTTCTCGAAGCAGAATCCTCCTATATGGCGGATTTTGAATTACGCGCTCAAGACACTAAAAATCGGCAAAACAGCATCGTCTACTCGGACGGGGGCGTCGAGGACCGTTTCCGTGGTCGGATTCAAGATCTGATTGCGGAGATGGATCTTCTTTATCGCGAGATGATCGATTCCGGTGTTGCCAGGGAGTGCGCTCGGAATATCCTCCCGCTTGGAACTCCGACACGATTGCACATGCAAGGAAACCTGCGGAACTGGTTGTTCTACGTAGGCTTGCGCAGCGCTCCAGGTACACAAAAAGAACATAAGTTTATTTCTAACTTAATTGGTAAGGAACTGCAGCAACAAATGCCGGATCTAATCCAGGCGGTAATTGAAGCTGCGAAAGAAGATGAGGGATTGGGTTTGCGTGGGTGGAAA
>Ga0194129_10009695_pt1 | contig 10704 bp, 5 predicted proteins | sample TA2KigCa35mmetaG_FD_150862 | JGI IMG/M metagenome (GOLD analysis project Ga0194129, IMG submission 150862) | Freshwater microbial communities from Lake Tanganyika, Tanzania - TA2015038 Kigoma Deep Cast 35m | ecosystem: Environmental > Aquatic > Freshwater > Lake | place: Tanzania: Lake...
GTTCCGGCAAGTCCAATTTCGGGCGGGACACTCACAATTTCGGGCTTCTTGGGAACAACCGGTGTAACGATCGACCGTCTCGATTCTGCCCGACTTGTAGCGGCTGCAGTCAACGATGCATTTTCTAACACCGGCGTGGCGGCCAAAGCCGTAACCAAGGCGAAACTGTCAAGTCTGTCAGCTGCAGGGACGATTACTTTTTCCGTCACAGGCAAAAATTCGACAGCAATTACGGTCAGTACGACAATTAGCAGTACATCTGATCTTACTTCACTTGCCGCTGCTTTTAATACTTTTTCGTCACAAACAGGGATTACGGCAGAATTATCAACCGACAAACTCAATGTTATCCTGACAAGTGGCGATGGATACGATATTCAACTCGCGGACTACACGAATAATGGAAACGGGACAATAAATGTAATTGGCCTTGCTGGTAATGGTGAAGCAATTTCAGCTGCCGATACGGCAATTACGTTAACGGCAACCACGACCCTTGATTCGGCCAGAATTATCGGTGATGTTCTCTTCGAATCGTCGAAAGAGTTTACACTTAAAGATAATGCTGGAACGGCTGCTCAAACAAATTTTGTTGGCCAAACCGCTCAACCATCGTCGCTAGTCTCAATGTCGACTGTAAATATTCAGACGCAAAGTGGTGCCGGAACTGCAATATCAATCATCGATGGAGCATTGACACGTATCTCGTCTATGCGTGCTGATCTTGGTGCAATTTCTTCACGTCTCGAAAAAACGGTTGATGCGTTGACCTCATCATCCGTGAATACTGCCGCTGCGCGTTCCCGTATCCTTGATACGGACTACGCCGCCGAAACCAGCGCCTTGGCAAAATCACAGATTATTGCTCAGGCCTCAACGGCAATGCTTGCTCAGGCTAACCAACAGCCTCAACAAGTTCTCCAGCTGCTTAAGCAGTAAGCGAAAGCTCCGGTGGAGAAGGCTGCCCCGGTCGGTGACCGGGGCGGTTCGGCCTAAAACGGCTATATTTCTAACCGTCTTAAGCAACCGGACTTTTAAAATGGAGCCTTTAACGTGGTCGATTTGATTTCCGCTCTCGGCGCTGGATCTGGAATCGATATTAAAAAGCTTGCGAAAAATCTTTCGGACGCCACACATGCTTCCGAACAAAGCCAGCTTAATTCAAAAAAGAAAGCTGCCGAGGCTAGAATATCATCTGTCGGAAAAATTATGTCGACTGTTAATGATTTCACAGACGCATTGAAGTCGCTCGGCAATAGCTCAACATTCCAAAGAATTCCCACAAGCAGTGATACCACAAAAGTAAAAGTCAATTTTATTGATGGTACTATTCCACCAACTTTCAATAGCACAGTAAAAGTTGTAAAAAAGGCGATCGAAGCAAGCGTCATCATGCCTAAAATTTCGAGCCTTGAGGCGAACCTCCTTTCATCAGGCGCCACCGGAAATTTTAAGCTTGTAAATACTGACACGGGCGCAACACTGCAAGAATTCGATTTAAGTACATATAATACTCTCCCAAAATTAAGGGATGCAATAAACGCACTGACTGGATATACGGCATCGATCATCCAAGGCGGAACTTCCACCACTCCTCACTATTATCTTTCAATTAAACGTGATTCAGGAGCCGCCAACTCATTTCAAACTCAATTAAGTACAAGTGATTCAATGCAGAATTTTGCGGGGACGGTGGTGGCCGGAGACAGCCCTACGACGACGGCTGGTCAAGACGCTGAAATTCAAATTGATGGTATATCAATTACCTCCGCTACGAATGACTTTAAAAATATATTACCGGGTCTTCAAATAACAGCTGTGGACACGACGGGCGCTACGGATGCTTTAATTTCGTCGAAGACGGACACTGCCACTCTCAGTAATGCCATATCTACAGTGGTTGTCGGGTTCAATGCGCTTGTGAAAACGATCCAAAGCGAGACAGCATATAGTGAGGATCCAACAAAGCGGGGCGCTTTGGCTAATAATTCATCCGTGAAACAACTGTTAAATAATTTGCAAAAATTTACAACTCAGCGTATTTCTGGTTATGCAAGTACTTCGCACACGATGAGCGAGATTGGTATCTCGACTAATAAGGACGGTACAATATCTTTAAATGAGAGAACTTTTGCCAAAGTCCTGAGAGATAGTCCGTTGACGGTAGAGGCCGTGCTTGCTTCAAAACGCCAGATTTTAGATACTCGTATAAAGTTTGGCTCCGCGGGAGCCTCATTCCCACAGGGCGTTTACGAAATCAGTAAAACAGGATCAACGACCTGGTCAATCAACGGCCAGGACGCTCAATACGCAAATGGTATTCTTAAATTTGGAAACGATAATGCTTCAAGCCTATCTCTCGTGGTATCGTCAGAATTGGGTGATAGCGGCGTTACAAGTTTTTCGACAAAACTTAATTATGCAAAAGGAATGATTGAGCGTTTTTCGGATATGCTGACGGATGTGGCCAATACAAATTCAAGTATTCAAAAAATAACAGCCGTTGCCACGACCGAGATTACCAAAATTAATACGGGCCAATCAAATCTAAATAATAAAATGACGGCGCTAAATAACCGGTACGTGAAGCAATTTGCTACGATGCAGACCTTCATCACTCAAGCCAATGACACAAAAAAGTCACTTACAAGTATGATGGATGCGTGGTCAAATTCGATGAAGGGATGATTGTACATTTTGCTCTAAATAATTATCTAAATATAAAATACGTGATCTTGCCTAATTAAGCGAATACTCTGATTAAATACAAATTTCAATTTTCGACCACTAAACTCATTCATTAAAATTTTGGCATAATATTTGCTACTTTTTAAAGTGAATCAGAGGTGGCAAATGAAACTGAAGATATTTGTTGGTTGGGATCCCCGCGAAGATATCGCTTGGCAAGTATGTCGACACTCAATTCTTTCGCGGACTGATCCGCGCGAAGTATCGGTTACCCCACTTGTTCAAGCAGAATTACGTTCTCAAGGCTTATATTATCGTGACATTGATAAAAAAGCAGCAACCGAATTTAGCCTGACACGTTTTTTGACACCTGTGCTCGCAGATTACGAGGGGTATGCCCTTTTTGCCGATTGTGACTTTATCTTTTTGACAGATATTCAGAAAATCCTCAACGAAATTGATATCGGAAAGGCTGTCTCAGTTGTAAAACATGACTATCAACCGACCGATACTCATAAAATGGATGGTTGTGTACAATACATCTACCCTAGAAAGAATTGGTCCTCATTTATACTTTTCAATTGCGCCAACGAAAGTAATAAAGCTTTAACGCCTGCTCTCGTTAATTCAGCCGATCCGTCCTTCTTGCACAGGTTCAGTTGGCTTGATGATAGCGAAATTGGTGAACTGGATAAAGGATGGAACTATCTGGAAGGCGTATATCCAGCACACTACAACAATCTCAAGGCAATACATTATACGTCAGGCGGACCTTGGTTTGATCACAAGCAAGATTGTGACTTCGCGGATCTTTGGCTCGAAGAGCAAAAAAGATATATGGCTAATGGATTATCTAATGTTGCGGCATAGTGATCGATAATTTTGATATAATTAATTTCAAATTTTACTAACGATCGTAGGAGATCGGAGATAGAAAACATCCGCACGGTATGATCTGTCGAAATATCCCACTTGCTTAAACTTTCTTGAATTTCTCGGAGCGGCGAAAACTTATGGTGCTAGCCATATCAATTTCGTTACCGCAAATGGTATTATAAACAAATACGATTTAGTGCAAACACAAGAGAGTATTGAAACTATACTTCTGCCGTTCTGTCGGATTTTTGGTGTTGGATATTCTTTTGATACCTTTAATACTGTTAGCGATGGCTTGATGATTGATCCAAATTATCATGTTTCGGTTCTATTTTCTGCACATGCAATAAATAGAACAATTGGTAAAGTTGAGTTATATCCATATTCATCAATGAAGGGTAATTATTCGATTACACTCCGTAATGGTAAAAGATTTCTCTCTAGAGATTCAAATATTTTAGCCTGGGAAAAATTTGCTAACCAAATTGGGGCTAGAATAATTCCTGATTATGATAATGATAAAACAATAACTCTTATTCAAAAGACAGAAATATGGTCAAAATCAGTGGTAAATTTTTTTGTAAATAATGGGCCTGCAATGGTAGCATATCTATCAAGCTATAATTACATGAGTTTTTTAAATGGCACCATGTCGAATATTAAAATTATCATGGCTTTCCTGAAGGCTCGCAATTCCCGTGGGCTGATAGTAGGCAAGAAATTATCTGGAAAAATGACGATTATGATACTCTGATGTATCATTTTGAGAAATATTACGAAACTGAAGGAAATGTTATTCTAACCGAATCAAGCTCTCAAGCTATACTGTTTCAAAGCTAAGTATTTTTTCAGCTTTTTCAATTAGCTGATTTTATTGAACATTTCGACCAAGTCGGTGTATTGTCTTAGCACCCTAAAGTTGAGCCATTATTGTGGTGCCAATGGGAGGGGTTGAGCCGCTACCCAAGTTTAGTCCACTGAGTACCAGAATCTCCGGGGTTAAAGCTCGGGACAGTGCTGCCGCCGATCAGCCATTTAGTAGTGATATCGGCAATTTATTGCCGATCGCGCTGTGATCGCGCTGTGTGGTCGGATCTCATTATAGTTGTTGTGCCAAGCCTCCATTTTTGTTCGCGCGTCGTCAAGGTTCATGAACCAATGAGTGTTAAGGCATTCAGCTCGGAACTTGCCGTTGAGGCTTTCGATGAAGCTGTTGTCCGTCGGTTTACCAGGTCGGGAGAGCCGCAGGCGGGTGCGGAGCGTCCCATTCCAGAATGACGCCTTTGTGGTAGGCCCAAAGATCAAGATGCCGCGAAATAAATTCCGAGGCCTGATCAATGCGGATTGTTTTTGGATAGCCAACATTTTTGCAGACGGGTTTTAGTGTTTGAATAATATCTTCGTCACGATAGCTAAGATGAGGATCCACAACTGGTGAGAGCCGACTGAAGGTATCGACAACCGTCAGGACGCAAATCTTGGTTCCGGTGGCCAGCTGATCGTGGACAAAATCCAACGCCCAGATCTCGTTTATCTGAACAGCATTCGTCCGATCATTTCGAAGCTTCGCCTTTACCCTGAGCTTCGGACTATCGGCAGGCAAATGATTCGCCGGATTAATTACTTCTCCGCTTCACTGTTTCGCGATTGCAAACCCATTTCTTTGTAAAGGCGATAAACCCTTTTCGGATTGACCGCCTACCCCTCGCGTTTAAGCAGGATGTGGATGCGGCGATAGCCGTAACGCAGATACGTCTCACTGGTATATCTAATCTTAACCTTCAGATCTGCCTGATCATTCCGCCTGGACTTTTAGTTTTAAATCGATCGTGCAACGCGAAGAGTGACACAATCCCGTCGGGCCGACACTTTCCAATCAGATCGCAACTGATCAATAAGCTGACGTATACGAGCAGGCCTTGAATCTTTTTTTTTAGTACACTCTGAAGCATCGCTTTATCCAAAGACAGTTCCATTACGATCTGCTTCAACTTCGCGTTCTCATCTTCCAATTGCTGGAGCCGCTTCATTTCCGTCGGCAGTAAATTGCCGTACTACTTCCGCCAGCCGTAAAAGGTGGCCTCCAAACCAAAGTTCCGCACGGCGAAATTCGTGCCTTACGACAGAATTCAGCAACTGCCGTACTCTCTTCTGCCTGCTTCAAAACAAACAAAATCTAGGCCTCAGTATACTTTGATGCCTCCAAGGAACTCTCCTTGTTCCCGATCGGGGATCATAATTGGAAAATTCCTGTTCTAAATGACCTAATTTACGGAAAGCAGATCAAGAATTTTATATTTGCAGTATACATTTTTGTAATATTCTTAATTCAGGATCCCAATCTCCGATTACTTGCTGCCGGATCAATCTGACTGATCTATACCAAGGCAATTTAATTCCATGATGACCATATCGCCACTCGGGGTTGGCATTAATTAGAGCGAAACATTTTTTTCCTATCGCCCCTGACAAATGGACATTGGTATTCTGAACGGAGATCACATAATCCATATTTTCAATTAGGCCACATAAATTATCAATATCTTTTAACGATTCATTTGAAAAATGATGAAGATTTAAGTTAAATTTTTCTTGAATTCTATTTAAGTCAACTTCATAATCACCGTGTTGAATGCAATAGAGATTTATATCTTTTTTGGAATCAAAAATTTTGAGCAAATTTTCAATCTCAATCGATCGTTCTTTTGCTCTGGATAGGCTCGTTCCTCCCTTCCAGGATATTGCAATTTTTGGTGCGTCATTATTTTGCGAATTCTCAATGATCGACTTAAATTTTGACACAGATTCGTCGGTAGGCTGTAAATATGGGAGACCATTAAAATCCTTTATGAATCTCCTAAAGATAAACGGAAGACTACCCATACGGATAATTAAAGCGTCTTTAAGAACTTGATCAGCAATCGTTTCTTGTTTTGAGATAAAATTGATTTCATTAAAAGAGTTTGAGAATATCCTCAGGAGACGATCATCTATCTGGCAGGTAATCTTTTTTGCCACTACTTGCAAATCAGGAAGAGCGCTCAAGAACATTACTTGATCGCCTATCCCTTGCTCAAGAATAATGAAGATATTTTTGTTCTTTACATCATCAATCGTTGGAAATTTCATGATGTAATTTTCAGGTATTGATTTTGGTCCACTCGACATTATGTGGAACCCATCGACGTTAAATCGATATTCATAACCCTTCCAGCCAAGTTCGAAATTTCCAAGAGATAGATCCATAAGTGACTTATGCCAATTAGCATTTGCATCCTCAGGATCCAGATTTAAACACTCTTGGTAAATTTTATCGGCCTGCTCGAATTGCTTCAGATCTCGGAGAATATTGGCCTTTAGGGTTAGGATCTTTATATCTTTATGCAGGCATTGATCCAATATTTGCAGAGCGTGCTCATTATTTTTGAGGTCTTGATATATTTTTGCCTTATTGATTACAATATCAATTGTTTCATTGTATTCATTTGTAGATTGCTTCTTTTGTAAAAATTCTTCCGCTTTTTTACAACATTCTAGAGCATCGTCATAGCGGTTGAGTGCGCGTAAAACATTGGCTTGATTGATGTAAATTTCGTATCGTTCGGGTTCGATCTGAAGCGCATACTGATAGGATTTTAAAGCCTCCTGATAATCATGCAATTGATTGAGCACATAACCGAGATTGGACCAAGCTTCGGTAAAACGAGGATTGAGCGCAATCGCATCTCGGTAGTTTTTAGCAGCCCCCTCAAACTCTCTCAAATAGCGATAAGCATTCCCCCGCGCGAGATAGAGTTGATCAGAATGTGGCGAGAGAGTAATTGCTCGAGAGAGACTGTCGATTGCTTCCTCATAATTTTCCGTCTTAATCAATAAGCAGCCGTAATTATAAAGCGCAGGTGCGAATTCCGGATCAATCTGGATCGTTTTCTTAAACTGAACAAGGGCATCAATTTTTCGATCTGCATCCCATAAAAAAAGAGCATACATATGATGCACGTCAAAACTATTGGGCGCTTTACGAAGCAAATATTGATAGGCGGCTTCTGCCTCTTGAAGATGACCAGCGCGATGCAAAGTAATCGCTGCATGGATATCATAGGTGGATCGATCTTTTACTTGACGCTTGGTCTTATTCACTGTCATAAGATCGACCATTGAGATAACGGCTGATTTTCGCCTGAAGCGCTCGTGCCATACCACCAAAATTACCATAATCTTTAGGGCGCATAAGTTCGACAGACTTATACCAATCCATACGCGTACCTTCAAATCCATATCGCCATTCAGGCACTTTCGGCATCATCGCAAAACATGTTTTTCCTAGCGCGCCACTCAGATGAACATTGGTATTTTGAACGGAGACCACAACATCAAGCGTATCAATCAAAGCCGCTAAATCATCAAGATCTCTTAAACGATCAGCAGGAAAAAATTCAATCGGATTAGACACTGTAAGGTTGAAGCGTTCTAATTCTTCTGACACCTCACCATGCTGAAGGGAGACAAATTTATATTCATTCCTCTCTAAAAGTGGGCGCAGATCGTCAAGCGTTGCGGTTCGCCCCTCCCGATTGGTGCGGTCAGTGCCACCCCGCCAAGAAAGACCAATCAAAGGCCGGTCAGTGGGTAACTCCCTCTTCCACGACCCAACTTTGAGAGGATCGGTTTTAAGATAGGGCTTACCTGAAGCAGTACTCATATCACGCCGATAGGAATACCCAAGAGAGCCTATTCGAATGGCGATATCAATATCATCGACCGCAATTTCTTCCCCTCTGGTCTTATCAATAAATTTAACGCTCGGAAATGATCTCGTCAAAAGTGTAAGTGATCGGGCATAGCATTTAACGGTTACATGCTGCGCATCTTCCAAAAGATCAGGCAGGATGCTCATAAACATGATCTCGTCGCCAATGCCCTGTTCCGACGCTATATATACACGCTTCCCACGATAAGCAGGCCTCAACAAATGATGCGAAATCGAAATAGAGGGAGGGATGATACAAGGCTGTGAATAATGGCTTGATTCGCTATCAAAAATTCTAAACTCATAGTAGTTCCAAGCGTCTTGATAATTTTTTTCTAAAAATAACGAAATTGAATAGTTAAGATTTGTTTTCGGACAATTTGGATTCATTTGATGAGCAATTTGATTATCATTCATAAATTTTGAATAATTACCTATACTCTTATGAGCCAGAGCCCTGTTGAGAAATAATTCTGATCGTTTACCGTCAATTTTAATGGCTTTAGAGAAAATATCAATACTCTCCTGATGTCGGTTTAATCGATTAAGGCAATTACCATAATTATTTAAAATTGTCGCACTCTCTGGTTTCATTGCAACAGCTTTTAAAAAATATTCATAAGCTTTGTTATAATTTTCAGATAAATTATAACATTCAGCGGTCCAACAAATCAGATCAATATTATTACGATCTTTGAATAGGCATTTCTCATAAATCTCGATGGCTTTAGGAAAATCATACTGTTTTCGATAGAAATCTGCTTTAATTAATAATATTTTTAGATTATCAGGGAATTGCAAAAGATAATGATCAATCAAATTAAGACAATCAGAAAACTTTTCCTGATCTTTAAAAATTTCAATTTTTGTGAGAGCTAATTCGAGTGAATTATTATGGGGCTCCGCTTTTTTACAACATTCTAGAGCATCGTCATAGCGGTTGAGTGCGCGTAAAACATTGGCTTGATTGATGTAAATTTCGTATCGTTCGGGTTCGATCTGAAGCGCATACTGATAGGATTTTAAAGCCTCCTGATAATCATGCAATTGATTGAGCACATAACCGAGATTGGACCAAGCTTCGGTAAAACGAGGATTGAGCGCAATCGCATCTCGGTAGTTTTTAGCAGCCCCCTCAAACTCTCTCAAATAGCGATAAGCATTCCCCCGCGCGAGATAGAGTTGATCAGAATGTGGCGAGAGAGTAATTGCTCGAGAGAGACTGTCGATTGCTTCCTCATAATTTTCCGTCTTAATCAATAAGCAGCCGTAATTATAAAGCGCAGGTGCGAATTCCGGATCAATCTGGATCGTTTTCTTAAACTGAACAAGGGCATCAATTTTTCGATCTGCATCCCATAAAAAAAGAGCATACATATGATGCACGTCAAAACTATTGGGCGCTTTACGAAGCAAATATTGATAGGCGGCTTCTGCCTCTTGAAGATGACCAGCGCGATGCAAAGTAATCGCTGCATGGATATCATAGGTGGATCGATCTTTTACTTGACGCTTGGTCTTATTCACTGTCATAAGATCGACCATTGAGATAACGGCTGATTTTCGCCTGAAGCGCTCGTGCCATACCACCAAAATTACCATAATCTTTAGGGCGCATAAGTTCGACAGACTTATACCAATCCATACGCGTACCTTCAAATCCATATCGCCATTCAGGCACTTTCGGCATCATCGCAAAACATGTTTTTCCTAGCGCGCCACTCAGATGAACATTGGTATTTTGAACGGAGACCACAACATCAAGCGTATCAATCAAAGCCGCTAAATCATCAAGATCTCTTAAACGATCAGCAGGAAAAAATTCAATCGGATTAGACACTGTAAGGTTGAAGCGTTCTAATTCTTCTGACACCTCACCATGCTGAAGGGAGACAAATTTATATTCATTCCTCTCTAAAAGTGGGCGCAGATCGTCAAGCGTTGCGGTTCGCCCCTCCCGATTGGTGCGGTCAGTGCCACCCCGCCAAGAAAGACCAATCAAAGGCCGGTCAGTGGGTAACTCCCTCTTCCACGACCCAACTTTGAGAGGATCGGTTTTAAGATAGGGCTTACCTGAAGCAGTACTCATATCACGCCGATAGGAATACCCAAGAGAGCCTATTCGAATGGCGATATCAATATCATCGACCGCAATTTCTTCCCCTCTGGTCTTATCAATAAATTTAACGCTCGGAAATGATCTCGTCAAAAGTGTAAGTGATCGGGCATAGCATTTAACGGTTACATGCTGCGCATCTTCCAAAAGATCAGGCAGGATGCTCATAAACATGATCTCGTCGCCAATGCCCTGTTCCGACGCTATATATACACGCTTCCCACGATAAGCAGGCCTCAACAAATGATGCGAAATCGAAATAGAGGGAGGGATG
>Ga0194129_10009696_pt1 | contig 10703 bp, 7 predicted proteins | sample TA2KigCa35mmetaG_FD_150862 | JGI IMG/M metagenome (GOLD analysis project Ga0194129, IMG submission 150862) | Freshwater microbial communities from Lake Tanganyika, Tanzania - TA2015038 Kigoma Deep Cast 35m | ecosystem: Environmental > Aquatic > Freshwater > Lake | place: Tanzania: Lake...
CGCCGTCGTGGATGGGCGGCACCTGCGTAGGGTCGACGAACAGCCAGCGGAGCAGTGCGCGATAGAACGAGAACAGCGGGATGCGCGCGGCGACCTCGTCGCGGACGCGATCGCGGGTCGACTTGAACGACGCGTGGCTCTCGCGGGTCAGGCGTTCGCGCTCGTGCAGGAAGTTCGACAGCGGCTGCACCTGGATCTCGAAAGTGCGTCCGCCCCACGACACGACGCTCTTCATCGCTGACCAGCCCGAGCGCTTGCGGCTCTCGTGCTCAAGATAGTTCTTCACCTCAACGAAGCGCAGGCCGCGGTGGTCGTCGTCGTCGGGCAGCTCGCGGGCGCGCAGCCGGTCGTCAGCGAAGGTGACGGCCTCCAGCGCACGCTGCACCCGTTCGGCGTCGGCGGCGGTGCCGACTACGATCTTGATGCCGAACACGTCCTTGACGTACCGGCCGAGGTGCCGCAGCTGCTTGTCGCGCAGCACCAGCCGGTCGAGCTCGAAGATCTCGTCGACGACCTTGTTCCAGATCTCTTCTTCGGCCTTGATGCGCGTCAGCAGGCGGTAGACCGACAGCGCGTTGGGCGCGTCGGCCTCGTACTCGACGACGCTGCTGACGAGGCTGGCGCGCAGCCAGCCGCGCTGGTCGGCGATGGCGAGGCGGGCGAGGACGCGATTTCCCAGATCGAGATCGGTGCTCTCGATGACCTCGGCCTCGGTGACGTCGACGGTGAGGGTGAAGCGCTCGCGCGTGCGCTCGATCTCGCCGATCACGACGCTGCGCCGTTGCACGTGTCCGAGGAACTGCTCGGCGAGCAGGCTGGCCAGACGGTGCAGGTCACGCTCGCCGCGGCGGATCATGGTGCCAAACTCGCCGCGCGCCCGTGCCAGCTGCGCGCGCGAGAACGTCAGCCGGGCACCGTCGCCGCCCTCGTCGACGGCGCGCCGGTGGTGCTGCAGCGACACCACCAGCTCGTTGAGCGCCGGCGCTCGCGACACCATCCACAGCGGCGACTCCGACGATGCGTCGCCGTCGCTGTCGCTGCGCGGGGCGGGCAGGGCGGGGGCGGGCTCGACCATCGTCACCGTCGTCGCTGAAACGCAGCCCCGCCGCAAGGCCCGCGGGTGCGGTGCAGCCCAGACCCTGTCGCCGTCAGCGGCGCGGCGGTCGCAGCCACAAGGTGGGTGTGGCGTCACGCCAGGCGACGTAGGCCGGGTCGTGACCCCAGCGCGCGTCGGCGCGCTTTTCGAGCAGCGGCACGCCGCTGACGAAGCGCAGCAGCACGAAGACGAAAACCGGCGACAGCGCCGCGATCCACAGGCCGCCGTCGTAGTCCTGCACACCCATGAGGAAGACGCCGCACCACAGCAGGATCTCGCCAGCGTAGTTCGGGTGCCGGCTCCACGCCCACAGCCCCGTCGTCAGGTACTTGCCGCGGTTGCGCTCGTCGCACGCAAAGGCCGCCTTCTGGCGGTCGGCGACCACCTCGATCACGAAGCCCACGACCCACAACGACGCGCCGAGCGCCGGGGCCCACGTCCCCGCCAGCGGCCTCGTCAGCGTGACCTGCACGACCATCGCCAGCGACGTCAGAAAGACCCAGAGGCCCTGCAGCGTCCACGGCACGAAGAAGCGCACCGGCGACGTCTTCAGCTCGTCGAAACGGCCGTCCTTGCCGGCGCGGTGGATGCGACCGACAAGGAACGAGCCGAGCCGCACCGTCCATACGACGACGAAGAGCGCCGGCAGCAGTCGCGGGATCGTCACCGACACGTCGGCGGCGCGGACAACGGCGGCCGTGACGAGGGCGGTGACGGTGACGAACGTGACGCTGCCGGTCAGGTCGTAGAAACGCTCGCTCCGCAGCGCCGACGCCGGAATCCACGCGAGCCAGTTCAGTCCGAAGCAGACCGCCGCGACCCACCAGACGGCCGAGACGCCCGCGACGTCGACGCCGGCGGGGGCGACGGCGACGCCGGCGGCGAACGTGACGATCGCGCAGGCGAGGCCGGTGAACAGAGCGACAGCGAGATCTTTCATGGGTTCACCACGACACCAGCGCGCGTGCCGTCTGCAGGATGTGGTCTTCGCCGAGCAGGAACGCGTCCTCGAGGCTCGGGCCGTAGGGAACCGGCGTGTCGAGCGAGCCGAGCACGCGCACGGGGCCGTCGAGGTGCTCGTACAGCGCCTCGCCGATGCGGCTGGCGATGGACTCGAGCACCGAGCCGGTGCGGCTGTCCTCGCCAACGAGCAGCACCTTGCCGGTGTGTCTCACGCTGGCCTCGATGCGCGCCCAGTCCAGCGGCACCAGGCTGCGCAGATCGAGGACGTCGCAGGTGACGCCGTCTTTGGCGAGCGCGTCGGCGATGGCGGCGGCCTTGTGCACGTAGGCGCCGTACGCGATCAGCGTGAGGTCGTCGCCGAGCCGGCGGAACGCTGCCTGGCCGAGGGGGATGTCCGGCCGCGCCTCGGGCAGCACCTGCTTGATCTTCGGGTCGCGGTACAGGGCGATGTGCTCGTAGAAGAGCACCGGGTCGTCGTCGACGACGGCGGACCACATGAGCGCGCGGGCGTCGTGCGGCGTCGACGGCACCACGATCTTCAGGCCGTGGGCGCGGAAGAACCACGGCGACGTGTCCTGCGAGTGGTACGGGCCCGCCCGCCGCAGGCCGCCCCACGGCATGCGCAGCGTCATCGGCACCGCGGTGCCGGCGCGAAAGCGCAGCTTGGCGGCGTTGTTCACGAGCTGGTTGAAGCCGCTGGCGACGAAATCATTGAACTGGATCTCGCCGATGGGGCGCAGCCCATGCAGCGCCGCGCCGACGCAGGCGCCGATGATGGCGCCCTCGGCGATGGGCGTGTTCAACAGCCGGTCGCCGTGCTTCTCCAGCAGCGGCTTCGCCAGCAGGAACGCGTTGCCGTACGGGGGGGCGATGTCCTCGCCGAGCATGAAGGCCTGCGGCAGCGCGTCCATCACCTCAAGCAGGCCGTGCCCGCAGGCGTCGAGGAGCGTGCTGCCCTTCGGGTGGAACTCGGGCGCGGCCTCGAGCACGCGCAGCGCCGGCGAGGACGGCGCCGACGACGCGGGCAGGGCCGGTACGGCGACGGCGGGGCCGTGGGCGGCGAGCGAGCCCTGAAACACGCCGAGGCCGGCGCTGGCGGGCTCGGCCCACGGGCGGGCCTTGAGCGCGGCGGCGGCGTCGTCGACGCGGCGTTGGGCCTCGGCCTGCCACGCGAGCACCTGCCGGTCGTCGACGATGCCTTCGCTCTTCAGCTGCGCGGCGAGGCGCGCGAGGGGATCGCGCTCGCGCCACGCGGCGTACTTCGCGCGGTCGACGTAGCCGCGCTCAGGCGTCGGTGGGATCTCGAACGACAGCGGCGGGTCGCCGCCGAGGTAGAGCATGTCGTCGTGGTGGGCGTGGCCGCACATGCGCATGGCCACGGTCTCCACCAGGGTGGGGCCGAGCCCGGCGCGCGCGCGGTCGGCGGCCCACGCGAAGGCGGCGGCGATGGCCGTGGCGTCGGTGCCGTCGACGGTGACGCCGGGGATGCCGTAGCCGCGGGCCTTGTCGGCGAAGGTGCGGACACGGCTCTGCTGGGCGAGCGGCGTCGACAGCGCGGTCTGGTTGGTTTCGAGGCAGAAGATCACGGAGAGCTTCTGCACGGCGGCGAGGTTGATGGACTCGTGCCACTCGCCCAGCGAGCTGCCGCCCTCGCCGATGAAGCTGACGGCGACGCGGTCTTCACCCTTGCGCGCGAAGGCGAGGGCGGCGCCGGTGACGGTGCCGGTGGCGATGGTCAGGGGTGCGGCCACCATCAGCACGCCGCGCGACGGGTAGCCGAGGTGCAGGTCGCGGCCGTCGTGGGGCAGCCCGGCCTTGCCGACCTGGGCATTCAGGCACATCTGTACGCCGTCTGTGTCGTCGCCGGCGACGTCGTCGACGAAGGCCAGCGTGACGCCCAGATCGCGGATCAGCGGGCCAACGACGTCGCCGCGCCACGACGAGCCGGGTGTGCCGTCGTCGGCCGCCGCGAATGCGCGCCCGCGACGGAGGCGCAAGGCGGCCGCGTAGATCGCCTCCTGCCCGAGGGAGCGGAAGCCCTTGCCCTGGAAGCCGCGGTCGCCGTAGGTCATCTCCGACGACAGGAAGAGCTGCTTCATCTTGTTGTCGACGGCGCGGGTCAGGATGATCCCGCGCAGCATCCAGCGCTTCTCGTCGTCGGTGATCCCCGCGGCGAGGGCCTCGCGGGCGAAGAAGCCGTCGATGTCGTGGGCGAGCAGCGCGGCCTCCTGCGAATAGCGCGTGCCGCCGTCGACGAAGGGCTGCGTCTCGGGCAGGTCGCGATCCGGGGTGGGCAGCTCTTCGACGACCGCCCGGGCGACGGTGGCCCCGAGCGCGGCGAGGGCCTCGGGGTCACGCGTCTCGACGCCGCACTGCGCCCACGCCTTTCTGGCCGCGCCCCAGGCGAACGGGTGGCTCTCGAGGATGTAGGCGAGGAACCGCGGGCCCACCGCCCCGGGGCGGGGAGGGTCGACGACGGGCGGGCGGGCGGCTGCGACCATGTGCGGGCCATGCCAGACAGTCCGGACGGGGGAAAGCCACGAGCCACGGGCGGCATCCGGCGGAGTCGCAGCAAGTTTGACCGCGGCGGGGGGGCACACCTATCGTCGCCCACCACCGCAGGCTGAGCAGCGGTCGTCGTCGACGTGACCGCCGGGATCGTCCCGGGCAGGGTCGTCGCGGCGGGCAAGGGGTCGGGAGCGCGCCTTGGCGATCAATCGCGAGAAGGTCCTTGAAGGCGCGATGAAGCTGATAGCCCAGTCGAAATTCGACAAGGCCATCGTCGAGCTCGAAAAAATCGTCGCCGAGGATCCAAAGGACGTCCGCACGCTCCTGAAGATCGCCGAGACGCTGCACGTGAAGATGGGCAAGCGCCGCGAGGCGCTCGACCGCTACAACCGCGCGGCAACGATCTACGCCGAGGGTGGCTTCTTCCTCAAGGCCGTCGCCGTCTACAAGCAGATGTTGACGGTCGACGCCACCAACCCCGACCTGATCCTGCGCCTCGCCGAGATGTACCAGCAGCTCGGCTACGGCTCGCAGAGCATCCAGCACTACCAACAAGTGGCGATGCTCTACGAGCAGCAGGGGCGCAGCCGCGACGCGCTCGGCATCCTGAAACGAATGGTGGACCTCGACCCCGAGCACCTGCAGCCGCGGGTCAAGGTCGCCGAGCTGTACGCGCAGCAGGGCATGTACGCCGAGGCCGCCGCCGAGATGCGCGCCGCGTACACGCACCTGCGCGACCAGCAGCGGCTCGACGACGCCGTGCGCTGCGGCGACCGCGTCGTGCAGTGGGACCCGACGGCTCTCGACGTCTCCCGCGAGCTGGCGACGCTGCACATGCAGCGCGGTGACGCCCGCGGGGCCCTGCGCAACCTCGAGCTGTGCTTCAAGGCCGACCCGCGCAACGTCGAGGTGCTCGGCCTGATCGCGCAGGCCTTCCTCGCCACCGCTCAGGTCGCCAAGGCCGTCTCCGTCTACCGCGAGATGGCGCGCATCTACGAAGGCGCCGCCGACGCCGAAAGCGCCCGGGCCTGCTGGGAGAAGGTGCTCGAGTACGCCCCCGGCGACGAGGCCGCCGAGACCGCCCTGGGGCGCCGCGTCGTCGCCCCCGCCGTCGTCGCGGCGAAGGTCAACCCCGAGGACGAGCAGCTGCAGCGCATGCTCACCGAGACCGACGTCTACGTGAAGTACGGGCTGCGCGACAAAGCCGCCGAGCACCTCGGAAGGCTCCTGTCGATCCGTCCCGACCACCTCGCCGCCCTCGAGAAGATGAAGACGCTGCAGGTGCAGATGAAGCAGCCGGCGGCGGCCGCCGCGACGCTGCAGCGGCTGCTCGCCCTCGACGCCGCGGCGTCGCACCCCAAGGCTGCCGAGTGGCGCGCCGAGCTCGAACGTCTGCGACCCGGTCCGGCCGCGCCGGCGGCGCCGCCGGCGGTCCCCACGCGCGCCTCCGCGCCGGCGCGCACCCCGCCGCCCGACGACGACGATCTGATCGACCTCGAGGACAAGCCGCCGCCGCCGCGATCCGCGTCGTCGCCACCCGTCGCCGGCCCGCGCTCCGCGGCGATGTTGCGCGGCACGGCGCCGCGCGTGGCGGCTCCGCTCCGCGAGCCCGCGCCCCCGGTCGTCCTGGCCGCAGTTTCCGGCGCCAGCGTGTCCGGTCCGACCGTGTCCGGTCCTACCGTGTCCAGTCCGACCGTGTCCGGTCCGACCGTGTCCGGTCCGACCGTGTCCGGTCCGACCGTGTCGGCGCCGCCCCGGACACCGCCGCCCGCCGCGCCCGACGACGATGACCTGCTGAGCGACGTGCGCGCGTCGCCGCTGCCACCCGACGAGCCCCCCCCCCGCGCGCCAGCACTGGCCCTGCCGATCTCCAACGACGACGGCGTCTACGACCCCGAGGCTTTCGGAGCCTCAGCCGACGAAGACCAGACCGGTGCCGTCGACGCGGTCGACCTCGCCTCCCTGGAGGCGTCACGAGCACTGTCGGCACCGCCGCCCGTGCCCTTCACCGACGAGGACGACGACGCGAACGCCCCCTACGAGGCCGGCCCGAACGACCCCTACGAGGCTGACGAGGGTGACGACGACGATGCGTCAGCGGGCGTCGCCCCCCAGGTGTCGGCGAACGAGGGCGTCGACTTCGATCCAGCCGAACTCGACGCGCTCGCCGCGCAGGCGGTGCGGGCGGCCCTGCCGGCGGGCATGGCGCGCCCGCAGGCGGTGAACTTCGCCGCCGACGAGGTCGGCAGCTTCGAATACCTCCCGGCGGCGGCCGACGACGAGGCGGCTGCGTCGACCGGCGGCGATCCGGCCGACACTGACCCCGACGCGCTGGCGCGCGCCGCCGTGGCGGGAATGCCCCCGTCCCTCAACGAGGACGAGACCCACTTCAGCGACGAGCGCACCGTCGCCTACGACGCGTCAACGGTGATGCGCGAGCTGCGCCTCGCCCAGCCGGCTGCAGCGGCACCTTCCCCGGCGACGGCACCCGCACCGGGGGTGGAGCCCGCCGCGACCCCGGCTCCCTCAGCCGACGTGTGGCCCGCGGGAGACAACGACGGCGCGGACTTTGGTGATCCGCGGGACCCCACCGCCAGCGGTGACGGCGTCACCGAAAAGACCTACGCGCGCGGTTTCGTCGTGCCCGACCTCGATTCCGGCGCGGTGCTGCCGTCGAACACCGCGAGGCACCCGCCGCCGAGCTTCGAGGACGGCGACGCTGCCGCCGCCGCCGCTGCCGACACCTTCGCGCCGGCGGCCACCAGCAGTCACCCCGTCGACGCGTCGGTGGGCGGCTACGCCGCCCTCGATACCGACGCCATCGAAGAGCTCGGCGACGAGGACGTCGAGGAGGCCCCCTACGAGGCCGTTCCCTCGGTGGTCGACGGCGGCGGCTTCGACGTGCCGTCGCAGGCGCGCAGCCTCTTCCAGCCCGACCAGGGCTTCGAGGACGACCCGGCGAACAGGTTCTTCGCCGACGAGCTGGCCGAGGGCGAGTTCTTCCTGCGAGAGGACATGCTCGACGAGGCCCGCGACGTGCTCCGCCCCGTCATCGACGAGGTCCCCGAGTCGTTGCGACTGCGGTATCTGCTGGCGCGTATTGATGCCCGCGAGCGCGGCGAGCCCGATCCGCCGGCGCCGTGGGAGCAGCGCCTGCTCCAGGACGTCGCCGAGCAGCTGAGCGAACTGGCCGCGCTGTTGCCGCGCGGCGACGTGCCGAGCCAGCCCGACCAGGTGTCGGTCGAGGAGGTCCTGTCGCAGTTCAAGCGGGGCGTCGCCGAGACCGTCGCCATCGACGACGCCGCGACCCACTACGACCTCGGTATCGCCTACCGCGAGATGGGCCTGCTCGACGATGCCGTCGGCGAATTCGAGCTGGCGGCTCGCTCGCCTACCCGCGCCGCCGACGCCCACTACGTCATTTCCCTCGTGCGCACCGAGCAGGGGCGCACCGACGCGGCGCTGGCGGCGCTGGCGAACACACTCGGCTCGGCCCACGCCACGCGCGACCAGCGCGCCGCCGCCGAGTTCCAGCGCGGCGTCGTGCTCGAGCAGGTCGGTCACGGCCGCGACGCGGTCGTGGCGTTCAAGCGCAGCCGGTCACTCGGTACGAGCAACGCCGACCTCGAGCGGCGCTTGACCGCGTTGATCGCGGTGTACGGAGACGTCGACGTCGAGGGTCGACCGGCCTGAGCGCCTGACGGGACAGCGGCCGCTACGTCGTGGCCGTCCGTCGTCGCGCGCTCACGGAGCCTCCTCGCCGTCGCCGTCAGCGCCGACGACCTGTGCTCGGCGGTGTTCAACCCGCTACCGACCTACGTCGCCGGCACCACGGTGACGCTGACCGTCGCGGTGGGGGCCCTCGACTTCCTCGGCAACCCGCTGCCGTCGCCGACCACTGTGACGTGGGTGGGCATCCTCGGCGCGACGGCCGGCAACGCCCGCGACCCGGGCGCGGCGTCGGTGGTCGAGTTGAGCCCGGCGCCGGCCAACGGGGCCGTGGGCGCAACGCAGGCGCTCAAGCTGACCTTGCCCACGAACAACCTGAGACAGCTCGAGCACCGCATGCTGCCAGCGTCCTTCCACGGCACGTCGGTGCAGCTCGTCGAGACCTGCGGTGCCGTGTCAGCGACGACGATGACGACGATGAACCGGCTGCAGGTGGCGACCACCGAGGGCGGCTGCGAGGCGATGGTGTTCACGCCCTCGCGGCTGCTGCGCACCGGCTGCCGCTACGCGCTGACGCTCAGCCAGCGCCTCTCCTCGAACATCCACACCATCGTGTCACCGGCGCCGGCACCGGCACCGGCCCGTTCACGCTGACCTACGACGTCGAGACCGTGCACCCGACGGTGACGTCCACCGACGTCACCAACGCCCGTGGACAGCAGCCGTGGGCCATCCGCGCCCACCTCGAGCTCGGCGAGGCGCGTGGCGGCGGCTGGAGCGGCGTCGAGGTTGCCCTAGCAGCAGACGTGATCCTGCGCGTTGATCGTCATGCAGACGACAGCGGGGGCGTCCGTGGCGGCGGCGGGCTCGCTGACCGTGACCTGCGTGACGGGCTGCTGCTGCACGTTCGCCTCGCTCTGGCCGCCAAGGGCGCTGCTGTCGACGAAGAGCTCGTTGACGAGGTCGGCGCGGATGCGGATGAGCCCGGCGGTCTGGTTGTTGCCCTGCGCGTCGTCGACGCCGAAGCAGAGGTTGCCCGCTGTGCTGGCGGTGGCGGATGCTCGGCTTCGACGTCCTGCGTGAGGACGATCGCTTCGTGTGGGGCGACGGCCGCAGCTGGACCTTCCAGGTCACCGACGTGGTCACGCGGTGGGCCGGCGGCGAGCCGAACAACGCGGGTGGCGCCGAGAACTGCGCGCACGTGTGGAGCTTCACGCTGGAGTGGAACGACATCCGGTGCGACGTCGGCATGGCCTCCGTGTGCGGGCTGATGCCGCCCGTGCTGCCGGCGGATCCGCCGCCGGATCCGCCGCCCCTGCTGCGCGTTCGTCGTCGTCCGTGCAGCGACACGCGCCGCGACGACGATCTCCGTGGCACACCTCACGACGACGACGGAGCTGCGCGATGAGGATCGACCTGCCCGATGACTGGCGCACCACCCTCGCTCCCGTGCTCGCGAGCGTGCGCTTCGCGGAGCTCGGCCGCTTCGTCGACGACGCGCGCGCGCGCGGCCTGGTGCTCCCTGACGAGCGTGGGGTCTGGAGCGCGTTCACGATCACGCCGCTCGCGAACGTGCGCGTCGTGACCGTCGACCAGGACCGCGATCACGACGACGGCCAGGCCCACGGCCTGTGCTTCTCCGTGCGCGCGGGTACGAAGAAGCCGCCGAGCTGGAAGAACCTCTTCGCCGAGCTCGCGCGCGACGTCGGCGTCGGCGAGCCCGCGCACGCGATCTCTCGGCGTGGGAGTGGCAGGGCGTGTGGCTGCTGAACACCGTACTCACCGCGCGCGCGCGAGGCCCACAGCCATGCCGGCCGCAGCTGGGTGGAGCTCACCGACGCCGCCCTCACCGCCGTGAACGCGCGCCCGACGCCCGCGGTGTTCTGCTTGTGGGGCAACCACGCGAAGAAGAAGGCGCACCTCGCCGACACGGGCCGCCAAGGCCTCGTGCAGGGCGCGCATCCGCCGCCGCTCTCCGTCGCGAAGTTCCGCGGCAGCCGCCCGTTCTCCGCCGTCAACGCCGCGCTCGTCGCACGTGGGCTCGCGCCCATCGACCGGCGCCTCTGACCCCAAGACCCGATGAACTTTGCCCATCGACAGCGCTCGCGAGCGAGAGCGAGCGGCAGCCGCACTGCCCGCGAGGGCAGAGAACCGCGTCCCGCCCGACGGGTTCCCCTGTGGGCTCACGCGCACTGCGCCCGCCGTGACGGCGCGCGGTGAGCGATGACCGGCGTGACGTCGCTCGCGCGCCGAACGGCGCTCAGCGCACGCCACGCTGGTGTCGTCGCCGCCAGCGCAGGAGCAGCAGTCCGAGACAGGGCACGACCTCGCCAGGGGCCTCACCGCCGCCCGCACACGACCATGCCGCGCCGCGCTCGGCCGCCGCTGCAGCGGCGTCGCTGTCGTCGCCTTCGCCTTCGCCTTCGCCTTCGCCTTCGCCTTCGCCTTCGCCTTCGCCTTCGCCTTC
>Ga0194129_10009700_pt1 | contig 10702 bp, 7 predicted proteins | sample TA2KigCa35mmetaG_FD_150862 | JGI IMG/M metagenome (GOLD analysis project Ga0194129, IMG submission 150862) | Freshwater microbial communities from Lake Tanganyika, Tanzania - TA2015038 Kigoma Deep Cast 35m | ecosystem: Environmental > Aquatic > Freshwater > Lake | place: Tanzania: Lake...
GACCTCGGCCACCAATCTGGCTGCCCGCGTCCCGACCGCAGTTCCGGTGCTGGTCGACACCTACTCCGAGTGCGTCGCCCGCCTCCGGTCCGGCACGGTCGATGCGGTCACCACCGACGAGGCCATCCTGCTCGGCTACCTCGCCGCCGAGCCCGGGGCGTACCGCCTCGCCGGGTCGCCGTTCACCTCCGAGCCGTACGGCATCGGCATCGCCCCCGGCGACCCCGCGCTCGTCCGGGAGATCGGCGCAGCCGTGCGCACCGCGTTCCGTGACGGGTCGTGGACCCGGGCGTGGAAGCGCACCATCGGGAGCACGGGCGCACCCGTCCCCGACCCGCCGACCGCAGCACTGAAGCAGGCCACTCGCGCCCGCTGAGACCAGCCCGCACGGCGGACATGCTCGTCGTGGGTTCCCGGCGGATCCCCCGGTTGCTCGAGCGCTCGAGGGAGCTCCGCGTCCTGAGCGCGGACCTGACAGAACCCGCCGCCGTCAGTCTGCTCCTGGCCGCCGCCGACGAATGCACCGCCCCATAGGCGGCTCGTCCGCTACTTCTCGAAGTGCGCGCTGGACAGAGGGCTGAAGTCACTACTCTGAATTGCACCGGCGACGATGGGCTGGCGGGACTTGATCGCCGGCGGCGTGTACGGAACCTGGGGCACGGTGTTCGTCATGGACCCAATACTAACACCACCCGCAGCCGGCCGTGGGAGCCTCTGTGCGGCGTTCTGAGCATCCCGGATCATTGGTGCTGACGTACGCCAGTGCCCGGTCGATGATCGAGGCGGGTCAGGTGGTGGTGCGGGCCGGGAGTCGGTGATCGCGCGCCGGGTCGCCGTGGCACACCGCAAGCAGCACTACGACGTCGACGACCCGCTGGCACTCCGCGCCTGACGACTGAGGCCAATCGCCCCCACGTGCTGCAGCACGACGGCGGCAAAGGTCATCACACCGAGGAACACGTGCCACGCGGCGACCTCCGCATTGTTGCGGCCGATGTAGCCGAGACCGGTCTGCACGAAGAGCAGCACCAGCACAATGACGCCGAGCCACAGCTGACGCTTCGGGATTCGGGCAAGCAGGGCCAGCACCAGGGTGACGATGCCGACGACGAAGGACGCGTTGCCCACGTGACCGTGGGTGGCGATTGCCCCGAGCCCGGCAATGGATCGTCCGGCGAGCAAGGCCTGCACGGCGACGAGCAGGGCGAGGACGGCCGTGGCCGCGACGAACGCCGTCAGAACAGGAGATCTGGTCACGGGAGCAGCAGATGCGGAAGAAGCCATGTCCTCATGCTGCCCCACCACTGGCACCGTTGGCTACTCCAAGTGCCGGCCAACCCGTGCATCGATGCACCGGCCAAGAGGAGTTGTGACTTGGGATCCCCTGTTGGGAGACACACGCCCGTGACGGGCATCACCGTCTGGGTGGCAGTTGGATCTTTCCGACCTGGGGACCCGTGGACCCGGCCGCCGTCGAGGAGCGGCTGGCGGGACGTGATGGCCGGCGGCGTGTACGGGGCGGAAGGCACGGTGTTCGTCATGGAGCCGACGCTCACACCACCCCGAGCCGGCCGCGAGCGCCTCTCTGCGGCGTTCTGAGCGTCCCGGTTCATTGGTCCGAGGTCCGGTCCCCGGCCGTCAATCCGGCGGGTCAGGTGGTGGTGCGGTCCGGGAAGTGTGCCCGCCACGCGTCCGTGCGGCGCGGGTCGAGATGGTCGAACCGCGCCCGCCACCCGGTGGGCCGTCGAACGTGGACCCATCGCCGAGGCCGGGCACGATCCCACCCTGGCTCTCGCGGTGGGGCCGGATGGGATCGAACCATCGACCGAGGGATTATGAGTCCCCTGCTCTGACCACTGAGCTACGGCCCCTGGTCGCGCACCGTAGCCCCCGTCGGTCGGGGCCGGTTGCCTCAGGTCCCGTCGAGGTACTCGCGCAGGCGTTGCGTGCGGGTGGGGTGCCGGAGCTTGGCCAGCGTCTTGGCCTCGATCTGACGGATCCGCTCCCGGGTCACGCCGAACTCCCGTCCGACCTCCTCGAGCGTGCGGACCTGGCCGTCGTCGAGGCCGAACCGGAGCCGCATGACCGCCTGCTCCCGGGGTCCGAGCTCGTGGAGGGCGTCCTCGATCTCGTCCTTCAAGCCGTCGCGCTCAGCGGCGATCGCCGGCGAGATCGCCTGCTCGTCCCGGACGAAGTCGCTGAGGGTGCTGTCCTCCTCCTCGCCGACCGGGCTCTCCAGCGACAGGGGCTCCAGTGCGATGCGCTGGATGTCGCGGACCCGCTCGGGGCTGAGGTCCACCTTGTCGGCGATCTCCTCGACCGACGGCTCGCGTCCGAGCTCCTGATGGAGCTGGCGCTGGACCCGCAGCACCTTGTTCATGGTCTCGACCATGTGCACCGGGATCCGGATGGTACGGGCCTGGTCGGCGATGGCCCGGGTGATCGACTGACGGATCCACCAGGTCGCGTAGGTCGAGAACTTGAAGCCCTTGGTGTGGTCGAACTTCTCGACCGCACGCATCAGGCCGAGGTTGCCCTCCTGCACGAGGTCGAGCAGGGCCATGCCCCGGTTCACGTAGCGCTTGGCGATCGACACCACCAGCCGGAGGTTGGCCTCGGTGAGGTGCTGGCGAGCGAGGTCACCGTCGTTGACGCTCCACTCGAGGTTGGCCCGCTCCTGCGGGGACAGGTCGGTCCGCTCGGCCAGGGCGTGTGCCGCATCGACCCCGGCCACGATGCGCTGGGCGAGTTGGCGCTCCTGCTGCGCCGTGAGGAGCTTCACCCGACCGATCTCCCGCAGGTACATGCGCACCGGATCGAACGACTCCCCCGCTCGCTCAGGACGGAGATCGACGGGTCCCCGTTCGTCCCGGGCCTCCGACCGAGGCCGGGCGGGGATGCTCCGGACCCGAGGCGGGCCCGACGACTCCACTGCGGGTCGCTCGGCCTGCTCGTCCTCACGACGGAGCTCGTCGTGGACCTCGTCGACGATCTCGATCCCGTTGGTCGCGAGGTCCGCGTAGATCCGGGCGAGCTCGTCGGTCTCGGGCTCGAGCTCGGGGAACTTGGAGAAGAGCTCGTGGTTCGTGAGGAACGTGCGCGATCCGATCTGGGCGAGCAGCACGGTCACGACGTCGAGCGCCGGCCCGGTCGCGGCGGCCACATCGTCGTCTCCTGAGGGTGGCTCGGCCGGGACCGGGTCGATGACGTTCGCGGTCATGCAGCGCCTCTCACGACCCGTCCGGGTCCACTCCGGCGAACCGGGACACCAAACCTACCAACCGCAACGCGGGCTCCCGGGCCAGTGACCAGTCGCCCATCTCGCGGTGATGGGCGACCTCGTCGAGCAGGCGCTTCACCTCGGTCGCCCGCTCGTCCTGGGCGTCGAGCATGTGGGTCTGCAGCTCACGCGCCCGGGGCTCGACCGCGTTGACGAGCAAGCGGTCGGCAACCGTGGTCGGTTCGGCGTCGGCGGTGGGCTCCTCTACTGCGAGGCGCTCGAGGAGGTCACGCACGGGACCGGTGCTGGCGTCGAGTGCGTCGTGGAAGGTGCCGGCACCGGCGAGCAGCACGAAGACGGCCCGGGCCTGGGGGTCGGCGAACAGCGGTGCGTCGATCCAGTCGGCCACCACCTCGGGCGCGTGGATCGCCCAGCGCAGGAGGTCGAGCTCCCGCCGGTCGACGGGACGGGGCGGCGGCGGGCCCCCGGAGGGCTCCCCGGAGCCGCCGGGACCTGGCGACGGATCCTCCGGTCCGGGTCGACGCCGGGGCTCGTCGCGACGCCCGGCCACACGGGCGGGACCCCGGCTCGCGGCGGTCGCCACCGTGCCCCGCAGGACGTCGGCCTCGATCGAGAGGCGGGCGGCGAGCTGCATCACGTACTGGTCGCGCACCAGCTCGTTGGGGTGCTGCGCCACCAGGGCCGCGGCGGCCTGCCCGGCCCGGCCCCGTCCTTCCGGCGTGTCGAGGTCGGCGGCGCCGAGCAGGCGGTCGAGCCGGAACTGCAGGAACGGGGTGGCCTGCTCGACCGCCGCCACGAGCGCCTCGGGCGACTCGTGCCAGACCTCGGCGGGATCGCGACCGGCGGGCAGCGCCGCGACCCGCAGCTCGATGGCGTACTCGGTCTCCCACGCGTACCACTTCTCGGCGGCACCCTGACCGGCAGCGTCGGCGTCGTACGCGAGCACGACCCGGCGGGCGAGGTTCTTCAGCGCCCGGACGTGGTCGTCGGTGAGGGCGGTGCCGCAGGTCGCCACCGCGTTGGGCATGCCGGCCAGGGCGAAGGCCATCACGTCCGTGTAGCCCTCGCACACCACCACCTCGCCTCGCGCGACGATCTCGGCCTTGGCCCAGTGGAGGCCGTAGAGGATCCGGCTCTTGTGGTAGAGCGGGTTGTCGGGCGAGTTCTTGTACTTGGGCATCTCGTCGCCGAGCGCACGGCCGCCGAAGCCGGCGGGCTCCCCCCGGGAGTCGAAGATCGGGAACAGCAGTCGGGCCCGGAACTGGTCCTGGAGCCGGTTGGCCCGGTTGACGAAGGCCAGGCCGGCGGCGACGAGGTCGTCGCGGGCCACGCCCGCTTTCTGGAGCGTACGACTGAGCTGGTCCCATTCGTCGGGGGCCCAGCCGAGCTTGAACCGCCGGGCCGCAACGCCGTCGAAGCCACGTCCACGCAGGTACCGTCTCGCCGCCCCGGCGTCGGGCGACTCGAGGAGGAGGCGGTGGTACTCCTCGATGGCGACGCCCACGACCTCGGCGAGGCGGGCGTTGCGCGACTTCTGCTCACCCGAGCGCTTGTCGTCGTAGCGGAGCTGGATGCCCGCCTTGTTGGCGAGTCGCTCGACCGCCTCCACGAAGTCGAGGTGCTCGAGCTCGCGCACGAAGGTGATCGCATCGCCCGAGGCCTGGCATCCGAAGCACTTGTAGAGACCCATCTCGGCGTTGACGTAGAACGACGGGGTCTTCTCCTGGTGGAACGGGCAGAGACCCCGGTACCGGGTGCCGACCTTCTTCAGCGCCAGGTGCTCGCCGATGAGCGCGACGATGTCGGTGGACTCCCGGACCCGCACCACGTCTTCGTCGACGATTCCCATCCGACGCCGAGGTTACGGGGCCTCAGACGCCCCGGGGCAGGTCGTCGGGGCGCCAGCCGAGCAGCTCCACACCGAGGCCGAGGGCGAACCGGTCGGTCATCCCCGAGACGTACTGCACCGCCATGGCGGCGGCGAGATCGGAGCCGGGCTCCGGGACCGGGCCACCCCGGGCGACGTCGGGGAGGCGACGGGGCGCATCGGCGAAGTGGTCGACGAGCCCACGCAGGAGCCGGATCGCCTTGTCGGCCTGTCGCCGGGACGCCGGCCGCAGGTAGATCCGCTCGAAGTTGAAGGCGCGGAAGTCGGCCAGGGCCCCCGCCGCCGGCTCGGTCATCCCGACCCGGCCCGTCCGCTCGATCGCCTCGAGCACGGCGAGCACGAACGTGCCGATCTGGTCGCTGCGCCGATCGCCGACCACGTCGCGCACCGAGGCGGGCAGGTCGGCGGGAGCCAGGATCCCGGCCCGCACCGCGTCCTCGAAGTCGTGGCACACGTAGGCGATGCGGTCGGCCCAGGCCACGACCTCGCCCTCGGGGGTCGCGGGTGGTGGACGGCGCCAGGAATGGTTGCGCACACCGTCGAGGGTCTCGCGGCACAGGTTCAGCTCGGCCAGGGTGACGTCGGCGCCGTAGACCGCGTGGTCGTAGCCGGTCTGGGGCAGGTAGGGCGAGAAGGCGTCCTCGGAGGCGTGGCCCGCCGGACCGTGGCCGCAGTCGTGGGCGAGCGCGATCGCCTCGGCCAGGGGCAGGCACAGGCCCGCGGCCCGGGCGATGCCGGTGGCCACCTGGGCGACCTCCACCGCATGGGTGAGCCGGGTGCGGAGGTGGTCGTCCTCGGGGGCGATGAAGACCTGGCACTTCCCGGCGAGGCGACGCCAGGGCCGCGAGTGCTTGATCCGGTCGAGGTCACGCTCGAAGCAGAGTCGGTAGGGGTCGGGCGCCTCGGGCACCCGCCGCTCGCCGGCGCCGCGCGGTCGGGTGGCCCCCGGCGCCAGCTCCTCGTCGAGGCGGTGCTCGCGCTCCTCACGCCGCCGCAGCGGCGCACCCACGAACCCGTCGACCCCGAGGTGGGCGTGACGGACCACCGGCTCGGCCCCGACGAGCCCCAGGGCGGGTGCCGGCGCGGGGACCGGGTCGAGCGGCGTGGCAGGTTCCGCAGCAGGCTCCGCGGCAGGTTCCGAGGTCATGGTCGGAGGGTACCCACGGGGTGTGACACGCATCTCCCACTCCCCCGCATCTCCCACGCCCCTGCGTCTCCCCCTGCCCGGTCCTGACCTCCGCCCCGTCCGAGCATGTGACGGTCAGCCACCTATTTGGTGGCCCCCCGTCACATGCTCGGGTCTGGGGGACGGGTCAGGCGGTGCTGCCGGGGCCGGCTGCGCCGAGCGCGGCGTGGGCGGCGGCCAGGCGGGCGATGGGCACCCGGTAGGGCGAGCAGGACACGTAGTCGAGGCCGACCTCGTGGCAGAACGCCACCGACGTCGGATCGCCGCCGTGCTCACCGCAGATCCCGAGCTTGAGGTCGGGTCGACGCTCGCGCCCGAGGCGCACCGCCGTCCGGACCAGCCCGCCCACGCCCTCCATGTCGATCGTCTCGAACGGGTTGTAGGGAAGCAGCTGGCGCTCGAGGTACACGGGCATGAACCGACCCTCGATGTCGTCGCGCGAGAAGCCGAACGTCATCTGGGTCAGGTCGTTCGTGCCGAACGAGAAGAACTCCGCCTCGTCGGCGATCTCATCGGCGACGAGCGCGGCCCGGGGGGTCTCGATCATCGTGCCGACCTTGTAGTCGACCCCACCGAGATCGGCCCCGGCCCCGAAGAGCGACTCGGCCACCTCACGCACCCAGCTCACGGCCAGACCGAGCTCGGCCTTGGACACCGACAACGGGATCATGATCTCGACGATCGGGTTGCCGCCCTTCAGCTTGCGCTCGATCGCGGCCTCGAGCAGCGCCCGGACCTGCATCTTGTAGAGCTCCGGCTTGAGGATCCCGAGGCGCACCCCGCGGGTGCCGAGCATCGGGTTGGCCTCCTTCCAGTGCTCGGCTGCGTTGAGCAGCACCTGGCCGGCCTGGTCGAGCTCGCCCTGCGCCTTCTTCACGACGAGCTCCTCGATGTCGGGAAGGAACTCGTGGAGGGGCGGGTCGAGCAGGCGCACGGTCACCGGGAGGCCGTCCATGGCCTCGAGGATCCCGAGGAAGTCCTCCTTCTGGGAGGTCGCCAGCTCGACGAGCACCTGGCGCTCCTCCTCGGCGGAGGCGGCGAGGATGAACCGCTGCACGAGGTGGAGCCGCGACCCGAGGAACATGTGCTCGGTCCGGCACAGCCCGATGCCCTCGGCCCCGAAGCCGCGGGCGACCTCGGCGTCGTGGGGCAGGTCGGCGTTGGTGCGCACCCCCAGGGTCCGGAAGTCGTCGGCCCAGCCCAGGATCACGCCGAACGGCCCGGTCGGCTCGGGGGTCACCACCGGCACCGCACCGACGACGACCTCGCCGGTGTTGCCGTTGATGGAGATGACCTCGCCCTCGCGCACGACGGTGTCGCCGACCTTGAACTGCCGGGCGCCGAGATCGATCTCGAGCTCCGACGCGCCGCAGACCGCGGGTGTGCCCATGCCCCGGGCGACGACCGCGGCGTGGCTCACGAGCCCGCCGCGTGACGTGAGGATGCCCTCCGCCGCGATCATGCCGTGGAGGTCGTCGGGCGAGGTCTCGGGCCGCACCAGGATCACCCGCTGGCCCTCGGTGTGCCGCGCCTCGGCGTCGTCGGCGGTGAAGTAGACCTGACCGACCGCGGCGCCGGGCGAGGCGTTGAGCCCCTTGGTGATCGCCGTGTACTTGGCGTCGGGGTCGAACTGCGGGTGCAGGAGCTGGTCGAGCTGCTCCGGCTGGACCCGCAGCACGGCCTCACGCTTGTCGATGAGACCTTCCTCCTCCATCTCGACCGCCATGCGCAGTGCGGCGACGGCGGTGCGCTTGCCCACGCGCGTCTGGAGGATGAAGAGCCGGCCCTGCTCGATGGTGAACTCGATGTCGCACATGTCGCGGTAGTGGTTCTGCAGGAGCGTCATCACGCCGAGGAGCTGCTCGTGACACTCGGGGAAGTGGTTGGCCATGGCGTCGAGCGGCTCGGTCACCCGGATGCCGGCCACGACGTCCTCGCCCTGGGCGTTGGTGAGGAAGTCGCCGTAGGGCAGGTTCTCACCGGTCGCCGGGTCCCGGGTGAACGCGACCCCGGTGCCGGAGTCCTCGCCCTTGTTGCCGAAAGCCATGGTCTGGACGTTCACGGCGGTGCCGAGGTCGTCGGGGATGTCCTCCATCCGCCGGTAGATCCGGGCCCGCTCACCGTTCCAGGACTTGAACACCGCCTCGATGGCGAGACGCAGCTGCTCCGCCGGGTCCTGGGGGAAGTCGCTCCCAGACCGCTTGCGCACGATTCCCTGGAAGGTGGCGACGAGACCCCTGAGGTCGTCGGCCGACAGCTCGGGGTCGGTGGCCACGCCCCGCTCGTCGCGGAGCGCCTCGAGCGCGTGCTCGAACGCGTCGCCGGGGATGTCGAGGACGATCTTGCCGAACATCTGCACGAAGCGCCGGTAGGAGTCGAAGGCGAAGCGCTCGTTGGCGGTCTGCTTGGCCAGGCCCTGCACGGAGGTGTCGTTGAGGCCGAGGTTGAGGACCGTGTCCATCATCCCGGGCATCGAGAAGGGGGCACCCGAGCGGACCGACACCAGCAGCGGGTCGTCGACGTCGCCGAGCCGCTTGCCCATCTTCGCCTCGAGCGCGCTGACCGCCCCCGCGACCTCGTCCATGAGCCCCTCGGGGAGCGTGTCGTGCCCGGCCATGTAGACCTTGCACGCCTCGGTGGTGATCGTGAAGCCGGGCGGGACGGGCAGGCCGAGGTTGGTCATCTCGGCGAGGTTCGCCCCCTTGCCACCCAGGAGGTACTTCTGGCTCTTGTCGCCCTCCTCGAAGGCGTACACGTACTTCACGGTGCTCTCCCGGTCTTGTCGGGGTCAGGGGCAGTGCGTCGGGACCCGGGGACCGAACGGCCCCGGAGCGCACCGAGCCTACTGATCGGGGCCCGGTCCCCGCCGACTCGTCGGCGGCCCCACGAAGGGCGGACGGGGCTCAGGCGCCCCGGCCGGGCCGCGGGGGCTGGTAGCGCGCGACGACCACGGCGGTGCGGGCCAGGCGGTCGGCCAGCGACACCTGGTCGCGCCCCATGGTGTAGGAGAGCCCGAAGAACAGGGCGAGGAACGCCCCCATCTGGAGCAGCGCCGGCACGGCCACCATCGGGACCACGTAGCGGCGCACGACCTGGGCGGCGGTGGGCAGGGATCCGGACTCGCGGTCCACGCACATGATGTAGGTGAAACGCTTGCCCAGGGTCTGGCCGGTGCGGATGGTGGGGACCACGAACAGGCCGATCACCAGTACCTCGAACAGGACGATGAGGGCCACGTACCGGGCGGTGTCACCGCTGAGCCCGGCGTAGGCGACGGCGGTGAGCGCTACGTACCCGGCGAGGAGCGTGATGACGTCGATGAGGGAGGCGGTCATCCGGCGGCCGATGGTCGGCTGCTCGAGCGCCTCGGGCACCCCCGATGGGCCCGGGACGACCGACGCCCCGGCCGCCACCACGGCGTCGCCGCCGGTGTCCTCGGGGGCCTCGTCGCCCCCGCCGACCTCCGCGGGCACAGCGGCCGGCGCCGACGCCGACCCACCACCGCGTCCGGTGAGGCCGATCTGGTCGTCGTAGCGCTGGCGCTGCATCGGATCGCTCAGGACCTGCCAGGCCCGGCGCACCGCTGCGGTCGCCTCGGCGTCGCCGGAGGCCTGGGCCTGCTCGAGCGCTGCAGCGTAGGCGGCCTTGAGGTCGGCCTTGGCCGCCCGGGAGTCGGCACCGATGACGTCGTAGTGGGACGGGTCGGCCACGGTCACCCCAGTCGCTCGCGCAGCAGCGCCAGCAGCTCGGGGATCGCCACCCGGTACTGGGCCATGGTGTCGCGGTTGCGCACGGTGACCGCCCGGTCGTCGACCGACTCGAAGTCGACGGTCACGCACAGCGGCGTGCCCACTTCGTCCTGGCGCCGGTAGCGCTTGCCGATCGACCCGGCGGCGTCGACGTCGATCATGAAGTGCGGCCGCAAGGTGTCGGCGACCTCGGTGGCGAGGGGGACCAGCTGCTCGTGCTTCGACAACGGCAGCACCGCGACCTTCACCGGCGCGAGGCGGGGGTCGAGCCGCAGCACGGTGCGCCGGTCGGTGCCGCCCTTCGAGTCGGGGACCTCCTCCTCGTCGTACGCGGCGAGGAGGAAGGCGAGCGTGGCCCGGTCGGCGCCCGCGGCCGGCTCGATCACGTGGGGCACGTAGCGCCGGTCGTGCTCCTGGTCGTAGTACGAGAGGTCCTGGCCGGAGAAGGTCGCGTGCTGGGTGAGGTCGTAGTCGGTGCGGTTGGCGATCCCCTCGAGCTCGCCCCAACCCCACGGGTAGCGGAACTCGACGTCGGCGGTCCCGGCGGAGTAGTGGGAGAGCTCATCGGTCTCGTGGGGCCGGAGCCGGAGCTGGTCCTCGGGGATCCCGAGATCGATGTACCAGCGCAGGCGCTCTTC
>Ga0194129_10009703_pt1 | contig 10698 bp, 10 predicted proteins | sample TA2KigCa35mmetaG_FD_150862 | JGI IMG/M metagenome (GOLD analysis project Ga0194129, IMG submission 150862) | Freshwater microbial communities from Lake Tanganyika, Tanzania - TA2015038 Kigoma Deep Cast 35m | ecosystem: Environmental > Aquatic > Freshwater > Lake | place: Tanzania: Lake...
TGGCGGCCATGTCGGCCGAGGCGTTGGGGGCGCCGCCGGAACCGCCGGTGACCACCAGCACCGGAGGGCCCGAGGCGTCGGGGTCGTCGCCACACGCGGTGGCGATCAGTCCGAGGGTCGCGAACAGGGCAAGGGTGAGTGAGGGAACGTGACGTCGCTTCATACCCATCAGACGATGCCAGACACCGGTCCGGTTCCCGCTTCATTCGGAAAAGTTTTCAGCGGAAAAGTTTTCGGCGGAAAAGTTTTCGGCGGAAAGCGACGAACGGGACCGATGTCCCCGGAGCCTCAGGCGCCGAAAAGGGCCGCCACGAAATCGTCGGGGTCGAAATCCACCAAATCTGCAATGGTCTCGCCCAAACCCACCAACTTCACCGGGATGCCCAGTTCGGTTTCGATGGCGAAAACGATCCCACCCTTGGCCGAACCGTCGAGTTTGCTCAGCACCACTCCGGTGACACCCGCGGCCTCGGCGAACTCGCGGGCCTGAGCGAGTCCGTTCTGACCCGTGGTGGCGTCGATCACCAACAACACCTCGGACACCACGCCGGGTTCACGACCCGCCACGCGACGCACCTTGCGCAACTCATCCATCAGATTCGACTTGTTCTGCAGTCGACCGGCCGTGTCGCCCAGAACCAGATCGACGCCCTTGGCCGCCGCGCGCTGAACACCATCGAAGATCACCGAACTGGGGTCGCCACCCTCGTTGCCCCGCACCAACTCGGCGCCCGACCGCTCGGCCCAGGTGCCCAATTGTTCGGCCGCCGCGGCGCGAAAGGTGTCTCCCGCCGCCAACAGGACCGAGCGACCCGATGAAACTTGCTGCGCCGCCACCTTGCCGATGGTGGTGGTCTTACCTACCCCGTTCACCCCGACGAACAGCCACACGTTCACGTGACCGTCGGGAACGGTCTCGAGGTGCAACGTTCGATCGGCGCCGGCGAGACGACTCGACATTTCGGATTGCAGCGCGGCCAACAACGCATCGGCGGTCTCGATCTCTTTGGCCTTCGCACGCGATCGCAGACCATCGAGAAGCGCGTCGGTGACTCCCACGCCCACGTCGGCCTTCAACAACGCCTCCTCGAGATCGTCCCACGTGTCGGCCGTGATACCGCCGCGCGCACGAACACCGCCGAACACACCGGCCATAGCCGTGGCGGTGCGCGCCATGCGCTCGCGAAACGACGGACGCTCGACAGGTTCGGGCTCTGCTTTCGATTCAGAACCGGTCTCGTCGGCGATGGTGACCTCGAATGCCTCCTCGTTCGATCGGGGAACGGTCACCGGTGCCGCGATCGTCGATTCATCGACGGGTCGGGTTTCGGTGAGCGGTGTCGTGTGCGGCGAACCGGAGCGACGATTGAAAACCACCACTCCCAGTCCGAAGACCAGGGTCACCCCCAACAGGATCAGCAGGATGTGCTGAGCATTCATCGCGCCCTCAAGATGCCGCGGAATCGGTGGACTTCTCGGTGATCACCTTCGACGAACCGCCCGGCTCCATGCTCACGCCCACCAGGATGTCACCGGCCTCCATCGTGCGCTTTTGATGACTGACGATGAGCAACTGCGCCTCGCGACGGAATTCGTCGACGAGGTTCAAGAAGCGATGGAGGTTCACGTCATCCAGGGCCGCCTCGACCTCGTCCATCACGTAGAACGGAGACGGGCGACTGCGGAACACGGCGAACAAGAAAGCCAACGCGGTGAGACTTCGCTCTCCACCCGACAACAGACTCAACTTCTTGACGTTCTTTCCGCCCGGCTTCGCCTCGACTTCGATGCCGGTGTTCAACAAGTCATCGGAGTCGGTGAGGATCAGTCGACCGGTTCCTCCCGGGAACAGTCCACCGAACAACGCACTGAAGTTGCGGCTGACGTCAACGAACGCCGAGGCGAACACGGTCTGGATCTCGGTGTCGATTGCCGTGATGACCTGCATCAACTCGCGACGGGTCTTGCGTACGTCCTCCAACTGTTCTTCGAGGAAACGATGGCGCTTCTCGAGTTCTTCGAATTCTTCGAGAGCCAGCGGATTGATAGGACCCAACAGTCGCAAATCGCGCTCGAGATCGCGCGCGCGCGTCGGAGCACTGACACCCTCGGGGAGTTCGGGCAACTCGGCGACCTCGGCGACCTCGGGTTCGACATCGAGATCACGTCGTAAGGTTTCGACAGTGGCCTCGAGACGCATCTTGACCTCGGCCTCTTCCACCTCCATGCGACGCGAGCGCTCACGAACGATCTCCAATTCGCCTTCGGCTCGGCTGCGCGATCGTCGCGTCTCGTCGAGACGTGTAGCCAAAGTGCGTACCTCGTCACTCTGACGGCGACGCATCTCGTGAAGCTCGGCCAAGCGAGACTCGATGGACACTCGATGCGCGTCGACGAACGTCGCAAGGTGTCCGCAGGCCGACAGAATTCGCTCGATCTTCTCCCGACGCCCGGCCGCCTCGGCCCGCGCCACCACATCGGCCTCCAGCCGTCGCTCGGCATCGGCCAAACGGGCCTCGATGAACTGCTTACGTTCGAGCAGTCCGGCCGAGCGGACCTCGAGATCCCGACGGCGTCCGGCCAACAGGGCCGCCTTGGCCTCCATCGTCGCACGAGCCTCACCGCGGGCTTTGACGGCCTCGGCCTCGACCTGCTCCTCATGTTCCAAGGAGGGCACGAGATGCTCGAGCTCGCTGACACGTGACCGCAGCCGTGCCAGTCGATCGTCGATCTCCCCGAGCAGCGGGCGCAGACCCTCGGATTCGGTCGTGCATTCGCGACGCTCGCTCTGGGTTCGCGCGAGAGCCTCCGAGGCGGCGGTGAAAGCGGCGTCATTGGCGTCGAGACGCCTTTGTACGTCCTGTTCGCGTTGTCGCGTGGATTGGCTTTCCGACGTGGCGTCCCGAATGACCTCGTCGCGAGCCACCAAATCGACCTTGCACTGCTCGGCGTTGCGCCGGGCATCCTCGAGAGCGGCCGCCGTGGCAACGCCACCGGCAACGCCGATACGCCATCCCGTCGTGGTGAACCGATCCCCTTCGGCGGTGACCGCCACCAATCGGGGATCGGCCGTGACCGCATCGACCGCCGCGGTCCAATCGCCCACCCGAATGGAGTTGACGAGCAGCAGATCCAGCAACGCCTCGACGTCAGATCGCGAGGAGCGCACGTGATCGCGCACCCGCGGGACCCCCGCGGGCACCACATTGGGCTCCCCGACTCCGGCTCGCGACCCCAGTGCCAACACGGCGCCGGAGGCCGACGAGGAGCGCAGATGCGACAGTGCGCGACGGGCCGACTCGGTGTTCTCGACCACGACCGACAACAACGCCTCACCCAGAGCCGCTTCGATCGAGGCCTCCCAGCCTTTGTCGATGACGACCAAATCGAGCAACGTACCCACCACTCCGGACACGTCTTTCAACTTCTCGGCATCGGCTCGAGCGCGTCCGCTGTCGAGAGCCAGTTGCAACGCCTCGGCACGCGCCTGCCACCGCGCCAAGTCGGCCGCCGCCGCGTGGCGCGACGCCACGGCCGTCTCCAGTGCGGCTTCGGCGGTCAAACGTCGCGACTCGGCTTCGGTCACCTCGTTGACGAGGGGCAGTTCGATGGCTTGAGACTTCTCGCACTCCCCGCGAAGTCGATCGACCTCGGTGACCAACCGAGCCTGACGTTCGTCGAGACTGGCGATGCGGGTCGCCAGCCGGCGATGCTCGGAGTCGGCGGCCTCGACCGAGGCCCGCAACGTGCGCAACTCTCCGCGCACCTCAGCGGCCGCCGTGGCAGCCGACGACGACGATACGAGATGATCGAACAAGGTGGCCGAGATCGTGCGCTCGCCCTCGAACGCTGCTTCGTCGTGGGCCAGTTCCTGATTCTCCGGCTCGAGTCGACCGATGGCCGCGACCGCCTCACTCAGTTCGCCGCGCAAGGCCGACGCATCGGCCTCGAGATTGGCGATGACCCCCGAATCCATCATCTGACCACGATCGCGTTCACAGGAACGACGACGTTCCACCAGGAGCATGGAGATTCCACGGGCTCGCTCGCGTAGTTGCTCGACGCGCACCAACTCGTCACCCAGTCCGCTCTCGCCCCGAGCCGACAGCTCGGCCTCGGTCGCCATGACGTTGGTGTCCAATTCGGCCAACAATCGTCGGAGTTCTTCCTCTTTGCCCCCGGCCTCGGTGCGATCGCCGGACAACGTCTCCAGTCGGCGCCGAAAGCCGACGATCTCGCGACCGCTCAAGAAGAGACGCAACGCGTCGAGCTCGGCCACCAAGTCGCCGTAACGTCGGGCGGCTTCGGCCTGACGCTCGAGCGGTCGCAACTGACGACGAACCTCGCGCAACAAGTCCTGCACGCGCAGGAGGGACCCTTCGGTGGCCTCCAGACGGCGCTCGGACTTCTCCTTGCGCTTGCGGAACTTCAGGACGCCCGCGGCCTCTTCGATGATCGAACGACGATCCTCGGGGCGCGCGTTCAACACTGCGTCGATCTGCCCCTGGCTGACGATGACGTGCTGCTGACGTCCGACACCGGCATCGGACAGAAGTTCCTGCACATCGAGCAATCGACACGGGACACCGTTGATGCTGTATTCGCTCTCACCGGTTCGGTAGAGGACTCGACTGACGCTGATCTCGGCCACGTCGACCGGCAACAGACCCATGGCGTTATCGAGCGTGAGAGTCACCTCGGCTCGTCCGAGTGCCGGACGCTTGGCGGTGCCGGCGAAAATCACGTCGTCCATCTTCTGCGAGCGCACCGCACTCGGGGCTTGCGCGCCGAGAACCCAGGCGATGGCGTCGACGACATTGGACTTTCCCGAACCGTTCGGACCAACCACCACGGTCACCCCGGGCTCGAGGTGCAACACGGTGGTATCGGCGAAAGACTTGAAGCCTTTGAGGGTGAGGGACTTGAGAAACACGACACCTCGACCCTAGTTCAGCGGGGGTCGCCCACACCCTCTTTCTCCACCCGTCATCGATCGCGGGGCCTCAACGCTGACACACACCGCACCAGCTTGATGTGCGCCCACCGATGATGCCCGAGAGCACGAAGCCACGGCCGCACGTGCGGCATCGTTGTCCCGAGCGTCCGTAAACCAGGTGTTGATCCTGATACGAACCGGCCGCCCCCAGCAGGTCCACGTACTGGGCGTCGTCGAGCGTCGAACCACCTTGCGCGATGGCCTCGTTCAACACCGCGTGAATCGAAGAGTGCAATCTACGCGCTTGATCTCGCGACACTTTTCGCGCCGGGCGTTTGGGGTGAACGCGTGCCCGATGAAGAATCTCGTCGCCGTAAATGTTGCCGATACCCGCCACGAGGGTCTGGTCGAGCAACGCCGCCTTCACCGCGCGGGCAGTGGACGCCAGAGCGGTCCGCAGTTGGGCGAGATCGAGGCCCTCGGCCACGGGATCGGGACCCAGACGGGACAATTCGGGCACCACGTCGGACGCGCCGGCAGGTTCGTACACCACCACCTCACCGAACGTGCGAGGATCCACGAACCGCAATTCCTCGACGGGACGGCCCGCCAACGTCAGCACGACGTGGGTGTGTGCGGGGCGGGCGTGCACCCGCGAATCGATCAATATCTGGCCACTCATGCGCAGATGGATCATCATCTCGTCCCCGGAGTCCAGTTCGACGAGCAGGTATTTCCCCCGTCGACGAGCCGCAACGGGGGTGGTGCCCAGCAGTCGAGCGATCACCTCCTCGCGACTGGTGCGCCGAACCGAACGTTCGCGCCCGACCTCGACATCGACGATGCGACGCCCGACGAATCGTTGCTCGAGCCCTCGTCGGACCGTTTCGACCTCGGGCAGTTCAGGCACGGCTGGTGTCGATGCCGCGGACGCCGAGAACGGCGAGCGCACTGACCGACGCGGCCTGAGCCGCAATCTTCTTCGACCGGCCATCGGCACGGCCCAACTCTTCTCCATCGATGATGACGACGGCAGTGAACGTCGGCTCGTGAGCCACGCCCTTCGAGGTGATCTCCACGAGCGGAGGTCGACCCCATTCGCGAACGCACACACGGATCAGGTGACTGCGGGCGTCGAAGTCCTCCAACCGCTCGAACGAGCCACCTAAACGGCCCGACATGAGTGCCCGCACGAACGACTGCGCCTTCTGGGGCCCGCCGTCGAGGTACAAGGCGCCGATGAACGCCTCCAGAGCGTCAGCCAGGATCGACGTCTTGGATCGCCCCCCCGCGTCATCCTCGCCCGCCCCCAACAACAATTGCGAACCGAGGTCGAGCTCGATCGCGATCGCGGCCAACATTTCGGCGTTCACCAAACTCTTTCGAACATCGGTGAGCGAACCTTCGTCTCGGTCGGGGAATTCGGTGTAGATCAGGTCGGTGACGACCCACTGAAGGATCGCGTCGCCGAGGAACTCGAGTCGCTCGTTCGAGGGTCGGCCGCCGTTCTCTCCACACCACGAACGATGCCTCATCGATTGCTCACCCAACTCGGAGTTGGTGAATCGATGGGACGCCACCTTCATCGTCCATTCGTCGAAGCCGAGCGCGGGAACATGGCGACCGTGCCTTGGACGGCGTGACGCGAGACGCGCACGGTTCTTGATCCGTGACAGCATCCCAGCCATGTGGGCCTCGGGTCAGGCCGAGTGCTTGTGAACGTGGGCCAACACGAAGTCGACGGCATCGCGCACCGTCTTCAGGTCAGCCAAGTCCTCGTCCTCGATGCGGAAACCCACCGTGCGCTCACTCAATTCTTCTTCCAAGGCGTCGACCAATTCGACCAAAGCCAGAGAGTCGGCTTGCAGGTCGTCCTTGAACGACTGACCCTCGGAGATGCCTTCCGGATCGATCTCCAGGATGTCGACCAATTGGTCGCGGACGATGGCGAAGATCGCATCACGATCGAGTGAACTCTTGACGACGTGGGTTTCGGCGGGCACTTTTTCCTCCGTTGATCGGGACGACACGATCCTAACGAGTTGCGGGGTCCGTGCCGTGACGATCCATCGAGGGTTGCCGGTCACGAGTGAGCCGTGACAGCGTGCCGGTCACGGATTTATGGCTCGGCGAATATGGCCCACCATGTCGCATTCCACCATGTCGGCGGCGACCTTGATGCCATTCACCATCGCCCGAGACGACGAAGAACCGTGCGAGATGACGCACACACCATCGACGCCGAGCAGTACCGCACCGCCTGTCGAGTCCGGGTCGACGCTGTCATAAAGGGGGGTCAAGGCCGGGAACAGAGCGTCGGCGTGGGGTTTGTACTCGTCCCGGGATCCAAAGGCGGCGATGAGGGCCCGCACCAAGGTCTTCATCCCGCCCTCGAGGGTCTTCAACACCACGTTGCCGGTGAAGCCATCGGTGACGACCACGTCGACGTCGTCGGTCATGACGTCGCGTCCCTCCACATTGCCGATGAAGTTCAAACCGGTTGCTCGGGTCAGAAGTTCGTACGCCTCCTTGCGGAGCGAGTCGCCTTTGCCCGGCTCCTCACCGATGGACAACAGGCCGACCCGCGGCTCGGCCACGCCGTAGCGATAGCGCGAGTACACCGACCCCATCAGCGCGAACTGAACGAGCCACTCGGCGTGAACTTCGGAGTTGGCACCTGCGTCGAGCAAGACGGTGGGTCGGCCACCAGGGACCGGAATGGGAGTGGCGATGGCCGGACGCTTCACTCCCGAGACACGGCCCATCTTCAGCAGGGCCGAGGCCATGGTGGCTCCGGTGTTGCCGGCCGAGATCATGGCCGACGCCGTGCCGTCGCGTACGGCCTCGGCAGCGCGCACGAGGGTGGAATCCTTCTTGCGACGGACGCCCGATGCGGCGTCCTCGTCCATTCCGATCACTTCGGAGGCAACAATCAGAGGTAGGTCACCGATCCCCGACAGGCCCTCCGGTCCGACGAGCACGACGGGCAAGCCCGCGCGAGCGGCGTCGAGAGCACCGACGATGATGTCATCAGGGGCGCGGTCGCCGCCCATGGCGTCGACGGCGATGGGCAACATCAGCGTCGAGCAGAATCAGACTTCGACGGCGAGGCGGTTCTTGTACCAACCACAGGCACTACATACCGTGTGGGGCACCTTGGCCGCGCCACAACGCGGGCAAAGGCTACGCGACGGAGCATCGAGCCTCCAGGCTCCCGCCCGGTGGCTGCGCGTTTTCATTTTCGACTTCTTCTTCTTCGGAACAGCCACGTCGATCGTCTCCTGGTAACCGCCCCGAGAGGATAGCGGTGAATGGGGCGTTCCCCACGGGTCGTCGCGAACCTACTCGGGTAACTGCTCCCGAAGAGCGTCCAATGCCGCCCATCGGGGGTCCGGGGAGGTCGCGGGGCAGCCACACCTCAGCGTGTTGCGGTCCGCCCCACACACCGGACACAAGCCGGCGCAGTCTGCGCGACAGACCGGCGCATTCGGCAGATCCAAGAGCACCGATTCGCGCACCATCGTGGCCAGGTCGATCTGGTCGTTCTCGATGGGAAACGCGTCGGGGTCCGTGATGGCGACCTGGTACAACTCGTGAACCTCGATGGACAGCGTGCCGGTCAGAGGGGTCAGGCATCGGCGACATTCGCCGCGGAAGTCCAACTGCACCCGTCCCTCGACCACGATGCCGTCGGACAGGCTCTCGCACAGCACTCGAACATCGATATCCGATTCGGGCAACAGTCGTCGATCATCGATACCGAGAACCGAGGGGGCCACGGCCAGTTCGACGTCTTTGTGGGTGCCCGGACGCCGGAGCAACTCGAGGGCGTTGACGAGGAGGGGATTTCTCACCGGTTACGGGTGCTGTCCTGGTCGAAGAAAATCGCCCCGGAATCTTCAGAGCCCGAGTCGGCCCATCCACCCCCGTCGGCGACCCGATCCGAGCCCCCGCCTTGACTGGAGGTCTCGCCAATGGACAAACGACGGCGGCCGGTGGCCACCGTCCTGGACAACTTGTCGAGCAGAATCTCGAAACTGGCCAACCGCTGATCGAGGAAGTCCTCGGTCTCATTCTTCAGGCGGCGGGACTCGTCCTCGGCAGCCTCGACGATCTGGCGGGCACGTTGTTCAGCAGCACGAACCACCTCGGATCGTTGCACGAACCGCTCGGCTTGGACCTTGGCGGCTTCGATCAATTCCTCGCCCTCGCGACGGGTCTTGGCCACGAATTCGTCGCGTTGCTTGATCATCCAGCGGGCCTCGCGCAGTTCGTTGGGCAGGCGATTCAGGGCTTCCTGCAGAATCTCGATGATCATGTCACGGTCGATGCGCGGGGTCGATGACAGTGGCATGTTCGGAGCCGTGGCGATGATGTCGATGGCGCGGCGCAGAAGAACACCGGACGAACCGACTTGATCATCGGGTCCGCGATCGTACGATCCGGTGTCGTCGTCGAAATCGTCGACTGAGCTGTTCATGATCTCCCTTTGTCGCCACCCGAAGGCTTCCCAAAGATACCTGCCAGCGCCACGGAAACTGGCTCGGGGACCAGGTGGTCGATACGTCCACCATTTTGCGCGATTTCTCGGATGAACCGACTACTGATGAACGCCTGGTCGGCCCGACTCGGGAGGTACACCGTGCGAATGCCCGTCACCGAACGGTTCGTGTGCGCCATCTGTTGCTCCACCTCGAAATCGCCCGGCGTGCGCAATCCCTTGACGATGAAGTTCGCTCCTGTCGCCGCGGCGGCTTGCACCGCCAGACCCGGGAAGGCCTCGACGCGAACGCCCGCGAGATGCTCGGTGCATCGTCGCGCCAACTGAACTCGATCGACCAGCGGAATCAATCCGCTCGGTTTGTCGGGATTGTGCATCACTGCCACCACCACGTTCCCGAAAAGTTCGGCGACCTCGGTGACGACGGCGAGGTGCCCGTTGTGAAACGGGTCGAAACTTCCCGGGTAGAGGGCGATCAGGGAGGACGAATCGGTCATCGAGACTCAACGGTACCCGTCGAACGGGGCTCCGATGTGCGAACGTCGGCCCGAAGGAACGTCACCCACGTGCGCCCGTACCGCTTGGAGCGCACGACCGTCCACCCCGCCGGGGAGCCCAGATCGCGGCCACTTTCGGCCACCACCACTGCGTCGGCCGCCAAGGAGACGGAGATCGCCGACAGCAAGGTGTCCCAGTCGGTGAACTCGTAGGGCGGGTCGACGAGGACCAGATCGGCCCCCCGCTGGGCCACTACGTTGACGACCACGTCGCCGGCCACCACAACCGAACGATCACCCACGCCCAACCGTGACACGTTCCCGCGAACCACCTCCAGTGCCCGGTGGTCGCGTTCGATGAACGTGCAGCGACGCGCCCCGCGCGACAACGCCTCGAGGCCCATCGCGCCACTGCCGGCGAACAGGTCGAGAACCACGGCGTCGTCCAGCACCCCCATGCTCGCCAACGCGTTGAACACCGCCTCTCGGGTGCGATCGGTGGTGGGACGAGTGGCATCACCCGAGGGTGCCTCGAACGTTCGTCCGCGCAATGTTCCGGCGACGATGCGCATCGGATCATGTTACGAGTGGGCGAACGGGCAGAATGTGTCCATGGCACCCGAATCCGAAATCGAGTGCATCGATTGCGGCGGGCGCTGCTACCTCACGACACATGCGCGAGAGGACGGTCGTTGGTATCCCGGCGACATCGTGACCTACAAGTGTCGCGACTGTCTCGATCGATGGGATCTCGTGTTGCCCGA
>Ga0194129_10009708_pt1 | contig 10690 bp, 10 predicted proteins | sample TA2KigCa35mmetaG_FD_150862 | JGI IMG/M metagenome (GOLD analysis project Ga0194129, IMG submission 150862) | Freshwater microbial communities from Lake Tanganyika, Tanzania - TA2015038 Kigoma Deep Cast 35m | ecosystem: Environmental > Aquatic > Freshwater > Lake | place: Tanzania: Lake...
CATCGCGGCTGAGCACAACCGCTGGTGTCGGCGCATGGCCTACCGGCTGTTGCGGCGGGAGGGCTGGACGGTGAACCACAAGCGGTTGCAACGGCTTTGGCGGGAGGAAGGCCTGCAGAGGCCCACTCCCCGAAAGCGCAAGCGGGCACGGCCCGCAGATGGTTCGGTGAGGCGTCACTGGGCCGAGCATCCCCACCAGGTATGGGCCGTGGATTTCCAGTGCGCCACCGCAGACGGCCGCAGACTTAAGTTCCTGAACGTGATCGACGAGCACAGCCGCCTCTGCCTGGCCATCCGGGTGGGCAGACGCTGTAAGCCAAGGACGTGGTGGGGGTGCTTGAGTAGCTCAACAGCCTAAAGCCGGCCCCGGCGTTCATCCGGTCGGACAATGGGCTGGAGTTCATTGCCCAGGCCCTACGGGACTGGTGCAATGCCAGAACCACCACCAGCACCATCTACATCGCTCCTGGACCTCCCTGGGAAAACGGATTCGAGGAATCGTTCAATCCCGTTTCCTGGATGAGTTCCTCAACACCGAGCTGTTCACCACCGCTCCGGAGGCATAGATCCTGGCTGATCGATAGCGCTGGGATACAACTCACTCAGGCCGCGCGAGTCCCTCCAGGGGCGTATGCCCCTGGAGGGCAGCTCAACAAGGGGTTGCCGCAATACTACATTCACCAACTCTTATAAGGCCTGGAGCCATAAAAAAAAGCACTTAGTATTAATAGCTACTTTCTTGTACGCCTATTTCAAATTGTGTCCTTATCAAGACATTGGCATGATTACCCCTGTCGCTGCGTATCATACGTTTATTGAACCTAAATAGTCATGTCCGCCCGACTTTCGTTATCTCGTAGAATTGTGCTTCGCGGGATGCTGGCTGCAGGCTCCCTCGGACTAGTCAAAGCTGTATCAGGATGTAGTCCTACCAGGATAGCCAGTAACGCTGAGAAGAACCTAGTTGTTGGGTTTATCTATGTAGGACCTAAAGATGATTATGGATATAACCAAGCACATGCTATAGGAGCTGCAGCATTGTCCAAAATTGCTGGAGTTAAGGTAGTTGAAGAGGCTAGCGTGCCAGAAACAACTGCTGTTGTGGAGACAATGCGCAACATGATCGAGCAAGATAAAGCAACTTTGCTATTCCCGACATCATTTGGCTATTACGATCCTCATATTCTAAAGCTTGCCAAAGAGTATCCTGACGTTCAATTTCTTCATTGCGGCGGTCTCTATCAGAGTGGTCATCCTGAAAATGTCGGAAGTTATTTCGGCTATATAGATGAAGCGCAGTATGTGGCTGGGATAGTAGCAGCTCACGCTAGTAAAACAGGCAAGCTGGGTTTCATTGCTGCAAAGCCTATCCCTCAAGTCCTTCGCAACATTAACAGTTACACCCTGGGCGCTCGCAGCGTTCGGCCAGACGTAACCAACCAGGTAATTTTTACAGGTAGCTGGTCAGAGCCTGTTAAGGAAGCCGAAGCCATAAATAGTCTGGCGGACATAGGAGTTGATGGAGTCACATGCCACGTTGATAGTCCGAAAATTATTATGGAGCTTGCTGAAAAGCGCAGAATTAATTGCAGTGGCTATCATGCAGATCAATCGGCTTTAGCTCCTAAAGGCTACCTAACTGGCGCTGAATGGGATTGGAGCTCAGTATATCAATCATATGTCAAGGATATACAGGCTGGGAAGAGCCTTGCCAAAGGGAGTATTCCTCACCTTTATCGTGGTGGTTTAGGGGACAAGTTTGTGAAAATTTCTGCTTTCGGTCCCAATGTTACACCAGAAGCAAAAAAAGACGCAGAAGCCGCGTTACAAAAACTCTTGACTGGTGAACTAGTGATCTATTCCGGTGAGATGAAGGACAACACGGGTAGGATCGTTATTCAAAGTGGAAAGGTTTTAAAGCAACGTGAAATTGCTTTGGAAAAAATGGATTGGCTCGTGGATGGCGTCAAGGGTAGTACTAAAGTTTGAGGAATCAATTGGATTTAAATCATGTAGTTGATCGGATTGAGCGATTCTTGCTGCCATTGCTATCCATTGGCCTTGCGTTAATACTTTTTGGTTTTTTTTGTGGTTTTCAGGGGCTTAATCCTTTTGACGTTTATGCCTCAATTTACAGCGCTGCTTTTGGCCACTGGTCAAGCTTCCAAAACACCTTGTTGCGCGCAGCACCTCTGATGCTTTGTAGCCTTTGCACAATACTTCCAGCGCAAACCGGTTTAATCGTTATCGGTAATGAGGGAGCGTTAGTTGTAGGAGCGTTATGTGCTACAGGCGTAGGTATATATGCGCACACCTTTGTACCTTTTATTGCGCAGTTACTTATTGCCTTGGCTGGTTGCCTGGGTGGTGGTCTTTGGATTGGTCTAATAGGTTTAATGCGAGCCATGCGTGGAGTCAACGAAACCATCTCTGGTTTACTTCTTAATTATGTAGCTATTGCCCTCTTAAATTTTTTTGTTGAAGGTCCAATACGTGATCCTGCTTCTCTAAACAATCCCGCATCATTTCCTCTGGCTGAAAGTCACTTACTAGGTAATCTTCCGGGGATGCGAGTTCATTTGGGTATAGTAGCTGGTCTGGTAGCTTGCCTTCTGAGTGCCGGGCTTATTTATAAAACCCCACTCGGCTTTGCAGCACGAGTTACGGGTGGTAATTATCGGGCAGCCCAAATTGTTGGCTTGTCTGTTAATCGTTTGATGATTACTTTTGGCTTTTTTGGTGGAGCTGCCGCGGGGCTTGCCGGCATGATTGAAGTAGCCGCAGTTCATGGCCGTGCCAACGATGATCTAGTTGCTGGATATGGTTATGGGGGTGTGCTGGTGGCTTTTGTAGCCCGCCAAAATCCGTTGGCTGCAATTTTTGTGTCTGTCTTAGTAGGAGGTATTTTGGCTAGTGGTGGTATTTTGCAGCGAGTCCATGATTTGCCGGACTCTACAGTTCTTGTTTTTCAGGGCCTAGTCTTCATATGCGTTTTGTGGAGTGATAGTTTCTATGGCAAACTTAACTCACTTATACCGCAATTTATTCAGCGCAATCGTCATCTAAAATTCAATTCACTCCATGCTTCTGAGGATGTTAGCCATGGTTGAGGCTAGTATAGACAACTCCATCGGTTGGCTTAGTGTAGTCATAGCAATACTCGCTGGCGTTTTTCGAGGAAGTGTTCCTTTTTTGTTTGTCAGCCTAGGAGAGTGCCTAACAGAAAAATCTGGCAAGATAAATCTTGGGTTAGAAGGAAGTATGTTACTTGGAGCTATGTCTGCATATGCCGTTTCTTTCCACACGGGCTCCGCCTTATTTGGTGTTCTAGTTGCATTCCTCGTTGGCCTGTTGGCTGGACTTATTCATGCGGCTCTTGTTTTACAGCCTCGCGTCAATGACGTAGCTGTTGGCATCGCTATGATTATTTTCTCCAGTGGATTGGCCTTCTTCTTTGGCAAACCTTATATCCAACCAAAAGCAGCTCAAATTATTCCACTGAATTTCGGAGCATGGAGTCATAATCCGCAGATACAGTCAGCATTATCTCTTTCTCCTCTACTTTTTGTGGGGATAGTCCTTGCTGTTGGTATGCATTGGTTCTTTTGCTCAACTTCCTGGGGTTTGTTGATACGCGCAGTAGGTGAAAATCCTGTAGGTGCCCTTGCTATGGGTATTCCTGTAAATGCTTTCCGCTTCTGGTGTATTCTCTCTGGTAGCGGGCTGGCTGCAGTTGGTGGTGCAAATCTTACGCTTTTTTATCCAGGCAGTTGGATTGAGCGTATTTCAAGTGGCCAAGGATTAGTTGCAGTTGCTCTAGTCATTTTTGCACGATGGCAACCGATTAATTGCTTGTATGCCTCCTTGTTCTTCGGAGGTGCTCAAGCCCTAGGACCAGCCCTTCAGGCCGCTGGTGTATCTTCATATTATTACCTCTTTAATGCTACACCATATATCCTAACATTGTTGGTTATGGTTGCCACCTGCTCACGATCAGGCACTCTCGCATACATGCCTGAGGCTCTAGGGAAAGATGAATAGACTAGTTATGGCTTCAACTGATCTTATTACCCTGGCCGTAAATGGTACATTGATGAGAGGATTGGAGTTAAACTCAAACCTCCTTGCTCTCGGAGCTGAATTTGAGTGTGAGTCTCACACTTCCCCGCACTACTTTCTTTGGAGCATTGATGACCGTTATCCTGCCATGCAACGAGCAGATAAAGGAGGGAAGTCCATTGCTCTAGAGATTTGGCGTGTGCCGTGCGTTAGCTTCTCTCAATTACTTCTGGGAGAGCCACCAGGCTTAGTAATTGGTCGTATTACCCTAGTAGATGGCAGGAGTGTTTTAGGTGTCTTGGGTGAGGCTTACTTCTGTATAGGACAGCGTGACATCACTGCTTACGGCGGTTGGAGAGCTTATATGCAAAGTGTCCGGACACCTTCTACACACATCAAGTCGTTGCTGCCTCTTGACCACAGTAATCTATCCTCACCTTAATATATTGCCATGTCAATCTTTGTCAACTCAGAGCCTTATGCCTATCCGTTTAATGGCGATTTGCGTCGCGAAAATACAGCGCTTATAATTATTGATATGCAGGTTGACTTTTGCGGGATCGGTGGATATGTAGACCGCATGGGCTACGATATTACCCTGACTCGTGCCCCGATAGTGCCTCTGCAAGAAGTTTTGCAGGTGGCGCGCGCAAAGGGAATCCCTGTTTTACATACGCGCGAGGGGCACCGACCTGATCTCTCTGATCTTCCAGCGAATAAACAATGGCGCTCTCGTCAGATTGGGGCAGGCATTGGGGACCTGGGCCCATGTGGTCGCATTTTGGTTCGTGGTGAGCCAGGTTGGCAAATTATTCCTGAGTTGGCTCCCAGCCAAGCTGAGGCTGTTATCGACAAACCTGGAAAGGGTGCTTTCTATGCCACCGACCTTGATCTACTTCTGCGTCGTAACGGTGTTCAAAATCTTATACTTGCTGGCATAACTACTGATGTGTGTGTTCACACAACGATGCGTGAAGCAAATGACCGCGGGTATGAATGCCTGATTCTTTCAGACTGCACAGGCGCAACTGATTATGACAACTATCTTTCGGCTTTAAAGATGATCACAATGCAGGGCGGCGTCTTTGGTGCTGTTGCTGACTCAAGGGCATTTCTTGAAGCTGTAGAGTTGCTTCCAGCATGTACATTAGTGCCTACTAAGTAATGACTATACCAAATTTAAAGCCTATTGGCAATAAGGCTGATCCATCAAAACCGCCCCGCCTTCGTGTCGACAATCTGTGCAAGAATTTTGGTCTAAATCCCGCGCTTGAGGGAGTTAGTTTTGTGCTTGAGCCCGGCTTATTTCATGCTCTTTTGGGTGAAAATGGAGCGGGTAAGTCGACATTAGTCAAATGTATTATGGGTATTTACCCGCCTAGTAGTGGGGCAATATATCTAGACGAGCAACTCCAATCTATCAAGACGCCTAGAGATGCGCAGCGCTTAGGGTTGGGCATGGTTTATCAGCATTTCACAGCTATTCCGGCCCTGACCGTCGCTGAAAATCTTATTCTTTCCCGGTTTCCACTTCCGCGGCTTATAAATTGGAGGGTTCAGCGTCATCGTTTGCGCGAGTTTCTTGCATCAGCTCCCTTTCAGCTAGATTTGGACACTCGTGTCAGTGAGTTGGCAGCAGGTCAAAAGCAGAAGCTTGAGATTTTGCGTCAGTTGTACCAAGGATGCCGAATTTTAATACTTGATGAGCCCACCTCTGTTTTGACCCCTTCTGAGGCTGACGATGTTTTAGGTAGATTATCGGATTCCGTTAAGTCGAAACGACTTAGTGTTCTTATGATAACTCATAAATTCCGCGAGGTTTATGCGTTTGCAGAACGCGTATCTGTGCTGCGACGTGGGCGGCTAGTAGTAGGTGATCAGCGCGTGGACAGTCTATCTTTTGATGATCTTGCTGAACAAATGCTGGGGCATCCTCCTAGGCCTTCTACATGGGCTCGATTAAAACAAGTAAATTCCCAAGCTATTCTTGAGATCTCTAATCTAAAGGCTGAGCGAGACCGAGGTTTGCCAGCTTTGGACGGAGTTAATCTTTCTGTTTTTCAAGGAGAGATTGTTGGTATTGCTGGTGTTTCAGGTAACGGACAGCGGGAATTGGTGGAAGTGTTAGCTGGACAGCGCCACGCAAGGGGATGTATCCGTATTGCCGGGCAGGGCTATCAGGGAACCCGGGATCAAATGCGAAGGCTTCATATTTCAATATTGCCTGAGGAGCCCATGCACAACGCTGGAGTGGGTACCTTTTCGATCGCAGATAACCTTGCATTGCGCCTTTTTGATCGATATCCATTCACCTTGGGACGATGGTGGCTTCGCCCGTCAGCTTTCTTTTTTCATTCCCGTCGCTTAATAACCGATTTTAAGATTCGTCCGCCTCAGCCTGAGTTCTCTCTCAGGATGTTGTCTGGAGGTAATGTTCAGCGTGTAGTCCTAGCAAGGGAGCTTTCCCCCTCACGTGTTGATCTTTTAGTTGCTTCTAATCCTTGTTTTGGTTTAGACTTTGATTCTACTAACTTTATTCATAGCGAACTGATTTCAGCTCGTAATCGTGGTACAGCGGTTTTACTCTTAAGCGAGGATCTTGATGAGTTGCTTGCCTTAAGTGATCGTCTTTTGGTCATGAGTAAAGGTCAGATTGTTTATGAGACAACTCCTGCTACTGCCGACTATGCATTGATAGGGCGCTCTATGGCAGCATAGCTCAATTTTCATGTAAACTGCCTATAACTGCAATGATGTACTTATTATTTTCTTGCCAAGTATTTTCTGTGGAGTTTCAAAAGCGATGATTTGTATCTTTGCTCGTCCGTATGATTATACGTTTTTAAGTCCGCAACATACAGCACTTGTAATCATAGATATGCAGCGTGACTTTCTCGAGCCTGGCGGATTTGCAACGTTACTAGGAAATTCCGTCGAAATCCTTAACCCGATTGTTCCTGTTATTCAGCGCCTCTTACTGTACTATCGCCATCATGGTTTAACTGTGATCCACACCCAGGAGGGTCATAAAACTGATCTTTCTGATTGTCCACTTTCTAAGCGTCTTCGAGGTGGGCTCACTCTTGGAATCGGGGATCAAGGACCTATGGGGCGCATTCTTGTTTTAGGGGAAGCAGGCAATGCGATTATTGAACCTCTTACGCCGCTGCCAGGAGAGATTGTGATTTCCAAACCTGGCAAAGGTGCTTTTTACCACACCTTGTTGCATGAAACCCTTCAGCAGCGAGGAATTACCCATCTTATTTTTGCTGGTGTTACTACGGAGGTCTGCGTTGCGAGCACTATTCGTGAGGCCAATGATCGTGGCTACGAATGCCTTTTAATTGAGGACGCAACTGAGAGCTATTTCCCATCTTTTAAGCATGCGACTGTGGAGATGATTGTCGCTCAGGGCGGTATATTTGGCTGGGCTACACGATCAGAGTGCTTTTTTGCTGGAATGTCTAATTGTTCCGACTCCCATGCTTTACATCTTTGAGCAGACGCGGCTCCATCTTTTATTTACTTAAGTGCTATCGCCCTGAATACTTATTATGCGCTTGTAACTTCTTTGTATAATGCCCTATTTTTAGTGTTCTATCAGGCCTTCTCTTTCTATGTGTAGCTTTGGCAGAGGTTCACTTTAGTTATATAAGTGTGTATTCTTTTATTATTTTGATTCATACATAAAGCTTACATGTGCTGATACTATTCTCCATCCCTCACGCATTCGTATCCAAGTTTGGCTTTGCCGACCATTAAACCCCTCCCGCTTGAAATCTATGTTAGTGGTTGCTGCATCTGACCCGTAAGTTGTAATAATACTGTGTTCTATCCATTGTTCGACTATTGGTTCGTTCACCGTCTTGCGATATTCAGATATAGCAGCATGTCCGTATTGATTTTCGCTTATTCCAAATCGTACCGTCAGTGATTTATCCCAAAATAGTTTGTTTAATACTTCTATGTTATTATCTATTAGGGCTTTCTGGTAGAGATTAAACTGCGCGGTAATTTCGGATAACACCTTAGTGTTGTTGATTTCCATTTTCTGCCGTTGAAGTTTAGGGCATTTTGTCACTATCTATGTTGTCTCAATCTTTTGTCCGGCTACTCTGTTCGATATTATTCGTAACTTTCTGGTTTATCTCTTACTGCTTTGTCTTTTTTTGTTATGATTAATTTCGCTCAGGCTTTCAGTTGTCTTTGCTTTGACACTGCTGTAATTAGCCGCTAATTCTTTTCCCCTGAAGCCTAGGCCTGGATAGGCTACAGAAGATCTGATTTTCTTCAGACCTATTGCTCTTATTGTTGTGATATCATATATTATAACTTTGCTCTAATAGAGCGCCGCATTTGTGGCGCTCGGCTATCGTTTATGAAAGCTGTTTGTACCAGCAGCATTGACATGGACCCCGGAGATCGGTCCAGGCCGAATGCGAGTCCTCATCCGGCCAGATTCGGCTGGGGACTTGACCATGAAACGCACCAGGCATACAGCCGAGCAGATCATCCGCAAGCTCAATCCCGCATGCAGTTAATTGACCATGGCAAGACCGTTACCGACGTCTGCCGTGTTATCGATGTTATGCAGCTGACCTACCACCGCTGGCGGCAGCAATAGCGCGGTAAGCAAGCCCAGGAGGCCAAGTGGCTGACTCAGCTGGAGAAGGAGGACGTCCGTCTGAAACAGCTGCCGGCAGAAGCCGAGCTGTAGAAGGCCATGCTTAAGGACCTTGCCGAGGGAACCTTCTCAGCCCGGAACGTCGTCGCAGGGCCGTCACGGTCCTGCAGGAGCGTTACCGGGCTTCTGAATGCCTGTCCTGCCGGGTTGTGGGATAGCACCACAGCACCCAGCGCAATTGAGGCAAGGTTGTCGACCTAGATGTGACCAAGGTGCGCCAACGCCTCCGGGACATCGCGGCTGAGCACAACCGCTGGTGTCGGCGCATGGCCTACCGGCTGTTGCGGCGGGAGGGCTGGACGGTGAACCACAAGCGGTTGCAACGGCTTTGGCGGGAGAAAGGCCTGCAGCAGCCCATCGCTAGTCCAGGTGGCAATCACCATAATCAGGCAAGCCTGCAGCCACTGAAGGTCTGTTCGGTGCTTTAGGCCGTAGAGCACGCTGAGTCCGGCCAGCGCCACGAGCGCCACGATAGAGATTATGTCCCAACTCTTGTTTGGGGCCAGTGATGTGGGGATCGATAGCAAGCCTGGAATCAACAAGCAGAGCAGCAACAGCACCAGGCGCTTGGCTGGCTCGGCGATCATCTGGATCTGTCCTCAGAAGTTATGCACCAAGCAGCAGCGCTAAGCCTACCAGCGGCACCCGGTATTGCCCGGGGAAGGGCTGCCAGGCCACAAGCAGCAGGGCAAGCAGGCGGCACTGATTGGGCAGTGTGAAGGCCTGGCGCAGCGCGACCCTGTCCATCACGCGCTGAACGCATCCAGCTGATCCAGCCGCAGCCACACATCCGGCACCGGCCTACGCCAACGCAGCTGGGCGTAATCGCCCTTGATCGCCAGGATCTCGCCAGGGCCTTCAATCACATAGCCCGGCAGGCCATCGCTGGCGTTCGCTTCCAGGCTGCCGACGTAGGCAGCACGGTTGACCCGCACCAGGCTGCCTTTCTTCAGTGCCGGCTGGCTGGGAGGAGCAACGGGCGCAGCAGTTGCAGAGCCGGCGGCAGCGGGGGCGTCAGCCATTGCAGGAAGTCCAGTTGAGCACAGGCTAAGGCCGGCGGCGCAGGCCAGGCTCCGATGCCTATCCTCCCAAAACGCCAGAGAGGAAAGATGCGCCTGCTGCTGCTGGGTTGCTCGGGGTTCGTCGGACGGGAGCTGGTGCCCTTCCTGCTCGAGCTCGGCCACGAGGTGACCCTGGTGAGCCGTCAGGCCCAGCCCTTCCTGGCCCTGGTGGGCAAGCGTCTCTCCTGCATTCACCTCGATCCTGCCGATCCCGCCAGCTGGGCTCACAACAGCCTCGATGTGGCGATGTCCCAGGCCGCGGGTGTGGTGAACCTGGCCGGCGAGCCGATTGCCGAGCGCCGCTGGACCGTCGCCCACCGCGAGCTGTTGTTGCAGAGCCGGGTGCGCACCACCGATCTGCTGGTGGCGGCCATTGCACGGCTGGAGACGCCTCCGGCGGTGCTGGTGAGCGGATCGGCGGTGGGCTTCTACGGCACCAGCCTGGAGGCCCGCTTCAGCGAAGCCAGCCCAGCCGGCAACGACTTTCTGGCCGAGATTTGCCAGCGCTGGGAGGCCGCCGCCGACCAGGCCCCCGCCGGCTGCCGGGTTGTGAAGCTTCGCATTGGCATCGTGCTTGGCCCCGACGGTGGCGCCCTCGGCAAGATGCTGCCGGTGTTTCGGATGGGCTTCGGTGGTCCCGTGGGCTCCGGCCGCCAGTGGATGAGCTGGATTCACCGCCACGACCTCTGCCGCCTGATCGCGACGGCCCTGGAGGATGCCTCGTTCAGCGGGGTCTACAACGCCGTGAGCCCAGCGCCAACCACGATGGGCAGCTTCGCCAGGGCCCTGGGTCAGGCCCTGGGCCGGCCCAGCCTGTTGCCCGTGCCCGGGCCGATCTTGCAACTGCTGCTCGGCGACGGCGCCCAGGTGGTGCTCGAGGGTCAGC
>Ga0194129_10009709_pt1 | contig 10689 bp, 8 predicted proteins | sample TA2KigCa35mmetaG_FD_150862 | JGI IMG/M metagenome (GOLD analysis project Ga0194129, IMG submission 150862) | Freshwater microbial communities from Lake Tanganyika, Tanzania - TA2015038 Kigoma Deep Cast 35m | ecosystem: Environmental > Aquatic > Freshwater > Lake | place: Tanzania: Lake...
GTTCTACAAGCAGAATTTGAAAAATTATATCAAAATAGATATGACAGTGAAAAAGCAAGTAAAAAGTTAGATACATGTTATAACACAGCTTATGATAATTTTATTATTTATTCAAAATTTAGCGATGTACCAACAGAAACAATTATGACATGGTCAGATGCTGATATTTTAAAATATTTTAATTATCAAAATAATATTAAAAAAACATATCCCGTGTTATGTGTCAAACATAAAAAAAGAATTTTGTCATCAACTCAAGGTAGCGCTTTGGCATATTTTATAAGATCGGTTGGTAATATAACTTATACAACTGATGAATTAAAAAAAGTAGGTAGAATTAAAGCAGCTACATTAAGAAATTATTCACAATATTTGTTATCAACATTATTTTCAAATTACGAAGATTACAAATCTTTTTGTAAAAGTAATTTAAATTATAATCCAAACATAAACATTCTGAATTTGTTAAAATATCCTTTGAACCATGAAATGTTTATAAATGAGTTATTATATCCTACAGAATGGATGACTGACGAGCTTGTTTCAAATATTGATTTTAGTTTAAATAGAATATCCGAAATTAAAGATGAAAACATTGATGAGTTTATTTCAGATAATGAAAATGTATTAAAAAAACATTTTCCTACTTTGGTTAAAGGAATGTTAAAAGAATATTCTGATTATCTTGAAGATACCAGCGATAATCCATTAGAATTAATCCAGGAAAAATTTAATGAAGATTACGGAGTATTAAAAAAATATGATGTTATACTCAAAGGAATTAAAGATATTGAATTTCAAAATAATATGCAAGGAATTGATAAAATTAATAATTTTGTGAATGGTAATATTACAATTAAAAATGATTTAATTGAATATTTAAAGAATTCAGCATTGCAATTTAATTCCTTAAAATCACTTCCAGTAACAAATTCTAATACAATATTTAATTTTATTAAACAATTTGAAAGAGGAATATTTGAATTTTTAATTTCTAATAAACAATTATTGTTAACAACTGAGAATTCCCTAATAATAACCGAAGTTTTAAAAGAAAATAACGCGTTAGAACTATCCACGTGTCAAAATTTCTTTTGGGATTTATTACGTAATCCTAATTTAGCTATAACAGACATCAGACAAATTGCGACTTTTTTAAAGAGTTCTTTAATTGATGATAAGAATTTTATATTCGCGGATATTAACAATAATACAATTCAAATATTTGACAATCAAAAAGACAAAAAAGCTTTTGTCAATTCTAACATTTTTCAAAATTTCTTGGATGGATTACAACAATTCATAATCAAAACACAAAACCCTAATTTTATAAGATCAATATTAGTATCTTATGTAGGACATTATAATCCAATGGCTTTAAGTCAGGAAGATATTAATAAATTATTAACCTGTCTCTTTCCTGATTCAATATCGATAATGAAAAGAAAATTATTGTTTGATACAATTGTTAATGTCGTAATAAACGATTTATATCCTGAATATTTTAATAAACAAGCCCTTACAACATTTTTAGAAAATTTTAATTTAACAAATATTACTATCCCTAATCGAGGTTATGAAGATGAGGATGAGGATGAGGATGAGGATGAGGATGATGATGAGGATGATGATGAGGATGATGATGTTAACGAATCAATTAAGTTTAAATTAGGAAATAAAATTTTAACAGAAAGACAATTAAGGTCAATTATTCGAAAGCTACTTTAAAAAAGATATGTAGTATTAATAAAATATAAAAAAAGGTAAAATGTGTTATGTTATTGGAAAATTATATTAAACTATTACTGGAAGCCCCACAGGTTAAACTAGGTGATTTAGCAAAATATCCAGGTAAGTTATTAGTTGGAAAAAATTATCAGTCATATTGGGAATTTGCCAATGCGGAGTTTAGAGGTTTTAACGCAAATGAGGATTTAAGTAAGCGCGGGCCTTTTTTTAATTGTATAAAATTATGTTTTGATGAATTTTTATCTTATGAGAATGACCCGACCTACGATGTGGCTGAAAATATTAGGGCTATGGTGGTGTATATTAATGGTTTATATGATTTTCGAAATAATCCCGAAGTAAATAAAATTTATACTGCGTTTATTGCTGACGGATACAATGGATTTGAGGAATTACGAGAAGCCTATTATAAAGTTTTTCAACATATCGGTCCTAAGAATTTAAATAATTTTAATAATCCAACTTATGTAAATATGTTAAAGACTTCCCAGACAGAATATTTGTTTGATACACCTGATCGTGTGATGGATGGATTATTAGCTGTGGTGCCAACGACAACTGCCTCTTCAATTTTTTGGGCCAGAACTAATGCTGAGGCGCAACAAATCCTGTTAACTAAATTAGATCGAGAAAAGCATGAAGATGATCCTGATTTTTTAACATGGTGTACTTCTTTTCCGGATGACTCCAATATGTTTCATTCTTACTATGTGAATGGTGGTACTTCAATGTTTTATTTCTTACCAGTTGATGATATTAACGGTTTAAATAAATTTTGTATTGGCGTTACGAAAGTTAGAGATGGTAGGTCAGATGATCCTGATGATTTTAGTTTATTATGTGGGGGACATACCACTGTAGGTTTTGAAAATAAAGCTTTTATTCCGGATGGTTCGGATTTTACAGATGACGATGTTAAAGAAATGATGTTAAATAAATTTGGATCATTAGGTTTAACAGAAGAAATGTTGGAGATAATTCAGGAAAAAGTCTCGGGTCGTAATCCCTTTGATAAATACGCCTACGTAGGTAATCTTCGTCCAGCCGAATTTGCAGCTTCAGTTAATATGAATACGATTGGAGCATCTGAAGATGGACGTAATTCAATTAAACAACAGATAGAAACTATTTTATCAACGTATAAAGATCCTGAATTTTTAAAAGATTATCAACCTAATCCTAAAATTATACAGATTATTAACAAAGACATTAGATATTGGACTGAATGTAAAGTTAATGTTATATACATACCTGAAAAATTTGGTAGTAATCCTGAGTTTTGGGCCGATCGTGTTATTGATGCTGCTAATGCAAAAAGCAAAGGTTTTAGAAGAAATCTTGAAGTTAAAAATTCTATAAAAAATTTTATTGATTGGAATTTTGTAAATAGACCTAATGTTGTAACTGTTGATTTTGTTATTGATTTTTTAGAAACGTGTTTTGATAAAGCTGTACAATCCGGAAATTATAGTCCAGAAAATCCTAAATCGCGTTATAATCGATATATGGAAGAGGTGATAAAAGCTAACGATGAAGGTAGTCGCGTTGATTATACAGATGAATATGGATTTTCTTATGATAAAATATCCTTAGATTTAAAAATGTCATTAGTACCAGTAGAAGCGTTAATGACATGGTCTTCAGCTGATTTAATTAAATTTTTTAGATATATTGAAAAAGTTAAAAATAATTACCCTGGGGACATTGTACCAGAACACAATTTAAGTCAATTCGAACATACTGTTCGTGATTATTTTATTAGAAAATTAAATATTAAATCACAAGACGATGAAGATGACGATGATCAACAGTATTCAGATGCAGAATATCGTAGTATTAAAATTTTTTGTAGCCAATTATTAAAAAACTTATTTAGCAATTATAATGACTTTGAAAATTTCTGTGATAAAGAAGGTAGAGCAGAACTACAAGGCAGAAGTGAAGCATCAAGATTTTATGTGACAGATTTCTTTATGTTTGATAATTCAGATTATGGACGTTTTGAACCTTTTTTAATTCCACAAGAATGGTTAACCCCTGAAATTATTAAAGATATTGTATTGACAAATGATACATCACGTGTCAATCATGTTTTAAAAATGCTAAAAGATAATTCAGCATATTCTGAAAATCAATTCTATGATTTAGGTATTAAAATTGGTAATGTCTCTCAATTTAAAAAAGATAACGCGCTTATTATTCCACAGGCCATCGCTAACTTTTTAAAAACAGAAATGGAATACATTTTTGAAGAATACAATAACACTGGCGACGCTAATATAATATTGCAGTCCCGGGAGATTAGATTTATTGAAAACATATTGAAGGAACATGCAGATGTTATTCAAAAATTACAACAAACTGATTTAAATAATCCTGAGTCAGACTTTGCAAAATTTAGTAAATTATATCAAAATGTAGAAAATTTAAGAAACAGAGGTTTAGAAGCAGATACATTTGAAAGTTTTATCATTGAAGGTGCTAAACATTGCGGTCATTTAATACAAAATGAACCTAAAGAAGTCGGAGTATTTGGCGAAAAATTTCTTAATCATTTAAAGTATAAATTAGAAAACGACTCATCTTTAGTCACATTTGAGAATTCATTTTTTATGGCCAACGAATTTAAAAAATACGGTGCTGAAATTTTAAATGCGAGTCAACACTTTTTTTGGTGTCTATATGAACAAACCGCAACAGTCAATCCTCAAGACTGGATAAAATTCTTTTGTGAAATATTTGAAGGAGATAGACCTTTTGCTTTAATGGGCTGGCAATCTTATTCAGATGATCTAGATCATTTTATGGCAAAATTACGTAGAATTAAAACAGGAGCTTCAAATATACAAGAATTAAGAGCCATGGTCAGAACGGCTGATGTTATTTCACAATTTGTCGGTGCCAGACAATTTAAAAGTATTATGGAAAGTTTCGAAACGTATGCAAAAAGGTCTAACAGGGAAGAACAGTTCTTCGAAACTATCATTCAAGCTTTAAACAAGATTTATCCTGACGAGAAATTTGTAGATCTCTGTGACGCATTCTTTGCAAATTATAATTATTTAATCTATAAAATTGAAGATTATCTTGAAAATGTATGCACATTACCTAATCAAATGAGATTATTCAGATATTTTCAATCACTCAATCTTACCACTAAATCTACTACTTTCTCTGTTTCTGCTGTTACAAATCATGACAAAAGAATTGATAATGCTAGGCAAAGAAGATTAAGACAAAAAAAATTAACACAAGATATTAATGATGAAGATGACGACAGTATTGAAGAGTCGAAGAAATTTAAAATAGGAAATAAAATTTTGTCAGAAAGACAATTTAGAAAACTGATACGTCATCTTTTATGACAATTACATTTATACTGAAAGAATAACATTACTGCAATTAACAAAAACAATAAACCAATATTAGTTAATTTTACTGAATTACAGGATTGAACTGTGACACCTTGATTTGGGATTACAATTCTAAAATCATAAGTGTGTTGAGCATTAATTTCGCCTGTAATTAAATCAGCATTAGGATTAATCACGTCTAATCTTAATTGATATTCGCCTGGTTGATTAGCTGAAAACATTGGTCGATTTTGTGTTTGATATTCAAAGTTAAATGAACTATTTAATAGACCAGCTGCATTCTGAATATTTACTTTGGAATTTAAAGGTCTTTTTAAAATAGAAATTTGATATTCGAAAGTTTCATTTTCTCGATTAATAAAAATTCTAATAGGTATGTTATCGTTTTGATTAATCAACAAGCTAGGTGAATATACTTGCAGATTTAAACTAGGATTAAGACATTCATCGTGATTATTATAAACAACATAACAGAATTCAGGATCACATTCATCACCTAAACCGTCTTTATCTGCATCAATCTGTGAGATATTAGAATAGATAGGACAATTATCTAAATTATCTGCGATACTGTCATTATCATCATCTCTATCACATAAATCCCCTGTGCCATCTTCATCAGAGTCAACTTGTTCAGGATTATAAATGGCAGGGCAATTGTCTTCGAAGAGATGATCTGCATAATAATCTAAAATACCATCACTATCAAAATCCTTACTACATTCATTTTGAGATGATTTTTCAAAAGGACATTCATCCGATTGATTATTTTTATCATCCCCATCAATATCATTATCACAAGCATCTCCTTGTTCATCTTGATCTAGATCGTTTTGATTAGGATTATAAACAACTGCACAATTATCCTCATGATTATTTCTTTCATCATTATCTAAATCAGTATCACAGGCATCACCAATGTTATCACCATCTAAATCACTTTGATAATCATTCAATATATTTTGACAGTTATCACAGGCATCACCCCAAGCATCACCATCAGAATTAGATTGGTCTCTGTTTCTAATTCTAGGACAGTTATCTGCATTATCTTCAATCCCGTCATCATCAAAATCATCAGCGTTTTGATACGTATCACCTAAATCAGTATTCGCTATGAGGACACTGCCTCCACCACCGCCACCACCTCCTGATTGTTCAGGGGTACCGCAGGTTTCGAAAGCATTATCACATTCAAATGCTTGAGCATTTAAGTTGCTGTTAACTAGCAACAATAACATTAAAAGTTTTTTCATAATCATTCCTTATGCATCAAATTTAATTAATTGATTAATCATTTTTTGTATTTTGTCAACTTCTTCAGATGAAAAAGTCTCCCGATCAACAGCTTCTTTAATCACTCGCATTAAGATGTTGACAGCTGTTTTTTGTTTTTCAGTAATCATATATAACTGAGGTTTAATTTCTTGCGTCATAGTTGTTTAATCGACCATATTTTTTCATCTAATTGATAATTATTCTGTATAATAAAACCGTCATGAATTAAAACGTGTGGCATTTCTTGTAGCTGTTCAATTAATTCTTTAACATATTCCTGCTCACGTTTAAACAAATGCGTCGCCAAATGCTTGCGTCTCCGTGCAGGTGTCATCCAATCATTTAACAAATTATTTAAATGTCTTAAATAAGCTGAGGAATTTAAAATCTCAATATTACGACTGCCTAACAGAATGGATAACAAATTGATTTTAAATTCTCTTGGATTAGGAATATTAGCGTAGAAATTGTCTTTATCATCTAACAAGGATTTGATGTGAGTCTGTAAATCAGTTGACCAGTCTCTGGAAAACAAATCCCAGGCCATACGAAAGAAAGAGGAATTAATATCGACGTTATAATAACCTTTAAAGACTAAATTTCTAATTACCTTTTTCATGTTTTGAAAGCCATAACCTGTTTGATACATACGACCGCAAGGTTTATATTCATACTTCTCGCAGAAATATCCATCACGTTGTAAACCAGCTTCCAAATACACCTTAGCTAAACTATATTCATCTCGATTATTCTTTAATTCACCTGACGCATGATATTCATCTGCATTCATTAACATTTTAGCTTCTTTAATCGCAGCTCTAATATTATCAACAGGTAGTTGAAATTCGACATAGAATTTACCATTAAGGGGATAAAAATTAAAAGAGCGACCTGCCTGAAACATTAATTCGTCAGAACGATAATGATTTTCAGAGACATATTGATATGTCATTTCTTTTAACCAAGGCTTTGGAATTGATGGCTTACAAGCGCCTGTCCGATATTCTTCGCCACGATCAAAACAGAAGTCTAAGATTTTAGAGCATAAACCTCGATTGACATTAAATAATTCTTGAAAATATTTAACTGACATTGAACCGGCATTATCAATTACTGGATTTTTATTGCGACCCCGCAACATAGCTAAGGTAGAGAATAAAACATATTCAGCAATCGGTAAAGCTTTTTTATGACCTAATCCATAGATGTTTTGAACTAACTGTTCTTTTAAATCATCAATAATCATAGTAAATTATATTTTTCACAAAAACTTTCTCTTAAAAAGATGAGAGATATTTCGTCAAGCTTAGTATCTAAGAGTTGAGGACAGACAATGTGGGGTATTAATAAGGTATCTCCAGATAAAAACCTTACCCGGTGCACACCTAACTTTTCATCAAAAGCTTCAGGCATACAAGAGACGGGAATATAATTTTTAGAGACCCATTCCTCATATTTCATTTGGATCTTAAGCTCTGCGTCAACCGTGATGTCGAAAGGCAAGTCTTGATTATTAGAATTTAGAAATGATAAATACTGAAATTCTAAATCTTCATTATGTACAGCCGTATCGAAGTAAACACAAACTACGTGTTTGGTAACTGCAGGTTGTTTAAGACTATCTAAATTAACAGGGTAAGACCAGTGCTTAACAACACGACCTTGATATTCTTTTTTAATTAAACCGAGATGAGACATTAATATTGCCATGATAAAATCCTAGAGACGGGAGACGATATATTTTTCATAATACCATTGCGGTATGTTAATCCATTGAGCTAAATCTTCGTTAATCACAGGCAGCTTTGGAATTAAACTACGAGGAACCGAGATGATTTCGCCTGAAATTGTTTCAAACATTAAATAAAACTCAGTTAATTGTCGAGGTTTAATCAATACAGGATATCCTTGCGCTTGATCCTCATGCAATTTTCTTTGTCTTTCAAATTTAAATTGTAAGACTTCTTTATGATCTTGCATATTGGCAGGTAAACTCTCTAACTGTTTTTCAAACAGTTGCAAAGCCTGTCCTTCTTTAGTTAAAATCTTTAATTTACCTCTTTGCGTGCCTTTTTCAGTTATATACACAATATCACCAGCTTTTAATTCACAAATCTGTTTGATATTTGGCCCAACATTTTTAATTCGAGCTAATTTACCAGGCACTGGTAACTCACACATATTGCTAATCAATTGATTAAATAATTCAACTTTATCAGGGGGATATAACGTGTTTCGATAACTAGATTTAATATGTAAAACTTGTGGTATTAAGATCAGAGTATGATGATCATTATCTTTACCAATCATTTTACGTATTTGTTGACGATTAGCTTTCTTAATTGTATTATTATCATCGCAATAATGAATTACATTATTAGTATGATATATAATTTGATCCTGAAATAAGACTGAAGCATTAACCACGTCACCATACATTTCTAAACCTAAGATATTGTCTAAGACTGCAGTATCACCTGCTAAAGCATAATCTCCAGTATTACGATTTTGAAAAATAGGCGTATCAGAATTTTCACTATTATCCTTTTTTAATTTTTGAGTAATAAATTCTTTTACATATTCAGGAGTATATTCCTCTGTTACAGTTAATTGATTATTTAAAACCCTGGAATACGCATTATCATAGAAATTAACCATCGCATTTAAGAGAACTTTATCTTTACGAAATTTTAAAACTCTAACACCATTAATTTGAAATTTCGTAAAATCGTTAGTTAATAATAAATGTTGATAGCTACTAAAAAATACATGACTTTTTTGAGACATTATAATAAAACCTTACACGAAAAAATAATAAAACTTACTATATTATAAAGAGAAAGCGTGACATTTACACTTGCGCTAAATATTTAATTTATAAAGGAGATTTTCATGGATGCCCTCATTAAATTAGCTCTCAGCAATCCTCTCACCGCCATCATCATCATTGCCATCGGCGCCGCCTCGTCCAAATACGCCTGGTCTTACTGGACCAAACGAGATATCAATCTCACCAACTACAAAATTGCAGAACTCGACTTTAAAAATCAAATCGACAGCGCTTTCTCAGCCATCAATAACGTAAAACGCGATGTGGAAAATCATGAAAATGAAATCGATTTATTACAAAAACGCTTAAACACTTTCGATGTTAAAATTGAAGTCCTTGAAGATAAACTTGCAGACCTAGAAAAAGAACAAGAAAATGTTAAAGATAGCGTTCAAGAATTGAAAGATGATACCAATAATAAATTCAAACGTTATGATAAGAAATTTAAGATTACACCTGACAAGGATTAAAGATATTCAAACTGTTCATCAGACAATGTCACAATAATACCATTAACATATACAGTATAAGCTATTAATTCATAATATAAATCATCATTTATCAATGAAATTTGATTCATAATAACACCAATACTATCTTGTAAATTATCAGCATAATCCCACTCCTTCTGTTCTTCATCATAATTTGGAGAATTTTTTTTGATCTTTTTACCTTTTTTAAAAGTATCTGATAAAATACTACCACTTTTTGCATAAAAAACGCCAGGTACTTTAATTCTAATTAAACTATATTCTTTTACCATTTTAATTGATCTCTTCGAGGACCATAGGATAAACTAATTTGCTGTACCCCAGTAATTCTCTTCACGTCCTCGATAAAGAATAAAAGTTCAGGTTGCTGCAAAAATTCTTCTTCACTATTACATAAATTCTGAGTATTCCATGTCATGTAATGAATGTATTTACTGTCAAAATAAACTGAAAAGGCATCATAAGGATTCATGATTTCTTTAATCGAATCGATTCGGGTAATGACAATTCTATCTACACCATTAGTCTGACAGGCTTCTTTCACTTCATCTAAGTTTAGCCAACCTAAACGACGAGGTCGACCAGTTGTCGCTCCAAATTCCCCTAAGGCTTCACGTAATTCTTGTACCGACTCATACGCAATGTTGTTTTCAAAGTGTGATTGGGTATTATGATTACCTTCTCCTACCTTTGATTTATAAACCTTAACAATACCAATGACTTCATCGATTTGTTTATGATTTAAACCCGTTGCAGTTAAGACACCGCCAATGTTAGGGGAGGAAGAAGTAACATTCGGATAAGATCTGCCCCACACGTCCAAACCCCAACCTTGCGCACCTTCTAATACGATATTCTTCTGTTCAGCATATAAATCTTGAATTTGTTTATCGGAATTTACTAGATATTCTTTCAACACATAAGATAAACTCTTTAATCTCGGCAAGTAATCATTTTCTAAAAATAT
>Ga0194129_10009710_pt1 | contig 10689 bp, 11 predicted proteins | sample TA2KigCa35mmetaG_FD_150862 | JGI IMG/M metagenome (GOLD analysis project Ga0194129, IMG submission 150862) | Freshwater microbial communities from Lake Tanganyika, Tanzania - TA2015038 Kigoma Deep Cast 35m | ecosystem: Environmental > Aquatic > Freshwater > Lake | place: Tanzania: Lake...
CTAGTAAGCAAATGGAAGCTACTAAGGGTCTGGACGTTAAGGTTATTACCGAAACCAAGCCTATTGCCATGCCTACCGCGAAAGATCTGGCTACAGCTGGCAAAGAGATTGAAGAATATGCTGCAAAAACGCCAATCAAAGAAGCAGCTGACGCTTATCAAGGCTTCAAAGAGTTCAAGGCTGCCGTTGCTACTGGCGCTACGCCTCAAGCTATCGCTGCGTTCATAGCGGGGCCAAAAGGTCTTGGTCAGGGTTCATATGGGCCTCAATTTGACGAGATGCTGAAAAGCGCAGGCATCGTAGATCGCACAGTAGAAGGGATCAGCCAGTATCTCACAGGTAGTAAGTCTGAAACGCTCGTCAAGAACATTAACAACTTCCTCGAAGCTAGATCGATTGAAGCTGGCGCACGGGCAAAGGATTACCTGCCAGAGTTTGAGCGTCTCAACGAACGTGCAGGCCGCCCCGCTGACCTGTACACTCGGCAGGTCAACCCAAGCGCTTTGCTCCGTAGCAAGGCACAGGCAGCAGGACTTACGCCAGTGAGGAAGCCATGACCTCAACTAAGTTATTCAACGTCAAAGATAATCGCTATGAGTTTGTGCCTGACGAGCAGCTAGACGGTGCTGTGCGCTCGGGCATGTTTCGTTTGCCAGCGGGACAAACTTTGCGCATGTTTGACGCAGAGGGCAACGCTTACGACGCTGACAACAGAACAAACTTCAGCTCCCTGCAAGATTTTCGTTTTGAGACCAACTACCTCAGACAAAACCGCGAGCGTCTCGAAGTAGCTGCTGAGCAACCTTTGCTCGCTGCAGGTGCTGCTGCTGCTCGGGGCGCAACCTTCGGCCTTTCTGACGTTGCTGCAGAGGCTTTTGGCCTAGCTGAAAAGTTCAAAGCACTCAAAGAAGCAAACCCTGTTGCGTCTACTATCGGTGAGATTGGTGGCACGATTGCCTCAGCCGTAGCCTTGCCTGGTGGTGGGCTTGTAGGCGGTGCCGCAAAACTAGGACAAGCAGGAGCGTCACTCGCTGAACGCGCTATTGCTAGTTCTGTCATCAAAGGTGCTGCTGAGCTTGGTGGTACGTCACTAGCTGCTGATATTGCAAAACGCTCGGCTGCAAAAGCTTTCACAACAGGCACAGCTGGTTTTGTAGAGGGTTCGCTCTACGGCTTGGGTCAAACTATCTCAGAAGCTGCACTCGGTGACCCGTCAGAAGCAGCTGAGCATCTTGTCTCGAACATTGGTTTCGCTGGTCTGATCAACGGTGCTTTTATGGGCACAGGCGGAGCGTTTGGCGCTATTGCAAGCCGCAAGATTCCACCAGGCATGACAAAGGCTGAGTTTGAGGCAACACAAGCTAGCGTGCGTGGCATCCAAGGAGCTATGGATCAGGCAGAGCGTGAGGTCACAACAGCCATCGCTGACAGGCCGAAACTGGCATCGAAGATCGGTGAGATCTACATCAACGCTCTCGACAAGATCACACCCCTGAGTGACGAAACTAAGGCCATACTCAAGCCAGCGTTTACTGACCCGGCAGAGGGCAAGGCTCTTGTAGACTTCATGAACAACGCACCAGAGGCTCTGCAGTTTGTCTCTGAGCACATGGAAAAGATGGTCAGAAGCACCGAGCAAGCAGGTAAGTTTCTAGCTGTGCAGGGACGCCGTGAGTCAATCGCTCGCATGCCTACACAGTACGCGACAAACGTCGAGGCTGGTCAGAAACTAGCTACACAGGTGCTCAAAGATCTCGACTCGACGATTAAATCTGCACAAAACAAGAAACTGGGCGGAACGCTTGTCGGTGAACTCCAGCGAGTCAGAGACAAGTTTGAGGGATCTGTATTCACTCGTGGCGTTGCTGAAGCCGAAGAGGAAGTAGTTGGCCTTTTTGGTGAAAAGATAAAACGCAAGGTCACAAAGGACACTGTAGCACCAGCCTTTGCTGACAATATCGAGCTCATGAACACGATCAACTCGACGTGGCGTGACATCTTCGAGCTGAAAAAACCATATCTTGACATGATCGACCCGTCTCCGAAGCTGCAGATGGCAGCAAAACAGCTTGAGAGCGTCTATGACAAAGTAGTCGGTGCAAGCCGTAACGAGTCGGTGTTTAGCCCAACGGTAGCCGCAGAAAACAAGGAAATTTCACAGATCATAGCTAAGCAGATGGGTTCATACCGCGAGCTACAGTCTAAGTTTTTTACAAAGCGCCTTATCGACGGCCAGGCAACGCGGGTGTTCGACCCCGACAAGTTTGTTCGGTTCATTAAGTCTGACGAGTCTAAGCGCATCCTGCAGAATGACATCTTTGAGCAGTTTATGGTTTCGTCAGCGGAGACGATGAAAGCTGCCGAGAAGTTCAACATACAGCAGGCGCTGTTTCAGGAAGCAGGCGGAGTCATTGACGATACGATCACATCTATCGGTGAAATGAAGCGACTGAAAACAGCCATGAGTGCTTTGTCGGCTCTGGAAAGCCACACTGGTAAGTCGCTACAAAAGACTGTGCTGTTTGGCTTGTTTGGTGGCCCCGTAGCTGGTGCTGTAGGCTTTGCGCTCGATAACCCGTATCAGATGCTTCGGTACATCAACAAAGCGCAGCAGCAGATCATCGACAGCAAATCAATTGTAAACAGAACGCTCCAAAAGTTTGCGAGTATTCCGTCAGCTACAGTCGGTGGCATTGCTGAGATGGGTGAGCCTGTGTCGAAAGCTGGCCTCAAGGGCTTGTCAGTACCGAAAGCGCTGAGGCTTGGTGCTATACAGGCAATCGACCCTGAGTCCGATGAACCTGTGTCACTGGAAGAAGTGCTTGCAAATCCGACAGAAGCGACTGTCGAGCGCATGATGTACAAACATGGCAAGCTCAATGAGGTGCTGCCCAACGTCTCTGGACAGCTTGGTGCTCAGGCATATAACGCTATTGAATTTCTAAAATCCAAAATGCCAAAAGACCCGAACGCTCAGTTTCAGGTACTTCCTGCACAGGCTACATTTACAATTCCTGCGTCAGAGCGCTCCAAATTTGAGAGATACGTCGAGGTGGTCAATGATCCTCTCGTAGCCCTCAAGAAGATGGCCGACGGCACACTGACAGCGGAACACGTCGAGGCTTTGCAGATTGTGTACCCGAAGATGTATGCTGAAGCTCAGCGTACTGTTATGGAACTGCTGGGTGAGAAAAAGTCTCTTACGTTTAAGCAAAAGGTGCAGTTAGGTCTGTTTATGCAGGCTCCGACGATGCCTGCCTACGACCCCACAGTGTTTGCATCGATCCAGACGCAGTACGCCATTGCAAATGCACAAGAACAGCAACAACAAGGAATGAAAGTTCCGCAAAGCCTTGGCAGACAACAACAAACCGAGTTTCAACAAGCGATGACACGCTAATACTCTTACCAAAGGGGGGCTTATGAGTAGAAAATCCATTCTGGAACCGTATTCCATAGTGACTGCCGGTGATATGTCGGCAAATATTACTTCACCCGATACGTCCGTAAAAAACCTTGACCAAATTACATACGAAATTGTCTGGTCAGGTATCGGCGTCAACGGCGAGATTCAGGTGCAAACACAGGTTAAGGATGTGTGGCAAACAATCGACCTGCCCGTCATCCCTGTGGATGTGAATGCAGGCAATCATCTTATTACAATCAATGCGGCGTCTCACTTTCAAAAACTTAGAATCGTCTATAATCGCACCGGTGGAACAGGTTCCATGACAGTGACGATCATCGGCGCTGTGTTGGGGGCATAAAATGGCTCATTTTATTTATCCGACCCAAGGTAAAACAAGCTTCCTGCGAGATGGAGTCACCACACTTCCGACGTTGGATAACGCGGTGCCTGCAAATGACCGCGGCATGCCAGTGGTGTTGCTTGCGGGCGATGCACTCGGCCCAGTCGATGTAAACGCGGGAGCTGCAGGAACCAAAACCCTGCGAGTCGTGTTGTCGAGCGATTCGACTATTTCCATCGAAGAGGACAAAAACTACGGAATTGTCGGAGCCAACACAATTCGGACTGCCGCACAAATTGGCAATGCCACAGGAGCCGCTGAATTTGGCTCAGGAGCGGATTCTGCCCAAACTTTAAGGGTAACTACCTCGACACGTTCCGAAACAGCCACCACACCCCTCGCAGTGCGTCTTACCGACGGAACCGCGTTTCTTGCGAACTTGCCAGTGTCTCAGTCTGGCACTTGGAACATTAACAACATTTCAGGAACAATCTCATTGCCGACCGGCGCGGCGACAGAAGCAACCATGTTGGCCTTGAGTAACAAGGTTGCAAATGATTTTGGTGTGGCAACCGCGGCAGTCAGAGTTGCTTCTCAGGTCGGTAACGCTACTGGTGCGGCAGATTTTGGCTCGGGAGCTGACAGTGCACAAACCCTACGAGTTACGCTCTCGACTCGTGCAGAGTCGGCGACAACGCCACTGGCCGTCCGTCAATCAGATGGAACCGTGTTGTACAACGGTGCAAGTGAATCAACGCTGGGTTCTGCAAATGTTAAACTGGGCAACATCCAAACGTACACACAGAACTTAAATGGCAAAACCGAAAACGACTTTAACGGCTCGACAACAATTGCAATCAGAACGGCGGCAATTCTCGGTAATGCCGGTGGTGTTGCGTCGTTTGGTGCAGGTGCAATATCAGCACAAACCCTGCGAGTTGCTTTGGCCGATGAAAGTAAAGTGCAGGTCGGGTTACAGCCCGTGTCGGTTATTTCAAGAGCCTACGCGACAACCAACGCCACTGGCACTTACTCAAACTTGGGTTCGGCGCTCGGTGCGGCAGGAAACATGGTTGCTTTCTTCGAGACTGGTGGTTCGCCACTAATTATCGGCTGGGGCGGGGTGGATAAATTTATCGTACCGCCGGGAGGCTCTGAAAGTCCGTTGCCAGTAGCAATACCAAACGGAACGCAACTCCAAATTAAAACTGCGGATGCCTCAACGGTATCTTCGGGCAACTTTTATATGACGGTACTCGGATAAGGGGGTGAGAGATGGCTTTGAAAGGGTTTCTCGCCTCTGGGTTTCAAAAGCTCATCGGGGCGAGTCGGATTAAAGGTGCAAACGAGCAGTGGCTTGGTGAATATAATCGCTCGACGTTCACGGGTAATGCAGCGCCTATTTCAACAATAGCGCCTGTGTTTGGGTTCAATTATATCGAGTGGACGCCCACATCGGCAGTCTTTATTGCCGATTCAAACGCGCTGTTTTCGACTAATCCTACGACTGCGACGATTGTCACAATTAGAAACGTAAGTGCATCAAACGTCATTATCTGTAACAACACTGGTTCAGTTCCCGGTAGCTTAGTGGGCGATGGCGCACTTTATCTAAGATATAATCAAACGGTTACATATTTATACAATCCGACATCGAGTCGGTGGCAGGAAATTAACCGATCGATTGAATATCGTACCTTTGGAGCTATCGTAAGTGGTAGCGCAATAGTTGCGGGTGGCTCACGGTTACAATCAATTGATGTTTCAGCTAGCGCCGACAGAACCGTTACAACTATTACACCGGGAATGGGAACTCAGCCGGGAGATCTCGCGGTCGTATATGTGGCAAGCGCGACCAATCCAATCACGTTGCAACAAGACACTGCAGGAACCGGGACTAACACCCTGATCATGAATGGTGATTACGTGTTGACAAAAAACAGCACTATTACCTTTATTTACGACGGGACGCGATGGATTGAAGTTTCTCGAAATATGGTCGGAGGATATTGAAATGAGATTTTTGGTTTATTTGGTAACTGTGTTGCTGTTTAGTACAGCGGTAGCACAAAATCCAACGGTGTTGCAGGGTAATTATATTAACAACGTGTTTGGGCAGGCCAACTTTATTCGTAACCCTAACGCATACATGGCGGGAGCAAATGCAACCACAAACCCCTATGTGACAACTTCCAGCGCAACGGTTACGCGGTCAACCACAACTCCTTTGGTGGCAATAAGTGAGTTTACAGTTACTACGTCGGCAACCAACGGTTATGCGGAGTGGACAACTCGAACATTCGACCAAGGCATGAAGTATCAGGTTTGTGAAGCGCGGTTCACATACAGAGGTTTTTCCACTGGTTCGACAACGGCCGAAGTCATTTCCGGTGCATCAACCGTAATCGCAAGCCAAGTTATGAACCCAGCGACCGACCCACAGGTCGTTTCAATTCTGTTTAACTGTGGTGACCTATCACAAACAACTAAACTGCGATTGCAGCAAGCCACAGCCAACTTGAGTGGTGTGAATGAGATCGGTGGAATTTACATAGGTTTGGCAACAAACCTCAGTATGGTCGCTCAGGCGCAGGCTATTTTCCGTGCAAATGATACAAATGGTGCATTAATTCCGAGTGGCACGCCAACAACCGTAATTTTTCCTACGACTGTTTTCGACGCTGATGGTGGTTACAATAGCACAACCGGAATTTATACAATTAGACGTGCTGGACGTTATTTTATTCATGCAAGGGTCGCTTTTGGTTATCTCAATCCTTTTCCTGCGGCAGTTGATAATTATATTCTATTAAACAGAAATGGAAGCTCGTTTGCGACAGGATTTTGGTCAACATCTTCTTATGGTCAATATCCAAATCCACAAATTACTAGTATCGCTGATTTTAATGTTGGCGATCAAATTAACGTGACAATACAGCAGAATACTGGCAGTGGAAAAAATTTGTTGGGATCAAATGCATTGTGGTCAGATTTTACTTTGACCCGTTTCCCAACTACCTCAGAGCAAGTGCTGACTCCTAATATTACAAGTACCTGGGGGGGGGTGAAATGGGCAGGAAACGTGGATTTTGTGAGAACAACATTGGCGTCGGATTTTGTAATTAATACGACAAATTTTGCGGGTGTAACCACTTTTGGAAAGGCTAATATTGCGTCCACAACGTGCGGCTTAGCGACAAATGACATTGGAATGTGTTTACAAAATGTTCCACCGGGGACGTATGAAATAACCTCAATTATTGAATTGGGAAGCGTATTCAGTCTAGGGTCAGCGGGAGTGTCATTCTGTTCCGCTCATATTGATGTTGCTGGCACAAGTTTAGCATCGACACGCGGGTCGAGCGCATTTGCAGTTGCATATGTGAGTAATGCGGAAGATTGGACAATGGTAGGAACGGGTATTGTAAGGATTGATTCGTTTCAAACTAATTTGAGCGTTGCGTTAAAGATAACAAAAAGTTCAAATCTTGGCGCTTGTATTGTCAGGAGTCAGGCAGCAGCAGCTGGCGCAGCAGCATTACCGACTATTACGCTCACGCCTCTCGATTACCAACTACCCCTGCCCGTCTTTATCGATCAAACACCTTACACGGTGACAGCCACATCCCTCACCGCCCCAGTGGCACCTTATGGACGTTTTGAAGCCTCTGGTGCGAGCACAACGATCACCCTTTTTGGATGCAACGCCGCAACCAAAGGATACAATGTTGAGGTCAAAAGAGTGGATGCTTCAAACAATATTACCGTGTCGCGTTCAGGTTCAGATACGATTGATGGAGCTACGAGTGACCTATTGGCTGTAAACTTTCAAGCGACGCAATATGTGTGCAATGGCTCTGGTGGGTGGAGGAGGTTCTGATGGCTTTCCTTCCAGTAGTTAATAACAGCACAGGTAACTTAGTTATTGGTGAGTCAAACAAAACACTCACCATGATTGGCAACACGCCCTTAACGGTTGGGTCACGTTGGCAAACCTTTTCATACACTCAAACATGGAGTGGTAACGTCCGTTATACGCTGGTTCCTACAAATAACTTGTCCCCATATATTCCATTTTTGGTCGTCGGAACGCTAAGTCTAAACTCAGCGCCGTGGTTTATCAGATATTGTTTTCTGTGGGCTAGCCTTCAACAAAACGGCGAAAGTCGAACGTCAATAGACGTACTTGCGTTTAAGCATGACGGCGCAAACCTTACTTGCAGTATCGGGAATATCACAAGCTTTTACCACGATGGCGTGGCGCCTTTGCGGGCAGAGCTTTATCATTCCTTTACGTCATATGGCACATGGACTCATGATTTTTACCGGTTAGGGGTCTAAGATGGGTTTTGAACCAATAATTCAGGCAGATGGTACGTGGGCAGTAGGAACCGCTGGCAAGGATACCTATTTAAGCCGGTGGCGAGATCGTCCAGTCGCATATACATTTACGGGGTCGATGACCCTTTCTGGTTCTAGTTATACGCGAGTCATCCCTGCAAACACTTTACCGCCGAACCGAATTTATTTTATGTATTTCAGTTTTGGTTCAAGTGGTAATCCGTGGATTCTAAATACCGCCTCAATGCTCTGCCCCACGTCGCAAAATGGAGATAGTCCAACGTCAACGTATCATCCTATAATTGTACATGCCGATAACGGAGCATCCTTTTATGTTCGGTTCCGGCTTGGAGACACGTATGGTCACGTTTCGTCGGGGTTGGAAGTACAAATTATAGGCTCAAATGGGCGGGTTGGTAGTTATACAATCTATCTGTATGACATGGGGGTTATTGTATGAGTACAACTGGCCTAATCCAAACGGACGCAAACTGGAACCTAAGCGCCCCGTCTGGAAACTTGAATCTAAATTACAACACTATTACTCGACAATCCCCTACCATTCACCGCGTCATAAACAACGGTATCGTAAACCAAGTTGATCTAATTTTGACTGATTCAATTACGACAGAAGGTATTTATTTAGTAACTGTTGTTGGAGATTTTAGTTCGACTCCGTGGAACTTTCGCTTTTCGTTTTTTGTGCCGTTGGGCATTACCGCCCTTGTCGGTGGAACCCTTGGGTTTTTTGGTGTGGTCGCTGTACCGGGTTTTCATGCTCAAAACGGCACTGGATACTCGGTTGGGGTGACACATCTTACGGTCGGTACAAATTATCAGCGCCCCGGGTTAAGAATGTATTTTAATAACAACATTAGCTCTGGTAGTATTACGGTCAAAGCCTATCGGTTTGTTTAAGGAGAGTGATATGCAAATCAGTAAGATTATGGTGTTCCCCGGTTATTGCAACGCAATGTTTCCTTTCGTAAAGGCGGCATGGCTTATTGATGTTCAAACATCAGGCGCGTTTCCCGAAAAAGAGGCGGCGAAAATCAAATTGGCCGCATTTTGCAAGGCTGTGTTTGCCGGTATTCAAGAGGACGGTACAGCCCTTCAGTTTGCGTCGGCTGTGATCGATGACCTGTATCCAGAGTTGGAAAAAGAAGGTGCGATTACTGCCACTGAGTTGCAGGCTAAAAGCCCTCAAGAGGGACGGTTTATCGTCGATGACCTGCTTAAAGAAAAGTGGGGCGCCTAATCGCGTACGATTTTGAAAGGGGCGGCTTTCTTCGGGAGCCGTCCTTTTTTTTCGACCACACTGATAAAATTACTAAAATCACACACAAACGACTCGACTCCGGTTTCGTCGTAAACAGCAAACACAGATACCTCGTCGGCCAAGGGTATTGCGCCACAAGACTTACCGACAATTTCAACGCTCTTTATTTCCTTGCCGAAGGTATAAGTGACAATAAACTTTTTGTTAGGCGCCTTAGAGAGAATTGTACGTTCTTTTTCTGAGAGAAAAATCATTTGTACAATTGCCCCCACACATGGCACTTGCCGTCTTTTATCGGGATAAAACTAGGGTGAGCCGATTGCAGATCGTTGCTGTACTCGACGATGCCAAATCCTGATGTCCAATCAGCGACGCCCCCATAAAGGTACTCTTGCTGGGACATATCGGAAAGGTGCCCGCAGTTAAGCGCCCACATACGGTCGATGGCATTGGCAAAGTATCTTATGCAAGCGCCGTGGTCGTGCCCGTGCGCGACTGAACAGCCGTATTTGCGGATCATGTTTATCGAAACATTCATTCCACACCTATCGCCGTGCATATAAAGGACAGGGCCAAGGCGATAAAACTTGCCATACTTGAAAAACCGCCATCCTAGGCTCTTAAAGCCACAGTAGCTCTCGAGTGAGGGAATCATATTCCCCAACTCGGTTGCGTTGCTCCAAATCCATTTTTGAAGCCTGTGTTCGTGATTACCTTCTAAAAACACTTTTTCTGTCTTTAGAGGACAAGCGCCGTCAATTTTATGGAGTACAGTCCGAAATTCCTGGACGTCACTTGAAACTGTGGTTTTTCGCAACGGATCTTTGTCAAACTTTGATAATTGATAAAAGTCGAGACTATCGCCGAGAATGATAAGGTAATCTGGCTCGAGAGCCTTTATCACCTTACACAGCACTCGAATTGCGGCCACGTCGTGATATGGAACATGGATGTCAGGAATCACTATTGCTAGTTTCATAACGTCCCCCAAAATAGGGTATCATTAGGTTAGCCGAACCAGGCTCACGAAATTATGACAGTGGAGAGAAAATATGCGCTACGTTGCTGACAAAGTTGTAGACGCTGCAAGTTTAGCAGGGAACGTCACATCTCAAGTAATTGATATTCGATTGCAATATGGTTTCTCTATTTTCGCAGCATGGACAGGCACACCCTCGGGCGTGTTAAAGATGCAAGCCTCACCCGATGGCGTAAACGGCTGGGCAGATGTCACGGGCGTCTCAGCTTCACCAGCAGGTAGTTCTGGCTCTTACTTTGTGAATAAAGAATGGCAATTTTACCCCTACGTGCGCTTTATTT
>Ga0194129_10009714_pt1 | contig 10685 bp, 7 predicted proteins | sample TA2KigCa35mmetaG_FD_150862 | JGI IMG/M metagenome (GOLD analysis project Ga0194129, IMG submission 150862) | Freshwater microbial communities from Lake Tanganyika, Tanzania - TA2015038 Kigoma Deep Cast 35m | ecosystem: Environmental > Aquatic > Freshwater > Lake | place: Tanzania: Lake...
GCAAGGCGATCGTGCTCCACAAGTTCCACGGCAGCACCGTGCGGCGCGGGCGTCCCTGGTTCGTCGAGATGACGCGGATCAATCGCCTGCGGACGCTCCTCAAGAACGCGTCTCCCCGGTTCCTCGTCGAGACGGCGCCATGGACGCTCTACGAGCTGGCCGAGCTGGCCTGGGTGTCGGGCCCGACGGCGGTGGCGAAGCTCCCTCGAGCGATCGCGGAGAGCTTGCGTCAGCGCCGCAACGTCGCGGCCCGCACGCGCGAGGATCGCCGCGCGATCGAGCGGCGCTGGGTCGGCCGACGCTAGCGGTTGATGAAGATCAAGGAATGAGCTTTCGCAGCTGGCCCGCGATCTCGCGAGCGAGCGGCTCCGGGGAGGGCACGGTCCAGCGCTCTTCGGTCGCGCGCCGTCCGCGCCCCGAGTCGGCCACGAGGCGGTCGACCGCGCGTCGCTGAGCGAGGCCATCGAGCACGGCTGCGCCAACGCCGCTCAGCGCCCGCGGCCCGTGCCACACCATGAGCTCGCAGGCCTCGTAGAGCGTGCGAGGAAGGCCGGCCCCGAGGAACGCGAGCGAGCCGTTCTTCAGGAGCATGCGCACCCGATTGCGGCGCAGGTGCGTCCCGACGAAGCGGCCGGGCTGGCGCTTCGAGCTCGCCTGGAAGGCGTGGTGCACGCGCGCGGAGGGGACGTAGCGGGCCGCCCACCCCGCGAGGCGGCAGCGCCAGCCCAGGTCGACGTCCTCGAAGTACATGAAGAAGGTGCGGTCGAAGTAGCCGCTCTCGAGCTTCACCGCGTCGAGCATCGCGCGGCGGTAGAGCGCGGCCCCGGCGGTGGGGCAGAACACTTCCTCCTCGCGGTCGTCACTCCGCACCGGCGCGTAGGCGTCCCGATCGGACGCGTGCCCGTCGCGGTAGAGCACGACGCCGGTCGAGTTCAAGAGGTCGCGCTCGCCCATGAAGACCACCTGCGACTGGAGCATGCCGACGTCGGGCGAGGCTGCTCGCGCGGCGCGCCGGAGCTCTGCGATCCAGCGGGGATCCGCGACGGTGTCGTTGTTCAGCGTCGCGACCCACGCGGTCCGGGTGGCGGCGATGCCGCGGTTCGAGCCCTCCGCGAAGCCGAGGTTTTCATGGGTCTCGAGCACCTCGACGTCGGGAAATTCCCGCCGCACGGCCTCGACCGCGCCGTCCGTCGAGCCGTTGTCGACGAGCACCACCGTGAAGTCGCGGTCGGTCTGGGCAGCGAGCGATCGGAGGCACCGGAGCGTGTCGTCGCGGCCATTCCAGTTGACCATCACGACCGAGATCGAACAGGGGTCGCCCATCGCGTCGGCGGTTTTGCGCGAACGCGTCGCGAGAAGCAACCCCGCTCGCGCGGCGGCCGGCGGGTGAAAGTGGTATGCAGCCGCCATGCGGGTCGCGCTGCTCACGAGCTACCGGCAGCAGTGCGGGGTCGCGACCTACGCCGAGAACCTCGTCGAGGCCCTTCCAGGTGCGGGCGTCGAGCCGGTCGTGTTCGCGCCGCGACTCGCCCGCGGAGAGCGAGCGGCAGCGGGACCCTCGCCCCCACGGCTCTGGGGAGCCAACCGCGCCTTCGGCGTCGAGGCGGTTCGGGTGATGCGCGCGATCCGAGCTGCGCGCTGCGATCTCGTGCACCTCAACGTCAACCTCTCGCTGTTCTCGTCGCGCATCGTCTTCGCGCTCGGTGGCCTCGCTCGGCTCGCGGGCCTGCCCGTCGTCGCCACGCTCCACGGGCGCGACGGCGGTGGCCCGGGCCGACGCTTCAAGGTGTGGCGGCTCCAGCGCGCGTTGCGAGGGGCTCGCCTCGTCGTCCACAACGACGAGCACGCGCGTGAGTTGGTTGATTTCGGTCATCCGGTGGCGCGCGTCGCCGTCATCCCCCACGGGATGCCGCCGGCGGCGCCGGCGCGGTCACTCGCCGAGGCGCGGCGTGCGCTCGGACTCGCTCCCGAGCGGCGGGTGCTCGCCCACTTCGGGTTCCTCGTCCCCGACAAGGGGGTGCTGGAGGTGCTCCGTGCGTTCGCGTCGCTGCGTCGGCAGGGCGCCCACGACCTCCACTATTGGGTGAGTGGCGCGGTGAATCCCCGCGACGAGGCTTCGCGCGCCTACTTCGAGGTGCTTCGCGAGGAGGTGACGCGCCTCGGGGTCGCGGACCACGTTCACCTGACCGGTGAGTTCGTCTCCCATGAGGCTGCGACGGCGGCGATGCAGGCGGCCGACTGGGTGGTCTTGAACTACCTGACGGGCTCGTCGCAAGCGAGCTCGGGCGCAGTCAGCCGAGCCCTCGCCAGCGGTCGGCCGGTCGCGGTCAGCGCGGCGCCGGTCTTCGACGACGTGCGTTCCGCGGTGCACACATTCGACGGCCCGCTCGAGGGCGCGCTCGCGAGCTTGCTCGAGCCATCGGGCCTGGCCGAGTCTGTCCGCGAACGCGCGCGCCTTCACCTCGACCGCGCCTCGTGGCCTAGCGTGGCCGCGGCCCACGCTCGCCTCTACCGGAGCCTGGTCGGAAGCGGGTGAGCCGCCCCCTGACCGGACGGCGCTTCCGCTTGACGCGCGCCGCGAGGCTCCGTGGTAGTGTGGGAGGGTTGGTCGGAGCCGGTGTTCCCACCGACGGTCGGTCATCGCCAGCATGGCCACCGAGAAGGGCAAACCAGCCGCGAGGCTGGGACGCAAAGCCACGGGTCTCCGCGAGACAGCCGGGCCACCGAAGAGGAGCGCTCAGATGATTCGAGTCAATGCATCGTTGACCCGTGGTCTCGCCTGGCTGGGCACCCTCGTCGGGCTTGGGATCTCCCTGCTCGTCGGCTGCGGTGGCGAGCCGACCGCGTCGGAATCGACCGGGCCCGAGCAGGGGGCCTCGAGGGCCGGCGCCCTCGCGAAGATCTCCGACCCGGTTCGTCGAGGCCTCGAGGCGGGGCAGCCCCAGGACGTGTTGCTGGTGCTCGACGGCCCTGCGATTGAGAAGCGTGAGAGCGTCATGCGAGGGCTTGGCGAGCCGCGTGAGGAGCGCGCTCACCGTGAGGAGCGACGGCTCCTTCGCGAGGAGGTGTTCCGGAGTGCGAAGGCCGACGTCCAGGCGCACTCGCTGCCGGGGCAGGTCGCGGTCCTCCAAGACTTCGGTCAATTGCCGGTGCAGTTCCTGCGCATCGACTCGCTGAGCGCCGCCCTCGCGCTCGCGAGCGTCGACGATGTGGTCAGTCTCCACGAGAACCTCACCCACGAGGCGTTCGGGGACGAGAACCTGAGCATCATCAACCAGCCCGCGGCGATCGCGGCGGGGTACGACGGCACCGGGGCGACCGTCGCCGTCCTCGACACCGGCCTCGACTTTCAGCAACCCGAGTTCGGCGCCTGCGCCGCCCCTGGACTTGACGGTTGCAAAGTCGTCTTTGCCACCGATTTCGCTCCGGAGGACGGCCTGCGGGACGATCCTGCCAAGCCTCACGGGACGGCCGTCTCCGCGACGGTCGCGGCCGTGGCGCCCGGGGTGAAGCTCATCGGCCTCGACGTGTTCCAAGGGCCTTACGCCTACGAGGTCGATCTCCTCGAGGCATTCGACTGGGTCATCCAGAACCGCGAGGCGTACGGCATCGAGGCCGTCAACATGAGCCTCGGTGGCGGCAAGTTCACCGCGGCCTGCGGGGTTTACGCCACGAGCGCGGCGATCAAGGCCGCGCGTGATGTCGGCGTCCTCTCCGCGGTGGCCTCGGGCAACGAAGCCTACATCGATGGCATCGCGCATCCGTCGTGCGCGCCTGCGGCCGTGTCCGTCGGTGCGACGACCACGGCGCCGATGGTGCTCGGCGGCAAATCGGTCGCGGCCGACACGGTCACCTACTACTCGAACTCGTCGGCCCAGCTCGTCACGCTCGCGCCCGGTTCGGTCGTGAACGCGATCGGCTACGGCTGGCACGGCACCTCGTTTGCGGCTCCGCATGTCGCTGCCGCCATCGCCTCCCTCGCGGTCGCGTTCCCCGACGACACGCCGGACTTCCTCCAAACGCGGCTCACCGCGACGGGCAAGTCGATCCTCGATGCGCGCAACAAGCGGTCCTTCCCACGCGTCGACCTCGCCGCGGCCACCCAGCCTTGCATTCCCGTCGTCACCCCGACGACCGTTGCGCTGCCGCCCGAGGCGAGCTCGGCGACCTTCAAGCTCACGGTGTCGAACGGCTGCGACTGGACGGCCTCGAGCAACGCTCCCTGGGCGACCGCCTCTGCGCCATCGGGGGTGGGGAGCACGAGCCTCATGGTTGCGGTGTCGCAGAACGGGACCACCGCGGCGCGTCAGGCGATCGTCTCCTTCGCCGGCAAGACGCTCACGATCAGCCAGGCGAACGACGCGACGCCCCCGGTCGGCGCGGTGACCATCAACGGTGGCGCGCAGACCGTCACGACCGACCCGAACGTCAACCTCGCCATCACCGGCACCGACCTCAACGGCGTGCCGCAGATGTGCGTGAGCAACGGCACCACCTGCATCGCATGGGAGCCTTTCGCCGCGACGAAGGCCTGGAAGCTCGCCGCAGGTGACGGGAAAAAGACCGTGCGCGTCTGGCTCCGCGACGGCGTCGGCAACGTCTCGAAGACCGTGCCGGCGGCGTCGATCACCCTCGACACGACCGGCCCGACCGGCGGCACCCTCAATGCCACCAAGCTCGACCAGGCGCTCGGCCTCGGCTGGACCGGGATCAAGGACGCGTTGAGCGGCGTCGCGAGCTACAAGCTCGTCTTCGCCGAGGGGGCCGTCGCGCCGACCTCGTGTCTGCTCGGCACGACCGCCTACGAGGGGAGCGCGCTCACTTTCACGCACACCGGGCTCGTCAATGGCACGGTGTACAGCTACCGCGTCTGTGGCATCGATACGGTGGGGAAGATGGGACCGGGCGTCGTCGCCAGCGGCAAGCCGGTCCCGTTCACGACCCCGCCGGTGGGCGCCGTCTCGATCGCCGATGGGGCCGTCTACACGAAGACGCAGGCCGTGACGCTGACGTTCGGCGCGACCTCCCAGGGCACCGTCACACAGATGTGCGTCAGCAACGCGACGACCTGCGCGGCGTGGATCCCCTACGCGACGACGCACCCCTGGACGCTGACCGCCGGCAACGGCACGAAGACCGTCCGCGTCTGGTTCCGCGACGAGTGGGGCAACACCACCACCGTGGCCGTCGCCGACACCATCGTCTGGGACAGCGTCGCGCCCGTGAACGGCAGCATCACGCTCTCGACGACGGGCGATCAGGTCAAGGTCGCGTGGTCGACCGTGTCGGACGCGGTCAGCGGTGTCGCGTCGTACACGCTCGTGTACGCTCCAGGCACGGTGGCGCCGGCATGCACCGCCCAAGGCGCGCTCTTCTCCGGGGTCGGCACGACCTCGTTCGTCCACACCGGGCTCGCGCCAGCCACCGCGTTTGCGTACCGGATCTGCGCGAGCGACAAGGCAGGCAACACCTCGGTCGGCACGGCGAAGACGATCACCACGGCCGCCGCCCCTCCGCCCCCCGAGCCGCCGCCTCCGTCTCCCTGAGCGCCCCCGGCGCGCGCGCGCGGGCTTCGCCTGACCGTGCCGCACCGCTTGCGGCTCTGGCGTCATCGCCGACTCAGCGGCGCGCCGCGGCCCACGCCCTCCCGAAGAAAAACTGGAACGGCAGGTGGATCCGGTGAGCCCATGAGCCTTCGTTGTGCGCGCCGTCCGGGAAGCTGAACTGCACGAGATCCGTCCCGAGCCGGTAGCCGCGATGAACGAGCAGATCGCGCATCGCGTTGGTTGCCTCGAAGTTGTCGCGCGGCCAGCCACTGTCGAGGTAGAGGCGAATCGCGCGCCGCGGCTCGCTCGCGATGCGGTCGTAGAGGTCGTCCTCGTAGCCGAAGGTGCTCGAGAGGCAGGCGGCGTTGCCGAAGACGTCGGGGTGGTGCCAGGCGAGGTAGAGCGACACGACGCCCCCGAGCGATGAGCCCATCACCACGGTCTCCTCGGGGCTCGTCCGGGTTCGGAAGATCCGATCGATCGCGGGCTTCACCGTGTCGACGAGGAACCGACCGTAGGCCTCGTAACCGGGCCGCGTGTAGTCGCGCATGCGGTCGATCGGAGCGACGCCGACGACGATGACTTTGCGCACGGTGTACATCCGGTCGAGCCGGTCCATCGTCTCGTCGACCTGCCACTCGTTGCCGCCGAAGGCCTCCTCCGGGAGAAACAGGTTCCTACCGTCCTGCATGTAGAGGACCGGGTAGGTCCGCAGGGTGTTCTCGTCGTATCCGGGAGGCAGGTAGACCCGCACCGCGTGGCTCATGCCGTCGCGCTCGAAGCGCATCACCTCGCTGACCCGACCGCGCTCCTCCGCGAAGAAGAAAGGCCACACCTCCGCGTCCGGGTCGTGACGGTTGAAGCCGTAGTTCGCGCCCTTGCTCCAGAAAAAGCCACCGTCGCGGACGAGGCACGGCTTGAAGGTGACGTGGTTGGCGCGAAGCGGCAGCTCAAACACGGCGCGGTCGGCCGTCTGCTCGAGCGGTTCGATGTCGTGCTCCCAGTCGGCGTCGGCGCGGAGCACGATGCGGCCGTGCAGCATGGGGTAGCGGATGGTGACGAGCACGCGAAAACCTCCCGGACCTCCATCGTGGGGACACCCGCGCCGCGAACGCAACTCCATCCGCCGCTGGCGGCCGCTTCAACCCTGGACGTTCGCTGCGCGGCGCCAGGGCTTTCCGCCATTGCTGACGTTCCGTCAATCAACGCATTGACACGAAGGCTCGCCCGAGTTAACTGACGATTCGTCAATTCAAGGTCGGACCTCGATGGCCGGCCACGCCGACGCCAAAGGAGCCCGCCGATGCCCGCATTTCCGTTGAAGGGTGAGTCCCGTGAGTCGATCCTCGCCTCCGTCGCCGACGCACGAACGCGCGATTTGACCGCCGACGGGCGCGCGTTCGCGTTCATCTACGACGCCGGCAAGGAGACGCGTGAGCTCGCGAAGGAGGTCTACGCTGCGTGCATGCCGATCAACGGCCTCGATCCGACGGCCTACCCCTCGGCGCGGACCCTCGAGACCGGGCTCGTTCGCACCTGCCTCGAGCTGATGCGCGCCCCCGAGGGGGCGGTCGGGACGGCCACGGCGGGCGGGACGGAAAGCGTCATGCTTGCGGTGAAGGCCGCGCGGGACTTTGCGCGCAAGACCCGCCCCGAGGTCACCCGGCCGAAGATGCTGCTCCCCATCACGGCACACGCCTGCTTTCACAAGGCGGCCCACTACCTCGACGTCGAGGTCGTGAGCGTCGACGTCGATGAGACGTACCGCGCCAAGGTCGATGACGCGCGCGCCAAGATGTCGAAGGACGTCATCCTCGTCGTCGGTTCCGCGCCGAGCTACGCGCACGGAGTCGTCGATCCCATCGCCGAGCTCGCGGCACTCGCGAAGGAGCACGGGACGCTGATGCACGTCGACGCGTGCGTTGGGGGGCTCGTGTTGCCGTTCCTCCGCGAGGCAGGGCTCCCGACGCCCGACTTCGACTTCACCGTCGACGGCGTGACGTCGCTCTCGATGGATCTTCACAAGTACGGGTTCGCGCCGAAGGGCAGCTCGATGCTCCTGCTGCGTGACCGTGCCCTGAGGGATGCCCAGTACTTCGCGTGCGCGAGCTGGACCGGCTACACGATCGTCAACTCGACGACCCTCGGCTCGAAGTCCCTCGCCGCCGCGGGGGCCGCCCTCGCCGTGATCCGGCACCTCGGCAGGGAAGGGTATGTCGCCCTCGCCCGTCGCATGTGGGACGCGACGAGCCGCCTCGTCGCCCTCGTCGAGGCGCGCCCCGATCTGCGGCTCCTCGCGCGTCCCGACATGAACCTGTTCGCGTTCACCACCACCGAGGGAGATCTCTTCGAGCTCTCCGACCGCCTCACCGAGAGGGGCTGGCATGTGCAGCCCACCTACGGCTTCGGCCCGTCACCGGCGCACATTCATCTCACGATCGATCCGACGAACGCGGCGCGCGTCGACGACTTTGCGAAGGACCTCGCGGATTGCCTCGAGGGGCTACCGCGCCCTTCGGCGCCGCCTCCCGAGGTCGTCGGGATGCTCGGGATGCTCGGCGCGGAGGGCGGTGGCGCCGGACTGGATGCGTCGATGCTCATGGCCTCACTCGGGATCACCGATGGCGTCCTTCCTGCGCGCGCCTCGATGATTCATCGCATCCTCGATGCGGCGCCGCCCGAGGTCCGCGAGCGGCTGTTCGTCCTGTTCATCGGGGAACTCTTCACATGACCTCCATCAAGATGTCGCTGGGGCGTGGTGGACGGCCGCTGCGCATTGGGTACGGGCGCATCTTTCATGAGGGCTGCGCCGATTCGCCCGTCCCGACCACGCAAGAGGACTTCCTTCGGATGCATCACCTCGAGGGCGAGGAGCTCGCGCGGGCGTGCGATCTGCGCGGCACCGAGCTGAAGAGCTTCTTCCCCCACGCGGAGCTGACGGGCTTCGTCCAAGCGGCCCGGGCCGCCGGCAACGTCGAGGCGGTGCCGCTCTCGTCGTCGCTCGCCGTCCCGAGCGGACCGGTGACGCGCGAGTGTTTCGAGTGGCTCCTCGAGCGCCTGTTGGCCCGTCTCGCCGAGGCCGGACCGCTCGACGGGATCTACCTCGCCCTCCACGGCTCGATGGACGTGCAAGACCTCGGGGAGGCGCCGGAGGCGCTGATCGTGCGGCGTGTTCGCGAGGCCGTGGGTCCGGGGCCTCGGATCGCGGCGAGCTTCGACTTGCACGGCAACATGACGCCGGGCCTCGTCGACGCGCTCGACCTCCTCGTCGCGTACCGCACGAACCCGCACTGGGATCTCGCGCCCACCGGTTACCGCGCCGGCAACCGGTTGATCCGCGCGCTCCGCGGCCAGGTGACGCTGACGAAGGCGTGGCGCAAGCTCCCGGTGGTCCTTGGGGGTGGGACGACGATCGACTTCGTCGCGCCGATGCGCAAGGTGTTCGCCGCGATGCGGACGATGGAGCGGGATCCCAGGGTGCTCGCGACCAGCCTCTTCATGGTCCACCCCTTCACGTCGTCGAAGGAGCTCGGCTGGTCGGTGCACGTGCTCACCGATGGCGACGAGGCGCTCGCGTCACGACTCGCCGACGAGCTCGCCGACCTCGCATGGCAGGCGGCCGAGACGCCGTTGCCCGATTTTCACTCGATCGACGATGCGCTCGATCGGGCAGGCCAGAGCACCTGGCGACACCTGGGGCCCGTGACGCTCGTGGACGTCGATGACATCGTCGGCGCTGGCGCGCCAGGCGGGAGCACCCAGATCCTCGAGGCTCTCACGAGGCGGCCCCGCGCGCTCACGGCGCTCGTGCCGATCCACGATCCTGCGCTCTACCAGCGCCTCGCCAGCGAGCCCCTCGGGACGACCCATGACGTGATGGTCTGCGGCACGCCGGGGTACGACCAACCTCCGGTGTCGGTGCGGGGCACCCTCACCGCGAAGGCGGATACGGAGCTCGGTCGGCGCGTGCTCCTCGTCGTCGGGGATGTCCACGTGGCGATCTCCGAGGCCCCGCCGCTGCCGATCCATCCGCGCTACTGGGCGGAGCTTGGCGTCGACGTGCGACGCGCCGACGTCATGGTGCAGAAGAATTTCTTCCACTACCGGATCTTCCACGTCGCGTACTCGTTCCAGCATTTGCCGGTGGTCTCGCGCGGCGCGACGAGCATCCGCAAGGTCCTCGAGCGACCGTTTCGAGTACCGATGAGGCCGGTGGCGGTGCTGGGCGATTGGCGGGAGGGCGACCGGGCGCTCCGGTCGTGATGCCATGGCGAGGCCAGCCGAACACGAGAAGCGCAGGGAGCTCGCGGCCGCGGCGGTCGAGGTGCTCCGGCGCGAAGGGGTCGATGTCTCGATGGCGGCGCTCGCGGACGCCATCGGCGTGAAGCGACCGACGCTCCTCTACCACTTTCCGACCAAGGCACACATCGTCGAGCACGCGCTGGTGGAGCTGCTCTTCGAACAAGCGGCGTACGTCATCGAGGCGGTCGAGCCTCACGAGCACCCGATCGACCGCCTGCATGCGCACCTCGTGGCGGTGCACTCGTTCCATGCGGGCAATGAGGGGCGCGTCGTGTTTCTCACGCAGGCGATCGCGGCGACCGCCGGCGCGCGGCTCCCCGACATCCTGGCCGCCGGGGCGGAGGTGTTCAAAGCCCATCGACGCGATACGGTCGCGCGTCTGCGCCGCGGTGTTCGCGAGGGGCTCGTCGCTCCGTGTGATCCGGAAGCCTTGTTCGCGACGGTTCGCGCGCTGATGGATGGGCTGCTCGTGCAGCGCGTCGTGTCCGGCGTCGATCTTCCTGCCGTGCAGCGCTTCGTGTGGGAACAGCTGCTCGCCCCGCTGCGACGGGGGAGGCGCGCCCCGAAGTCACCCGCTGCGGGGCGCAAGCGGCGCTGACGCGACGAGCCCGAGCTCGGGCGAGCCCTCGCCGCGGGCAAGCGCGGCGCACCAGCGACGAACGGGCTCGTGCGGCAGAGCTTCGATGCGACGCCCATCGCGGCCGACCATCGCCTCGTTCGCGATGAGGGCGTCGAGGATCGCCTCATCGACCGATTGGATCACCGCCTCGAACACCGGGCTCAGCGCATCGTCGGGGAGGGCGACGAGCCCTCGTGGATCGCTCCCCTCGTCGAAGA
>Ga0194129_10009717_pt1 | contig 10683 bp, 8 predicted proteins | sample TA2KigCa35mmetaG_FD_150862 | JGI IMG/M metagenome (GOLD analysis project Ga0194129, IMG submission 150862) | Freshwater microbial communities from Lake Tanganyika, Tanzania - TA2015038 Kigoma Deep Cast 35m | ecosystem: Environmental > Aquatic > Freshwater > Lake | place: Tanzania: Lake...
AAGATGGTACTTCCTTTTGTGTTGTGGATGGAAGGGAAGTTGATGCTATTGTGTCCCATCCTCAATGGAAAATGATTGGTGAAGAGATCCCTAGATTGTTTAAATCAGCTTTAAAAAAGGTAGTAGTAGAAGGTAAAATCCTTGCTGTCAGAGGATCAGAATTTCCATTAACTACTGGTGGTGCCGTTGAAATGAAAGGGGAAGCAGAAGTTCTTAGGGATACTAAGGAGGGCCACGATATGGCCCACCCTCCTGTTTTTGGATATAACTTTATTCCAGCGGAAACTCTTTTTGGGAATACTATCATCACAACCTATGCGGCTCAAGGATATACATTTTGGTTACTATCAGACGTGATGGCAGGATTGCATCCTAAGGCATACGCAGATAAACAAGCTAATAATAGAATTCAGTTCCAACAATCCATAAGCGCAAGATATGTTTTTGGGACCGATATTGGAGATGGGGGCGAATTACCTGAAGCAACAGGCGATGATGCTGTTTTGGATACCCTAACACCCCATGTAGTTTTAACCACCGCAAACTTAGGGGTTGAGGCGATTCGAACAAGAGTCGGCGCCTTTTTTGCTCAGGCCAATGCACTTGCAAGAGGGGAAGGTATTCCTGCTGCCATTGGAGTTGAGACACCGGAACAAAGGAAAACAAGACTAGCCGCCAAAGCTAAGATGAACGCTGTTGCCGTCATTGATGTAGAAGCAGTTAATGTAGGGGATGTTCATGAATTACGCCTTAGGAACCCTCATGGTCACACACCTATTCTACCTGAAATCCGACGCCTTATTGTCACAACAATGAGTGAGGGACCATTAAAGATTGCGGATAACTTTCTTTCTGGTTGCAGTGAATTAACCTCCCTTGATTTGAGAAGCCTCGAAAATGTCACAACGATTGGGAATAACTTTCTCTCTTATTGCAGTGGCTTAACCTCCCTTGATTTGAGAAGTCTCGAAAATGTCACAACGATTGGGAGTGACTTTCTCTCTCATTGCAGGAGATTAACCTCCCTTGATTTGAGTCCTTTGAGGAATGTTACAACGATTGGGAATAACTTTGTCTCTTATTGCAGTGGCTTAACCTCCCTTGATTTGAGAGTTCTTCAGAATGTCACAACGATTGGGAATAACTTTCTCTATGATTGCAGTGGCTTAACCTCCCTTGATTTGAGAAGCCTCGAAAATGTCACAACGATTGGGTCTGGCTTTCTCATTGGTTGTCGTGGCTTAACCTCCCTTGATTTGAGAGGTCTTCAGAATGTCACAACGATTGGGAATAACTTTCTCTATGGTTGCAGTGGCTTACCCTCCCTTGATTTGAGTCCTTTGAGGAATGTCACAACGATTGGGGATTTCTTTCTCGTTAATTGCAGTGGCTTAACATCCCTTGATTTGAGAGGTCTTCAGAATGTCACAACGATTGGGAATAACTTTCTCCAGGCGTGTGTTGCACTTACGACTATAAAAGGGTTCGGTCATTGGGAAAAGATTACCAGTATTGGAAATAATTTTCTTGCTGATAATCCCGAGTTTTCTATAACCCCAGACTTTTCTGGTGCCCCTGTGCCAAACTTAGGGACATTAAGACTGGGGGGTGAAGCCGCGGTCACTGAGATTAAGCGCATCGTCGCTGCGGTTCAATCTGTCCAAGGATCTCATGCCTCTACAGGAAGAGCTGGCGCCCCAGAAGGATCTAGTGGAAAATAGTATTTCATCGAGTTGGGATATCCCTTACACCCTAATCTATCCCCCCTCCAAAACTTTTGTGAGGGGGTTCTGTCAATTAGTAACAATCTCTTGTTATGTTTTTCTAAAAAAGATTAGAATAAGCTGGATAAGTGAGGAGATTTCAATGAATGAGCACCAAGGTCAGGCATCTGAATGGTTTTATACCTTGCGGGATCAGATTTGTAGAGCCTTCGAAGCTTTAGAAGATTCTTATACGGGACCCTTAAAAAATACAGCACCAGGACGCTTTGAGTTTAAAGAATGGACGCGACCTGGGGGCGGGGGCGGTATTATGGGTATTATGCGCGGCCGTGTTTTTGAAAAAGTTGGCGTCAACGTATCAACAGTTTATGGAACATTTCCAGGTCATTTTGCAAAAACGATCCCGGGGACTGAAGAAGATTCCTCCTTTTGGGCATCTGGCATTTCATTGGTTGCCCATATGCACTCTCCTCTTGTGCCAGCAGTGCATATGAATACGCGCTATATTGTTACCCAAAAATCCTGGTTTGGGGGTGGGTCTGATTTAACGCCCATGGTTCCAAACGATGAAGATACGAACCTTTTTCATCAGGCTTTTAAAGAAGCCTGCGACCAGCATGATCCAGCCTATTATCCAAAATTTAAAGCTGAATGTGATCAGTATTTTTATCTAAAGCACCGAAACGAACCCCGTGGTGTTGGCGGGATTTTTTATGACTATCTGAATACAGGAAGTTTTGAAAAAGATTTTGCCTTTACACAGGGGGTGGGAAAAGCCTTTCTCGATGTCTATCCAAAAATTGTGAACGCCCATATGAACAACCCTTGGACACAAGAAGAGAGGGAGCACCAGCTGATCAAACGAGGTCGCTACGTCGAATTTAATCTTCTTTATGACCGTGGGACCTTGTTTGGTCTTCAAACAAATGGGAATGTTGAGGCAATTTTGATGTCTATGCCACCGGAGGTCAAATGGCCTTAAACAAAACCGGAAATAAAACGCTGATTATCCAAAACCTTCAAGGAATTGGGGATACCTGCTGGTTTATCCGCCACTATCATGCCATTGCTGGGGCATCAGCCTCTAAGAAAGTTTCGATTCTAACCCGCCCGCGGTCCATGGCGGACCAGATTCTTCGATACGATCCGTCTATTGAAAATGTATTGTGGCTCCAGATTAAAAAAGGTGATCATGATGGATGGCTTGGCACTTGGCGATTAGCTCAGCTTTTAAAGCAGCATCAGGTTGATTCTGTCTGGATTCTTCATAGCCGGAGCCTGCGGTATGCTTTGGCGTGTCGACTGGCCGGCATCAAAGACATTCGGGGGCCTGGGATTGGTTTGCAAAAATGGTTGCTTACAACCCCTCCTTTTCTGGATAATTTAGAACAAAAAATGCATCCAATTCTTCGAGGAACCAAGCTTTTAGAAAAACATGGCCTTTTTTTGGATGAATCCTTACCCCTTTCTGTTGGAAAGACAGAAGAACAATGGGCTAAAAATCTTTTGTCATCCCTTCCAAAGCCTTGCATTGGGATCGGTCTTTCTTCGAGCGAGGCCCATAAAAAATGGCCCTGGGGCCATTACAAAGATCTTGCAGAAATGATCTGGAAAAAGGGTGGAGGGAGCTTTTTTATTTTAGGGGGCCCCCAAGAAACAGAAGAAGCAAATCGTTTGGAAACAGCTCTAAAGGAGCAATCAATTCCCTGTATATCCATTACAAATCAGCCGATTGCAGGAACGCTAGCGCTTATAAAGCACCTAGCTTTTGTTGTTGGAAACGATACAGGCATTTTGCATGCAGCACCGCAGGTAGGGTCAAAAGGACTTGTGCTTTTAGGTCGCGCCCAAGTCCCCATCCATCATTATGGGGCCGTTGAAGGCATTCACCTAGACCCACAAGAAAGGGTTCATGAAAACAGTTCTAATGATATGGATCAGCTATCCTCGCAAAGAGTTTTTGAAAAAATCACATCTTTGGGGTGGCTCTTCTGAACAAAACATTTTATGATAAGGCTAAAAATAAGTATGAGCTTCAAAATGAAAAAAATTCTTCTAATCCTTGTAGGGCTGATTGTTGTAGGGCTTATAGGGTTATCTTTCTTCAAAATCCCAGCCCCTTCCGTTGAAGTGCGTCAGTCAGTGACCCTACAAACAAACTAATTTCTGATTTTGATAATTATTTGACAAAGCTAAGTAATTTATGCTTTTCTTCCTTTAAAACGAAGGAGATAACGACATGAATTACATAACTTTACTGCTTTTTTATTTTTTTCTTTTTTGTGCTGGATATGCCCAGGCAGCAGCAGAAGAACCCCTGACAGTTTTAAGCTATCCTTCAAAAAGCACAGGATCGTTGCCAACTATCGCAAGTAAAATGGATGATTACGCCAAAACTTTACAAGAAATATCAATTATAGGGCGTTTCCAGGAAGATATGAGTGCCGTTTTAGAAAGATTTTCTGGCTGTCTAAGTCTTACGTTTCTTGATCTATCCATTTGCGATTTAGACAACCAAAAGGTAATGTTGTTGCTAAGTCAGTTACCGGGAACTTTGATCACGCTTATTCTTGATGGCAACCCAATTGACGAGGGGATACTAGGAGGTCTTGAGGCGTGGATCAATAATCGTCCTTCCATAGAAACTGTAAGACTTGCAGGAACTAGAATAGCCCCTCATGCAACAGATCATCCTAAAATACAAAGGGAAATACCAAGCGATGGACAACCAATCTTGCCCTCTATTTATCCAGAAGTGCCAGCGGGACATGGTCAAAACCTATGAATTCAGAATCACAGATCAACAGAGGCTAAAGGTCTTTGAATTTTGTCTTTAAGACAACACTTAGGAAAACTAAAGAAAAGGCCATTAGGTAAAGGGCAGGGGCAAAGGAATAGCCGTGACTTACAAGATAAGTCAGAAGAAGCGGTGTTAATCCCCCAACCAAGCCAATGCTGAGGCTATAACTAAAGGCAATGCCTGTATAGCGTGTGTTGGCAGGGAAAAGTTTTTGGGAAAAGAGCGGTTGCACCCCAATGACACCCCCTGTTAGAAGCCCGAGAATAATATTTGCCGTGATCATGGAAAACCCTGTGCCCTTATGAATGAGCATAAAGGCTGGGGTGCTCAGCACAAGAACAGCAATTGTTGACCAAAGTAATGTACGCCTGACCCCTATCTTGTCCGCAATATAGCCAGAAAGGGGACATGCCACCATGCAGGTTAAAATACCAAAAAAGTTATATTGAAAGGCTGCTTTGGGACAGATGTGTAAATACGTCGTTGTATATACAACCAAAAACGTGACAAGCGTATAGGTAAGGGCCCCATCAAAGGCGCCAATAGAAAAAACGCGCGCACAGGAACCGAACTGCTGAGAGAGCGCTACTTTTAGGGGTTTTTGGACAATTTTGTCCTCTTTTTTTAAGAGGGAAAAGATAGGGCTTTCTTCCATTTTTTTGCGCATATAAATGCCGTAGAAACTGCTCAATCCCCCTGCAAGGAATGCAAGTCGCCATCCCCAGGGTGGAAGATCCAAAAAGTTAATGAGCGTTGCAACGCCAAGCGCTGCAAGGGATCCAAGAAGGCAGGATCCAACAATAAGTCCTCCTGCAAAACCAGGCGTTTTTTTGCCAAGGTGCTCAAGAGCAAAAATGGTTGCTCCGTTAAATTCCCCGCCGGAGCAAAGGCCCTGAACAACACGGCACAGCAGAAGAATGAAGGGAGAAAGCAGTCCAAGAGTTTCGTACCCGGGAAGTGCTCCAATCACAAAGGCCGGAAGACCCATAATCAGAATTGAAACGCCAAGCGCCTTACGTCGTCCCCAGGTATCGCCAATATACCCAAAAAGAATTGCCCCAACGGGCCTGACAACAAATCCAATGGCATAGCCCATTAGGCTTGAAATCATAGAAACAAGGGGGGTATCACTTGGAAAAAACGTTTCTGCAATAATGGATACAAAAAAACCATAGAGGGTTAGATTGTAAAACTCTAAAGCATTTCCAAAAATACTTGCGATCAAGATCCGTGTTTTGCTGACAGTCATCTCTTACTTCGTTTGCTTCGGGGGCATGACGACCCGAATATGAACATCCGTTAGTTGTTGAGGGGAGGGGATGGATGGCGCCCCCATCAACAGATCTTGTGCCTGCTGGTTAAGCGGGAATGCAATGATTTCCCGAATATTAGGTTCGTTCGCCAACAGCATCACAATGCGGTCAACCCCTGGAGCGCAACCGCCGTGAGGGGGGGCACCAAACTTTAACGCCTTAATCATGCCGCCAAACTTTGTTTCCACATCATGTTTTGAAAATCCCGCGATACTAAAAGCTTTATACATAATTTCTGGAATATGGTTTCGAATCGCTCCACTGCACAGTTCAATACCGTTACAAACGATATCGTACTGATAGGCGACGATCGTCAAAGGATCCTGGTTCTCAAGGGAAGCAAGTCCGCCTTGAGGCATAGAAAAGGGATTGTGGCTAAATTCAATTTGTTTTGTTTTGTCGTTGTATTCATACATCGGATAATCAATAACCCAACAAAATTCAAAGGAATTTTGGTCAATGAGGCCTAGTTCTTCTCCGATCTTTGTACGTGCCAGACCAGCGAGACGGGCTGCCTCTTTTTCAGGCGCGCAGGCAAAGAAAATGCTGTCTCCCTCTTTAAGGGACGCGGTCTTTTTCAATTGGGCCAACCGCTCAGGCGATAGCAATTTTGCAATCGGACCTTTTGCTTCTGTGCCGTCAAAAATAATATAGCCAAGACCAGGAGCGCCGTGTTCTTGAGCCCATCCATTCATTTTGTCAAAGAAACTTCGAGGCTGCTGACTGGTTTGAGGGGCAGGGATACCGCGAACCACAAATCCTTTTTGAATGTTTTTATCAAAAATCCCAAAATCAGATCCCCGAAAAACCTCTGTTACATCGGAAATTTTCAAAGGATTTCTTAAATCTGGCTTGTCATTTCCATACCACAACATCGAATCTGCATAGGCAATACGCGGGAAAGGCGCTGGAGATACCTTCCGCCCATCGGCAAATTCTTCGAAGACCCCATGCATGACTGGTTCAATCGCTTGAAAAACATCCTCTTGGGTCACAAAAGACATTTCCATATCTAACTGGTAAAATTCTCCAGGAGACCTATCGGCTCGCGCATCTTCGTCTCGAAAACAAGGGGCGATTTGGAAATAGCGATCAAATCCTGCGATCATCAACAATTGCTTGAATTGTTGGGGCGCTTGGGGCAGGGCATAGAAATGACCCGGATGTAGGCGACTGGGGACCAAAAAATCTCGCGCTCCCTCAGGGGAACTGGCGGTTAAAATGGGTGTTTGAAATTCCATAAAGCCTTGGGCAATCATTCGTTGGCGCAGGCTTGAAATCACGTGGTTACGAAGGGTAATGTTGCGGTGTAGCTTTTCCCGTCGCAAGTCTAAGAAACGGTATTTAAGTCGTGTATCTTCAGGAAATTCCGCCGTTGAGTTGACTTGAATTGGCAGCATCTCTGCCTCTGATTCTACGTGAATACCTGTCACATGGACTTCGATATAGCCTGTGGGCAGGTGATCGTTGATGGTTCCTTCTTCGCGTTTCACGACTTTTCCTGTGATCGTTAAAACACTTTCAAGCCGAGCATTTTCGGCGACCTTAAAGAGGGGATTGCCAGAATCGATCACACATTGGGTCATACCGTAATGATCCCGTAGATCAATAAATAACAAATGACCATGATCACGTTTGCGGTGAATCCATCCAGATAAACGAACGACATCACCCACTTCTTTTAGCGTTAACGCGCCACACGTATGGGTACGATACGGATGCATTAGCTTTATTTCCTCAATTTAGATTGTTAATTCTTATATAAACCCTACTTTGCAAGAAGAGACAAGGGTAATTTTTCAAGCAAACTCTTGAACCCAAGCTTCAATTTGGGTTTTCGATTGAAAGCCTATTTTTGTATCAACCTGATCCCCATCTTTGAACAGTATTAAGGTTGGAATACTTCGAACCCCAAGATTTCCTGGGGCAAGAGATTCTTCATCCACATTCACTTTGACAATCTTTGCTTTAAAAGATGGAGATCCAGACAATTCATCCAAAACAGGAGAGATCATTTTGCAGGGTCCACACCAAGGTGCCCAAAAGTCAACCAGAACAAGGCCTGGGGCTTCAATAACTTCTTTGGGAAACGTGGCATCTGTTGCGTTAATGATCGACATAAAATACTCCTAATAATTGACAGTTTTGTGGTAAATGGTATAAATCGGTTCAGTAAAAAAAACACAATTCACTTAAGGAATAAAATGTCTTTGAAAAAATGTAAAGTCCTAATTATTGGAAGTGGCCCTGCGGGGTACACAGCGTCTATTTATGCGGCACGCGCTGGACTAAATCCTGTGCAGGTGACGGGATTTGAGCAAGGGGGGCAATTAATGGTCACGACAGATGTTGAAAACTATCCAGGGTTTCGCCAAGCCATTCAAGGGCCTTGGCTTATGGAAGAAATGAAAGCTCAGGCTGAACATGTAGGGGTTGAATTGGTTTATGACATGATTCAATCGGTGGATTTTTCAAAGCGGCCCTTTAAATGCAAGGGGGAAAGTACAGAATATGTCGCGGATGCTGTGATTATTGCAACGGGCGCAAAAGCCCGATGGCTTGGACTTGACAGTGAAAAGAAATTCCAGGGTTTTGGTGTTTCTGCCTGTGCAACATGTGATGGATTTTTCTTTAAAGGAAAACGAATTGCAATCATTGGAGGCGGAAATACGGCTGTTGAAGAAGCCCTTTATATGACAAACCATGCATCCCACGTCACCTTAATTCACCGTCGAAATAAACTTCGAGCCGAACAGGTCATGCAAGATAAGCTTTTTAATCATCCCAAAATTACCGTTATTTGGGATCATGTGGTGGACGAAATTTTGGGGACGGATGCCCCCAAATCCGTAACAGGCCTTACCCTCAAGCACAGAGAAACAGGTGTTCAACAACACCTTGACATGGATGGAATATTTATCGCCATTGGCCACGATCCGGCAACTTCTGTTTTCAAGGATCATCTTGAAACTGACCACGAAGGGTATATCGTGGTGCGCCCTGGAACAACCCAAACAGCTATTGAAGGTGTCTTTGCAGCGGGGGACGTCCAAGATAAAGTATATCGTCAAGCTGTTACTGCAGCAGGTCAGGGGTGTATGGCCGCATTAGAGGTTGAAAAGTTTTTGCAAGAATGATAGAGTCTCTACTCGTTAATTAAAGGAATTGTAACTATGGCAACGAAAAAATCTGTTTCACAAAAAAGTATTGAACCTCAAGGAAGTTCTATCCCCAAGCAAAGTAAGATTATAGGTCTTGTTCTGGCTGTTGGATTGGGCGGAACAAGTGTCCTTTGGTATGTAGGAAAAAATAAAATTCAATCCCTGTCAGAATCTTTGGATGATGTGGCAAACAAATATGGATATACTCTTGAAAAAGATCCTTTGGAATTTTCAGGGTTCCCTTTTTCATTAAAAGCAACGTTTCCAAAATTTAAGGCAACAACAGAAGGCGCTCGTGGGGAAGCGAATATTTTGCAAGGCGAACCGATTGTCATTTCACCAGCTCTTTGGAATCCAAGTCATGTAAAAATTACAGGGCCTTTGACCTATGGGGCCTATGTTGGGGAAACACCACTAATGACGGTAAAGGTTCAAAAGCTAAAGGGTCATTTTTCCCAAGGAAAAGACGGCGCTCTTGCTGTTCCTTCTCTAACTGCCTATGACGTAGACTTAGCGCGGGATGGGGATCAAAAAATTCTTTCCGTTAAAGAAATTGATTTTAAACGCAGTGAAAAAACAGACGGCGCTTTAACGCACTTTAAGTCTGAGATCGTTGGAGAGGGTGTAGAGCTTGCTTCTGGTCACGCGACATCGATTGGTATTGATAAGGTTAGCTTGTCAACAAGCCTTGCATCTCCTTACAAAACCGAAGACGAAGTGATGAAAGCCTTTACAGAGTTTAATCAAAACTTTAGCCGCGATATTGAAAAGCGTTGTGAAGAAGGCGCTGAGTACTTGCCACCTCTTTTGGAAACCACTAAAGCTATTGGTGCCTCAAAGGGTTCCTTTGACTTCTCCTTTGGCATAAAGGGAGGTGAATACGGTGCTAAGTTAGACTGCGCAGGTCAAGTTAAGGACGATTTCCCAGAGATTAAGATTCATGTCGAGCTGGAAAATGCAGATAAGTTTTTGGATCTTACGGTTGAATCAGGCGCCATTACAACAAGCGTCAGTCGGGCAATTTCCCTATTCCTCGCTGGTATTGGCAAGGAAGAATCTGGTAAGCGTAAAATTGATCTTGTTCTTGAAAACAAGGAACTAAAACTTGGAGAGAAAGTCATTCTTGACTTGAAGGACACAAACCTAGATCAAATTAAATTGCCTGTTCAATACTGTGCTCAAATTAAAGCGATGGCAGCGATGCAGAAAAAGGCCGAACCAGTGAATCCAGCTGGAAGCCTTGCAGGTCTATCGCCCGCAGTGTAAGGTATTCTGATTTCTGATTAGGGTCCCTAGTCTGGGTTGTTCTCGGCTAGGGATTTTTTTTATTTTTTTATATGCTATACTAAAAACATAAAGTTAAAAAAATGAATAAGAGCATTGTGATAAATAAGATTTATCTGAGTATAGTATTAACGGTTTTGTTGTTTGGAAATCAAGGTTTGTGTGCAGGGGGGGCTGCGGGAGGTGAATCAGCACCTCAAGTGCCACTGCATGGTGCAACTGGGGTTACTCACGGCAGAGTCTCATCTTTTCTAGACCCTAAAAGCCAAGCGGCCTTTTCTAGAACTTCTAAAGCGAGCCGAGAGGATGTTGGATTAGGAAAAGAGGAACATCTCTTGGATGCCTTTCAAAAGGCTATCAATTGTAAAGATGGTACTTCCTTTTGTGTTGTGGATGGAAGG
>Ga0194129_10009720_pt1 | contig 10682 bp, 8 predicted proteins | sample TA2KigCa35mmetaG_FD_150862 | JGI IMG/M metagenome (GOLD analysis project Ga0194129, IMG submission 150862) | Freshwater microbial communities from Lake Tanganyika, Tanzania - TA2015038 Kigoma Deep Cast 35m | ecosystem: Environmental > Aquatic > Freshwater > Lake | place: Tanzania: Lake...
AAAATGCAATCTTCATTGTCCATTCGTCGGTTTCGCTGTTGTATGCGAACGTCCCTCCATCTGGGCCCCACGCATCCCCAAAGACTGTGCGTTTGCCGATTTCCTCAATTGTTTCCATCGCAAAATAGTAGCAATTCTCCATAATGGTTTCGCCGGAGGTCGGGTAGTATTCGGGATATTCGTTCAGCATAACGAATGAATGAACACCAATCGGTTCATAGTTAATTTTCATTGGTGCGGAGATACGGTCCACCGCATTAGCAGCGAGAATCGCTTCTTCCTCTTCGTGGCCATAGAGGAATACAAAGTTTTCGTAGGCGCGTTGCATAACAGCAGAGTCGGACATTTTTGAGTGAGTGTAAGTAGGAGAGTTATAAATTCAATAAGGAGAAGAACAAATCTGCTGTTATTTCATATTAAATAAAAAGTAATTCAATTTTAGCACCAAACATTCTCTTCCATATGGCGAGCGAAGCGAGCCATTAGTTCAATGCTGGTCAAGGGCAATGCGGTGTGTTGATGCAAGGAAGTTTTGTGAAACTCTAACTTAATACATTGTTTGTATATATTAAAAAACAATATAGGGGGTTTTGGGTGTTTAATACTCTATATTGCACATTTTTTAATAAAATGTTTATATTTAAAATTTTTTTTTACGCAAAACAACCAACAAATCCATTTAACCAAAATTATAGAAAAGCATACAAAAATGTATGGATTGATAACATAAAAAACTTCACGCCATAAATTACATCATTTTGGGTTTGTTGGAACTGGGTTGTGCACGACAACAATAGAATCGTTCAATTTGATTGCAGCAACCATCTTCAATAAATGCTGGACTTCACTGGGCCGCTAATAGGCGAATTATCAATATTTTTGAATTCTGTATAATTCCAAAATATATTAACCTTTATCCTCTAAGCCAATTCGTCTTTATGGGGACGTGTATTGACGCTATTCAGTGCGTCAGGTGTCCGCACATCTCCCCCGAAATAAAGCGCGCGAGCAAGTTCCGCCTTCGCATTGGGATAAATAACTTTGGTGACTTCATTTTCGGCATATTTCCCCGATTCTATTTGCGCCTGTGTATATTCTACTCCACCCCAATTGGGGTCCATCGGATTATCACTCAACCGTCCTTCCTCTCGTGTATATTCGTGTCTTCTGTCTATATTTGTTATGCGTCCGACGTGAAGACCATATGGGTCAAAACCGGGGTACATTCCCTGATTATATCCATTTTCACGAGAGGCATCCAATACTGGAATAACAGTTCCATCATATTGTTGCAAAAGAGGTGATGATTCTCCACCTACAACACGATAGATATCATCTCCCTGTGCCCCCATTTCTTTCTGCAGAACCAATATTGGGCATTTATTGTCGGATTTTGCCAAATAACTACTATACTCTTCTAAATTCTTGAATTTTATCGGCGTTTGCTCTTTATTCCGAGTATTATAGAGGCGTAGTTCAGTTCCATCCTTAACAAGTACATTCGGGCACTGTTCTGGAATCTCATCGCCTTCTTTCTGTGGTTCCATCGCTTCCATTTGAGAGGTAGCAGCAGTGTATGCATACAAATATGCGCCCACTAAAAACAGAACAATAATAAGCAATAAAAAAGCGATTCTCGGTGGAGGGGTCTTTATTTTCATATTATATAACGTTGAAATTACCACACTTTATATAATACCATAACAGAACTATTTGTGTCTCCACTGGGTTATGTCAAATGTACGTTTTGCATAAGGTTCGCCCTTAATAGGCATTGTAGTCCTTATTTTCCTGCTTTTCCGAATCCTCTCGTTTTGTAGTGGAACACTTTCCTTTTCTATAGTCTGCGAGTCTTCTTCTTTGAGTTCCTTCTCTTCTATTGGGTTATTTATCTCTGCACTGATAATCGGCAATGTCATAGTCTTCTCCGGCGACTTACCTCGTCGTGTTTTTGAAATGCTTTTCTTTTTTGTCTGTTGAACCAGAGGTTTATTTCCTGCTGGATTATACCGCAAAAACCATTTTTCGCGTTCTTCGTCCATTTTCCGGCCTTTAGTTGCGCGGAATTCTTCGTACTTCTTCGCTTTTTCTGCACGAATTGATTCCAGAGTAGGCTGTTTCCCATAACATTTGAGTGAGAAACGGCGGAGAAGACCTTTCTGTTCCAAACGCGCGCCTTCCTCTACTTGGAATAAGTACATAGCCATACAAATCATACGGTCTTTATTGAAATACATCTTGTCGCCGTAAAGGAATGCTAGGTAAAAACTCAACATAGTATCAATTGTTGCAACACGAATCAACTGGCCGGCAATCATTATCTCATTATAACTGTGGCACGCAATCGGCTTATATATCATTGCAATTATATCGGTCTCTACTTTGACTTCTATATGAGAGGGTATGACCTCTCCAATGGATGTATGCTGCACTAATTTAATCTTCTTATATCCTGCCGACTCCAGTTCTTTTCGTATGGCATTGGCGCATTCTTCCGGTGATTCTGCCAATACATCGAAATCCGGAATTTGTTTGACCTTTCGTCGCTGGTCTCTCTCCATATATCGCGCATAAAGTGCAGTTCCATACCCTCCCAGAAATACCGCGCCTTGGGTTATAAGACTATCCCGAGTACGCACATAAATATCATCGCTATTTGACTCGTTTTTATCGTCGTCTAATTGTCGCTGAAAATCAATCTGACTGCAATCTATATCCGCTTTGAGAGGATAATGCTTATTCAGTATATTGATGCGTTTAAGGACTTTCTCCCAACGCGATACGTCGCCTTGTGGACGGGATAATTCAAGGTACATAGACATTCGTAGATAGTTTGGCGGTGCATACTGAATTCCGTCCACACTGATTGCCTCTTTCTCCAAATTGGCGAACAGAGTCGGATGCAAATATGTTATGTCTGCGATTGGCAGAAAATTGACATACACCTTATATGTTCCAAAATGTACGCCCGCTTTCGCCTCAACTTCCACATACCCCGCTAAATAATAAATATCTGCTAATTCTTTTGCATCTTTGAGTGCATTTGCAGAAAAGAAATCATAATCGGGAACTTCTACGTCGCGGTCATAAAATTGGGCTTCTTTCGGCAGAATATTATTGATTGCGGTTCCCCCATAACAAATCAACTTCTTCTTCCTTAAAAAATCTTCCAGGATTTGAATAATTTGAATGACTTCGGGCGATTTTGCGACTTTTGCGCCTTGAATGGCTTCACTTTTATCCACGGTTTGACGCAACACCGCCAATTCACATTCTTCGAAATTCATTTTATCATAACATACCCGCGGTTTGTATTTACGACGACGCGTTTTCCCCGTCCGATACATATTTATATATTTTGCGTAGAAAACGGAAACGAGGAACACGTTGTCTTGCAGAAATATTGATGAAATCCTGAATAAGACGACACCAAATGTGCGAATACGCCGACTAAGAATGCAGCGGCCCATTGAGGTCGTACAAACCAAAATATGGGAAGCCCGATTAATACAAAGAGAATACCCTCTCCTATCGCTTCTAGCCAAATATTCTGCAAAAACCCGAATGTGTGTTTCGCCGAAGAAATCCACGTTTCAGGTGAGTATCCGATTTTCTGATTACTGGCGTTGTCTCGGCAAATCTGTGTTTGTTTGCAGTAATTTGATTCCACCGTCAGATAATAGCCAATTTTGTGTTTAACATAACCAAATGTGAATAAAATAGTTATATAAATTGCGAGATGTCCAGGAACCCCATAACCGGCGAATCTACTGCTTCCAAATGACATTGTGGAAATAAGCACAATATAAACGACCACACTGTATATTCCCGCTAAAACGGATGCAATTGGAACCGACGATACGATTGTGTCTGTCAAAGACATTTTTAGTGTGTCAATATATATGAACTGGATAAATGGCAAACGCGGTAGAATTAGAATCGGTTCAATATGACACAATTTATAATGAAACGCAGCAACAACAACACCAAGAAAAAGATGTATTGGAACAAAGTCCGCAGAATAAACACTCATTATCATCTCTGCCTGATTTGCAAATCCCCGATAATGTGCAATCTGCCGCTGCGGTTGCGGACGCAGTGTCCGAGTATATATTTGGCACATTGGAACGGCAGAATTCGGTACAACGTTCCGATGTATTAGGTGTGGATTCAAATACTCCTTATACAAAAGAAATGTTGAATGTTTTGTATTCGCCGAAGGTTTCTGGTGCGAAAAAGAAGAAACCGTCGTCTATTCTAACAACTGGAAAAGAATACGTAAAACGGCATTTTACAGGAGGACCTGCGGATTTGGGAAAAGAATGTACTTATTCCGATATTGAATTAGCACTGGGAAAAAGTTATGTGGATGCGAGTAATACACATTTCTCTTCCAACGCATTGGACGTGTTGGCGCTCTATATTAAAGGTCAAAAACTTCTATATACCGAGGCGAAAACCTATTGCGAGCAGCAATTGAATTTCTTGATGTTGCCGGCCATTTTTATTTCGTGTGTAGGCAGTATTTTCAGTTTTCTGTCGGACAGATATGTGGATGGACCTATCATTATAGCATCGCTGAACGGATTCAATGCATTCTTATTAGCACTTATCTCTTATTTAAAACTGGACGCAAAAGCACAAGCACATAAGACATCGGCATATAAATTTGATAAATTGGAATCTATGTGCGAATTCAATTCGGGAAAATTTATGTTTTTTGCAAATACGGATAATCAAATAATGGATGTGCTGGGGAAAATAGAGACAGAAGTCAAGGAAATTAAAGAGACGAATCAATTTATTCTGCCAGAAACCATTCGTTATGAATTTTCTTTTACTTATTCGACGAATATTTTTATGCTTGTAAAGAAGATTCAATCAACGGAAATGGTGGAGATGCACAGTTTGAAAAATTGTGTGAATTATATTAACACATTGAACCGGCAAATTAGTACAATGATAAAGCAGAACCATATCCCGGATGATATTCAAAAACTGATGGATGCATTACGTGCAGAGGAAATAAGGAAAAACAAATTCGTGGAAAATATTCTGGAATGCAGAAAACGATATTTTGACTTGGACGATGAATTCAATCGGGAAATAGAGAAACATATAAGACGGTCAAATAGGTCGTTTTTGTTTCGGATATTATTCTGCGATTGGCTCAAGAGTTAATGAGATACACACCCTAATACAGTTAGAGCAGGATGGCAACATTAACCAAAATTGAAAGGAGTTTTTTAATTGAAATATAGCGTCAATTCTCTTATTCCCAGTATTTAAAACTTTCTCGCACACTCTCAAACTTGAACAATGGATTTCTCCTTGTCCGCTGCTACCCGAGGCAACAATCTCTTGGTGACGATTCAGACGCCAACAATGTCCGACGCAACCGACACACATACGTGCGTTGTGTTGGATATTTCGGGTTCAATGTCGTCTTTTCTAGAAATGTCCAAAGGCGAACGTTCCAACTTGACGCGCTTGGACATTGCAAAACACGCTATCAAGACGTTGATTGTATCTTGCACTGAAAAGGACATATTCACACTCATCACTTATGCTAGCAATGCGTACGTAGTATTTGAATCGCTTCCGATGACAGAAGAAAACAAGAATAATGCGTTAAGTAAGGTAGAAAACATTCGAACTGGCGGATCCACAAATATGTGGTCGGGTATGGAAAAGGCTTTTCAGTGTTTGGAACGGACCGCAGAACGGTTTCACAACCAACATATGATGGTGCTCACGGATGGAGACCGCCCAAACATTCCAAGAGGCGGATTTATTCACTGTATGCAAGAAATCAAGGCGCGCAGAGAAGGTAAGTATCCCTGCATTGTTCATACATTTGGATTTGCCTATGAATTAGACTCGCCATTGCTCGTGGAAATCGCGAAAGAAGGAAACGGTATGTATTCGTTTATTCCTGACGGTTCAATGGTTGGAACAGTGTTCATCAACGCGCTTTCAAACGCGTGCACTACTTGCGCACACAATGTCCGATTAATGGTGGATACGGGAGACGCGAAAATTGTGGCGACTTCCGCCGTACCAACCTACCATCGCACAGCAGGATATTTGATATTGGGCTTCCCGACATTGGCCGACTCTCGCAAATTGGATATAATGATACGAACGGACCGTCCATTGGATATAACAGACTTGGCACTGTGTTTGACGTTAAATGACCATCATGGAACCGAGGTCCGACTCACCGAATTCACTGCAGTTGAAATTGACCCGAACCGAGTCGGGTTTGTTATTTGCCACGACACAACTGTGCAAACGATTGAAAAGGCAATGCATCAAAATGAAACCGAAATTCGAAGTGGGTTGCAATCTTTGCGGGATATCCTCGTAACAATGACGGACAACGAACTGATGGAAGCAGTGGACGGACTTATTCGCGACGTGGACGGACAAGTCACCGAAGCATCTACAAATACAGCGTATTACCGGATATGGGGACGCCATTATTTGCCCAGTTTACATCGCGCACACGTATTACGCCAGTGCAACAACTTTAAGGACCCCGGAATTCAAATGTATTCATCGCCTTTGTTTGAAAGAATTCGGAGCGAAGCAGAGACACAGTTCGCCAAGTTGCCTGCTCCGACGCCTAAGAACTATAACAACAATTACGGCAGAACGTCGTCTAGTTCTCTGCAAACTGCACCTGTAGATATGACGCAATACATTAACCGTGCAGGTGGTTGTATTCACGGGAGTTGCAAGGTATGGCTACCAGACAATAAGTTCGTGGATGTGTCTAAGATTCGGAAGGGAACGCGAACGGCAAATGGTGGAATTGTTAAGTGTGTAGTTAAGACCCCTTGTGCGCCAAATCAAGAATGGATACAATATAATGGACTCCGTATAACTGAATGGCATCCAGTGTTTACGCCCTATGGCGGTTGGCAATTTCCTCGGAATATTGCGGCGGCTTGTAAGGAAGTTGACAATAGCAGCGAATTTATGTACAGTTTTGTTATGGAAGAAGAATACGAACAACACATTTCTGTGGAAGGAATTATATGTGCGTCGCTTGGACACGGAATGACACACACCGATGTTATAACACACGAATTCTTGGGGACCGATAAGGTATTGAAACAATTGCGTAAGTGCCGTGGATATGAAGAAGGCGAAGTCACAGTTGCGTTTACTCGTAGCGACCCGGCTGGAAAATTGGACGGACTACTAGATAGGGGAATCTAATACATTTGCTCAACTTGTTGTAAATTATGTTGTAATTTTTTATGGGGTAAGAACCCTATAAAAAAACGGTACTAAGGAAGATGGCGTTTACTCTGCAACAAGATGATTCTGACTTTATCGTCGTCCACGAGTACGTTTATGTGTTCTTCGCTTGCGTCGTGTTGATTTTTTTGACCCACCTGCCGGTTTATCTTCATTGGACATTTGTTCTCTTTCTTTTATTTCTTGTTCTCTTCTTTTTATTTCCGCTCTTAGTCTTTTATATTCTTCCGTATCTTCATCAGGCCGGGCTGGAGGAATGCCTAAAGCATCTGCGACCCCCGGTAAATCTAATGCACGTTGTGCAGCAAGACTGTCATTTTGTAAAGCGGTCATTGAACGCATCCACGATTCTTTTTGTTTGTTTGGGTCATTAATCAAATCAAAATATGCTTTCACGTGCGGTTTTGATGTTTCGCCGAAATACCATCGATTTCCTCTAAAGTATGCTTCTTTTTCATCATTAAATTTGTTAATTACTTTATTTGATTTGACGACTCCAGATTCCTTGACACTGTTTATTTGATATAATTCTTTAAGTATATACTTGCCTTTTTTTTGTGCAATTTGGTCCCGTAGAAACATTGCATCATTTATAGTTATATAACTACTTGTTCCGCTTGGAAACATTATTTCTAAATCCGTAAAATGTGCAAAAGGTTCCAAATCGGTATAAGAAGAATACTTAACTGGTATAGTTTCACGAAATGTTCCTCTAAATCTTGTTATATAAATCTGAGGAGTAGTCGAGACAGGAAAAATTGCCTTATTCTGGATGAACCGGTGTTGAATAATGTATCGTTGTCCTGGAACCAAATTTTGTACAGGAACGCTTGCGATGCTCGTTCCTGGAATGTATTCCATTGCTATATATTTACAGAATACAATCTATTGACTCGCAAAGAACAACCCAACCTTAGTGTCCGATTTCCAAAGGAGCACGTGTCACATCCGGCAAGATAGTACTTTGGTTCCAAGGACCGACATCAGCCTTGGGGATAGGAATATCCGAACGAAATTGCAAATTAGCATTGCGGTTAGGAGGAGTAGCAATAGGTGTAATTCTGTCCAAATCGGGCATAGAGCCAGCATTCAAACCCGGGTTCAATTCCGACCATTCATTCGCACCAGCAGAAGGGAACAAATCACCAGCAGTATTAACAGGGCGTTCGCCATATCCAGCAGGAACTGATTCAGTGGTTGTCTCCGCAACTGGTGCAGCAGCGGCGGCAGGTTCAGAAGCCGCAACATATCCTGATTCCATACCGTCCATACTAAATGTCTTTGAACCAGAATACGAGAGGAGCGCAACGGCAATAACAACCACCACCAATGCAATAATAAGTTCTTTGCGATTGAATACCTTTTTAAAACCGGACAAGATTTCCTTGAACATTTTGTTCTACTTAATATATAAACGTCCGAGACTTTCTCTGTTCTTTTTTTGCATCCCTAATCATAACCTTCATTGTCATAGTCATCTTCGCTATCGCTCATATCTTCCAAAAGATAGGTTGATTTAATCCGTTTTGCCTCAAGATAATGTGCAAGCGCCATTTTTTTGGCGGCTCTTGCCTTTTCACGTTCTTCTTTGTACAATTTATAATATACATCATCTCGTTTTTTGAGTTGGATTGGCTCCTCCGGTAAATCCGTTGAATTTCCTAAAGATAAATCAAATTCTGCAATTTCAATTGGGACCTCGTCCGTAGTAGGTTCTGCCGGTTCGGGTTCTTTGTTTTCGGCGGTTTGCACTTCATCATTCTTTTGGGCTGGATTTTCCGAGGTTTCTTGGTCTGTAGGAGGGTTGTGTTCTTCTGACAAAGTAGCCGGCTGAATAGCAGAAATAACGTCCAACTCCTCGTTATTCTCTTCTCTACAGATAGAATTCTTGGTTATAATGAGAGGTTTAACTTCGCGTGTTTCATCTAAATTTTGTCTGCCATCCTGGACGGGTTTTCCGATAATACACCGTTCAAATATCTTCTCCGGCTCCACCAACAACATTTGTTTCAGTTCAATCTCGAATTGGAATCCGCGAATACTGCATTTGATTCCCTGAATTTCCATAACTGCAATAATACGTGTGTTCTCTTTGACATCTTCCGGCGCAACTTCGCGCTCATTCTCGTCAAATATCTTTATTGCGATTTTGCCTAAAAGAGTCGGAACATTAACACGTATAACATAGAATTTGCCTTTATGGGTATAAATCGGAGCGGTAGAATTTTCAATATCGTTTTCGTCTAATTTGGATTCGAACCATTTTTCGCGATTAGCGAACAACCCGGCGCGGGCAGTTCCCTCTAAATTTTCCAGCCACGCCAAGAAATCGGCGTCTTCATTATTAAAAAGTAAGTCGCAGTATGTTTTTTTCCCTGCAGAAACAAACCCTTGCTTGACGAGACACCGGGGAGTTTGAATATAGAGAGGGTCATCTCCTGCGAGTGTTTTGATAACATGCGCACCGGATACATTGATAGGGTTCGCTAGACGGAGTTTGGAAAGATGCAATGGGTCTTTTTCACTGTATATTTTGGGCATTTGAGGGTTGAAACGAGAGGTTCTTAAATATACATTGTTCTATTTTACTTTTATGTGTGTATTGTTAGGAAACATATTATTTTTTGGTCAGATTATTAAAACCTATATAAATAGAAAGAGAACCTCCATATTATTGTCCGTCGGGAGCAGTTAGGAATAGACTATATATGATAGATGTGCGTATGAGTAGGAAACATATTATCTGCCAATTGGGTAAATAATATGGATATTTCGGATTTATTGAAAAACGAGGAGGTTCAACGTTATGTGAAAAACTCGGCCAATACGGTGTCAACAATGATTTACAATGAAATCTATCCCTACATATGGCTTATTTGCATTTACAGTATTTTACTTTTTATCTTGGTGCTTATGAATTTCGTGTGGCTAACGCGTCTTATCACTCAAACTCATCTCAACAACATAAAACCTAAACTGACATATTAACCTGCAGTATAATAATAATCATTTACCAATGTTTTATTTTTAACATATCTGCTCATTTTTGCCGCGCTAACGGATTCCATTTCAGCCGCTTTAGCTATTGTATCCCAAGACGCCAATAATGTGTCGGTATCTTTTTCTCTTTTCTGCACTTTTTTCCCAGTGGAAGATGTTGCTCTAGGCCTTACTTGAGTTTCTTTCAGAGCCAATCCATAATAACCTTCGTTTGAGCCTCCATCTATCCACACGGTTAATTTTGTTTTTGCTTTTTAAACGCAAAAACAAACGTTGGCGTCGCGAATAGTTTTGTTTTTACACCTTTGCACATTTAAAACGCCGACTTTTAAATATGCTAATTATTTATAATTTTTTAATGTTTTTCTCCTATTTGAAGGGTTCTTATGATATTTTTCAGTTCTATTATAAGT
>Ga0194129_10009723_pt1 | contig 10679 bp, 9 predicted proteins | sample TA2KigCa35mmetaG_FD_150862 | JGI IMG/M metagenome (GOLD analysis project Ga0194129, IMG submission 150862) | Freshwater microbial communities from Lake Tanganyika, Tanzania - TA2015038 Kigoma Deep Cast 35m | ecosystem: Environmental > Aquatic > Freshwater > Lake | place: Tanzania: Lake...
CGCAAGATCGAGAATATTCGTCGTGCCCTCCAGGATCTGCTGGAAGCGCTGCAGCGGGGAGAGGCTGGGCCCAAGTGTGGAGTCCGTGGCCGCATGCAGCACATGGCTGAAAGACTCACCCCACGGCAGAGAGGCACGATTCTGGATATCCCCCTTGTGGAAGGTGAGCCCAGGGCAGGCGGAAAGCTCTGGATAAGCAGCCTGAAATCGCTCGGGCTCCCGGCTGAGCACCACGATCGCAAAACGATCCTTCTGCCTATTGGCAAGGTAGTGGCGTAGCAGTGCCCGTCCGAAGAAGCCTGTACCACCGGTCAGCAGCAGTTGATCTTTCATGGCGATTCAGTCGCCCGGCTCAGGAATCCTCAAGTATCTTCCAGCGATCTTCCAGCATCTGAATGCGGGTTTGATCTTCTCGATGCATTAATCCATAATACTCACGCTTATTTAGCAGCCACAGGAGTTCAAAATGGACGGCTTGGCGCAGCGCCTTGGCCAGATCAGGGGAATCTAGCGCGGAGCCACTGAAAACAACCTTCCGTGTTTCAAAGCGATCGAGATGAATCGCCTTGAATCGCTGCAAGTTAGCCAGCGCGTCGATCGAGACAGCCCCACCCACTATGAATTGGAGGCCTCGATCACGGCAGGCCTGAGCAGCAACCTCAACGGCATTGGTGACGTCCTCGGACTCGATTCCGTCACGGCCCGCACCGATGGAGCCGCTGAAATCAACTCGGCCAAAGACGACACCATTACACCCTGGCCTTGAGGCAGCAATCTCAAGCATTTCCTCGAGGTTATTAAAGGCAGTGATCGTCTCCAGGTTAAATAGGAATGAAACGTCTTCCTGCTCTTCTGCCGAATAGACTTTGTCCTTTGCTGCTATGTATTTAGTCAAGGCGTAGGGCGTTTCTACCATTGGTGCGATGATATAGCGCACGCCAAACTGTCTGGCTTCCAGCATGTCTCGGATCGCTTCGCAGCCACCCACTTTCAATGCCAAGCCCACATTGGCTTTATTGGCAATCTCCAGCAAGCGAAGCAGTTCGTCGGTGCGGGTTCCCTCGGCTTCGAATTCAGCTTTAGTAGCCAGAACGCCAAATTCCTCCTTACCTTGGCGGAGGATCTCGAGCATTTTCTTTTCGTAACCATTCATCGTTCTTCAGGGTGTGGATGCGATTGAGGTATAAAGATTATCACGGATTTACGGAGATGCATCGAGCAAATAGCGCATCGCTTCGGCTTTGATGTCTACTGGTAGCTCAGGAGACATCAGATGCAAGGGATTAGATTCCATGCTACCTGACGCGCTGATGCGGCTGGTAATTTTTGGGAAATATGTCTGCTCGGGGTGCAGGGGTACGAGGAACACCGCTGGACCTTGGCTCTGCCAGAGATTCAGGAAATCGGGATCATCGGCCCAGTTTTCAGCCAGTTCTAAACTGGGTATGCGGTAGGCAGCTGAAAGTGTTGCCCAATCAGGAAAGCCAAGGCCCGAATTGATATCGCAGCCCAGGTAAGCACCGTCAAAATAATTCTTTTGGGTCATGCGGATTGAGGCATATCCCTCATTGCAAAACAGGAAGATCTTGAGGTTGAGCTCATTCACCGACACCGTTGCTAGTTCCTGGAGATTCTGGGTGAAACCGCCATCCCCCTCAACCAGCACCGTTCGTCGCGCTGGATCAGCAATCGCGCACCCGATCGCGCCGGAGAGTCCGTAGCCCATGCTGGCCAGACCCTTATCCGTGATCATGGTTTGATCGCTCTTCAGCTTGAAGGCCTGCATCATCACGGTGAAGGCGCCCCCACTGCTGCAGGGCACGATGTGATCACCGGGCTCACACAGCTGGGAAAGCTCGGAAACCATGTCGTAAGGATTGAGATAGCCCTGCGGCGTTGTGTTGCACGCCTCTGAAACTGGCAGCAAGGCTCGCACGTGTTGGCTAAAGGCTAGCCATTCGGTGTGATCTCCTAGCTCGTGACTCAGTAGATTGGTGAGGAATGCATCGGCATCCGCCTCAATCGCAAGTGCTGTTTGCGGATTGGGTTTGGCGAGTTCACTGGGATCAATATCCACTTGGATCACCTCACCCAGAGGCACAAAGGCTTGCCAGTTGAACCCTGTTTGCTGCAGGCCCAGCCGGGTGCCGACCGCCAGTACCAGATCTGCTTGCTGCAGAAGCAGATTGCTCGAGCGTTGCCCCCAGGTGTTGGGCCGGCCTGCGTAGTTGGCGTGATCGGTCGCATAGCGATCAGTGCCATTCCAGGTGGTCATGATCGGCAGGCTCACAGCGGCCAATTGCGATCGAAGGGCCTTAGCCTGGCGATGGGAGAGACCACCGCCCAGCAGCAACACGGGGCGTTCGGCCGCTGCGATGCGCGCGGCAACATCCCCCACCAGCTGCTCGCTAGCCATCGGTGGTGTCATCTCAGGACCGGGATCGCTGTTGAGGCCGGCATCGGCCCAGATCTCGGGCACCTGGCTGGCCTGTACATCCAAGGGCAACTCCAGGAACACCGGCCCAGGCCGTTCGCGCCAGCCATCGGCCACCTCAGCCAGCAGCGCCTCAGCGGGCATCGGGGCCTTGAGACAGAGACTGCGCTTGCATACCGGCGCCGCCATCGCTACGCCATCCACCTCCTGAATGCCGAGCTGACGCAGTCCCGCTGGAGCCAGATCCTCCACCTTCACCTGCCCGCCGAGGAGCAGCAGTTCGCGGCTTTCCAACCATGCGCCGGCCAGCCCTGTGAGCGTGTTGGTGAGCCCCGGCCCCGCGGTGACCAGTGCCAACGCCTTTCCCGTACCCGGAGCGGCGGCACCAGCCGTAACGATAGCGTTGTGATACTCCGTGGCGATGGCTGCCGCCACTTCATGTACCACCGGCACACAAACGAGAGCCTGTCGTGCAGAATTCAGCAGGTGCATGATGTTGCCACCCGCTACGAAGTAGCAGTGGGTGTAGCCGCTGGACTTTAGCCAGCCAATCAGAGCATCGGAATACTTCATCACGCAACCACCCCAACGGCTTGTGCAGCAGCCAGCTCTGGCTCCAGCGTGGCCATGGCCTGCTGCATCGCTGCCAGCACCGCATCGAGAGATGCCTGATCAGCAGGTAGCTGAACTTCCTGGACGCCAAGCCCTGCTGGATCGGTGGATGAGGGAACGATCAGGTGATAATGCTCACGCGAATGTTTTTTATCGGCCTGGAAGGCCTTGAGGAAATGCTCGGCAGCGAACACATGCAGTTGCTGTGGCTCCAGCACCGGCCGCAGCAGCGCAAGGCAGTGCTGCCAAAGCCCCGCAGATTCGGGTTGGTGTTCCGTGAAGCAGATGGATGCCATCATCCCAATCGCTACAGCCAGGCCATGGGGAATGGCGAATGCTGTGGCCGATTCAAGGGCATGGCCCCAAGTGTGGCCGAAGTTGAGCAGGCGCCTCTCCGCCTGATCGAATTCATCGGTTTCGATGAACCATTGCTTCACAGCCAGGGTGGCGTGCAGCAGTTCAGCAAGCTCCTGCTCTTTCCAGGCGCCGTTGAGTACCGGAGCTGCCATCTGCTCGTAGGTTGCAAATGCAGACGCCCCGCGGCAGAAAGCAATCTTGGCGGCTTCTGCTGCACCCCCGGCCAGCTCCACGGCCGGGAGCGTACGGGCGAACACGGGCAGGATATCGATCCGGCTGGGGGGATGAAAATTGCCAATTAAATTTTTGTAGGGCCCTACATTGATTGAACTCTTGCCGCCAAGGCAGGAATCCGCCATGCCCAGAAAGGTGGTGGGTGCGTAGCTCCAGCGGATGCCACGCATGAATAGCGAGGCCACGAAGGTGGCAATGTCCTGCACCACGCCACCGCCGATCGCGGCAATGCGGGACGAGCGGCCCAGACCCGCCTGCTTCATGGCGACAAACAAAGGCAGAGTCTCCTGCAGGGCTTTGGCCTCTTCTGTGGCCTCGATCCATATCACGGGAAGGTCCTCTGGCAGGGCAAGCCGGCCGCGGAAGAAGGCGTCCACCAGCAGCAGATCAGCGCTGGGGCACCACTGGCTGAGATCCGTGAGCGGCGAAAAGGTCACGCTGTAATCCGCGAGGGCGCTGCGGATCTTGAGCTCGGGAAGCGGAGCAGGCATTGGATGGATTAGGCGTGCTTGAGGCCGATGAAACCAGCATCCACAGTCAGGAACTGGCCGGTGATGGCGCGGTTGGCGGGCGAAACCAGAAAGGCCACTGTAGAAGCGATATCAGTAGGTTCAGGCAGTCGGCCTAGGGCCGATTGGGAGGTGATGGCAGCAATCTGCGCAGCGGAGAGATGGGTACGCGTCATCGGGGTGTCAACGACGCCCGGCAACACCGCATTGATCAAGATGCCGCTTGGGCCTAGATCCAGAGCAACGGACTTCACCAGCCCCTGCAGAGCCGCTTTGGACACCGAGTAGGAAAATTTGCCGGGGCGGCTTTCCAGCTGCCAAATCGAACTCACCACGGCCAACCGGCTGCCGGACCTCAGCTTGCCGGCCGAGAGCAGGGACTGAAGGGTGGCGGCAATGAACAGGACATTGCCTTGGAGCAGCCGTCGCAGATTATCAGCGTCGAATGACGACACGGTGTCGCTGCAGTTCAACCCTTGGGCCCACACCACCGCATCGAGATCAGGTAGGGAGCTGAAGTTGGCTGCGTCAGATGGATCGTCGTAGCCAAGTGGCAGATGCGCCTTGGCGCCTTCCCAACGGGTTGATCCCGCGGTGTAAACGTCGAAACCGTCGCCAGCAAGATGCCTAGCGATCGCCGCACCTAGGGCGCCACCGGCGCCGAACAGCAGCACCACTGGTCTCATTGAGCTGGCTGGCGGACGAAGCCATCAATCACCTCGACCTCCCGGGCAAGCATCGCTTCCGTCAGGCCGGGATATGTGCCGAGGAAGAGGGTGCTGCCCATGATCTCGTCAGACCCCACCATCTCGCCCACCACCCGCAGGGCTGCTTGGTTGTCGTGGCGCAGTTGCACAAAAGCAGGCTGGCGCAACAGGTTGCCGCCAAACAGCATGCGGTTGCCAATCAGATTGCGGTCCAGCTCCTGGGCCAGTTCCGTGCGGCTGAAAGGTGCCCCTGCTTTTACTGCGATCTTGAAGCCAAACCAGGAGCAATCGGTGCGGCAACCGCTGGCATCCCAGCTGAAGCCCTGCCCCGGATCCCAGGCGGTGGCATGGGTGGGCAGGGCGAAACCCAACACGTCCTCATGAGCTGCCAGACCCCGGCGCAACGTCTCCCAGTTCTGCTTGCGGGCTTTGATGAACTCCGGCAGCCGCCGCAGCTGTACCCGCCCGATCGCCGCTTGCGGATCGAGCGGTTTGAGGTTGAAGCCGAGGTGGCTGTAGGTGTACTTGTGGTCGTACCCCTCCGGCAGCTCGCCTAGCTGCCAGCCGAAGCGCTTGTTGCAGGTGTTGTCAATGCCGCTGGGGCACCAGCAGTCGCGGCCCCAGTCGCGGAAGCTTTCGGCGATCACTTTGAGCTTCTGATCGCGCACGATGTTCACTGCACCGCCCTCGCCCATGGTGAGGTGATGGGGCGGGTAGAAGCTCTGGGTGCTGATGTCACCCCAGGTTCCGGTCCAGCGGATTACCCGATCCGGCCCTTCATCGAGACCAGGGCTGTTCTCGCAAATGCCCAGGCTCTCGGCCAGTTCCCGTGGCATCGAGTAGCTGCACCCCAGGGCATCGCAGTTGTCCTCCACCAGCCAAAGGTCGTGCTTGCGGCAGAAGGCCAGGGTGGCCGCCAGATCGAAGGGATTGCCCAGGGCGTGGGCCATCATCACGGCCTTTGTTTTGCCAGGGCTGTAAGCCGCTTCCAGCTGGTCGCAGCGGGCATTGCCCGTGATCGGATCGGCATCGATGAACACCGGCACCGCACCTATCTGCACGATCGGCGCCACGGTGGTGGGGAAGCCCGCTGCAACTGTGATGACTTCGTCGCCAGGACGTAATCTTTTGTGACTAGCTACCTTGTGAGAGGTAAGGGCTGAGATTGCTATTAGATTTGCGGATGAACCGGAGTTTGTCAGGAGACAATTTTTAACCCCTAGGAATGAAGATAGTTCCTCTTCGAGAGCTACGCCTTCAGTTCCCAAGGTTAACCAAAAATCTAAAACAGAAGAGGTCGCGGCAACAACTTCATCTTCGGTGAAAACTCGTCCTCCATAAGGTATGGGGAAGTTGTTGCTCCACGGGGTCCGAAGAGGATCTTTGCCAGGCCGATAAGCAGAATGTTTTCTGAGTGCATATTGCCTTGTCAATTCAAGTATTTTGGCCTTGAGTCCATCAAGTGGGAGCTCGTCGAGGGAAGTCATTGACTCTGTTGGGTGTAAATCGGAGTGTTTCGCCCCGCCCCTCAGCGGTTTGCCTGGGGAGGTTGGTTGCCCGATTATGCCATACTGATTTTGATTTCGAGGCGAAGGTTGTGAATGTCCAAGTTTGGTGCTCGGGCGTGATGTCGAATGGCTTGCTCCAAGGCCTGCGGAATGCCAGTCTTAGCCCACTTCTAATTTATGATTGCAATAGCGTTGACGTCGAGCTTCCGACATTGGTGGTATATCCTGACCCTTTGGGCTCATTTTGCTGCGCTTCTTCAGCTAGAGAGATTATCAACTATGAGCAAGTCCTCTCTTTCGTGTCTGTTATGGAGCGGTTCGGTTGCAATTTTCGACTGGTCAATATAAATTGCAGCTCTCTTCCCAAATTAATCGCATGGTGTGTGGATTTGCGCGCTCCTTTCTCGGAAGAGTGTACTCACTATTTTACCAACCCCGAACCTTTTGGGGCATTGCATGCCCTGGATTGGCTGCGGATGCATCCAGAACAAAATCAATTATACCAGGCCCTGGAATCCCATCCCCTGGCCGCTGCCCTCGATGGGCGGCCCCCTGATCTCGATTGCCTGGGGCGCTACCGGCAGGCCGCGAATCTGGACGCCCTGCTCGCGGCTCGGCAGGAGCAAGCAGCCCTGGAGGCGGATCTGGTGGAGCTGGCCCAGCAGCTGCAGCCCTTGCAGCAGCAGCAGCTGGAGGCCCTGGCCCTGCGCGAGCAGCTGGCGCTACTGCAGGGGCGGCTGCAGCAGGCGGATGTTCTGCAGGAGCGCTGCAGCGAACTGCAGCTCAGCCTCCAGGCCCAGCAGCTCGACCTCGAGCAGCTCGCCCGCCGTCTGGCTCTGCTCGAGCAGCTGGTGAGCTCAAGCAGTGAGGCGAGCCTGCGCCTGCAGAGCCGCCTGGCCCAGGCCCTGGCCTGATGCTGCGCGTTGGCGTACTGGCCCAGGCGCCCGGCGGGCCGCTCACCAGCTCCGCCTGGATCCGGCTGCTGCTGCCCCTGCGGCGCCTGGAGCAGCAGGGGGCCTGCGCCGTGGTGCCACTGGAGGGCGCTGCACCTGGCGACGCCTCGGCCTTGGCGCTTGACGGCCTGGATTGCCTGATCGTGCAGCGCGCGGCCTGCCCCGCTCTGGCCCAGGCCGAAGCCCTGGTGCAGGCCTGCCGCCAGCGTTCGCTGCCTCTGATCCTCGATCTCGACGACGCCCTCTTCTCCCTGCCGGCCGAGCACCCTGAGCGCGAGCGCTACGCCCCGGCCCTCCCTGCTCTCGAGCACCTGCTGGCGGCGGCCGATCGGCGCGTGTTCTCCACGGCCACCCTGGCGGCCCAGTGCCAGCAGTTCGGCCCGCAGGCGGTGCTGGCCAATGGCCTTGACGCCGAAACCTGGGCGGGGCCGGCCCGCTTCCCGCGCGCTGAGGCGGAGGGCCCCCTGCAGCTGCTCTACATGGGCAGCCGCACCCACGACGCCGACCTCGCCCTGATCCTGCCGGAGCTCGACGCCCTGGCAGCCCGCGATCCCCAGGCCTTTCGCCTCACCCTGGTGGGCGGCGTCAGCCAGCCCCTGCAGCGCCCCTGGCTCCACACCCTGGAGGTGCCGCTGGAGGCCCGGCGCTATCCCCGCTTCGTGCGCTGGCTGCGCCGCCTGCCCCGCCACGATCTCGGCCTGGCCCCCCTGGTGGCCAATCCCTTTAATGCCGCCAAGAGCGACGTAAAGCTGCTCGACTACGCCGCCCTCGGCCTGCCGGCGCTCTGTTCCCCTGGCCCGGCCTATCAGGAGCTAGTGGCGGCTGGCTTGGCCTTGCCGGCTGAGCCTGGCCAGTGGGGCGAGCAGATCCTTTGGGCAGCTGGGCACCGCCGCCGGCTGCGGCGCTTGGCCCAGGCGGCCCATGGCTACCTGTGGGAGCAGCGCAGCAGTGAGCAGGTGGGCCAGGAGTGGAAGGGGGTGCTTGGTTGCCCTTAATCTGCGCGAGCAGGTGAGCTGAGTAATCGGTGCTGGTCGCGCACGAAATCCATCCCCGCCGATCGCGATGCTCCTGGTCATGGCCCCAACCCCGCCTTGTGGAGCAGCTGCTGCTCTGGATCCCCCTCGCTGATCCATCGGCGTGGGTCACTAAGGCCCTTAAGGTGCGGATCTGTGGACTGCGGGTGGCGGTGCGGTGCCGCACCGAGATTCAGGCAGGCGGTGTGCGACTCCACCTGCTCCCGCCCCGGGGCGGGAGCCTGTTTGCGGTGGATGCCCTCAGCCTGCGCGGCCAGGCCTGGCCTGAAGGGCTGCAGCCGGCTCTCGAGCTTGTTGAGCCCGCGTCATTTCAGCAGTTGCGTGAGCACCTTGCCGGGCCTGGAGCTGGGCTCAGATTGTGCGTCGACAATTTCCAGGGCTATGGCGACATCGTGCATTCTCTGGTGAGTCAATGGTTATTTTTGCAGCTCCTCGCCCTGCCGCTGCCGCAGGATCCAGTGGCGCTGCTTTGCTCCCGCGGAAGCGAGATCTTAGAGGAAAAATCTATTGATATAGTGAATGATTTTGTTCAAGTTGGGTATGCTTTCATTGCTGGCAGTGTTGCTGTGTATCCTCTGCGGGCCACCGATGTGTATGCCGAGACGACATCTGTAATGCATCGGCTAGGCCGCATGCTCGATGATTTTTGCCTGCGTTGTCTGCAACAAGCATCTCCAGAGCAGCCCATGCTGATTTCTGGCGGGGTGCGACTGCTGGATCTGCTTCTGGATGGTTTGGCAGCGGGCCTGGCGACCCCGGCTCGCTGGCCGCGGCTCGCCCAGCGCCTGGCTGGTCGCATCCAGGAGGATGCCGTTCCCTTGCTATTTGCTCAGGTCGATCCTGCCTGCTTGCCCGATCAGCAGCCACCCAACCGTCTCGTCTGCCAGCAGCGGCTAGGTGATCTTGCCGTCGTCACTATCGCTGGGCTGGATCTGGTTCCCTGGTTTGTCGATCGATATGCCGATCGTTATTTTGAAGTGCTTGCCGCAGAGTCGTCCCAGCTCAGGAGGCCCGCATCCAGCCTGGCCAAGTTGGCAGCCCTGGCCGCATCCCTACATCCCCACTTGGTCCCCCAGCTGATCAGCGACGGCTATTCGCTTGCTGAGCGGATGCTGCTATTGCCTAAGAATCTCCTATGGGTATCCGACCAGCTGGGGCTGACGGAGCTTGAAACGGCAGGGTTGATTGGCCAGGAAATCCAGCGTCTGCAGCAGCAACTCGAGCAAGATGCAGCACTCCATTTCCCAGCGGGGGCGGTGATTGGTGCCACTGCGGATCACGATCGCCTCAGCCTGCAGGCCCTGCAAACCTGTGATGCCTGCATCAGCACCTCAGGCCACTTTTGCTTCACCATTCTCAACTATCTCTGCCAGCGTCAGCAGGTGTTGCATACCCAGCCCATTGGGCGTCGCTTTGATCTTCTGCGTAACGGTCTGACGCTGTTTCCCCTCTCTCCCGCGGATATCTTCTGATCCATCTCAGAGCTGGCTTCTTCTAGTCCCATAGCCGAATGCCATTATCCCGGGCGCTAAACCACTCTGCCGCCAGCGGGCCACCCATGGTGCGCTGCTCGCGGAACCATGGCCCACCTAGGGTCCAGTGCAGTAGGGCGGAGGGCTCTGCCAGGGGGCGCTCCTGCACATCCACCAGGTGGTTCCAGCGCTCCATGGGCAGGGCGCCGATCAGGCTGTCATCGCCGAGCCAGTGGAAGCGGTGCAGTTCCAGGCCACTGGCGCTGTTCACATAATCGGGCGTCAGCGCGGTGCAGCGGCTGCCGTTTAACAGCATCAGCGAGCTCCAGTTTTTTTCTCGTAGCGGCTCTGGGTTTCGCCCAGAAATTTCACCTCCTGATCCGGCACGTGCTGGTGCTGCACGCACATCAAGGCGTAGCGCTCATCGCGCAGGGCCCAGAGCTCGGCGATGTCGCTGCGGCAAAGCATGTCGCAGTTCATAAAGATGGCCCAGCCCTCAAAGCCGATCAGCTGGGGCACCAGGAAGCACTGAAGGAGAAGGCCGTGCTCTGGCGTGGGTCGCGCTCGCGCCAGTAAAGCCCCTGGGCCTCCAGCTGGGGCGTCACCAGCGGCGTGATCGCCAGCGGCACGCTGCTGTGCTGGTAGAGGCTGTCGATCAGCACGATTGTGGCCGCCCGCTCTCTCGGGTCGTAGCCGATGAAGATCGGAATGGGTGCGATGGCTGCCATCGGCAGAAACAGAATTCTTCTCTCTATAAACCCTAGACCATCAGGCAAAGGGAGCCATAAGTTCTATTTTACGGCCATCAGATTGAGTGAAATTAACATTCCTGTTTCAAAAGCCATGTGGGGGAAACAGG
>Ga0194129_10009725_pt1 | contig 10677 bp, 8 predicted proteins | sample TA2KigCa35mmetaG_FD_150862 | JGI IMG/M metagenome (GOLD analysis project Ga0194129, IMG submission 150862) | Freshwater microbial communities from Lake Tanganyika, Tanzania - TA2015038 Kigoma Deep Cast 35m | ecosystem: Environmental > Aquatic > Freshwater > Lake | place: Tanzania: Lake...
GAGCGACCAGACGTCGGTGCGCGGATCGACGGCGCCCTTCCGGACCATTTCCGGCGACCAGTAGTTCGAGATGCCGAAGATTGCCGTCGCCTGGTTGTCGGGATCGTCGCTCCCGGTCGGGCCCTTCAAGACCTTGGCCGTACCGAAGTCGATCACCTTCATCGTGCCGGCGCTGCCGCGCTTTTGCGCGATGAAGAGATGGGACGGCTGAAGCTCACGCAGGATGATGTTGTGGCTGTGGCACTCCTGGACGACCTCACCGGCCTGCAGGAGGAACCCAACGGCCTGGTCGAGTCGCACCGCGCCGCGGTTGCGGAGGTGCGTCGCGAGATCCTCGCCTTCGAGGTACTGCCGGACGAGGAAGAACGAACCGTCGGAGTGCGTTCCGACGTCAATGATGCGCGCGGAATAGTCGCTCTCGAGCTTCGACAGCGTGCGCGCTTCGCGGCGGAAGCGCTCGAGCTCCTTCTCGTCGCACAGCGCCGGCGACATCAGGCGAATCACGACGTGCTGGTCGAACTCGGTGTGCCGAGCCTCGAGCAACATTCCTCGAGAACGGCCGAGCACCCGCGATACGCGATATTTTCCAGCTACGATGTCACCGGGCCGCATGAACTCCCTGCTCCGACCGAAGGGTCGTCCTCATCGAACGTGATCGCCGCGAGGGCGTCGACGGCATCGTCGCACGGGCCGTCGCGTGTTTGAATACTTTCGTCTCGGAAAAGCCACCGTCGTCGGCGCCCTCCGGCATGTGGCTCTTCGGGTGGATCACCTGGTTGCGTACGCGCAAGTTCGAAGGCCGATCTGATTCGAAACTCGAGGACACGCGTCGAATCCGGGCTCCGGTCATCAGGGAAGCCGCGCGAGCGCCGCCTTGCAGGCCTTCTCGACGTTCTCCTCGGCATCGCCGCGGAGCCAACCGACGACACAGCGGTCGGCATCGTCCCAAGGGTCGAACACCTTGCCGCCCTTGTGCCCTTCCTGGCCGCGCCCCTTCCGGACAAGCAACAGACCGTTGACGGCGTTGCCGCCGGGGTCGCTGACCACCTTCGCGACCTTCTCGGGCTCGATGGCGCAGATCGCGTAGTAGTTGGCGGATTTCTCGCCGTCGGTCGTCACCCCTTCGCCGGTGCGCTTGCCCTCGAGCGGGTGTCGGAGACCATCGCGACCGAGGAGACGCATCGGCCGAAAGTCGCTCCCGTGGCAATCAAGGGTGCCGCAGCGACGCTCCATCACCTCCGACACGTGGGTGACGTAGATCTCCCGGGAAGCGCACGTCACCGAGAGCGGGTCCGATAGCTCCTGCTTGCAGCTCGTCGCCAGGCCGCCCACGGCGGCGATGGCAAGCACGCCCACGCATTTCGAGGCCGGCGTCATCACGGGTTTCCTCCTCCAGAACCTGCGGCCATACCACCCGCGCTTGCCGTGGTTGCGGCAGCACCACCTTGGCCCGTCGTCGATGCCATCGCGCTGCTCGGCCCGGAACCGCCGGTTCCAGCCATCATGCCCGAGCCTCCTTGCCCCGCGGTTCCACCCGCGCCGCCCGCGCCGCCCGAGGACGAACTCGATGCCGACGCGTCCGAGGGGACGCCGCAACGCTCGAGCTTCGGTACGAACTCCGGATCGATGATGATGGCGCCCGCGGAGTCGCGCGATCGACCCGTCGCAGGATCGACGCGCGGATCGATGTCGATGCGCTCGACAGATGCGAGCTTGTGGCAGCCCGCGCACGAGCGCTCGCGGCCAATGAGCGAGGACATCTTGATGCCGCCGACGCTGACGGTGAGCGGGAAGGCGAGGTCGTCGATGCCCTGGATGTCGGACTTGGCGATGAAGAAATTGCCCGACTTGTTCGTGCACGCCTTGTAGGTGGCGCCGGCCGAATCGTTGATGGTGACGAACACGCCCTCGGCGCCGTTCAGGTAGCCCTTGGCGGTCTGCCAGTACACGGTGCCGCCAATCGCGAGTTCGGGCTGGGCGCCCTCGTACGTGCTGTGACAGTCGACGCAGGCTTGCCCTGCCCGATGCTCGGGTCGCGGCCCCTCGGCGTCCTCCGGCGGCGCCTTGCGAATGCGCTCGGCGATCACGGGATCGTAGCGACAGCTCGAGAGCGCAACGACGGAAAGGCAAGCTCCCGACAGGAGCAACCGCAACATCCAACGGTCGTGGGATGGCATCAGTCGAACTCCAATTCCAGGGTGGAAGCCGTGAACAGGCCCCACCGGTCGAACAGATAGAGATGGTCCAAGAAGCGGGTATAGACACCCTCGGCCTGCACGCTGAGCGAGACGACGCGATTGAACGAAGAGCGCAACCCCACGCCACCGGTCACCGCCCAGAGTGGCCCGAGCTCGCGGTCCCCGGTGCGGTACATCGGGATCTCGTACCCGCCCACGCTCTGGCTAGCAACATAGGCGCGCTGCCAGAAGCTGACGGGCCCTTGAACGTTGAAGCGACCATGCGGGGTGAGCCGGAGTTGCGGGTAGCCCGGTGCGCCGCCAGCGCCCTTGGCTTCATAAAAGTCCCACAAAAACCGGACGTCGGTCGTGCTCGCAAGCTGCCCCCAGTCGTCCATGTAGAGGCGCTCCGTCGCGCGAATCGTCGAGGTGTCGAAGCGGTGAAGGAACCCGAGCAACGCTGCGTAGCGCTTGCGGCTCGTCGGCAGCTGCTCGAACGGCATCATGGGGAGGCGACCAGCGGCCACGAGGGCGGCGGAGGCCGCTTGCGGGATCTCCGGTGCGACCGACGCATCGAACATCGGAACGTGACGATAAGGCTTCGAGGAGTCGCCGAGGTCTGCCTCGAACGTGCCGCCGATGATGCCGACTGTCGACGGGTTGAAGATCACCGAGGCGCCGAAATTGACGGTGTGCCTGTAAAGCTCCCGACTGAACACGGCGAACTCGGTCCGCGCGCGACCGAGGATGTCGAAGCCGAAGTCGTAGGTGAGGTAGGGCGAGACCATCTTGTCGAAGAGATCTGCGCTGAGGTTGACGCCCGCCGAGCGCGCGACGTAGTCGTTCTCGATCGACGTTGCGCCGTTGACGCCGATCGTCGCGACGCCGACCTTGTAGCCACCCCCGACCGAGCCGCCGACGCGAGCCTGGTCGAACCGCCGCGAAGCCATGGCGACGATGTCGGCAGAGGCCGTGCTGACGAGGTCGACGATGGCCTGGCCGCCGATGTTCCAGCCCTGGGTCGGCTGAACCGCAGCGAAGAAAATCGCGGGAGAAACGACGTCGACTTGGTTCGTGTCGTTGTAGCTCGAGACCTCGACGCCGGTCTTGAAGTTGAGCCCCTTCGCGCCGGGGTTGTACTTGTCGTCGCACGCCTTCTTCTCGGCGGCGTTGCGGGCCTTCCGGTAGCAGGCCTGCAGCGGAGTCTCGGTCGAGACGACGTCGAGGTCGATCGACTCGGAGCGCTGGAAGGTGACCTTCTTGCTGAACTCGTAGGGTTCGCCGCCGCGCTTGCCGGTGACTTCGATGAGGGCCGTGCCGGGGTTGTGGGCGAGCGGCTCGCGGATCTTGTCGGGAGCGACCTTCGCACCGTCGATCTTGACGGTGAGGTCGGTGACGCCCGCCTGGTACTTCAGGTTGATGCGAGGGATGCTCTCGTCGAGCTCCTGGACGAAGCTCTGCGCTGCCTTCGCGAGCGCGTCGTCCTTGTCGGCCTTGGCAAGCCGAGCGGCCGTCTCGGCATCGCCCTTCGCTTCGACGAGCAGGTCGCCCTTGTCCTGGCAGCGAGCGGCCATCAACTTGCCGGAAGCGTAGTCTCCCGATGCGAGGCTCTGAACCATCGAGGCCAGGCAGCCTTCCCAGTCGTTCGAGTCGAGGAGCTTCTTGGCCGAGGCGATGGCGTCAGCTTGTTCGGCGGTCAGCGCCTTCCCTCCCGAACCCTTGTCCTCCTGAGCGCCACCCTTGGTCGCCGCCGGCTTGCTCGCGGCCGGCTTCGGAGGCGGCGCGGCAGGCTTCGACTCGGCTGGCTTCGACTCGGCTGGCTTCGGAGGCGGTGCGGCTGGCTTCGGCTCGGCTGGCTTGGGAACCGGAACGACCGCGACTGGCTTGGCTGCCTCGGCCGCCTTGGCCTTCTCCTGCGCTTCGGTCCAGATCTGCTTCAGCTTGCGCGTCATGAAGCGAGCGTTCGGCTCGGCATCGGGCTTCTTCGCGAGCGCGATCTCGAAGTTTGCACGCGCCTTGTCAGGCTGTTCCTTCAACCCGTGGGCGATCCCCAGGTTGAGATGAACCTCGGCCTCGGTCGCGGCCGTGCACTTGTGCTTCTTGCAGTTGAGGACGACCGCGTCGAGGAGGGTGATCGCGTCGTCGTAGTTGCGATTCGTGATTTCCTCGAGGGACTGCTCGGCCGCCGCCTTCGCGATGGCTTCCTGAGCGTGAACCTCCTCCGCCGCGGAGAAGACGAATGCCCCCAATGCGATGGCGACGATCGCCGCGAATCGGGAACCGCTTGGGGTCCTGCCGTTGGATTTCAATTGAACAGCGCTCCGCACTGAATCCACGTGACGAGTTGGTCGTACGACTTCTTCGTGATCGGCGAGTGCACCGGACTGCTCGAGTCGGTCTTCGGCATCGGCTGCCCGCAGAGATCCGAATAAAATTCGTTCTCGACGTCCTTCGCGAACTTGAGGTTGCAGAGGATGGTGCTCTGCTCGGGAGCGCACGGCGTGAGGTAGGGGCCGTAGTTCGGGAGCGCGTATGCGAGGATCGCCTTGTACGCCTCCTTCGCATCGGTCGGGTGCACGGCGAGGCCCCCCGCAGGCTTCTCGTGGCAGTTCGAGTCGGAACAGCCCCCGCTGCCAGCCTTCTCCGAGGTGAGCAGGCTCGGGTAGATGTCCTTCGTCCAGCTCACCTCGCAAGCCGGGTTGAACGCGCAGGTCATCCCTGTCGCGGAGCTCGACACGACGCTGACGACCGCCGTGCTGCCGGTGGTCGTGACGCGTGAGGGCTCCCCGAAGGTCGTGGTCTCCTCGGTCGCGCACCCGTAGCCGAGCGCCGCGATGCCCATGAGAGACACGCCAAGCGCTGCGTTGATCCGATCGCGTCTGGTCCTCACGTCAGTTCCTCTACAACCGAGTTCGCAAACAGCCCTGTATCGTAGACGCGCCGACCGAGCGCTCGCAAGCGTCAAGGTTCGAGAATCGACTCGGGCACACGAGGGCCACAAAGCCGCGAGGGCGACGTGCCGCCGAGTTTCTCGGTCAGCGCCGTCGCCCTCGTTCTGGGTGGGCCGATTCTGGTTCGGATGCGGTCGCGGGTCGAATCGTCCCGTCGCTCGCTCAGAAGCGCCACTTCGCGGCGACGCCGCCGCCAGTCGTGCTCGCGAAAGGAGCCACGATGGGACGCGTGAAGGCAGCCTTCGCCTCCCCCGATTCCTCGCCGCCGCTGAACAGCAACACCGCGCCGGTGATGCCGAAGGTCAGCGCCACGCCGAACGACATGTCGGAGATCAGCGCGTTGCGTTCGGCCTTCTGGGCGTTGTCCTCGGTGGGGACCGCATCGAAGTCACTCTCGGCGCGGAGCGCGAGGATGCCGAAGGTCGTGCCCAGGGCCGCACCCGCCCCGGCGATTCCGAGCGTCACGAAGGCAGGCACGTTGCTGCCCTTCGCTGCCGGGGGCGCGGGCGGAGGTGCGGCGGGCGGGGCCGCCACGGGGGCGACGACGGGAGCCGGCCGCGGAGCAACCACAGCGACCGGCGGAGGAGCAGCCGGGAGGGCCTTCAGCGTCACCGCGAGCTCGGCCTTCTCGTTCGCCTTCAGCGTCTTCGTCTCGGAGTGAGGCTCGAAGCCGTCCGCCTTCGCGTCGACCTTGTGGTCGCCGGCGGGCAGCGACACCGCACCGCTCGCCGGTGCGCCATCGACGAGGACCTGAAGCCCCTTGGCATCGGCGGGCGAGACCTTGACCGTCAAGCTCGCGGGCAGCTTGCTCTCGAGAGCGGCGATGCGCTCCTTGGCCGTCTTCACCTTCGCCGCAAACTTCTCCGGCGGGTTGAGCGCGAGAAACGCCTTGTAAGCCTCGACCGCCTCGGCCGGCTTGTTCAGCTTCTCGTACGCATCGGCGATGTTGAACCGCGGGGCAGGGCCCGGGACCGTCGCGTCCGCCAACTTGAACGACTCGATGGCCTCCGCGAACTTTCCGGCGTCAAGCGCCTTCTTCCCCGCGTCGAACGCCTTCTTCGCGGCGTCCTTGTCGGCCTTCGATGGCACAGCCGCGGCCTTGGCTCCGGCGGCAGGTGGCGCTCCGGCGGCAGGGGGCGCTCCGGCGGCAGGGGGCGCTCCGGCGGCAGGGGGAGCAGCGGCACCCGTCGGGGCTTGGGCGAATGCCTGCGGCGAGAGCATCACCGCTGCTACAACGAACGCCGAGACACCGAACTTCGCCATTCTTATCCTAGCTCCCATGAACCCTCCTCGCACTTCCTTGCTGCACTTGACCGACACGGTGCCGGACGAGGCGACTGGATGCTAGCGCCATCAAGCTCTTAGCGGCAAGAGCCCGGAACAGTTCTCGAACATTCAGGGGCTGCAGGACCCCGCGTCGCACGTCCCGTCGAGGCACTCGCCGGCCACGGTGCAAGCTCCTCCAGGGAGCAGCTTGCAGTGCGAACTCTCGGCGCCAACGCCATCGCACGCGGCCCCCACGGGGCAGGTCCCCTTGCCCTTCTTCGCCACCGCATCGACCGGGCATGCCGCAACGTTCCCGTCGCAGCTCTCGACGGCATCGCAAGCAGACACCGCGGGCCGGCACGTCGTTCCGGCAGCGGCGGGAGCGCATGCGCCGAGGGTGCCCGCGCATCCACCGGCTCGGCAACCGGACGTCGACGTCGGGCACTCGCCCTCCGGATCCGTCATCGCCAGGACGGGAGCGCACGCTCCATCGGTTCCCCCGGTCTTCGAGGCGACGCACGCCGCGCAGGTGCCTGCGCAGGCCAGGTCGCAACAGACACCATCCACGCAATGGCCGGAAAGGCACGCTTCACTCGCGGAACATGCCGTTCCAGTCGCACGTCGCGGTCCGCACGAGCCCGTCGCGACGTCGCACCACTCGCCCGACTGGCAATTCGCAAGGTCGGTGCACTCGGCGCAGGTGCCGGTCGCGCGCGCGCCGCCGAGTTCGGAGCTCGCTTGACAAAATCCGGTCGCGCAGTCCCCCGGAGCGGCGCACGGAGCACCGACCGCGCAAGGCGCACACACGCTGCCTCCGCAGTCGATGCCCGTCTCATCGACGTCACGCGTGCCGTTGGCGCAATGGGCTTCGACGCAGTTGCCCTTCCCGTCGCACGTGGTCCCGTTGTCATCGTCGCAGGGCGTGCCCGGCGCTGTGTCCTCGATCCGGCAGGTCCCCTCGACGCAGGAAAATGTGCGGCAATTCGAGTCGAGCCCGCACGCCGTCGCGACGGTCGCCTCGGTGCAGTCCGTCGGCTCGCTGCCCCCGAAGCCCGCCCCGCCCTGCGCGGACGTCGTCGACGACGCGACCTCGAGCGCACCGCCAGCGCCGCTGAAATTCCTCGAAATTCGAGAGGAATCCACCTCGACGAGGAAGGTACATGCCGAGAGCGACACCACTCCGGCGCCGAGGGTGGCGACCGGCGATGGAACGCGGTGGAGGGTTCTTGGAGGTCGAGTCATGGCGGCTGCGCGATGAGACGTCAGTACGACCAGCGCGCGACGGCAACTGCGCCGCTCGCGCCGACCCAGGGGCTGAACCTCGGGACATGCCGCGCGACACCATCGTCGTCGCTCCCCACGAACATCAACACCGCCGCGGCTGCGCCCGAAGCGAGCGCCGTGCCGAAGAACACGTCGGAGAGCACCGCGTTGCGCTCGGCGGCGTCCGCGGAGTCCTCGGACGGCTCCGCATTGAAGCGCGATTGTTCAGCGAGCGCGAGGCCACCGAAGACTGTGCCGGCCACCGCCGTGGCGCCTGCGACGCCGAGGCAGGCGATGACCGGTCCACCGAAGATCGTACGGCGACGCTTCGGCCCCTCGAACGGCAGCGGAGCAACTCGCGCGACCTCGGCCTCGAGCGCGACCGACAGCTCCCGGCGCTCCGCCGACGAGACCGCCACGGTCTCCGTACGAGGCCGATAACCCGCGCTGGTCACGACGATGGTGTGTTGCCCGGGAGCGAGGGTGAGCGGGCTCTGCTTGCCAGCCACGCCGTCGACGACGAGGACTGGCTGCACGTCGAGAGGCAAAACGTTGACGATGAGCTGCGCCGGCAGTTGTCGCTCGAGCTCAGCGAGCCGGGCCTTCGCCTCCGGGATGCGCTTGCCGTAAGTGCTCGCGGGATCCGGCGCGAGTTCGAGGAATGAGCGGTAGGCCGCGACGGCCTCGGTGGTTCGGCCGAGCTTCTCGTTCGCCTGACCGAGCATGAAACGCGGCGCGGCACCGGGGATGAGGCGATTCGCCCTCGAGAAGTGTTCGAGCGCGAGGAGGAAATTTCCGGCATCGAAGGCCTTCTTGCCCTCCTTGAACGCCGCGACCGCCTCCTTCTCCGCGCCGGGAGGCTTGGCAGTCGGAGCCGGCGGGGCCGCATTCGGAGCTTGGGCCCGAGCCGGCAGTGGTCTGGCCGCAACGAGCGCCGCCGCGGCGAGGAGTCCGACGTACGTCGATACGAGAGAGCGTCGATGCGCGATGGCGTTCATCGTGGAGCTTGTGGGTTTGCGCAATCGCAAGCGACGCTACCTCGTGGCGCCGGGCGGCGTCCATGCTTCGACCAATCGCCGCGTGAGCTCAGTCGGCGTCACCGTCCGCCGGGTCCGCGTCCTTCACCACGCCCGAGCCCACGTCCATCGCCGCGACCGGGTTCGCGCTGGCCGCTCGTTGATGAACCCAGAAGAACGCGGCGACGACCAGCGCGCTCGAGAGACCGATGAACTGTGAGGTCGACAGCGACGCGTGGACCGCGGGCGCGAAGGGCTCGGGTCGCAGCGTGAGCGCCGCCCACACGGCTGGCAGGAACGACCCGACCTGGCAGATCCGACGCAGCGGCATGCGCTCGATCGTGTCGGCCAGGGCGATGCAGAAAGCCGCGGCGAAGAGCGCGAGGCAAACAGGCACGAGCAGGTGCCGAGGCGCCGCGATGGGAACCGCGCCGCGCTCCGGATCGTCACGCACGAGCTCGAGCAGGAACCGCAAAAGTCCGTACGCGAAGGTCGCGACGAAGAAGAGCTGCCCGCGAAAACGCTGATTTTTCCGGACCATGACGAGCAGCGCGAAGATCGCGGCGCCGACGGCCGACTCATAGAGCTGCGTCGGGTGCACGGGCAGCGAGTGGCTGGCATCCGGAGCCACGAGCCCGCGCTGGACGTGCTCGATCCAGGCGGGCGAGCCGGTGCCCTGCCCGACGAGCCCTTCGGCCCACCTCGGGAACGTCCCGAGCCGGGCGAGCCAAGCTGGGGCGCCGGAGGAGAGCGGTCGGCCATAGTCGCAACCGAAGAGGTAGCAGCCGAGTCGTGTCACCACGAGTCCGGTCGCGAGGCTGGGGACGGCCGCATCGGCCCAGGGCAAGAGCCGGAGCTTCTTCCAGCGCAAAAACGCCCACGATCCGAGGAAGCCTCCGAGGAACCCGCCGTAGGCGACGAGACCTCCGCCGCGCAAGGCGAAGAAGTCGGAGACGCCGTGAAATTCCGAGGGATTCGTCGCGAGGAACATGACCCGAGAGCCGAGCACCGCGAGGATCGCCGTGATGACGTAGCAGTTGGCCATCTGCTCCCGGTCAAGACCGGATTTCTCGCAGAGGCCGAGCGTCACGTACCAGCCGATGACGAGCGACAGGCCGAGCATCACCCCGTAGCTGTAGATGGGGATGGCGTCGGCGTTGCCGAGGAAGGCGAGGAGCCCTCGGGGGACCGGGATCCGAAACAGCACCGGGTGCATGCGGCGAGCCTTACGTGCTCCCGTCGTCGCGAGCAAGCGCCGGTCGAAGCTGCGGCGGGCGAGTCGCCGAAGTTCCAGCGCGGGTGCTCGATGACCTTGAGATCCGCGCGCGCGAGTGATGGTGTAGTGTCGGACTTATTCGGAGCGCACCGCTCGCCGCAACGATGGACTCGAAGCAACTTCAGACCATGCTCGACGAGCTCGAGACCGACGTCGAGCGGCTGAAGGCGCTCTACCAGCAGTACTTCATGGGCTTCGAGAAGCTGCCTCCGGCGACGCTGCGCAAGAAGGTCGACCGGATCTTCTGGCAGCTGCGTCGCGAGCGTTTCCCGACGACGGGATCGCGCTTCAAGTTCCATCAAATTCTGCAGCGCTACAACACCTACGAGCAGTACTGGGGTCGGGTGCTGCGCCAGATCGAGAACGGGACGTACAAGCGCGACGTCATCCGAGCAGCGAAGCTCGTCGGAGCCGACGCGGCGAGGGCAGCGCTCGGCAAGGCGATGGCGGGCCAGGACGTCGACCGCGCGCTCTCCGACGAACGAGACCGCAACGGCGCGTGGAGCCTCGACCCTTCGAGCGCCGACTGGGATGACGACGACGCGAAGACCCCGCCGCACATGCGGGTGAGTACCCTGCCCGACGGGGCTGCCCAGCACGCCCAGGCTCAGTACCCGCAGGCTCAATACCCGCAGGCTCAATACCCGCAGGCTCAGTACCCGCAGGCTCAGTACCCGCAGGCTCAGTACCCGCAGGGCAGCCCCGGGAACTATCCCGGACTGCCGACT
>Ga0194129_10009731_pt1 | contig 10672 bp, 8 predicted proteins | sample TA2KigCa35mmetaG_FD_150862 | JGI IMG/M metagenome (GOLD analysis project Ga0194129, IMG submission 150862) | Freshwater microbial communities from Lake Tanganyika, Tanzania - TA2015038 Kigoma Deep Cast 35m | ecosystem: Environmental > Aquatic > Freshwater > Lake | place: Tanzania: Lake...
ATGGTTCCTTTTTGGTCTCCTTGTAATTGGGTCCATTGGAATGACGATTTATATGGCAAAGAAAGACAGCGCATATAAAGAAAGGGCTAAAAATTAAAGGTTTGTAAAGGCCCTATTAGCCATGTCGTAGACGAGTCTATCGGCGTGGCTAATACTTTATAATTCCGAACGATTCGGGAAATAAATACTCATATCTAAAAGTCTCCAGAAATATTTAGATTTAATGTCCTGAGAAATATTTATGCGCGACCCATTCCTTTGTCCCGATTGCCAAAAACTCGGCTATTGCCGGAAATACAATACAAAAAAGCTGGAGAGAACATTTGATGAAAGCGAACAAGCATTTTTTGAAATGGTAAACAAGCCGGCGAAAATAGTTGATCAAGAGAACCCTGTCGTACCTGTTAAATTGATTTCGCTTGAAAAGATGCGTGCACAATTCAGAAATCAAGTAGAAATCACAGTATCAACTTCTATAGAAATTGGTTCAAAGACAGCTCTTCCAATAAAGCACTTGAAGCCTCATAGGTGCTTTGAGGCTTTGAAATACCGATGTTAGACAAATATTTATTTTCCTTTCCGTATTTTCTGCAGTACCCCAACTGCTGGCAATCTGAGCAAAGAAATGGATCTGATATCTGGGCAGACCAACATTAACTCGCTGATATTTAATCAAGTTTTCAATTGTATGCTTTTAAGGGGTAACTACATAGGCAAGTCCTTTTGCAGGTTTTGATCTTAGCGTAGGCTGGTGCGACCTGCAAATGTGCTTGACTAAATGTAATGGATTGTAAATTCCAACACTATATTTTCATTACACCAAGTGATTATGAAAGCAATTTTTTCAAAAAATCATCGATCGTAAAACCTTTTAGAATTTTTATAACTCTATAGTTTGTACTACCTTGGCCCATTGATTGATTATAGCCTTCAGTTTGCATTAAATTAAAATCAGCGCCTCCTGTAAAATGTAATTTTATTCTATTGGTTTTCAACAAATCTTCAAAATCACGAGAATAGAAGTTTTTTTGTCTAAAATCTAGATATTCATATAAAGGTCGAATATAATAATCGTTGAAGCTTTCATTAGGTTTTGTAAACGATGTATAACGACCAATTGTATCATAATTTGAAATCGCGTCTACAAAAGAGATATTGTGAGCAACGGAAGAACGGGATTCAAGAAGTTTAGTAGTGTTATGAATAATTACTTTTATATCGTATTCACCTTTGATTGTTTCAAATGTAAAACCAGTTGTTGCGGTTAAAACATCATCATATCTTATTACTTCAACTTTTATATTATTGGCGGCTGCATATTCTTCTATTAAATGTTTAGCATATGCTTCAGCAAGGCCACCCCTTAGTTGATTTTGATATTTCACATCTAATGAACGATGTTGACTACTTTGACTTGCATTTGGAGAAAAGTGAATTTTAGATTTAGCTTGATCACGAACTCTTTTGTAAAAAGCAGAATCTGTATCAATAATTGGTTCATATGTTTGCCAGATTAGATCGCCAATCTGGAATGAATTTATCTTAAAACTTTTTAAATTCAAATTAATCGTTTTGGTGATTATTTAATAATTAATTTTTCTTTAAATTTTATCTCGAATTTTTGCCTTGTCTGAAAATTGTAAAAAGGCAAACCAATTACTTTAAACTTTTCGTCTTCGTATAGTAAGTCAACCTTTTTAATTTTTGCTTTTACATTTATTTGTTCTAAAAATTCCTCTTTCCATTTATCTTTTTCGATATAACCATCTCCTTTTGGTTCTATATAAAGTTGATATGTGAGTTTTTTTTCTGTGTCTTTTTCTTTGAGAAATAAGACAAAGTCTGGTTCAAATGCAGCACCATCGGAAAAGCTATAAATTTGGAAAAGTCTTTCGTTTCTTAAAAGATAAATGTCGGTGTATTGCTTTCTGAGTTCGTCAACAACAACTTCCAAATATTTTACAAAATACTTTTCTTCAGATGTTCCGTAATTTTCTTCATAAATGTACCAGTCTTTATCAGCGACATTCATTTTAAATTCTTCAACTCTGTTTCCTGTCATAGCAAGACCGTATTGCTTTTTACTATCATCAGCAGGTTCTTGCACCATCATTAAAATGTCGTTCTGCAAATAACTTTTCAGGGGCCTACCTTCAAACTCTTTGCTTCCTTCATATTTGGTGATTTTTGCTGAAATATCATTCTTAATTGCCAAAAGCATGTTTTCAGCGATTTGCAATTTCTCTTTTGGTGTCAATGTTTTTATTCTTTCTTCATTGGCCACTACTGTAAGTGGAACTTTAGCAATGTAATTTTCATCCGTAATGAATTGCTTTTTGCTTTTGAGATTTGGAAGCATTCGATTCAAATGAGAAAACTGATAAAATGGTATTTTGTCCATTGCTTTCAGGCAAATATCAACTCCAATATTTTCTATTGACCAAGGAAAGTTTTTTGATTTAGGGTCTTTTGGTATGTTCTTTTGGGTTTGGTCATCTTCATTAAAAACCACCAACTCCTGTGTTGCAGAACTGCCAATATGAAATTTATATTGTAAACTGCTTTCGTGTATTTGTATTAAAGAGGTAACCTTTTTAGGGTCTTTCTCTATTTTTTCGTTCGTGAAAATCAAACCATCATCCCAAAAAGAAGTTTTTTTAAAACGTTCCTTGACTTTTAATCGAATAGGGTCTTCTTGCTCATGATTATAAATACCCTGTTCCTCAAGTTCTTTGGTAATAGATTTAATGTAAGTATTGTCATTAATGCTATGGTAATACAGTTCTTCAAGGCAACGTAGGGTGTTCCCAAGGTCTTTGTCGAGTTTACGTTGAAACATTTCATCACCAGCACTTATACTCATTGGAAAATATCTTGCACCACGTCCAATTAATTGCACTTCACTGGTTGTGCTACTTTTCGTTCCTTTGCTTTCATCTAAGCGAACTATATCATATAAATTTAAAACGTCCCAACCCTCGGTTAGCATTTTAACTGTGAAAATTAATCTATATTCGTTTTTATCTCCTTCTAATTGATTAAGTTCAATTTGATGTTCTTCGCTAGCTTGTTCATTATTAATAACAATGCAGCGTTCTTCTCTAAATGTGTCTTTTATTTCATCACACAACTGCTGTCTTGTTATTCCTTGTTCTTCAAAATATTTAAGTGCTTTTTTGAGCGTTTGAGCGCCAACAGTTTCAAGAGAATTAATTTCTTTGGTATTTATTCTTTTAATCTGAATCAAATAATTTGCATAGTGTGCTTTACTCTCCTCTATACTCGAACTTTTGAATAAGATAACTGACTTAAAAGGCAAGTACGGTGACTGAATGCTACTTTTGTTTGCAACCTTTTGTCTGAAAAAATTTAGGATTAATGCTTGTAAAATTCTTTGTTCGTGTGTTAAGTCAGATTTTATTAATTTGATTTCTTTGCTAAATCCATCATTTCTGAATTCTTTTAATGAGTAGCGAACAAATATTTTATCGGTATACTTCTCTAAAATTTTTGGATGTTTTAAATCAACGGTTGCGGTATATTCCAAAAGTATATTTTCGGGATTACCTGCTAAAACTTTATTGATTGTAGTTTCCCAGTTCTTTTCCTCTTCCTCTTCACCTTTATTTTTACTGCTTTTCGTTAGTACATTCAAATGGTGTGCTTCATCTGAAAGGATTACTATTTTGTTTTCTGCCAAACTTTCAAACGTTATTTGTCCTTCTCTGGGTTTATCTAGGCGGCTGTGTAACCCTTGAATAGTACTAAAAAGGATATTAATGTCGTCTGTAGGTACAGTTTCAAAATTTTCAACTGCATTGATATTGATTTCATTGAAATCGAAGATTACTTTATTGGCAAACAAGTATTTTGGATTATCCTTTTCAATAAAATTGGCAATCGTTTTTTTGATAATATTGGTACTGTTTACAATAAAAATGAAATTCCGATAACCCTTTGTATAAAGCTCCAAAATATTTGCTGCCATCATAACAGTTTTTCCGCTGCCAGTTGCCATATTAAACAGCAAATGTATTGGGACACCACTGGGTTTGCTTCTTGATACATTCAGGTAAAAATCAAACTTTGAAACCGCTTCAATTTGATATTCTCTGTCTAAAAATATTGGGTTAAGATTACTTTTAATGTAACCCTTTATCTCTTTCTTTGCAATACCATATTGAAGAAGCGTTTCCCACTCCTGCTGAATCTTATCTGAAAGTAATTGAACTTCTGCCATACGATATTAAATGTTATAAAATATTTTATTTAATGCAATTTCGTCTTTGGTCATTTTATGTTCTTCGTCTTCCATTTCAGAAAGATTTACATAAAGATGATTCTTATCCAATGTTTCTAACAGTAGCCTTTTCTGCTCTTCAATTTCTAATTGATTGAAAGCATTTTCTGTGAATTTATCTTTATCAATCTCAATTCTTAAAAATGCTTCTGCTTTCATACTTACCCATATTGTCCAGAGTTCTTTTGCGTTTTTTGCAGATTGTATTTCTTTTATATATTTCTGATTGAATTCTTTTAATTCACAATAGAGAAATGAGCCCCCACCTTGCCACCCGACTTCCTCGGTAATATCATCTTTTTCACCTTTAATAGCCCTTTCGAGTCTTTTCAATGTTGTTCGTATGTGTTCCTCTAATTGTTCAATGCCAACCCATCTTCTTTTCATTTTATGAGCACAGGTAACAGTCGTACCGCTTCCAGAAAAAAAATCTAAAACCCAATCACCTTCTTTAGTTGCGAAATCTATAAATCTGCTGATTTCAAAAGCATCTTTTGGATGAGGAAATTCAAAATCATCATCTGTAAATTTTGTATTTACTTCTTTTGATGCTCCTCTACCATCCTTATAGAAAACACTTGGCGGCACTTCCCTTTCTGTCTCTTTTAAATATCTTTTTAAACAGGGCACTGTAGTGTGGTCATTTCCAAAATGAATAAGATTGTATTTAAGTAAGTCTGGCAAACTATCTTCACCAAATCTCCATCCACCAGCAGGTAATTTACAAGGACTTTTTGTTTTGGGATGAAGTATATCAAATTTGCCCCCTTTTCCAGTACCTTGGGCAATATCACCAGGGAAGTATAATCCTTTAGCATCTACTTCGCAATAGTGCTTGTGGGAATATGCATCATCCCCAACATCTAAAGTTTTAAAAAAATCTTTGATATCTGCGGAAATTGAGTCATAATCATCTTTATATTTTAGTTTTAATTTATCATATTGTGCATACACTTTCTCTAAACCTCTCTTACGCTGTCTCCATTGATATTTTTTAGAGCCATCATCATTACGAGAGTTGTCCATAAACTTTTTGTTTTTAGCATAGACAAGACAATACTCGTGGTTGATGGCAATGTAATCTGCTATTGATTTTTTACCAGCTAACCAAACCATATTTGCAATAAAGTTTTCAGACCCGAATACCTCATCACAAAGAACTTTTAGATGAAACATCATTCTATCGTCTATTGATATAAAAATAGCGCCGTCCTTTGCTAAAAGTTCTTTTGCTATCAGTAATCTATTCTTCATAAATGTTAACCAAGTTGATTTCTTAAATTTATCATTGTACGTAAAACTATCGAGTTCAGAATTATAGGGGGGATCTGTTATAATTGCTTTGAATACTCCACGAAATTTTTTTTGATTACTAAGACTGCAAAGAGCAAGTAGGTTATTCCCTTTTATTAAAAGATTTTGCTCATTTAACTGTATGTCTATTTTGCCATCTAATATTTTTTTTCCATTAACCTCGTTAAATATAAAAGTTGTAAGAGCTTTTGTGTCTTTTAGTCTATCAATTTCGTCAGGCGCTAAAGATTCATTGTAAAACACTTCCTCTCTGCTTTGGTCTTCTTTTGTTTGCCCTCCTTCTAAGATGCAGTCTTTGTGCGGCCAAACAAGTACTACGTCATTATTCTCACGAAAATACCTTCCTTCTTCATCTTGTAAGCCAATTTCATTTTTAAATCTGGTGTAGCTATCTTGAAGAAAGCTTTTATTATTGAGAAACAATAAAAATTCCCTTTGCTTAAAAACTACGTTTTTTTCAACTTCGACAAAAAACTGCTTTTTCAAAGATTCATTTGCCAATAATGCATTCAGCAAGTTTTTATCATAAATGTAAGCAGCATCTGTTACTTTATTTTTATTCAATTTATCGTTCACAAAAAAGTCAGGTGCTTGTTTGCGAAGCAGTTCTGTCATATCATTAAAAAGGTTTTGTATCATTTCAGTTACTTATTATTTTAATTTCCAAATTTAATTATTTTGTCTGGAGCGTTGGTAAGAAAACAGCTCTTTTGCAAGTCGAAGTGTCGGCTTGTGTGTCGGGTCTTGCAAATGTGCTGTTTTGTGCGTTGGCATTTTCCTTTTTCTTTGGCTTTATGTTCCACTTTTCTGGAAAAACACGATAATAATACTATACGACTCATTATTATTTAATTTTTTATACCACTTACCGCTAACGGTTTCGAGCTTTGCGTTCGGGAGGATTTCAGTACACAAAACTGTCAATACACCACAAAAATTGATGCGAGGTAGAATGTTCAATTAACCACGTTACCCGCCATTGAGCCAAACGCCTGTTAGCGGTTCGCTCTTTTTGTTTGTCAGTCAATATTCCAATAGTTTTCTGGATCGCCTTCAAAAGCACTGTCTATTGTGTCATCATCGTAACCATAAGCTCCGCCATATTTTTCGTAGCTTGGGCTATAATCATCATAATCATCTTCCTGCTGTTCCTCTTCCCAAGTTGAATATTTGTCAGCAAGTTTTTGTTTCCCTTCTTCGGTAATTGTGAAGTCAGGTTTAATTATTTTTATTTCTGCCATTATCTAGTCTGAAATATAAAAGTGGTCAAGATTAATTGCACACCAGTCAAGGTAGGTAGGCTGTAGTTCAAGAATTTCTTTGACAGTTTTACCTTCATATTTTCCAAAGGTAAATTCAGTATCTAATGTATAAAACTTCATAGTTTTTGATTTATGCAGTTATTAAATAAAAAATTGTCTATGTAATTGAACAACTCTGTATTATCGCTGTCAAACACAATATTTGTAAATGTCTTTGGCATATTGGCAAAACCCAAGTATGCACCATATAGCAAAAAGGAAATCTGTCTATTGTGAATGTTTTTTGTAACAAGCATTTTGTTTATTTGGTCGTGACCATTGAGCTTCATTAGAAAGACTATAATATTTGCCAACACCGAATTTTCTGGAAAATTGAAGCTATCGTTTTTACCTATTCGGTATTTGTAATAATCTCGTAAGGTTTGTTTGAATGAATTTTCAGGCAAATGCTCTCCAATATCCTTTATAATTTCTAAAATATTTTGTTCTGAAAAATTGCCAAGTCGCCCTTGTGGTTTAGATAAAATGGAATTTACTGCAACGCTTAATAATTGCAATTCAGACTCGTTAAAAGTATTTGTTAAAGATATTGGAAACAGAATAGAAAAATCTTCGTATTCGGGTTTGTTATTAGAATAAAAATTGGTTAATCTCAAAATGCTTATTTCAAAAGAAATGTCAGGATATTTGTTTGATTTATTGTTTATAGACAGGAAGTAATTGGTTGTATTTTTAGTTATTTCGTGTAAATACTCTGAAATCCTACTAAACTGTTCTGTAATTGAGGTATCAAATTGTGTCATTCCGAATTGGAAATTCCGTAATCTTTCTTCATATAAATTAACATCTCTTTTAAGATTTTGATACTCTTCGTTTTCTTCAAGCCTAGAGATTAAAGTTTTTAATTCTTGCTTACGGTCGTATTCTTCTGTGCCTATTTTATAATATTCTCTAGTTTTCCCTTTCAGTTCACCTTTGCGTTTTTCTTCTTGTTTTATCTGCTCTAATTCTTCTCTTATGGAAGTAATTTCATTTTCGTCTTCATACCTAAAAAGTTTTTGTTTGATTTTCTCTAAAGTCTTTTGTTCTTTTTCAAAGTCTTTTTTGTAGGAAGGACTTTTTTGCCTTGATAATTCAACACAGCGCATTTTGTTTAGATTATCAATTTCCTCTAGACGTAATTGAAGTGTATCTAACACATCTGATTGTTTACCAAAATTGTCAAAGTATGATTTTTGGCAGTCTTTTATTTGTTTGCGAATATTTATTAACCAAAAACCATTATATTCTTCACTCAAAGCAATGTCTGTATGAATACTTCCAATCGAATTTTTTAGTTTTGAAAGGTCAGATACAAGACTTTGTTCTTTTTCTCCTAATGTGCCAATAGAGCCAATAATATATCCATAAATTAAGCCCTTTATTTGATTAAACGCCCTGTCAAAAAATGGCTCTAATCTTGATTTATCTGAAATAAGTTTTGACTGATAAAATGCTTTTTTTTCAGGCTTTACATCAATTACTTTCAGCTCATTTTTATATTTATTAGTAGTTTTTACTTCTAACAACATAAATGTATTTTTCAAAAACTCATTTAATTTTTCACCTAAACTGAAATGAATATTGAAGTGCCCATTCTTTAAATATATTGTTTTCGAGTATTCAAAACTTTTCAATTTACCTTTTTTGCTTGATTTTATTTCTGTCAAAAAGTTGCTGTCTAATAATGTGTTAGAAACTTCCAATAATATAGAATTTTCAACTGCTTCATCAAATAATATCAAGTTGTTTGTGTCTTCAATAATTCCTTGATTCCTATTGACAGGATTTCCAAAGTTTCGTTCTCTATAGAAGGAAATCGGTGAAATACTTTCAGTCGTGAATAATTCATTTAAATTCCACAACTCTATGGGCAACCATAGACTATTTATTTCTGGTGTTTTTTTTCTCTGTGCCATACTATTGACTTACTATGTCATTTGAACTCACATCCTTTAAAAGGCTTGTAAGTTTTCGGGAATATGTTATAAAAACTCTGCTACTTGCCCTGGTTACGGCAACATAAAATGGATTCCTGGATAAAGAATTATCTTCTTCTGAAAAGGGAATAAACACATTATCAAATTCAGTCCCTTTTGCACTGTGATAGGTTAATATGCTCGGTAAATCGAGATTTGTGAAGTCCAAAGTGTCAATCCTTCGGAATTTTCGATTTCCAAACGGAGTTAAACCGGCATCAATGGCTATTCGAACTTGAGTTCCAATATTATGTTGTGAAAAAAATTCGTGTACTTCTTTTACTTTTTCCTCTTTCGGCAGTAAAATAGCTACATCATCTAGAGCTTCAGTTCTTATTCTGTTTAGTATGTATTGTAATTCATCTTTCTCTGAATTACATTTTTTAATTATTGGCTTTGGAAAAGAAGGGAAGTCACTATTTCCGTTGTTTTTCCTATTTTGAGATATTAAATCTAAGTTAGGTATTGGAATTTTTTGAGCTATTTTGGCTATCGTTTTTGGGACTCTGTAATTAAAATTCAAATTTAACATTGGAAACTTAAACTGAGTGGCAATGTCTTCAATATTACAGTTTCTATCTGAATAGATTTTTTGGTTAGTGTCGCCAAATATTGTGATTGATTTTTTTGCTTGTGGAATGAAGTTTTGAGAGTAATTAGACAAGGTGAAATCTTGTCCTTCATCTACAATTACATAATTAACTTCACCTTTTGCTTTGAATAGATAACCTGCGGGGATAAACACAAATTTATTTTCGTCATTTTGGTCAAAGTTTAAATCTCTGGGAATATCTACCTCTTTAAACCATCTTGCTCTGCGATAAAAAGTATAATAAAATCGGTCTTCCACCCAATCGTCAAAGTCTATAGAAACTTTTAGTGATGTTGTAGCGTCATCTTTAGTACAAGAAACAAAATATTGTATGTGAGTACCATTTTTTAATATTAGAACATCTTTATTTAGCCCGTAATTATTGTTGCCTTTTAGGCAGAACAAATCACCTGAAATTTCTATTCCTCTATTTATCCAAGACCATTCGTGAACAACTCGGTCTTTGTCGAGACCTAGTTCACTCAATCCATAGCGAATCATCTTTTTTAATGCAACCGTATAAACCACGATAACAAATGTATTATTGCCTGCTTGATTGGCTCGATAAATAGCCATATTTGTTTTGCCACTACCTGCAGCTCCTTTCACTATCAAGTTTTGATTGATAGGAACTTTCAATACTTCTTGTTGTGAAGTGTCTGGGTTAGTTATGAACCAATTGTCTAATCTCATATTTTATGTTCTGTTGTATGTTTATTGGTGGGTCGTCCTAAGAGTGACCGCTAACGTTTTGCGTGTAGGCGATGTTGCCCTGTGTTGCGCCTGCGGCAAGGCAATATTGCTTACATGCGTGCAAATTTGTATGATTTTGAGACTTTTGTGACCCAAATTCAACTAAACTTAAGAGAAAATATCATTTTTTAAGCCAGATTAAAAAGGAAACTCAAGTCTATCGATTTTGACGCGTTTATCAAATTTTCGTGGCGGGGAATACGCATTAAAATCACTGCAATCGTAAATGTCGATTACCCTGCCCTGATCTTCCTTAAAGACCAATTCCATGAACAGGCCTGACTTGTTTCCGACAAACGCATAGCCAGGGCAACCAGAACTGTCACAGATAACAGAGCTACACTTACCTGCATATAGGAAAAGATGTACGTCGCCAGCAGCGAGAAACTCATCAAAGGCATTACCCAACTTATGGATAAATAATGGCTTCTCT
>Ga0194129_10009733_pt1 | contig 10668 bp, 4 predicted proteins | sample TA2KigCa35mmetaG_FD_150862 | JGI IMG/M metagenome (GOLD analysis project Ga0194129, IMG submission 150862) | Freshwater microbial communities from Lake Tanganyika, Tanzania - TA2015038 Kigoma Deep Cast 35m | ecosystem: Environmental > Aquatic > Freshwater > Lake | place: Tanzania: Lake...
AAAAAAAAAAACAAAGGAAATAAAGTATTTTTTAAATCAAATAAAATTAAAAACAAAATTTGGTTGATTATTCACAAAAATAAATTGTATTTCATTTTTAAAAAAAAAATGTTTGCTTTCAAAATCAATAGTTTATCTACTTATTCTGTCTACTTATTCTGTCTACTTATAACTAGAACCTTTTATATTTGAGGAGTTTTGATAAAAATAATTATAAAAAATATATTTATTTATTAATTATTATTAAATATTTTATATATTTTTAAATGCAAAAAATTAATTATTATATATAATAAATTGTTATTATTATTTTTAAATGCTTCAGATTTTTCATAATTTCATTATTTTCATCTCATTTGCATATTAATTTTAACAATTACAAGCTCTTAATTCAAATATAAGTGGTAAAAATAAATTTATTTTGAAATATTTAATTTTAATTTATCTCTTTAAAATTAGAAAAGCATTATAATAAATTAGATTTTTAAGGAAAACCTAATTAAACCATCTATTACATAATTTGTTCAAAATATGATTAATATCATTACAAAAATGTAACAACAAAGGAAAACTAATTAATTTTAAATACAGGAATAGAATTATAAGATAAAATAATTATTAATTCGACTAATGTTTTCAATTCATCTTTTTTAATATACTTTTTTAGCTCAAATTAAGAAAAAAACTCCTTATGTCCTACTTCTATAATAGATATTTTAAATAATACAATTGAAAATTAAAATAGTATATAAATTATTTCATTATTTTATGAAGAAAATCAACAATAATTTTAGAAAATTGATTCAATAATATTATTTAACTTAAGTTACATGAGTTTACAGAATTTTTCAAAAATAAACATAACAAATTTTAATGTCGCATTTACTATAAAAAATAACATTTCATTCATTAATAATTATGAGATTTATATATTTGGTTTTTAGTTTAGTAATAATCATAATGGATTTTTAAATTTCTCTGATACTCAAAACTTAAAATAAAAAAAAATTCAAACATTATTAATTAATTAATCAAATTTTAATGATAATTTTTTAAATAAAAGTCAAGTTGACACATAATAATTAATTTATATCTAATTTTACAACCCCACTAATATATTTTTTTTAAATTGCTAATTTTCAAATAATAGTTTTAGTTTTAAAACATAAGGAGGGATAGTTAATATAAGTTTTTATGAATTTATATAGTAAAAATTTAATGTATCAATTATTAATAATACAATATCAAATAATTATATTATCATTGATGAATGTGATAAATATTCGTTAAACATAGATATTAATTTAAAAAAAAAAATGATTTATTATGCACATAAAGAAATTTAAATTTTTCTGAAAACTTAGTTTTTATATTTTACGCAGCATGTTCAGCTAATTTTAATCTAACAAATACAATTTTTATATCAAATTTTATTATCTAAAAGAATTGTAGTGGTTGGCTAGACTATTATTATTTAAAAAAATTATTTTTAGTAGGGATTTAAAGAATTGATTCTCCAGTTTATTTAGAAAATTTAATGTTTATTAATAATAATATAGATGAATTATATCATAATGGATCATAAATTTCTTCCTGTATATTTTTAGATAAATGTTTTAGTGTGACCATAAATAATTAAGAATTTAATAATAACAATAGTACATCAAAAGGGACTGCTATATTTACAAATTTATCTAATATTTATTCATTTTCTATTTATAATTCAAGTTTTTAATAAAATAACCTCAATAAATATTTGCCAAAAGAAGGTGGAGCATTATATTTTGATTTTAGTTCTTCACGTGATTCTTATGTATTTGGTTACACTTTTATCAATATTGAAAATTCAAATTTTACAAAAAATAAGGCTCTTTTAGGAGGAGGAGCAATTTAAATTGATATTTCTAATAATGATAGTTCTGCTCAATTTAAAAGATCTATTGTTATTTTGAATTTGAAAAGCTGTAAGTTTTTAGAAAATCAAGCACTAGATGGAGGAGCTTTAAAAAGCACAATAACTTTTGAAATTGCGAATTAATAGATTTTAAATATATAAGATTGCATTTTTAGTAAAAATATAGCCTACTTTGGTGGAGCTTTTGTTTTTAGAAGTTAAGCAGTATATACTAAAAGTGTAGATAAACCCAATAGTAGTTTAATAATAAATAATAGCTAATTTTATTAAAATTAAGCCGTTTATATGTCAGGAGCAATTGAAGTATTAAATACCAAATATTTAAAAATCGAAAATACATTTATTAATCAAAATTAGGCTGAAATTATTGGAGGAATTTCAATTTTTAGATAAAAAAACTATTAATAATAATTTAATGAAGAGCAAAATTAAATCATTTTTACTAATCTAACAATTTCTAATAATTTTGCTTTATAAATAGGAGGGATGTATTTTATAGCTTCTAAGGAAGTGAAAATGACATTATAAAATTTAATTTTTGAGAAAAATTCTGCATAATTTCTGGCAGGAGCTCTCTAAATAGTTTAATAGACTGATTCAAATAATTAAACTCTTATGATTATAGTAAATTAAACTTTTGGAGAAAATTCTAAATTTATTAATAACAATGCATTTATTAATTAAAATACAAAAAATATTTAATTAAACTGTGGGTTTTGTTAATATTTTTCATAAATAAAAAATTATTTTATAGATGCTACTATATCTTTTTGTTTAACTTGTGATGAAAATTTATTTCAAAATTATACAGATTATACAATCGGATCAATAGTACAATAATGTTTTTAATGTCCAGCTCATTTTAGTTGCAATTGCTCTGATTTCTTTAATTTTAGGTTGGATAAAAATTTTTGGAGAGAAACCAACTCCAGTTTTGAAAAACAATATTGCAAAAATAATCCATAGATTTGTTCTGAAGATTTTACTAAAAAAGATCAATTTCTCTAGTGCCTTGAAGGGTATTAAGGAAGATTATGTGAAAATTGTAATAATCAATTAGGGTATGTTAAAGAAGGAAAAAACTGTAAAAAATGTAATAATGTATGGATAGCTTATACTTTATTACCACTTATTTCTTTAATTTTGTTAAGCTATTGCTTTTATTAATAATATAGTTCTATTTAGAAACAACTTTAAAACAAAATGAAATACGTTTTAAGATAGATTTTTGATTATTTCATTTTTAGAGAATTTAGCTTATAAATACATTTTAAAATTCTTATCTAACATTTTTAAAGATTGATAATAATAGGAGGATTAAATTAGATTTTTGATGTAGTTATTAAATATTTTGGATTTGCATAAGAGTCTATATCTTTAAATTATTAGTGTGTTTTATTTAAATACCAAAAATATCTAAATGTTTACTAACTTGAAATAATATAATATATATTTTTATTAATCGGAATAGGTGTTTTATTAGTCTTTTCATCAATATATACTTATTTTTCTTTATCTAAAAAACAGAGCTATTCATAAAATATTAATCAAAATTTTTTGATAAACAATAATAAATTTAATAAAAAAAAATGTTTTAAAACTAAATATGCCATATATACATCTTTAGCTTGCATTTTAAGTTTACTTTTATATTAACAAGCATAATATACTTTTTCAATATTTTAATTTGTAAGCACAAGATTTATTATGAATAAAAACTGGATAGTTAAAGATATCGATATATAGGCTTCTAGCAATGATCCAATTTATTCAAAATTTACTTATACACTGATTTATCCTTTAATTTTTTTTTGGACAATAATTATTCCTATGATTTTAGCAATGATTTTATAATTTTAAAAAAAAAATTAAGAAAAAAATAATAATAAAATAGAAGTTTTAAACTTTTTTTAATATTTGGCAACCGGATATAAAAGAAAATATATTTATTATGATTTAGTTTAAAATATATAAAATATTATTTTGATTTTTAATAGTGTATTTTGGGCAAATGATGATATAGATCGTGGAATGTATATGGGAATTACCTAGGTGATTACGATTGCAATTTTTATCTCAATGAAACCATATAATAATAAATATCATAATTTATTTTAATTAACTGCTTATTTTATTTAGGTAATAAAATATTAAATAATTATTATTATATTTGATTATTAGATGACAGCAATCATAGTTGGGATAAAAATTTATAATTTAGAAAGATCTGAATAAAACTTGAATTTATCTTCGTCACAAACCTATTAATTTTGTGTCTTTTTAATAGTGTCGATAAATATAATTTTTTTTTTAATAGTTTTTTTCTTCATTTTATCTGATTTTAAAGCATTCTTTATTTAGTTGATAACAAAAATTAGCTACAAACTAAACTGTTGTTAAAAATGTTTAAAAAAATTTAAAAGTCCTATCACATTGAATAATCGTTGGAAAGTAATTAGATCCTATTTCTAATCATATAGAAATTACAAAAAATAATATTTGACCAGTGACCTAGAATTTCAGTTTTATAGTAAAGAAGTATAAAACTTTCATTAATAAAGAGAGAAATATTAGGAAAATGATAAATCTTCTGAAATTGTTTATTAAAATTAAATCCATAAATAATTATTGAATGTAAAATATTTTTTTTATAAATTAATTTATTATATACTTTAATTTATAGAGAAGTTAGAAAGGCAACATTAAATTTAACGAAAATAAATTAAAAAATGAGTGAATAAAAACATTAAATGATATTTTATTAATTTATATACTGTATTGTCAAACTCGGAAATTGATTTGACGAATTCATATTATTTAATTATTTAAATTTAATATAGTTATTTTATAAAAATAATATTTTATTTTATAATAAATTTATTAATATATACAGTAAATTCATAAATAATAAAAATTTATAAATTAATTTTTTAATAAAAATTTGAACCCATTTTTTATAATTTAATAAATTTTTGAGAAATGTTAATTATTTTCTGGAAATTAAACAATATTTCTAAAAAATTTAATTAAATAATAAAAAAAATTATAATTAATTTTAAAAATTAAAATTTATTTATAAAAAATTTAATTAATTTTATATCTTGCATAATAAATTATAGTAACTATTACTGTTTATGGTTAGGAGTAACTTTTTGGTTTTAAATTTATAATTTATTAAAACAAATTCTAAATGTTTTATTTTAATTAATTTTTAAAATCAAATTCAGGATTAAATTTTTTTTTAATTCAGGATTCCGTTTTTTAAAAAAAAATTTGAAAGTTTTAAATTACTACTTAGTAAATTTTTTTAAAAATACTACGTAGTAAATTTTTTTAATATACTATGTAGATAATTTTTTTAAAATACTACATATTAAATTTTTTTAAAATAGTTTTTATTAAATTTATAAAATTAGAAAGCAAATAAATAAATAATGTTTTTGTTGATCAAAGTAGTAATTATTTGTAAAAAAAGTAATTGTTTTTTAAAGTTAATTTTTATGAATAGATCAATCACAAAAAAAAAAAAATTATGAATAAAAATAATTACTTGAATTAAATGTCAATTATATAATTATTTAAACAACAGTAAAAAGGAATAAATAGTTTAAAAATCATTTGATAATTAAATATTAAATAATTATTTGGGCGATGCGTTATGAAACAACCTGCTTAAACACATTTATTAATTCAAATACGTGCTAAAAATTTTGTAATTAAATTTTAGTATCAATTAATTGTATAAATGTCAAAATGATTACAATCAAATCTAACTTTGATAATTTTAATAACCCCATATTACTAAGTCAGGAATATTCGTATATAAATAAATAATCATTATGTATATTTCGACTCATTTTGATGCGATAATTCAGAATTTAAATTTAGTTTTTCATGAAGTTCTTTTTTAAACTAAAAATATGTATTTTGTGTAAAAATTAGCATTTATGTAAAAAACAAAATTATATCTGAATCCTCGCATCATGATAAGTCGGAATATATCTAATATTTATTCATTTATATATGAATATTCCAGACTTAGTAATATGGGGTTATAAAAAATCAAAATTAATTATTTATTTATTAATTTAGATATTTAATAATAATAATAACTAATAAGTATATATACTTAATAATTATATTTAGATATTTATTAAATTTTAAAAAGAAAAAATTTAATGGGGTTTTTTGTATTCCAAAATTTGATCATTGTATTAAATGATTCACATTTTCCATCATTTAAATTAAATTGCATTATGATTTTGCTCACTTTTATAAGCTAATAAAGCCATTTATCTACTTTCTTGGTACCATTTCTCCTCTAACAAAAAAACTGCATTAACTTTTTCATCATTTTTAAATAGGAAGAGCTGATAATTTGTTTTAAATATTATTTTTTAATTCCCTGTTCAAATTTAAGTAGGTTTTGAAATTTTAAAATTATTTAAGCCAGTTTTTTTTTATATATTTTTTGAGAAGATATTTTAATAAGTCTCATTTTTGGGACATGCAAATTTAATATAAAAATAGTATATTATATGCAATCAAGCCATGGAAGGTGCACCAAAGAATGTTTCTTGACTAATGAGATCTGTAAAGGTAAGCAAAAGATTTTTTATTTTTATTTTTTTACCCATTCTTGACCATATTATTTATAAATTCTGATGAATCCCAAGTTCCCATTCCATTAATAATATATATATTATATATGCAACTCAATAATTGGAACCAAATGTAAAGAGATTGAAGAAGATGAGATGGTTGAAGAAAATAAAATGAAAAATATCTTTGGTTTCCTTAGCTTTAAATTATTTGCCATTATTTTAATTATTTCCTTGCATTGGTGGTTATTCCTCCATTTTTTTTTATTTATTTCTCTTCAATTCATCTATTGAAGAAATTTTAAAATGCTTTATAGAATTTTTAAAACTTTTATCTTGAAAATTTTGCTATCATTTATAGAAAATAATTTATAATAAATTAATAAAAAAATTGTAATAAATTTAAAAAAATTATAATAAATTTATTAAAAATTTTATAAAAATTAATATAAAATATATATATTAATTAAAACAAAATAACTTTGTTTTTTGTATCTTGATATATGTAAATTTAATGCCAATTTAAACAAATCTTTAAACTCAAAAAATACAAAACAAATTTTTATATAGTTATTAGCTACTTATATAAATTCTACTGAAAAACTTTTAATTTTTTTGATTCTAATTGTTAATTTTATTTTAAATACTACAAATATGATAAACAAGCCTATAGATATGGTTATAGGCTATTGCTATTTTTTATGTTTAATAAAATTTTAATATAATTTTTTTTTATTGATGAAGTTAAATAAAATTTTATAATTTATTTCAATTGGAACTTTATTTTTATTTTATTCATTCTTTTAAAAATATTTTTTTTAAATTACTAAACATATTATGTTTTGAACTGACTGGATTTATCTAGTTTAATCAATTTTTAGTAATTTTTTATGTGTTAAAAATGAATATTTTAGATTTTATACGAAATTCCGCAATATCTTTATAAATTTTATAATTTTTATATAAATTTTATAAATTTGTAAAAAATCAAACAAATTAAATTTTTAACTTTTTGGTTTTTTTGACTATTTATAAAATTAAAAATTTGATAATCAAACAAATTGAATCTTTCTTTTTTTTAATAGATCAAACAAAAAAATTTTTTCTTTTTTTGACTATACATCAAATTAATTAAAAATATTTTTTTAAAAAAAAAAATAAATAAATAAAAAAATAAAAAATTTATTTCCAACATTTAATCTAAAGTTTGATGATATTTGGAGATAAAAAAAATAAAAAATTATAAATTAAGATGTGTTATAATATGTTGATAGTGTTTAATTGAGTTTCAATAATGTGATTTCAATTAAAATATAATAAAATGATAATTTTTTTTAAAATATAATTTTATTTAAATTTTATGATTTTGATGAAAAATATTTAAATGTTTTTTGTAATATTTAGCAAAAATTTCATTCAAACATAAAAATACCCAAAAAGAAATCAGATTATTATTATTATGCATAAATGGAATAATACAAATAATGAATTTATTTATTTATTTTTTTTTGCAATATTTAACAATGTATAATATGTTAAGATGAAAAAGATTATAAATTATTTGGTAAATATGAAAGGATGTGAAAAAACATAAATAATAATAATACAATTTAGATGTTTTTGGAATCTCAATATACTTATTTTTACATTAATTTAATTTTTTGATTATTTTTTTTGTTTTTATATATATAAACTCAATTTTTTTTGTTTTGTTAATTTCAATGTTGTTTATATATATTAGTATGGTTGATGAAAAAAAGTTTTTTGTTTTTGGTTTATCATCAAATTGATTATTTGGAATCAACCAAAATGTGTTAATTTATAAATCAGCCCAAACTTTTAATTTGCAAATCAATCATAAAACTTTTAATTTACAAATCATCAAACTTTTAATTTATAAATTTTTGAGTTTTTTAATTTTTTGATTTTTTTAACTTTTTTATAAAATTAAAAATTTGATAATCAAGCTTTTAATTAAAAATATATTTTTTTAAAAAAAAAAATAAGTAAATAAATAAATAATTTATTTCCAACATTTAATCTAAAGTTTGATCTTAGGAGATAAAAAATAAACAAAATTTTTTTTTATTGAATGTTTTTTTTCATATTTAAAAAAAATATATATAAAAAAATGCTATATAAAAAAAAATTTATAAATGTGTTATAATTTTTGTTTTTTCATGATTATGATATTAAAATATGTACATCTTTTTTTAATTAATTAATTAATTATGAACTTAGAATGTTTTCAAAAACAGAACAGCAATTTATGTAAAAGAAAAATAAATAATTTTTTTAAATAAAATAAAAAAAAAAGTATTAATTAAAACTTGGGTAATTTTATTGAAATCAATATTAGTTCCATTCTTTCCTTTTCAAGAAAAAGAGTTTATTGAAAAAAATATGTGTGATTAGAGAAATATTATTTCAATGTTATTTCTGCTATTAGGATTTCTCGAATTTACTAAACTCAGCTGCTTACATTTCTTCAAATTTTTGTTTACGCTTAAGATTTTTTATTTTGTTTGCTTATTTTTAATTTTTTATGAACTTCTCAGCTCCAGGAACTTCATTCACACTTTTTAGAGGAGTTTTTTTTATTGTCTTGTCAATCAGACCTATTTTTTAATATTTTTCTTCTTCTTTCTCTTCTCCTTCTTAAGTAGCTAAAATTTGGCGATTTTTAAATTTTAAATCCTTTAGTTCTTTTGCTCTATTGTAAAATTAATCAATAAAAATAAATAATATTACTACTAAATAATCTTTTGTTCATAATTCTGGATTTATAATTCCATTTCTTTATTATTTTTTTTCAACACTAGCAATTCATGATTTTATTTTTCACGTTCAATCTATATTTAAATATTGTTTGATGAAAATTCATCAGATGGATTAGAATCATCAGGGGCAATTTAATAACTATTTAATTAACTTTGTATTTAACTGAGGCGCTTAGGATCTTCTAAAGTAATTTTTAAAAGATTTGGTTTCTACGGATTTTTACTTTTATATATAGCTTTAATTAATTTTTCTTATACTAAAACCAATTAATTGATGGGAAGTTATTGTTGTTCATTATATTTTAATTTAATAGTTCTTAACACTGGGTTTTTTTTATTGTTCTTGCTCATCTATCGAGATTTTATAAAAATTTAATAAAAAAAAATTTGATAAAATTTAATTTTAAAAAAAACCCTTTGTTACAATTTTGTAACAAAGGAAATTTATCCTTTGTTACAATTTTGTAACAAAGGAAATTTTTCTACTAAATAAATTTTGCATTTAACACCCTCCAGAGTTGGTTGAAATGAAAAATGATCTATATAAAAGTTGTTCTAAATAATAATTACTATTATTTTACATGACATAAAAATAATTATTTCTGTATTTGAAGGCATAATCCCCAAGAATATCCCCGAAAATGACATTTTTTTATATGTTTTAAAGCTCAAGTCTAAGAATTTTTAGATAAATGTAAAATATCATTCCTAAACGATTTAAAATGTCTTTTTATATTATTTTAATGATTTTTAGAATTAAATTCTTTTGAATATACTTCTAAAAAATAATATTTTAGCTTCAGCATTTTTAATGCTGTTATTTTAAATAAAAAATTATGTTTTTTTAAACAAAAAATTTAAAAAAAATATTTTGAATGAAATAAAATATATATTCCTTTAATTTTATCATTATTTTTAATCATTTTTTTTCACAAATATTTAAATAAGCACTATTTTCTTGCATTTTCATTAATAATTATTTCGAATTTTCTAATTTAATAAAAATTATATAAAATTAAATAAAAATTATATAAAAATTAAATAAATAATTAAAATAAAATTTTCTATAATATTTATGCTCTGATTTTTTCAATAGATCATTAATTCTTAAAAGAATGAAGATGTCTATTGCATAATTTTAAAATGCCCTTAGATAGTTCAATTTCATAAATGAAAAAATTTTAAAAATACAAGAATTTATACATGATAAAAAAAAAAAGATATACATGATTTTTTACTTAAATTATAAAATAAAAACATAATTTAGCCATTATCGATTCATTAAAAATATAAATATATGTATTATTAAAGAAAAATTAGCTTGATATAGAATTGCTATATATATATGCATAATGAAATTGAATATATCTTC
>Ga0194129_10009735_pt1 | contig 10665 bp, 10 predicted proteins | sample TA2KigCa35mmetaG_FD_150862 | JGI IMG/M metagenome (GOLD analysis project Ga0194129, IMG submission 150862) | Freshwater microbial communities from Lake Tanganyika, Tanzania - TA2015038 Kigoma Deep Cast 35m | ecosystem: Environmental > Aquatic > Freshwater > Lake | place: Tanzania: Lake...
GCAATATTGTGATCGAGGCTCTCGCGTCAGGATGTGGTGTCGCTGTTAGTAAGAATGTCGGAGTTCACGAGTCTTTGTCCCTTTGTCCTGGAGTCAGTTCTGGAATACGGAGATCTAAGACATGGAATATTATCCTTAAACAACTTATTAGCTCTAATCGTCCCGGATCTCTTTCGGAAGCCTGGGTAAATGACAGATACTCCCAACAAGCAATAGCTGCTCAAGTCCTAGCTCTATACGAGCGTATTATCTAAATGGAATGTCGTCCTACCATCGCTGGAGTTGTTCTTACACTCAACGAAGAGGTCAACCTTGCCCGCGCTCTAACATCGCTTTCATGGTGCGATCAACTTATAGTTATTGACAGTGGCAGTACTGATTCAACTCTTTCCATAGCAAGGTCTTACGATGCGACCCTACTTACCAATATTCAAAGTCCGCCATTCTTGATTACTGAACAACGTAACTGGGCCTTACTTCAGCCCGAGCTCCAATCAGATTGGGTTTTGTTTCTCGATGCGGACGAACAACTAAGCACAAAACTTATGAATCGCATCCAGGAATCTATACTCTATCCGAATGGTGCCACTGCATTCTATCTCTGTCCTCGCTATTGGTTCCTGGGTCGGTGGCTTAAACATACTCAAGCTTACCCTAATTGGCACCCAAGGCTCATCAGGCGTGGCTTCGCCACCTTTGTGGGTGGGGTATGGGAGCAATTCTCCGGTGATGCCGTTACTTCATATATCTATATGCCATATGAACACTACTCTTTTAGCAAGGGTATTGATGATTGGCTCCTTCGACATATTCGCTACGCCGATCGTGAATCGAGCTTAATTGCCGATTATCTACTCTCTTACAACTCCCGTCTTTTTGTCACAGAACGCCTCTCCGATATGCGTCTTTTTGCTGCGCGACTATGGCCCTTGCGACCTTTACTCCGTTTTGTACAAAAATACTTTCTTCAGCTCGGATTCTTGGAGGGATGGCAGTCGCTCGTCTTCTGCCTTATGATGTCTTTCTATGAACTCATTATTGTTATTAAAGTCATTCAGGCTCTTCGGGCTAGGCAAGGAAGGCCTCTCTAGCATGACATCTTTGCGCCCTCGCCTACTTATTCTAAGCGAATACTTTGAGCCTAGTACAACCGCAACAGCTCAACTCTCTACAGATCTCGCGATTGCCTTTGCAAATCTTTCTTTCGAGGTTATCGTTTTAACCTCAACAGCCGGCAGCAGTCATAGTAATCTCGAGGTCGTAAGACTAAATAAAACAGCAACTTCGTCTTTATTGATATCTCTGAAGACCATTTCTGGAATCCTATTTCTGCTGAAGTCGTTCTTGTGGTCTCTCCGCAACTGTTACCGTTATGATCAAGTCCTCATTTATTCAAACCCGCCATTCGCTGGAGTGGTTGGACTATTGCTTACGTTCTTTTGCCGCAAACCATATGTGTTTGTACTTCAAGACCTTTTCCCTCGCTCAGCATCACTTACGGGAATACTTCCCTCTAAGGGTCCGATACTCTCTTTATGGAAGCTACTCATCTCCTTAGTCATCGCTAATAGCAGATCGACAGTTGTGTTGTCTGAGTCTATGCGGTCACGCGCAACCAGTGAATATATGTGTTCCTCCAAGTATGAGGTAATACCTAACTGGTCAGTTCAGCCCCCCCACCAAATCAACAAACGTGCTGCAACCCTTACTTACGAATGGGAGCTTGACAACTCACTGGTTGTGCAATATTCAGGCAACTTTGGACGACTACATGATATTATTACTGTCTTAGAAGCCGCACGTCTTACACAACACTATCCAATAAAGTACCTCTTTATCGGTGACGGAGCAAAGCGGGCATACTTGGACAAATATACACAATCCTTCGAAATGAGTAACGTAATCCTAAAACCATTTCAGCCCCGTTCTAGTCTCATGGAGTCGCTCGCAGTCGCTGACCTCTCTCTTGTCACCTTAATTCCAGGAGCGACTGACACAGTTGCCCCCAGTAAACTTTATGGGATTCTCGCATCTGGTAGACCAGTTCTCTTCGTTGGTAATTCTAACTCTGAAATAGCCCAATTTATCTCTACCAACCGCTGCGGATTTGTTTTTGACATTGGTGATGTTGAAGGATTGGTCTCCTGCCTTCTCGAACTTCTAACCAACAAAACCCTTATTTCAGCGGCCGCTAAGTGCGCGTACAGTGCATATGTCAATAATTATGGTGTAAGCAAATCTTCGGCCATGTATGTCAGTCTCTTGAAGAATGCCTAATCTCTTGCACAGAGACGTTGCCCTTCTTAACCTATTTTATGGCCACTACTCACTCTGAAAGAGTACTTATACTTGGTGTGACAGGCCAAGATGGAGCTTACCTAGCTCATGAGTTCTTACAGGAGGGTTATCAAGTTCATGGAACGACTAGAGATATCGCGTGTGCAAACACCTCAAATCTTGAAGCTCTCGGTGTTGCAGACTCTGTCTCTCTACACTCAGTTTCTATCACAGACTTTCAGAGTCTCTTGTCGTGCATCACACTAGTTAAGCCTACACAGATCTATCACCTTGCTGGCCTCACCAGTGTCGCATCTTCCTTTCAAGAGCCAGTTGAGGCCATTCGCTCTATTTCTCTCTCCACGATTAATCTCCTCGAGGTTGTTCGGTTTCTTGAAAAAGACATTCACGTCTTTATCCCAGCTAGCTCTGATTGCTTTGGAGAGCTCCCACTTAGTCATAGTGCAGATGAAGCTTCGCTCTTCAACCCACGGAGCCCTTATGGAATCGCCAAAGCCTCCGCGTTCTGGATTGCAAATAACTACCGAGAATCTTACGGTCTTAATGTCTCTATAGGTATTCTGTCCAATCATGAATCTATGTTGCGTGGGCCCCAGTTTGTGACTCAAAAAGTGATCAGGTATATTCGAAGTGGATTGCAATATGGTTTTACTCACAACCTTGAGCTTGGCGACCTAAACATTATTCGTGACTGGGGCTGGGCACCAGAATATGTCTCAGCTATCAAGCAGATCAACACTTCATCCAACGCAGACACCTACATTGTTGCCACAGGCCTATCCATGAGTCTCTCTAGTCTCATAGCCAGCCTCTTTAAAGCTGCCGACCTAGATGATTTTCGTAATTACGTCACATCAACACCGAACCTCGCACGTCCCAACGAGATCAGGGAGCTCTACTTAAACCCTAAGAAGATCCATGACGAACTAGGATGGAGAGCCACAGTTAAAGGCAGCGCGCTTGCTTACAAGCTGATTAACCAAGAGCTCAGGTGAAACACTCTTTCTATCGGCAAAGGTAATCCGCTAGATCATTCCTTGATCTCGTTGCTATCCTACTATTAAGCTCTTTATACCTTGCAATCCTGTCACTCTTACTTGGCAGTATATACTTCTTTGTCTGAATATCGAATCTCTTCACGCTGTCGCTACTTACAACTAGCTCTCTTTTGAGAATATCTTCAATCCACAGAACTGGCGGCACTGTATCTATCAGCTCACCAACCAAAACCATGATTTCTAGGTATGTCTCTATTCTTGTCGCTATCACGGGCATTCCCATCAATAGTGCGTCCAAGAATGGTATTCCGTAACCTTCCTCCTTCGATAAGCATAATGCAAGCTGCGATTCTAGATAACACTGTACGAGCCCCTTTTCTCTTGAGTTAACTGGACTAAACCTTAAACTAAACTCTCTGTCTAGATGATGTCTCTCCGCCTTTTCCCTGAGTCTAGCTGACCGTATTCCGTAAACTGAAACCTCAGTTATTCCTAATGCTGAACTAAGCCGTTCTAATAATCCTACGCCTTCTAAGAACCCTTTGTTCCTTGTCTCACCACTGATCCATATTGCTCCTATCCCTCCACTCCTCTTTTCTTTTGGTCCTTGGCTTCCATCTAGAATCTGTTCTCTAAATGACCCACCCGGATAAACTACAATTCCCTTAAACCTACTACTCATGTCGTCTCTTCCTATCCTGTCCCACCCTAAATACGATTCAAAGTCTCTTGCCGTCTTCTTGCTAATCGCTGTAACATACTGGCTACTACGTATTGAAGGTGAAACTATCACACTATTTATGAGTATATTTATCTTTTCGATGAGTCGATACTCACGGCTCATTAACCTGTTAAAGCCTACATTCATTGTATCCAACAACACAATCATATACAGTCTCTTGCCACCCAAGAACACTCTTGGAGATATCCTTCCATTAGGAGATAATAATAGATCCTCTTTCCCACAGCTGTCTAAATACATGCCCAACAACTCCCAAGCCAATATGCGCCACCTCGGCCAGGTCTGAGGTGGACTCTTTAGTTCAACACAAGCACCTAATAGCTCGAAATATGCCTTATAGTCTCTGACTATCTTGCTGGTTCCCCTCGCCTCTCTGCTCGGTACGATTATGCATACCTTTCTCCCCTGAATAATCATTTATCTCGGTTGCCTCTTCCCATTCTACTTCTCAATAACGATCTATATGCCCCCGCCAATCTATTCTTTGAATAATACAAGAAAGCCATCCCTTGAATTACTAGAGACTTTGCCTTGGTGCCTAATGTCTCTTTTGAAAGTAGGCACTCGACATTGTACCCAGTTGCAGTCCTTAGACTGATCGATACATAGTGCTTTGCAAGTGCATTTAACAACCATCCTGGAGTATAGCCTAAAACGGCTTGGTGTAATTCATGATGTCTTTCCCTAATTGCTTCCAGTGCCATCCTCCTCCTCTCATTCGTCTTTGGTCCACCTAATAACCCATCAACACCCAACGTATACTGTCCCAAAACGCACTCTACGCATACAAAACCTTCGGTAACTCTGCTTAATCTTACCCATGCATCATAGTCTTCTATAGCTATAAGCTTCTGGTCTTCGGAAAACATCCCAATCTCTATAATTGACTTCCGCGAAACTACTACTGATGATGTCGCAATGGCATTGCCTTTTACAATCAAATCTCTCATGACTGGTTTTGTGAGTGCGCGTGTTAAGGCTATTGGCTTATTACTGCCAATCTCGCTCATCCAATGGAAGCATAAATCTGCACCAGCATCTAAATGAGGGACACAGCTGTGCAGTTTCTGCGGTTCCCAAATATCGTCTGAATCCAAGAATGCAATATACTTGCCATGCGAACACCTTATGCCCGCATTCCTGGATTTCGCAATTATACCGCTATTGCTTAGCTGAATTATGCGTATGCGTGGGTCCCCGAATCTCTGTACCCTTTCTATTGTATCATCAACAGAATCGTTGTCTACTACAATTAGTTCAAGGTGTTCATAGCTCTGGCTCAACACACTCTCAACTGCTCTTTCTATGCACCATGCTCGGTTATATGTTGGTAGAACAACTGACACTAGGGCACTTCTCATTGCGCGCTATTCTCCCTGGCTACTAACCTCATCGTGTGGACAGAATCTCCTATGTATCCTGCGAGAATATCAGTCTTTTGAAAGAGACCAAGTTGCAGAGCTCTTTCTCTGTCAATTATGCGTCTTCCACATGCATTGCCATTGCACCTGGATATCTTGTCTTCTATTGAACCTTCTGATATTCTTCCCGAAGAAATATCAATCAATATATCCTTAATCTCGAGCATAGAAAGCGTGTATCCACTTGCTATGTTAACAACCTCGAACTGACTTCCCATGTTCTCTTGTCCAATGAAGTTCTCTACTGCCTGGACTACTACCGAAACCGGAATAAAATCTCTTTCCGCCTCTGGGGACATTATTAAAACCTTCCGCTTAAGGGCAATATCACTCATAAAGCTGTTGGCGGCTAACTGCCACATTCTACTTTCTCTACTTGTTTCTACCCGTGTGCCAAATACATTCGATAGCCTTAAGGAAATACCACTCACGCCATGTCGTAAACAGATGTCTTTAATCATTGACTCCCCTAATAGATGGGACAACGAATATATATCCTTATGATCTACCTGACTCTTCTCCGTTATCTTTGTTTCGTCCCCCTTGTATACCCTGCAAGTTGATAGATATACAACCCTTCTGACTCCACATCTACATGCCAGTCTGATAAACCTCTCTAGTTCTATTAGGACTAGCTTTAGTGTTCCAATAGGGTCCTCTTTGCATGTTCTGGCATCCGGTGAAGTGCAGATAACCAAGTGGTCTAGCCCAAGCCTATGAATATCTTCTCTCCCCCACACACCTACATATATCTGATTGGTCTTACATTCACTTCTGAGGCTCAGCCTCGTTACCTTATGCTTGCCTTCTAGGTATTGGGTTATATTAGACCCCAGGTAACCACTACTGCCCAGAACACCAACGTTCACAGCTTTTTTGCAACCCACGGGGCGCTTTTCTTTTCGAGTTCTCTTAAATATTCTAAATCTCTTTTTGTGTCCATGCATTGCCAAAAACCTTCATGTTTAAACGCGTTTAGTTCCCCTTTCCACGATAGTCTTTCTAATGGTTCTCTCTCCAGCATTGTTTCGTCTCCTTCGATGAGCTCAACTACACTCTTCTTTAACACGAAGTAGCCTCCAGATATCCATCCCCTATCCATCTGCGGTTTCTCAGCAAACTCTGTTACCATACTTCCTTTGATCTTTAGCTCTCCGAATCTGGCCGGAGGACGCACTGCTGTAACCGTAGCCTGCTTCCCACTCTTTATGTGCTCAGAAACAAGTCTATCTATTTCTATATCTGCGACCCCATCTCCATATGTCAGCATAAATTCTTCTCCCAGATATGGAAGTAATCTCTTTAACCGCCCACCAGTCATTGTATTTATGCCAGTATCAACGAGCGTTATTTTCCAGTCTAGATCACGCCGGTTGCACGACTCTACCGTACCAGCCGCCAAGTCAACGACTAAGTCACCACTCAGCTTACTTCTACTGTAAAAGTAATCTTTAATAATATTCGCTTTATAGCCAAGCGCAATAACAAAATCCTTGTAACCATAGTGTGCATACCTCTCCATAATATGACAAATTATCGGCTCGCTACCAATGGTTACCATTGGCTTTGGAATATCTTCGGTGAGCTCAGCAAGCCTTGTTCCAAACCCCCCTGCGAGGATAACTACTTTCATTTCAATACACTGTCTGCCTTGACCAGATTACTGGATCTTCCATGAAACTATCCTTAACGGCGCTATCTACTCCATATTTGTACTCAAGAGCATTGCATATCATTGCGCTGCCTCTTCCATAAGCTTTAAAAGCATACCAGCTACCTGGTTCAAGCGTCAACCTCACGTTTTCCTTCGAATGTAAGGTTATAGGCCCATAAGTTATTCCATTATCTTTCTCTTTGACCAAGAATCTCACTTCACCTTCAATCACGCACAAAGTAGAGACTGATACTCTATTTGAATACCACCCCCTAACGATACCAGGTCTTATCTGCGAAAAATAGATTTCTTCTGGACACACAATACCCGTGTCTCCTTTCCTAATGAACTTCCTCAGCCAACCGGCTTCCGTCTGATACAGCTCTCCGATTGAAATCTTATACGGTCTCATACTCTCGACATATAGCTTGCTATATCACGTGCATACAAATCCTCCGGATCGTAATTATACCTTAGGAAATCAATATACCACTCGGATGTTAAGTATGCTGTTTCCTCAATCCCTAACACCGGTCTCCAGTCTAGAAGACTTGACGCTTTTTCACAACTCAGAGACAGAAGCCCACTTTCTCCTACTTGTAGCTTAGCCGCCTCACTGCTTTCCCATTCAGCATCTGTCCATACCTTTTGCATCTCTTTAACTAGCCCCTCAACTGTAATACTATTTGATGTCAACGGTCCAAAGTTAAAGGCCTCTCCATTCAATTCGTCCACATTGCAAAGTTTGCATGCTAACTGTATATACCCTCTCAGAGGTTCTAAGACATGCTGCCATGGTCGTGTCGATTTAGGATTCCTTAAGAACACCTTTCTAGACTTGCTCCAGCTTCTCATGCAGTCTGGAACAATCCTATCCTTTGACCAATCTCCCCCTCCAATAACGTTCCCGGCTCTTCCCGTTGCAACCCTCACACCTGTACAACTACTCTGGAAATATGTATGCACATATGATCTTACCATTATCTCACAGCCAGCCTTTGAAGCGCTGTACGGATCTTTGCCTCCCAGTCTATCAATCTCTCTATATCCCCACATCCACTCATTGTTTTCATAACACTTATCACTAGTTATTATGACGATCACGCACTTCTCAAGGCTTCTTCTCACTGCTTCGAGAATGTTCATGGTGCCCATGACATTAGTCTCCCATGTTGCTCGCGGATTCTCATAAGCTCTCGACACCAATGCTTCAGCCGCTAGATGAAATATAAAATCTGGCTTGAAGCTCTCCACAACTCGTTGTACGTCTTTTATATCTCGAACGTCTCCTCGGATGTCCGCGTCTATACCCATACACTGTCTATTTACTTCACCATCTATTCCACTGCCATCATCAAGCGAATATCCCGATAATACACATCCTAGCTGCTTCAGCAACGCAACAAGCCATCTACCCTTAAAGCCGGTATGCCCTGTAATTAGGACCTTTTTCCCGCTTATTTCTCTCCAGTCCACTCTTTCGCTTTTAATAACCTCTCTGTATTCTACCCTCTATCCACCCACGCTGTCTTTGCGCAGTCCCCTGAAGCATTTATGTATATCTCTCTTAGTACTTGAGCTGTGCTACGCCAATCATACCTCTTCAACTTATCGTAAGATCTCTTTATCAATCCTGAAGCATCTAGGTCTCCTTTAGCAAGTCTCCTCAAGCTACTGTCCAAGTCAAAGCTACTCTCGATCTGAATATATTCTTCTCCTTCTGCCAGTCCCAATGGCTCAGCAACCAACTTGCTCGCGAATACCAATCTTTTCCATGCTATGGCCTCTAGTAGTTTTGACTGTATGCCGCTTCCGCTCTGCATCGGTAACACAACTATGTCATGAGAGCATACCAAGGCTTTCATATCATCGACCGGTGATATAACACGGATCCCACTCTTCCTCAAACGATAAGATAACCTTTTACCAGCATGCCTCCCTGCTACAGTGAAACTAATATGATAGGGCTTACTCTCAACCATCGTAATCTCATCATTATATCTAGCCAATCTTTCTGCAGCTTTTATGTTTGGCCCATAGTTGAGATTCCCAAAAAATATAGCAGTTAACTCTTGTCTGCCGGTATCTAGAGACTTATCACCTATAACACTACCATCAATCTCAGTCCCGACTGGCACCACGACCTTCTTCCCTTCTCTAGTGGATATCTCTTGGCAATCTCTTTCGCTGACGGTTAGATACAAGACCTGATTCTTGCTTGGGGGTGCAAACATATCAATATTTCTTTCAGCTCTGAGGATCTTTCTGTACTCATGCCTCATGATTGGTCCTAACCGACTTTCTCTATTTCTACTCCTTAGATTTAATCCATACGAATCGATCAAGTCCAAGATCACCAATCTTGGAATACAGGCAAGTTCTACCAAGCCAGCAGACCTGATATGATAAAAATGTACTGCTTCGTAGCAATCCATAAGTCTCAATATCTCTCTGCATCCTGATCCCGCATATCCATAGGATAGCCAAGTCTGTATTGGCGCAATGGCTAACTTATCCCTCCTTTTCCACAAGCCATATATGACGCTCATCAGTGGAACACTCACTTCAATGACTACCCCGCTCACTCTTACGTCTCTAAATATTCTCACTGACGGTTTGCCGCTAAATACGACTGTTCGCATATATGCCACGTCTATATCTACTCCACACTGCTTTAAGCCTCTTACCCTTCCCATCACTAGCTTGCCATCTCCCTTTTCTCCATTTAACGGAGATGTCAAGCAAAACTTAAGAACTCTCATCCAGCCATCCTCTTGTCAAACTGAACTCTAATGAACTCTTTCATTTAATCTTACCCACTTTTCAACAATCAGCGAAACGACCAGCAGTACAGCGATGTATTTTATGAGATCCCAACTTGCCAACCAGAATACCTCCCTAACTGTACCACCAAATGGATTTTGATAGTATGTCACTGGATATACAACACACAATACTGAGAATATTCTATAACTACTTTTCACGTGCCACAGCCACGCCATCTCACACACCACAAGCAGTACTCCCATGAGAATACCTCCTACATAGACTGCAAAAGCACCACCTCTCCTCCATAAATCTGCTGGAGTCGATAGGCATGGAAACCATCCCGCGACCTGCGTATTCATAAGTCTTTGTGCTATTGAGCTACCGTCTAGTTTCTCAAAACTCTTCTTAGTATCAAAGACACGTGGCTTGAGCGTATTCACTACCACATCTAAGTCTAGATCTCTAAATCCTGCTCTTTTATCCTTGTTGACTGGCTTAAAAATAAACGCATCACTACATGCGTAGACTTCTCTTCCAAGCGCACTCATTCGATATTCAAATCTCTCCTTTGAAACTCCATTCACCAACAGAGATATTCTCCCTCTAATATCATGCACTGGCGTCTTACCCAGCCCTGGATTATCTCTATAGGCAGCGATGTATGGGACTGCAGGAGCTAGCAGTGCAATAGAAAGTAAACCTGCAATAATCACCCTCTTCCTGGCTCTAGTAACCACCATCGCGCCTAATATCATCATTACCACTGGATATAACAGGTCCCCT
>Ga0194129_10009736_pt1 | contig 10663 bp, 8 predicted proteins | sample TA2KigCa35mmetaG_FD_150862 | JGI IMG/M metagenome (GOLD analysis project Ga0194129, IMG submission 150862) | Freshwater microbial communities from Lake Tanganyika, Tanzania - TA2015038 Kigoma Deep Cast 35m | ecosystem: Environmental > Aquatic > Freshwater > Lake | place: Tanzania: Lake...
AATGCCCCAAGATTGCTTAAATTTCTATGGCGTAACTTGTCACCTCGCCATGTTTTCATTTTTATTTTTCTGATCGCCTACCCTTTTATTGTGAGCCCTTTTTTTACTTTTCAAGTTGGTGCGCAATCGTTAGTTTTGGGACTGATCGCGCTGTCGCTTACTTTCTTGGGTGGCTACGGCGGCATAGTTTCACTAGCTCAAATGTCGATTGCAGGAATCGCTGGCTATTCACTTGCAATCTTTGGTTCCAGCAGCACAGACATAAGCTTGGGTTGGCCCTGGTGGGTAGCACTTTTCTTCTCAATTTTGATAGCGACTGGTTGTGCACTTATCTTTGGCTGGCTATCTGTCAGAACCGAAGGCATTTATACAATTATGATTACGTTAGCTTTTGGTGTTGCGTTCTATTATTTAGTTCTTCAAAACTATTCGCTGTTTAATGGATTTCAAGGATTTCAAAAAGTATATCCACCACAAGTCTTTGGAGTTAACTGGCGTGACCCAATACCTTTTTACTTTATAGCTCTTTTTACCGCGTTCCTTGGGTATCTGTCTATTAAATGGGTTATCAGAAGCCCTTTTGGAATCGCGCTACAAGGCGTACGCGATAACCCCAGACGTATGGAGGCGCTAGGTTTTAATGTCATTGCGCACAGAGTCGCTGCCTACGGCTTTGGTGGTTTAATTGCTGCTTTTGGTGGCGTCCTTTTAGTTTGGTATAACGGATTGATCACTCCAGGCTCAGTGAATACTGGCTGGCAGATAAACATCTTGGTCATTGCTGTCCTTGGCGGCATGGGGCACCCAATAGGGGCCTTTGTCGGTGCTGTCGTATTCGTACTGTTACAAACCTTTGCCATCGATATCATCGATAGAGAACGATTCAATTTGGTTATCGGTACTGTATTTCTACTGATCGTTCTTTTCTCGGATGATGGGTTGCTTGGCGTTTGGACAAAGTTAAGTAAGCGTTTTGGTAACAAAATTGATTTTCCTCAGTCTGCTGCACAAACCCAGCGCAAATAGGCGCAAATTCTAAAGGAGATAAAAGTGATATCGGCTAAGCGAATCTGGATTCACTCATTAGTGGGTGCTGCGATTGCGGCACTCAGCTCAAGCGTTACCTATGCTCAAGGCTCACCGGTAAAGATAGGTGTTTTAGCGACATTAGAGGGGCCGTTTGCCGCTGGAGGGGCGGACGGAATGCGAGGTGCTGAGCTTGCCATCCGCGAACGCGGTGGCGTCGTTGCTGGAAGAAAAATTGAGATGATCAGAGCATCTTCAAACGCTAACCCTGACGTCGCTGTGAACGCCGTCCGAAAGCTTGTCGAGCAAGACAAGGTAGATATCGTGGTTGGCCCTCTTTCCGGAGGTGAGGGTATCGCTGTAAAAGATTATTCAAAAAGTCAACCATCGATGACTTTTATAAACGGTGGTTCAGGCGCTCAAGCGACGACCCTTGTTAACCCTAGTACGAATTTTTTTCGCTTCAATACTGAAGGCGCGCAATGGATGGTGGGTCTCGGAAAAGCTGCGATTGACAAGGGTTACAAACGCGTGATGGTGATTGCTGAGGACTACGCCTTTCCTTACTCGCAAGTTCAAGGTTTCATGACTGAATTTTGTAAACTTGGTGGAAAAGTTCCTGTTAAGGCTTGGGTTCCCTTAGGTGGTAAGGATTACTCCTCAGTAATTGCGCGAATCCCAAAAGATGTTGACGCTCTCCTGGTCGTTTTGGGTGGTGCCGATGCAGTGAACTTTCTAAATCAATACGAGGCGGCGGGCGGCGATAAACCCATGATGGGCGGGTCAATAACCGTAAGCCAGGATGTGTTGAATTACCGTGGCAAGCGGCGCGATTCGCTTGTCGGCACGATTTCTGCCGGTCCATACGCCGACAGTTTTGATGGTGCTGACTGGAAGACTTTCGTTGCTGCATACCAGAAGAACTATCCTGTATCTGCCGGAGGTTACCCAAGCCCTAGCCTTTTTGCACTGGTCTATTACACAAACATGAAGGCAGCTTTGGACGCCCTTGACGCAGTGAAAGGCGACCTTTCGGCTGGACAAGCGAAGTATCGTGATGCGCTTGCAAAGCTTGAACTTAGGATGCCTACTGGTACCGTTAAGCTCGATTCAAATCGGCAAGCTATCGGAACAACTTTTGTTACTGAAGTCGTGAAAGATTCTCAAGGAAACTTAACAACAAAGGTTTTGAGGAAAGTCGACAATGTTGACCAATTGCTAGGTCTAAAGAAAGAAGAATTTCAGATTGGCTCAAGAGATGTACCAAATTGCCCATAAGCGGTTTACTTGAGAACTTTTTTTCTTACTGATATGGCATCCGTTGTGCGAAGTAGTCAGTGGTCTCAAAAACGCAGTGCCGGTATAAAAACTGGCACTGCGAGCTCGGCTGCTCCTATCGCAGCATCTGACGCATTAACGCTCCATCATGTGACTCGGGCATTTGGCGCTTTGCGAGCCGTTGATGACGTTTCGTTTCGAGTTACGGCTGGAGAGAAATATGCAGTGCTGGGGTCAAATGGCGCTGGAAAGACTACGCTCTTTAATGCAATCACTGGTGACTTTCCCCCTACTTCGGGAAGGATTGACTTTTTCGGTGAGGATATTACGCATCTTTCTCCACACGAAAGAATACGGAAGGGTCTCCGGCGGACTTATCAGTCTTCACTGTTGTTTCGTAATTTAAGCGTTAAAGATAATCTCTATTTGGCGGTTCGTGGTGTATCTAGTGGGCGCTTTAGTTTTCTGAGACCATCGGTAAATCACCCCAGTACGCTCGCAATTGAGGACCTTATCAATAGGGTCCGCCTCAGCCATATCGCAGACGAATTCGTCGCTAATCTTGCGCATGGTCAGCAACGCCAGCTTGAAATAGGGATGGCGCTAGCAGGTGCACCAAGATTAATTTTATTTGACGAACCGGCGGCGGGACTGTCACCAGCTGAGAGACGGGAATTGGTGCTCTTGCTTAGGTCTTTACCCTCGCACATGAGCTTCGTCATTATTGAACATGACCTCGACATCGCCTTACGCGTTTCTGAGCGTGTGACAGTGATGCACAACGGTTCGGTATTGCGAACTGGCACTCCCCAAGAAATCGAATCAGATCGCGAAGTTCAAGCAATCTACATGGGCGGCAAACACTGATGTGGTTTTCCAAAAGTATTGCGAGTAAGCGAGGTGTGGATAGCGATCAACCTCAACCGTCAGTATTGGAAGTGGATTCACTCAACGTGTTTTATGGCCATGCGCACGCACTACAAAACGTTAGTTTTAGCATTGAACGTGGCGTGCTTGGCATCGTCGGGCGCAACGGCATGGGAAAGTCGACGCTATGCAATTCAATCACAGGGCTAGTCAAAGCTAAAGGAAGCATAAAGTTTAGTGGGCACGAGATCCTCGGACTTCCTCCGCACCGTATCACGCGTCATGGTATTTCCTATGTTCCGCAAGGAAGAAGGGTTTGGCCATCGCTTAGTGTTGATGAGACCTTACGTATGGTTGCGAAGGACCGGCGGGACGTTGATAGAGTCTACGGATTGTTTCCGCGACTTGCCGAACGCAAATCGAATGGGGGTTCTCAACTCTCGGGCGGAGAGCAACAAATGCTTGCGATCGGCCGAGCGCTGCTGCTTGAACCGCGACTTCTTGTTATGGATGAGCCCACTGAAGGATTGGCACCAGTTATTGTGGAGCAGGTAGCTCAGAGTCTTCGAGAGCTTGCCCGTAATGGCTCTATCTCGATTCTTTTGATTGAGCAAAATTTAGGTGTTGCGCTTGACGTTGCCGATCGAATTGGTGTGATGGTTAACGGTAGGCTCACGCAGATTCTTTCAACCCAAGCCCTATCCGCAGATAAGGACCTCCAAGAACGTCTACTTGGACTAAGAGCAACTACCGAACACGATTCGGAGTTAGAAGGAGATAAAGTTCACCAAAGCAATGAACACGCTGAAGTCCAAGTACTTAAAGTCCGTCGAGCCCACACCGATGGATATCCAGTGCTTGAAAGTTTAGCCCCTCGGGAGGGACAAACTGTCAATAGGTGGGGAATCCAAGCACGATCGGTAGACTCGGATGGGACTTCAACGAGACTACATACAGTTAATGTCAACGATACACCACCTGCGGGTTTGTTTGATTTCTCGTTGATGGCGAAAAATTTACAAGTCGTATACGTAGTCGGCACTTTCGATACAAAATCTAAAGAGCTATTTTTTCTAAAACAATGCTTCGATAAACAAGATATTCGAGTTACCACAGTTGATCTTTCAACTAGTGGTCGTAATTCTTCCGCAAACGTACCAGCAAGAGAGGTGGCTCGACATCATCCAGATGGCGAGTCCGTCGTTTTTAATGGTGACCGAGGCAGCGCTGTATCGGCTATGGCTATCGCATTTGAGCGTTTTATATCTACCCGCCGCGATCTAGGGGGAATAATCTCCGCAGGGGGTTCAGGGGGAACAACGCTAGCAACGGCCGGAATGCGGAGACTTCCTATTGGTATGCCAAAGATAATGGTTTCGACGATGGCAAGCGGCGATACGCGACCATATGTTGGACCAAGCGACATTTCCATGATTTATTCAGTCACAGACATTCAGGGACTCAACCGAATCAGTGAACGTGTTCTGGCTAATGCCGCAAATGCGCTTATTGGAATGCTGACGCACGCAACTGAGACGTCCAGATCGAGACTTCCGGCACTGGGTCTAACAATGTTTGGCGTCACAACACCATGCGTCCAATCGGTCACGAAGTTGCTCACAGGCCAATACGACTGCCTCGTCTTTCACGCGACAGGCGTTGGAGGACAGTCAATGGAAAAGTTAGCAAGTTCAAACCTGCTTGCAGGCGTCATCGATGTATCAACAACGGAAATAGCGGATGAAATTGCAGGTGGCATCCTAACGGCCGGACCTGAGCGCTTAGATGTTTTTTCTCGCACTGATTTGCCATGGGTAGGCTCTTGTGGAGCACTTGATATGGCTAATTTTGGACCACGTGACACCGTGCCAGAGCGCTTAAAATCTCGTAAGTTCTACCAACACAACGCCAATGTTACCCTCATGAGAACTACAAAGGAAGAGTGCAAACAGATTGGTGAGTTTCTAGTTTCCAAGATGAATGCAATGAGGGGCCCAATTCGCTTTCTGATTCCAAGCAATGGACTTTCCTCGATTGATGCTCCTGGGAAACCCTTTCATGACCCAGAGGCCAACGAAGCATTGTTTCAAATTATCGAAAGTGGATTCAGGGCAAGCCCGAATCGCAAACTTTATCGCCTTCCCCACCATATAAACGATGAGGCTTTTGCAGTCGCGATTGCGAATGCCTGGAAGGAAGTAAGCAACCCTGCTCGAGCCCGAATAGCCTAACAGTTTTGTTCAAGGAACCAGAGCTTATGTCAAGGATTCCCAGAAAGACCATCTTAAATAGGTTACGGAAAAAGTTGGCTCAAGGTGAGCCCATCATCGGCGGTGGCGCTGGTACTGGTCTATCTGCAAAGTGCGAGGAAGCTGGCGGTATCGATCTAATAGTTATATATAATTCAGGCCGTTATCGAATGGCTGGAAGAGGCTCACTTGCCGGATTGCTTGCCTACGGCAATGCAAATGAAATCGTCTGCGATATGGCACGGGAAGTTTTACCGGTAGTGAAACATACTCCGGTACTCGCTGGTGTAAACGGTACGGACCCGTTTATTGATACCAAACAGTTTCTGATGCATTTATCGGAGCTCGGGTTTTCAGGAATCCAGAACTTTCCAACTGTTGGACTAATTGACGGCACGTTCCGAGCGAACCTTGAAGAGACTGGTATGGGTTACGGACAGGAAATCGAGCTTATGAAAAAGGCAGTCGAACTTGACTTGTTAACGACACCCTACGTCTTCAACGAAGCAGATGCTGTTGCCATGGCTAGCGTAGGGGTCGATATGATCGTTTGTCACTTGGGACTTACAACAGGGGGCGCAATCGGGGCTAAGACCGCACTAACATTGCAAGAATGCGTTGAACCTATTAATCGCTGGTCTGAAGCGGCTCGTAAGGTTCGCAAAGACATTTTCGTGCTATGTCACGGCGGTCCAATCGCGACGGTTCAAGATGCACAATTCATTCTCGATCAGTGCCCGACATGTGATGGGTTTTATGGCGCAAGTTCAATGGAAAGATTGCCAACTGAACTAGCGATTACGCGAACAACTCATGAATTCACGCTCATTCGCAGACATGGGTCAGAACACACCATTAAGTCTGCTAGATCAAAAGGCCCGTTACGGCGGTCTAAACCTAACAAAACTGCGTGAGGAGATAGAACAATGACTGGCGCTGAATTCGGCGGTTTTATCCTTGGATTAATCGTTCTCGCTGTTGTTATTGGAATCATTGTTTGGCTATTTAACTGGTTATATTTGCGGAGTTCAAAAGAGAGATCCTTTGTTCGTACTGGTCTTGGTGGGGAAAAAATCGTCCTAGGCGGTGGCGCTTTTGTTTTGCCGATTGTTCATGACGTGATTCCAGTCAATATGAATACATTGCGCTTGGAAGTAAGCCGAGGCAACGAAAAGGCGCTCATAACTAAAGACCGAATGCGTGTAGACGTCATCGCGGAGTTTTATGTCCGCGTTGCCGCGGACCCCAGTGCAGTAGCTGCAGCTGCGCAGACACTCGGACTGAGGACAATGGAACCGAACGAGCTTAAAGAACTCGTGGAAGGTAAGTTTATCGATGCCTTGAGGACAGCCGCTGCAGAAATGACCATGGAAGAGCTGCATGAAAAACGTGGTACCTACGTGCGCAGAGTTCGTGAGTCCGTAGCAGAGGACCTCACCCAAAACGGACTGGAGCTTGAGGCAGCATCGTTGACACAGCTAGATCAAACATCAATGGAATTCTTTAATCCCAGCAATGCATTCGATGCAGAAGGTCTAACGCGTCTAACCGAACGCATTGAAGAACGAAAGAAGCAGCGAAACGATATTGAGCAGGATACATTGATTGCAATTAGAAATAAAAATTTAGAAGCAGAAAAGCTCTCATTAACGATTGATCTAGAAAGCGAGCATGCACGCCTATCGCAACAACGTGAAGTCGAAATGGCTAGAGCACGACAGCGTGCAGAGGTTTCAGCCGAACGTGCTCAAAGGGAGCAAGATGCGGAGTCAGCTCAAATTGCTGCACGCCAAGCTATCGAAGCTGCAAGGATTAGAAGTGAACAAATTCTAGAAAATGAAAGAATTAAGAAAGAACTTGATATTCAAGCCGCAGAAATCAATCGTCGTAAAGCACTAGAACTTGCTGAGCAGCAACGCGCTATTTCCGTCGCTCGCGAAAGTAAGGCACAAAGTGAGGCTCAAGCAGATGCAGAACTTGCCCGTGCGCAAGCCGTAGCTGCCGAGGAACGAGTGTTTACCGCGCGAGAGCTCGAAATGGCCGAAAGAAGAAAGGCAATAGAGATCATAGCAGCTCGTCAAAGTGCTGAACAGGAAGCACTAAGAATCACTGCATCAGCAGCAGCTGAAAAGGAGGCAAGCGCAGATAGGGGTGCTTCAATAAGAGCGCAAGCCGAGGCAGAAGCAGATGCTGAACGAATTCGAGCAACCGCACATCGCGTAAAGGCAGAAATTGAAGCTGACGCGACTCGACTCATGAACGAGGCGCAAAATGTGCTCTCGACCGAGGCACGATCATCGATACTAAAGCTGCGTCTTGTCGAGAAAGCTGAGCTAATTATTCGCGAGGCCGTTAAGCCGATGGAGAAAATCGACGGGATCAAGATTCTGCACGTTGATGGACTTGCTGGCGGTAGCACCGGATCAGCCGGCGATACTGCACAAGTAGGCTTTGCAGATGGCGTTGTTAACTCAGCATTGCGGTTCCGTGCGCAAGCACCTATTGTTGACCAACTGTTAAAGGAAATTGGCCTTGAATCGGGTGATATTCAGCGGCTTACTGCGGGCGTTGCAGGCAGTATTGAATCACCCCAGCGAAGCCGCATAGAGAAAACCTAATTTTGCTAGGAGTTAGACTTTGGTTCGTATCTACGTTTCGAGCGTCATTGAGGCTAACGCAGGTAGTGTGTGGAACCGTATACGAGACTTCAATGGGTTGCCTCAGTGGCATCCACTGATCGCAGACAGTCGAATTGAGAATCAGCAACCAGCTGACAAAGTAGGTTGCATTCGAAGCTTCCACACCAGAGAAGGGGGACGGATTCGAGAAAGACTGCTTGGACTTTCAGATTACGAATACACATGTACGTACGAAATTATTGAAAGCCCTATGGGAGTAAGCAACTACATTGCTACGCTAAAGCTGACGCCAATAACAGATGGTGACCGCTGTTTTGCTGAGTGGAGTGCTGAATTCGATTGCGAAGAAGATATAGAATCTGTACTAACAAACCAGATTGCGCGAGAAGTTTTTCAAGCTGGATTTGATGCTCTAAAACGCCATTTTAGTTACCGTTGAGGGGTAGGCTTTGGCGCTCCAGAAAGTTGTCCGCTCAACTGTACTCAATGCTCCGATCCAGAGTGTGTGGGCGATTTTAAGAAAGTTCAACAGCCATGAGTCCTGGCACGAAATTGTTGAATTAAGTCGAATTGAGTCTCAGCAACAGGACTCGCAAGTCGGCTGCATCAGAGCCTTTCGACTTAAGGATGGCAATTTCGTCCGTGAACAGCTAATAGCACTGGACGATCATTCTTATTGTTCTTCTTATTCTATCGTCGAATCTACGCTCCCTATTTCAAATTATGTAGCGACAATAACTCTTAAACCCATAACAGATGGTGACAAAACTTTTTGGCATTGGGCGTCAACGTTTTCGACCCCGCTCAATAGGGAGAGGGAATTTGTATCTCTCATCGCCATGTCCGTGTATGAGGCAGGATTTAGAAATCTGGAGCGATACCTGACATTTGGCAAAGAAAGCCGGAGGAGTAGCGAATTCAATAATCAATCGTTAGCTTCGAGTAATGTTACTAAAGGCCGTACTGTCAGGATTAGCCAGTACGGCGGCCCTGATGTTTTATGTCCGATGACCGAAGACATTGGCCCACCCGGCAGAGATGAGGTTCAAATCCATCAGCGTTCAATCGGCATTAACTTTATAGATATTTATCTTAGGCGCGGTTGGATCCCATCAATGTTTACATTACCCGGCACACTTGGTATGGAGGCAGCAGGTACTGTAATTTGTGCTGGCAACGAAGTAACAGATTTTTTGCCGCATGACCGAGTAGCATATATGTCCCCTACGCCGGGTGCGTATTGCACCATAAGAAACGTTAGTAAGGATCATTTGGTTAGGCTTCCCCCCGAGATTACAAATGAAGAAGCGGCTGCGTATTTTTTAAAAGGTATAACGGCTGACTACCTTCTTAGGGACATTGGAAGAATCCGAGCGGGAGCACGTTGGCTTATTCATGCTGCCGCGGGCGGAGTTGGTCTTCTCCTTTGCGCTTGGGCAAAGAAGCTTGGGATGCAAGTTATCGGCACAGTATCATCTGATGAGAAAGCCAGAGTAGCAAGAGAGTTTGGTTGCGAACATGTGATCGTTACTAAGACCTACACATTTGCAAGTCATGTAAAAAAGATCTTTGGTGACGGAGCGGACGTAATCGTGGACGGTCTGGGCGAGTCAGCGTTTCGTGAGAATTTTGAGTCGCTTGCTCCATGTGGGCACTGGATCAGTCTGGGTCAAGCAACCGGACTCTTCCAATCAATATCCACTGAACTTTTGTTGAGTAAGTCGGCCACTTTCTCTCGACCTGTTGCCTTTGCCTATGTAGCAACTCAAAAGCAAATGTCGGTGCGAGCGCAACGTGTCTGGACTGCGCTAAATGACGGTACGATAAACGCTCCGCCAATTGAGCGCCACTCGCTTGAATCCGCTGCCAGAGCACACGAACGACTGGAATCGCGCAATACGGTAGGCTCACTTATATTGATAGCCTAACGGTATGAAAAGCGAGGCGAATCGATCGATTCGATGCCTGCCTTACACGGTTAACGTTACAGGTATTTATGCAGCTCCGTACCTTGTTCGCAATACTTGCTGTTCTTAATCATAAATATTCTTAGGGTTAATTTCTAACATGGCCAAAGCACCTGTCACATCGATAACTTTATCGCCCGACGAAATGAGCCAGTACATTAGCCGATTTAAAGAACTTCGACTAACGAGCGATTTTGATGATGCAGGCATTCCGGGATATGAGCGCAAGACCTATCGTGTAATCGGTGATCAAGATAAGGCGCCTATTCAAGCGGTCGATTTTCATTTAAACCTGATCGTGTGTGGGTCTGGAAAAGGAGCGCCATTACATAGTCACCTCACACAAGAGGTGTTCATCTCAGTAACCGGCTGTTGGGAAATTTTCTGGGGTCCGGAGGGGACAGAATCTATCGTTCTAGAACCGCTTGACACAATCGCTATCCCGCCGAGAATATCGCGCGGCTTTAAAAACATTAGTCAGGAGGAAGGTATACTGATAGGCATCGTCGGCGGAAACGATCCAGGTCAGATTGATTGGCCAGAGAACGTAAAGGCAATTGCCCAAGCAGCAGGGATTAAACTGATCTGAAAAGGACTATCCACACCCTTCGAGGCGTGCCTCTCATGATTACCGGCA
>Ga0194129_10009738_pt1 | contig 10662 bp, 10 predicted proteins | sample TA2KigCa35mmetaG_FD_150862 | JGI IMG/M metagenome (GOLD analysis project Ga0194129, IMG submission 150862) | Freshwater microbial communities from Lake Tanganyika, Tanzania - TA2015038 Kigoma Deep Cast 35m | ecosystem: Environmental > Aquatic > Freshwater > Lake | place: Tanzania: Lake...
ACTCTAGTTTGCAGGATTGGTTTTTTACAAGTAACTTTGACATTGAGAAATGACCTTGGGAGTTAATCCGAAATTTCAAGGGCGTGGAATTGGCAAAGCAGTCACGATCACAGGGTTAAAGCACCTTGGCTATTAGGGGATATTTAGCGCCATGCTCTATGTTGATACTAATAACACAAGTGCGATAAATCTCTATACCTCACTTGGATTTAAGGAATGGGGGCGTGATGTCCTCTACAAATCACCACTTTGGCATCTCATCGATCCCCAGCGTAGCGGTGGGTAGCTACTATTCATAGTAAGTACTGAGTAAACATGGTGTGTCTATTCACTCATTACGAAAGACATACACTTACTTTCTAAAGACAAATAATGTGCATGTGACTACAACTGCAAAGTTCCTTGGTCATAGCAATCCTGTGGTGACATTATGCATTTATACTCTAGTCAAGAACTCAGAAGTACTAGAAGTGGGAACGCAATTGAAAAAGACTTTACTTCGCTCGGATTAAGAGCTTTAAAAAAATTTGTGTGCGAGTCCAACCGAAAATCGTACATACTTGCGAATGCTGTTACCCGTTGCTATCTTGAGCTATTTTGGTAATACTAGGAATATGCTCGCTTCTAATTCAGGCAAAATCGCGATATTGTTTGGAGGCAGTGGCTTTCTTGGTAAGCATCTTGCAGAACTACTGAGCAAAAATGGCTTCCGCATCTTAATAGCTGACTTGCTTAAACCTAATACGCTAATTGGAGAATTTGTTGAGTGTGACGTTCGTCAAGAAATTAATTTTTCAATAGATGGCAAACCCGATCTCGTAGTCAATCTTGCAGCAGTACACCGCACACCTGGTCATGAAGACAGCGAATACTATGAAACTAATATTGGTGGTGCCTCTAACATAATAAATTGGTGCAATGAAGTTCAGGCAGAATATTTGGTCTTCATAAGTTCTATCGCAGTCTATGGTCCAAGTTCAGAATTGAAAAGTGAAAAAAGTATACCCACACCAGTTAGCGCCTACGGCATGTCTAAATTGCTAGCGGAGTCTATCTGTAGATCCTGGCAACAAGAAGATCCAAAAATGAGAAACCTGATAATTTGTCGCCCCGCTGTAATTTTTGGTGACGGGGAAAATGGCAATTTTGCCAGGATGGCAAAAGCAATAAGTAAAGGCCTTTTTCTCATACCAGGCGATCGAAATATCATTAAATCCTGTGGCTATGTTAAAGATTTGGCAAGCTCAATCTTGTTTACTTTCAACAATGTTAGAGGGTGTTTCCTTTACAACTTTTCTTTTGCCACAGAAACAACCATTGGTGAAATTTCTGATGCCATGGCAAAGATTGGTGATTGGCGAAAACCAATTTCAATCTCATTGCAGCAAGTAACTAGAGTACTGCTTCGGTTACCCAATCCCGCTTCTGCTTTCGGCGCTCGAATTTCTAAGTTACTTCTCTCTACCCGAATTGATCCAATTGAACTCAAGTCTATAGGTTTTGAGTGGAAATACGGATTGGACTCTAGTTTGCAGGATTGGTTTTTTACAAGTAACTTTGACATTGAGAAATGACCTTGGGAGTTAATCCGAAATTTCAAGGGCGTGGAATTGGCAAAGCAGTCACGATCACAGGGTTAAAGCACCTTCGCTATTAGGGGATATTTAGCGCCATGCTCTATGTTGATACTAATAACACAAGTGCCATAAATCTCTATACCTCACTTGGATTTAAGGAGTGGGGGCGTGATGTCCTCTACAAATCACCACTTTGGCATCTCATCGATCCCCAGCGTAGCGGTGGGTAGCTACTATTCATAAATGGGAAGCTACTACTCATAATGTATGAGTGTGACATCTAGTGGCTACTCATACTTGATAAGAGATTATTCCCCTCTACTTCACCGGAATTTTATAAGTCACCCACAGGAGAATTTTGTCAGACGCAAAGTCACTTGTTGTATTTTAGATCTCTTCATTAGACTGAAAAACATCCTTTCAAAGTAAACAGTGTGATTCTATGCTCCTTTTTTCGTATTTGAAATGAGTCTGCCCATATTAGTCATAGGCGATTCAATTAATTTATGAGTAATCACACCGAATAAAATTGTAAGTGAGAAAGACACTAATATGGTCCAAACGATGCCTAGCATTAAACTAGAAATCAGAACTAATATTGGCACATGTAATAGGTAAACTGAATATGAAATATCAGCAAAGAAGTTTATAACTATATTAGAGCTTATTGAAGTGATTGAACGTAGTAGAAGGAAAAATAGATATCCCAGTAAAAATGAAGTGAAATAGGAGATTTTAGACCAAGAGTAATATCCAGAATCTCGAGACAAGTAGACTCCAATCCCAACTACAATTACTGTTACCAAATGCATTCTATTTCTTGGCCTACTTGCATGACAATCTCTCAAATACAATTCGTGTCCGAGATTGGTAAGTATCATTAACAAAAAAAGGTGATGGGCAAATCGAGTTTTAATGTTCTTTCAACTAAGGATGCTGCTAAAAAGAACAAAAGCCAAATGAAATATAAATTAGGCATTCTTTCTATTTTTCTTGCTTTTAAAAAAAATGCAGTTTGGGCATAAAAGAAAAGCTCAATGGTAAGAGTCCAAGCCACGCTAAGGATATTTGGGCCGAGGAAAGCTTGCATTAAGAAAGCATTTAATAATAGCTCATGTATTGAGTAATCAGAAGACGAGACATAATTAGCCACTAAGATTGATATCAGCAATGCAAACCAGAATACGGGAAATATTTTAAATATGCGACGAATTATAAACTGACTTACTTGAAGATTTTCAATCGAGTAGGGAATTATATATCCGGATACCAAAAAGAATGTGACAACTCCGACTCTCCCGATGTCAAGAAAATTGTTGGACCATGCTAGATATGCAGGCATAGCATTTGATAAAAGGTGATGAATAAGTACAAAAATCGCAGACACAGCTCGTGCAATCTCTAGGAACACTATTTTATTTCTTGAAACTTGCTTCACTCTTTGATATTATGATTAACGTAGGAGGATGTCAATCAATCAGACAGACGCTTTGCATATAGTGTGACTGTCTGTAGAAATTCTTGTTTACCGAATAGGGATTTTGAGTCAACTTTAGGTGACGCAATTGTTTTTTCAGTTGACAATTGGAGATAAAATGATTGCAAATGCTCGAATCGCAATAGTTCATGAATGGTGGGCTAAATTTGGTGGTTCTGAAAGTGTCGTAAAATCTATTGCTGAAATACTTCCAAATGCTGATGTCTTCTGTCTCTATATAGATAGCGACGCATCTATGTATCCAATTCAAAATAGAATTTATGAGTCATGGTTGAAGAAATTGCCTTTCCACGAGAATAGACGAATTTCTGCTGCATTATCAATTGCTAGCTTCAGAACTTTGTCGCTAAAAACTTACGATCTCATCTTAAGTTCTTCTCACACTTTTGCTCATACAGCAAAATTTTTGAGAAGTAGAGATGCCACTTATCTCAGCTATATTCACACTCCATCCAGAGCACTTTGGCTTAAGGAGATTGATAGCAGAGCTGATGTCATAGGTCTCGATTTAATTCGTCCTGTTTTGAAGACCCTTGATAAAAGACTTGGGCGGCACGTGAAGTCACTTGCCGTGAATAGTCATAGTGTAAAAAAACGCGTGAAGGATTTTTGGGATCAAGAATCGGTTGTAATACACCCTCCAGTCGATTTGAATTTCTTATCATTTTCACTTACTGATGATCTAGAACTATTTCCTTTTGCTAAAGGTGAGTACTTAGTAACGGCGGGAAGATTCGTTAGCTATAAGAAACACAATTTTTCGATGCAGGTGGCGGAGAGTTTAAAAATGCCTATAGTGGTAATGGGATCAGGCCCCGAGGAATATTATTTAAGGAAATTTGCTGAGTCCATAAAAACTAATGTGCACTTTGAAATCGCACCAGACAGGGCTAGGTGGCTCAGAATACTGAAAAATGCCAACTCGATGATATTTCCTCCTCACGAGGACTTCGGCATCACACCCATTGAGGCGATGGGTTTGGGTACACCCGTCCTCGCTTTGGCTGCTGGCGGTGCATTAGATTTTGTGCGACAGGGAGTGAATGGAGTTCTAAGTTACAGTCTAGACGTTCGGAGCTTTTGTGAGCAATTTGACTCAATTTCAAAACTTAAAACTCATGACGTTATTGATTCGGTTGCAATTTTCAAGAAGGAAGTTTTTCAGAATCACATGGTCAATTGGATTCAATCTAATTTTTAGATTAGATGCCTGCTTAAAGTAGGATAAAGAATATAAACGACGTCATCCAGAAACCAGGTTATCTTAAATAATTGCGAAACTCGTAATCAAAGAAAGTTCTAAAAAGTTATGTGCATATTTGTCGTCTAAAATTAAAGCCTCAAGATATTCACTTCATTGATGACATTCTTTTTGATCTCAAAACGCGAAAATTCTTATCAAATATGAATTAGAGTTTGCAATAGATTTTTCAGTTAAATTCTCATAGAGCGATGCAGAAAGAAGAACAATTGGGCTGAAATCAATGTGTAGAACCCCCCTGCGCCACCAAAGCAGTCAAAAACTGGAGCAAAAAGTATCACCGGAGATAGCACAACGTATCTAATTTTCGATGCGATATCACTATTTTGACACGCTGTAATGTACCATCTCGTTGCTACAAAACTAAAGATTAGAATTGCAATCATAGCGCCGATAATGCCAAAGTCATAAGTGAAACTCCCAAAGAGTGTTGTATATCTTCCATTACTAGGTGCGTCGTAAAATGACGAAGGCATATCCGTCAGAAAAGGTCGAAGTGCAACCCCAATCGAACCAAAAAGTGCATCTCCATAACCCAACGAAGGCTGAGTATCTGATATCCAATTGATGGTTCTGGAGAACTCAAAAACACCATGAGTTACATAGTAAAACAATAGGAAAGCAAGAAAAGCAAAGATAATTAAAATGTCACTTCCATTACTTGAAATGACATTGCTTATATAATCCGGCGTGTAGATCCCTCGGGAATTCTCAAAGAACCGCAAGTAAGTAAACAAACTTGAAAATCCTTGCTGCTGAAGACGACCAGTCATGAGAAAGTAGGTATATAGCAGAAATAAAATTACACACAACACAAACAGGAATACTATTAACAAATATTTTTTGCCTTTATTTTCATTCGCTATTATCTCCTGTGTGCTATATGAGTTAAGGATTTGGATTAAAATTAGAGAGACTAGCAATACGGGCAATAAGGTTCTTCCGCCGGCTAAAAGTAAATTGAGTAAGAGAAAGAATAGTGCTAGCAAGGATAATATTTTAGTTTTTAAATCACTTTGTTTACGGGTAAGATAAAAGGCCAGAAACGAAACGTGACCTAAGCACAACAAAGGGGTTCCGAGATCTTGAAGTCTCAAACCAGGATCGCTGGCATTCTTGATTGCGCGTGCGTTGGCAATAAGCAGCGTGGAAGCAAGGTTCAAATTCAGCTGATTGTACAAGTTTAGCAGTCCACCCGAGATTCCCATCAAAGCGAAGATATTTACCACGGTAGCAGAGCCAGTTAATGAGCTATTTCTTATTGTGTATCGTTGATTTTTAGCTTTGAATAATAGTTGGGCGAATTTCGAGCCTACCAAGAAAATTGCGGAGTAGGAAGCCAAGAGTCCAAGCGATTTATTTGAAACACCATCCTCATAACGTATTCTCGAAATTATCCAAAAAAATAGCCATGATAACCATCCGATTATCAATAATTGATTTGGCGAAGGAAGTGGTTTGAGGGCACTAACTATTTTCACCTAATAACTCCGTAAGAAGTTGAGAGAATTCATTGCTCTTTATTTTCTTATATGAAACTTTTGGGAGTCTAGTTAAAATAGTATTTCTGACTAGACTGGTCAACTGAAAATACTGGCAAGTCATGTCAACTCATTCTTTTCATTAACTTCAACAACTCGGGAGAGTTTTGAATTTGTCTGAGTTAGATAGTTGCGAATACCATCGACAATTTGCCTTATATTGTCTTCGGCTACACTGAAATCCGAATGTCTCCTTGAAGCCCAAACTCCTTTGTAGCACTTAGACAATAAATTAGCGAAAAAGGTATCACACTGCCTGCGCCTCGCTGCTAGGTCTAAGGGTTCCAGAGAGGCATGCCCTTCCCAGTCAAAAAGCCATGGCTCTTTATGTACGAAAACACCAGGAAGAGAAGCAAAGAAGGTATCAGTTGCAAGCAAAACGGAACCTCCGGCAACTGACGCCTCTATGGCAACAGTACCGGTAGCAGTATAGGTAAACTTTGCCCGAGCAAGAAAATTCGATGTGTTTGCTGCGGATGAAATCAGTCGAATTTTATGCTGCTTATTTAGCTTTGCGTAATCAAGCAATTTCCTATTTCCAAGACCATGTGGGTGATCCTTAATCAATAAAAGCCAATCAGATGGCAAGGAATTAGCAATTCTGATGAAGGTGTCTATTTGGTCAGCCACATGTGGCGCCATTGCATCTATAGAGGACTCAGGTTGTACATGAAAAGTCGCAAATACGAAATCTTCTTTACCTGAAAATTCTTTGGGAAGCAGGAAATTTAAGAACTTAATTATGGGTCTCCGCAGTAAGATTCTCAAAGTTGAGTCAAATCTCAAATAGTCCCAAAATGACCTTTGTGTAGGATTATTCTTACTCTCTCCAAAAACTAACAGTTTCTCAACTATAATAGGTAAAAGATGTTTCGATGATTTTTTTTTCAACTTTGTAGGATGCGTGTCTAATTGATAATTTCCTGATCCAAATAGATGAGAACCATGAAAATCAATGAGATTGACGATCGGGGATGTACTGGATACTTCCCTCGAGTTAAAATCTTGAGAAAAAAACCAGCAACCTGGTGGGTATCGCGTACTCGTTGGCGTCACGTACACTACTTCATTCGCAACAGCTCTTTCAAATATTAACCTTTCCACCGTCCAAGTACTTTCACATATCACTAGGTCAAATTTTTGATTTGTGAACAATTGATCAATCCATTGTGAGAAACGCTTGAGCGACGAAATTGAAGAATCAATATTCCAATTCTTCAGAACTCTATCCGTCTTTATCATGGCGAGAACGTATTTCGATAATTCGACTTCAGAAGAATGAGAATTGGCAGTAGAAATAATTCCTTTTTTGCGGGCGAATATATCTTTCGGATAATGAGACCAACTTTCTTCGATTTCCTGCAAATATTTCTTCGAAAAGTGTGGACTAAAAGACAGAAAATGACTTTCTACCCCTATTTTCTTTAACTCTTTTGCAACGAACATCATTAGCTCCGTTAGATGAAAATTGGCGACAAAGAGGACTGTTGGCACCCCTTTACTATAACACGTAGATTAAATTGAGTGTTTGTTAGAAATCAAATTTGAAATAGTCACTTCTTCGTATGAAAAAAAGAGTAGTAAAGATGAAACAGATACAAAGTATCACGGATTTTAACAAAAGAAGTTTATCCAGACTAATATCGAAAAAATGCAGACAAGAAACAAACGCTAGTATTACAAGTGAAAAAAGTGAAAATGCTTTTTCCAAACCCATCCCTAGAACAATGGGGAAAGCAGCTACATAAAATATCAAGAGGGACATCGAAACAAATTGAATCAGAATGAAGGATGCACTCAATTCCAGTATAAATTTGTCCGAGATCAGATGAAATGTTAGAAATTGGAGCGAAAGACCTAGTAGGCACCAAACTGCATTTTTTAGACAGTAACTTTTAATATTAATCAGAGGATGCGCTTGCTTTATTGTATACATGTGTTTTTGAAGTGGTTGAATTGTGATTACGTCTTGAAGTAGAAGTAACAGCGAGGTTATTGTTACTTGATATCCCGCCCAAAGAATTGTTCTCTGATCTTGGAGCCTGGAAAGGAAAATGACTTCGTACTGCATAAGAATGATAAGCATCATAGTATGTGGAAATATCAGCAATCCAGATATAAGTATCGCTTTATAGGAGAAACAGTTGCCATTCCTTTCCTCTTGTCTAATGGAGTCACGACTTAGGGTGATTAGTCCAAAACCAAGGCAGGTTAATGAGAGAATTGAAACAGAGAGGACGTATAGAGAATTTATGGCCATTTTCTCAAACTTGGAGATTATGAAAAACTGAGTAAGAAGTATTGGGACAATAGTCTTGAAAAGAAGTAGTGAACTCGCAAATAAAATCATTTGCTTGACGACAAGAACTCGATACAACTCTTGGAAGCCAAGAGTTCCGACCAAAAGCAAAACCAATTTCCAAGTTTCGATACTCTCCTTTGAACCCCAATTAGTGAAATTTGCGACAATGAATAAGAACACGATAAATATGACTTCGATTCGGAATATACGATTTAAGACGTGCAGAGCATTCATCCCATTTGCTACATTCCGATTTGATAGAACATGCATTTCTAGACCAACAACATAAATTAAAATTGTGTTAAAACTTAGTATTACGATGAGACTTGAGTCATTGGAAGCTAAATCTCTTTGAACCAAGTAAAGTGGGTAAGCTGCCGATAGCCCAGCTGAAAGCAGTCGGAAAAACCAAGAGAGCCTCTGCAGTGTTTTCATATCAATAAAGGATTTCCTTAGGCACCATCGATTCTAATACAACAATTAGATGATCATACAGATAAAACCGAAAAGAGTTTATGTTTCAAATATGATAGAGAACGGAGGCAAAGTCTTGGCATGGAACAAGTATCATATAAATGCAAGCCTTCCTCAATTGGAATTCTAGGAGCTTGTTTAATTATTTCTTTATAGTATGGGCATCCTCCATACAAAGCAACTGTCATTATTGCTTTTGTTCGGAATGAAATATTCTTCCGAATACTTGACGCGGAGATCTGACCAGTTTCTCTGTCCAAATCTACAAATACAGGTAGCGCGCCGGTCTACAACACAGAGAAACAAGTTGCTGCCATAGTAAGTGGATGGATAACTACTTCATCACCCACCCCAATACCCAGCGCCTCAAGCGCAGTATGTAATCTTGCCGTGCCATTCGTGAATGCTAAGGGACATTCACAATTGATTTTGTCTGCAAATTCAACTTCTAGCTTCAAAACTATTTTCTGTAATTGCGAGTTTTTAAAATCAGATTGAAGCACTTTGTAAATGTTGTGGTAATCTGGAAAAGATAAACGTTTCATGGTGCATCTAGCTCAAAGTTACTGCAATTTCCAGGGTTCGAATCGAATTAGAGCATCAAATGCACATACTTACTCATTAACTATGAGCAAATACTTCATCCTTACCACTCATACATTATGAGTAGTAGCTACCTACTTCTATGCTCGGGGTCGATGAACATAACTAAATTAACTACATTCTTCACGAAAATTGTTTAAACTACCCCGTTTTACTTTTCTTGCAAGTATGAGTCAGTCTTGCATAATCAGTAATCGGATACCTATTTTCCAATCGTTAAAGTGATCCCTTACCTGAAAGAAGAACGCCGATTGTCCGAAAAATCAATGCAAAATCTGTAGCTAGGCTCCAATCTTGAACATATGCAATATCGCCGGACATCCGCTCTTCCCAAGAAGTCAATTTCCTACCAGATGTCTGCCATAGCCCTGTTAGTCCTGGCTTAGCGATGAAGCGAGATTGATGAGAGCCAAGAACCTGCGGTAATTCTTGATGGAGAATCGGTCTCGGTCCAACTAAAGACATAGTGCCAATTACTACACACCAGAGCTGGGGTAATTCATCAATAGACCAACGTCGAAGGAATCTTCCAACTGAAGTAATCCTCGGGTCTTTTTTATACCTGTCTGGCATTCCCGCATCAGGTCTTCCCAAGATTTCTGCACGAAGATCGGAGGAGCCTACATACATGGTACGAAACTTGGGAAAAAGAAAGGGTCTACCTTCTAAACCAACTCGACTATCAAGGTAGAGAGCAGGTCCTTTTGAAGTCAACTTAACTCCCACCGCTGCCAAAAGCATGACCGGCAGAGAAATTACGAAGAATATCGATCCAAGGGTTAAGTCGAAAGAACGCTTTATAAGTCTGCCGGAGTCCAAAATCCTTGGTTCGCGAATCTTTAGCAAGCCGACCGATTTACTCTGATCTAACCTATTGATAATCGGTGAAATTCTAGAGACCATCAACACTTCTACAACGAAATCTCTGGTTTCATCGCTTAGGCCAAGAAATTGGCTCGTCTCGGTTATAGAGCCAAATCCAATCAGAATCGTATCGAGATTTTTTTTCCTGATTATGTCTTTAGTCTCCACCATCCAATCTTTAGAGCTTCTCGTGTTTGGAGGGGAGATTCGGAAAAATTCAAAATTCTGACCCTCGGATACGTTTTCAAGTTCTCTTTTCGTTTGGGTAAAGTCCGCTCTGGAGCAAACAACCAGAACTCTTCTAGAACTACCTCTGGAAAACTGTTTACTTAGAAATTCCTGATAAAGAAGCCGACTAACCGTAAGAAATATTGCTGTAGTTATCAGCATCGTTCCTACCCAGATACGGGAAATCGGCATCTTTATCAGATATAGGATGGCAAAAATGATGAGTGCAACTCGCCAAGCAGCTGAGGCGATGGAACTGAGTGAGTCAATACCTGGGAGAAAGTTTGATCTTGCCCAACTAGAACTGAGATAGA
>Ga0194129_10009742_pt1 | contig 10660 bp, 7 predicted proteins | sample TA2KigCa35mmetaG_FD_150862 | JGI IMG/M metagenome (GOLD analysis project Ga0194129, IMG submission 150862) | Freshwater microbial communities from Lake Tanganyika, Tanzania - TA2015038 Kigoma Deep Cast 35m | ecosystem: Environmental > Aquatic > Freshwater > Lake | place: Tanzania: Lake...
CGCTACGGCCTGCGCTTTGCCACGCCACCCATCGCCATGGATCTCGGCCTCACCTACCGGGCCCTCGCCGATGGGCGGGTGGATCTCATCGCTGGCGACAGCACCAGTGGCCTGATCCCCGCCCTGAAGCTCCAGATGTTGGCCGACGACCGTCACTATTTCCCTCCCTATGACGCCGTGCCGGTGTTCAACAACGCCAGCCTGAGACGCCACCCGGAGCTGGTGGCTGTCGTCGATCAACTCGCCGGCCGCCTCTCCGCCGCCACCATGCAACGGCTCAATGCCGCCGTCGATCTGGAACGGCGCACACCGGAGGAGGTGGTGCGCCGCTGGCGACAGGAGGCCCCGGGCCTTGTTGGTCCTGGCGACCAGCGCCGCGGCTGGAGAGTGATCCATGGCGGTTGACGTCGCTCTGGCCATGCTGCGGCGGGACGGTCGCTGGCTGATGCAGCTGCGCGCCGAAACCCCCACGATCGTGGCCCCCGGTTGCTGGGGACTCTTCGGTGGGCATCTCGATCCGGGTGAAACGCCCGAACAAGGGTTGCGGCGGGAGCTGCTGGAGGAGATCAGCTGGCAACCCCCGGCGCTGGAATGCGTGATGGTCCATCCCATCCACCGCCGCACCGCCCACGTCTTTCGTGGCGACCTGACGGTGCCGCTGGAGCGGCTGCGGCTTCTGGAGGGCCAGGACCTGGGCCTGGTCAGCCTGGAGGAGCTCGAGACAGGGTTGATCTGGAGTCCCCGGCTCTCCACCCATCGCCCCCTCGCCGAGGGACTATTAGAGCTGATGCGACCCGTGATCAGCCTCACTGGGCCGAGGTGACACCGGCGGCCTGAACCACAGCCGACACCGCCTGGACAGGAGGGATGGGCGTCGCAGATTCCATCTGCCGGAGAGCAGCTTGAAGCCCTGGAGGCTCAACCGAATCATGGGTCGGCGGAGCCCTGCTGTTCCGGGCCATCCGCCACCTCGACAACGGGAGCAGGGGATGTTCAGCCGCTTTGGCGTCACGTCCTTGGGCAGGCCAAACGCACTGCCGCCGAAACCGAACGGCAACCTGCTGGATGAGAGGGAGGCGCCTGGGTCTTCGCTCTTGGCAGAGAATGAATAGATCACTAGACTGCGTAAGTTGATCCTACTGAAACAGGCTTAAGCGCGAGCGTTGTTACTCAAGAAAGGCTTCAGAATCAGACGAGGGTCACCCATGCAGGTCGCCTCGGCAAGCTTAATGCAGGAGAATATTAAGACTGCTAATTGTCCATCCATGCCTTTTTCGCTGCTAAATTACGAAATTCTAGATAAAATATATGAAAGTAGCCGGACGCTTGTTTATAGAGGACGACATTTGATCGAAAATAAAGATGTGATCATAAAAACACATTCTTCTAGCATTCCTTCTGCCCAGCAGGTCTCCAGGTTGCGCCGTGAATATTCGATTCTCCTCTCCACCCCAGCCGATGGAACTGTCCGACCAATTGACCTTTTGGAGATTGAAGGTCGCCCCCACTTGATCCTTGAAGACGACCATGCCAAGTCGTTGCTCGATTACTTACTACATTGGATCTTTGATTTTGAGTCGCAGCTAAAGCTATGCACTGAACTCACGCGTATTGTAGCTAACCTTCACGGTTCTGGAGTTATTCATAAGGACATATCACCGGCTAATATTATCCTCACTAATGATCACAAACCGAAACTCATTGACTTTGAACTGGCTTCAGCTCTGCCAATAGACGCTCTCCCAGTCGAAATGACTATCCTGGAGGGAACACCCGCTTACATGGCACCGGAGCAAACCGGACGCTTTGGGGGAACGATTGACGAACGATCAGATTTGTACTCCCTTGGCGCCACCTTTTTCCATTTGTTCGCCGGACGACCGCCTTACGTCCTAGAAGACCATCTCGAGTTAATGCATAGTCATATCGCGAGACCCACGCCCAGATTGGACTCGCTAGATACAACCATTCCGAAGTTAATCTGCGACATCATTGATAAGCTCCTGGCTAAGCGTGCAAATGACCGTTACCAAAAAGCAAGCGATCTCTTGGCCGACCTTGAGGATGCATACTCAGAATATCAAAATAGGGGAAAGATTTCACAGTTTGCTCTAAGAGGTACTGCAGATGGCAGGCTGACATTCCCCCGCAAACTCTATGGAAGAAGCAATGAGACAGCGCTGATCCTTGAAGCATACGAACGCGTAGCCAATGGAAGCCATGAGATCATTCTTGTAAAAGGGTTCTCCGGCATCGGTAAAACTGAATTTGTGAAAACCCTCAGTAAGCCAGTCTCTCAACGAAATGGAGTCTTCGTATCCGGAAAATTTGACCAATATCAAAGAAATATTCCCTATAGCGCCTTAATTCGAGCTATACAGGAATTCTTTTCTGAGATCTTCACTCAGTCAGAAGATAAAGTAGCACGCTTTCGCAAATTATTGAAGGATGCGGTTGGCGCCAATGGACAGGTGATTGCCGACGTGATTCCAGAGGTGGGGCAAATGTTGGGACCCCTCCAGCCGATCGCCTCCTTGCCACCATTGGAGTCCCTGAATCGTTTTAATTTTGTTTTTGAACGTTTCTTCTGTACTTTAGGTCAACCAGAGCAACCTCTTGCGATCTTTCTTGATGATTTGCAATGGATTGATCGTTCTACATTGGATTTGATCTCCAGCATTATGCGTGGGAGACAAATTACTCATTTCTTGCTTATCGGTGCCTACAGAGATAATGAAGTTGACGAAGACCATGTTTTGCATCAAGTAATAAAGAGCCAAAAGAATGTCAGAACTATTGAATTGCAATCACTATCTAAAGAAGATGTTTGCGATATGATTGCTGACACGTTAGCGATCAAGGAGACAAAGGAGTCATCATTTCAGGAACTCTGCACGCTTGTCCATGCGAGGACTGAGGGAAACCCTTTTGTCATTAAGCGATTTCTGATGTACCTCAACGATCAAGATATCCTGTCTTATCGTCTAGCAGATGCTCGCTGGGCTTGGTCGATTGATGCGGTGAGCGCTTCTCCTCTTGGCGAGGGAGCAGTAGAGCTTCTCATCAGGCGAATGCATGCTCTTCCGCAAGCAACAACAGCAATGTTAAAAGTTGCTGCTTGCATGGGAACTCGTTTCGATGCTGCAACCTTATCCCAAGTTCTGGGTGAAAGTATTGAGAAAGTGATCGAGGGATTATGGCCTGCTATCTGCGCAGAGCTTATCGGAATAGCTCGCTCAAGCCCCACAGCCATCCAGCAGATCAGCAAGATACAACCGGTGATCGCCAGTCGAGAAGAAGGTCAGGAACAAATTATCCACCATCCAGACACAGGTGGAATAATCTATGCATTTATTCATGATCGGATTCAGCAGGCTGCTTGGACGCTTACGGGTGATGTTGAACGGGCAAGGATTCATGGTTTGATTGCTCAGCTCCTAATCAAGAAATATGATTCTATGGCGGTTGATGATCATATTTTTGAAGTGATTGAACATCTTCTTTTTGGGTATGATGAATCAGAGCACTCCAGGAATCAGTTGCTAGACTTTTTGCTTAAAGGCAGTATAAGAGCCTATGAATCTTCTGCTTACCTACCCTCTCAGCAATGGGCAGAGAAAGGAATTGATTTAATCCTCAAAAACCATCGAGACAACCAGATAGAAGTCGATAAGCTGCATACTCTTTACTATTATGCGGCAAGTTCAGCTTACTTGAACAAAGACTTTGCGCGAATGCAGCAGCATATCGATGCTTTGAAGGCCTGTACAGACGATCCTGCTAAACGAGCCAGTATAATTGAACTTCAATTAGCTTCAATGGTCTCAAGGAACCAGCTCAAAGAATGCCTGCAGCTTGCCCTGGAAATCCTTCCTGACTACAATATTAATCTTCCTCCTAATCCTAGTAAGCTAACGATCAGCAATGCTTTTTCTAGTGTATTGAGGGGACTGGGAAGCCGCACGATTGGGGATCTTGCTGATGCCCCTGAAATGAAGGATATAACCGCACTGAGTGCCATGAATGTCTTGACCAGAATCGCATCGGTAACCTATGTCGCTGCACCAAACTTGTTCCCCATGGTGGCAATCGCTCAAGCAGATCTCACCATAAACTTTGGAATCACGTCAATATCAGCACATACAATTGCCATCCTCGGCATGTTTTTCTCTGGTTCTGTAGATGATTTGGATTCGGCTTATACTTGTGCTATGACGGCTGAAAAGATTCTTGCCAGATTTGGTTCTTCTCGTACAGAGGGACGTACCAGATATACAGCGGCAGTCTATCTTAGAATTTGGAAGGAGCCAATAGCAAAAATCTGGGAGTTATGTCTGGCCATAGAAAAGAGTAGTTTAGAGAATGGCGATGTTGAATATGCGGGATGGGCTTCTTTCATGCGTGTTACCCATGGCCTCTTTTCAGGCCATAGCTTACTGGACGTTGAGCCTGAGTCCAGAAATCATATCATTCATATTGACCAAATAAAGCAAACAACAGCACGAAATTATGCCAGTATAAGCCATCAGCTTATGCTGAATCTTATGGGAAAGACTGAGAAAGCTTCTGAGCTTTCTGGCGAAGTGTACGACTCGGAATCAATGATTTCAATTCATGCGTCAAATAATGACATGTTTGGCTATGTCTCTGCTCATCTTCACCGTCTTATCTTGTATTAACATTTTGGAAAGATGGATGAGGCGTTGGTCAGCGCAAATGAGGTTGCCGCTAACCTAGAGGCAATTTCTGATCTAATCCATGTGGCAATCTATCATCAGTATGCTGCGCTTACATGTCTAGGTCTAGCAGCGCATTCAGTAGGAAGTCATCGCTTACAACTGTTGAATCAAGCAGATGTTTCCCTGATGCATTTGCGTCATTTCGCCTCACACCAACACGAGAACCATGCCCATAGAGTCAGCCTGCTAGATGCGGAGCGTGCCTTGATTGAAGGCCAAAGAGGTGTGGCGATTGAGAGTTTTCAAGAAGCTATAAAGTCTGCTGAAGAGAATGGATTTTTGTTGGAACTTGGTTTGTGCCATGAACGAGCCTGCATTGCATGGATGGAGTGGGGAAATACAATCTATGCAAAAGCTCATGCGGTTGAAGCCAGATTCAACTATTTGCAGCATGGATCCGATGCTCTCGCCAAGCGCATGGAACAGTTGGTGGGCCAGCAAGTCTTCGATCAGGCGAGCAATGCTGTTGAACCCAGCCCGATGAAAACCGTTGCCAAAAGCAGTGCTTCTATCGAACTGGAGCTGGTTCTCAAAGCAAGCCAGGCGATCTCCCAAGAGATTACTGTGGACACCCTGCTGACCAAGCTTTTACGCATTTCAATTGAAAGTGGTGGTGCGGAAAAAGGGGCCTTGATTATTGTAAATGAAAATAACGAACCCTATGTTGAAGTCCGCTACACATCAGCGATGCAGTCTGAACGTCTACATATTCTATTGGAGAACTCTCCTGATGTCTGCATAGATATTGTACGCTATGTCCTTCGTTCTGGCCGGCTAGTTTGTCTTTCTAATGCAACATTAGATGATATTTGGCATAAGTCCATCTACATTCAAATCGAACAACTCAAATCAGTCTTATGTATTCCCATTCTGCGCAGCGGTGAGGTTGTAGGTGCAATTTACTTAGAGAACCGTAGTAGTCCAGGAGTTTTTGATTCCCAGAGGACCGAGGTCCTTCAAGCCATCGCTGTTCAGGCTGCGATCTCAATTAACAATGCTCTTCTTGTTCAAGATCTTGAAGAGAGGGTCGCACTGCGAACAAATCAACTAGAAAAGCGGAATATGGTGATTCGCGAAATGTTTGGGCGCTACGTTTCCAATGAGGTCATGGAGGAGTTGCTAGCCAAACCGATGGCTTTAAGTCGTGGCGGTGAGTTGCGCGAAATAACAATTCTATTTGCTGATCTCAGGGGTTTTAGCACGATTTGTAGTCAAAGTAAACCAGAGGATGTGGTCTCACTGATTAATAATTACTTAGGCGTAATGGCTGATGTCATTCAAGACCATGATGGGACTATTGATGAAGTTCAGGGTGATGGAATTCTTGTCTTATTTGGAGCTCCTCTACCTCAATCTGACCATCGCCAAGCCGCGATCACCTGCGCTTTGGCGATGCAGTTGGCGATGCCTCGTGTCAATTATGAAAACGATAAACAAAATCTTCCTCATCTCAGCATGGGTATTGGTATCTGTAGTGGTGATGTTGTCGTGGGCACAATTGGTTCCAAGCTTAGAGCCAAATATGCTGTTGTCGGAAATCCCATGAACTTGGCATCCCGAATTCAGTCGCTAACCACAGGTGGACAGATCATAGCTGCAGAGGCAACAACTATAGGAGTCGATAAGCCATTGATCTTTGATGGAGAATTATCATTTGAACCCAAAGGTTATCATGAGACGCTCAAGTTATTTTCGATTATTGGAATCGGTGGCGATCAACCCCTCTCCTTGCCGGGGAAAGATGTGAAGGTCACTGATGCTCAACCAGTGGATGTCAAAAGCAAGCCGAAGAAACGGACCACCGCGACACGGAACCCAGTGGTCAGGGCGTCCCCTGCAGACGATTCGGGAAAGACCAGCAAGGCAAGAACAAATACAAAGAACAGTGATTCCAGCAAATCTTGATATCCAGATCAGGCATGCTTAATCGTTTATCATTTATAGATGATCACACCTCGATTCCTGGAATGATCATTGATCTTGACGCAAGAATAGGACCAGGTTGTGTTGATATACTTGCAATTCCCATGGATTTTGATGTCATGACTATAGTATATCTATGACTAAACTCATCTTGCCTGAGAATAATGATTGATCCTGTCTTGAACATTGACTATGAAGCCTTAGCGCATGACCTAGACTCTCTGCATAGGGATGCAAAAAAGGATCTTGGTGTTGCTGATTTGTTGCACATGAAGAAAATGATATTCTGGGGCAGAATCTGTACTGTTCTTGGCTATGGAACAGCATGGCTTTTCCCAAATCCCCTCTCCATGCTACTGATGGCCCAAGGTGCGACAGCTCGTTGGGCCATCGTTGCGCATCATGTCTTGCATGGTGGTCTTGATAAGCTACCAAATACACCCAAACATTTAACGCGAAGAGGTTTCGCCTCTGGCATGCGCCGTCCTCTTGATTGGATGGATTGGATCTTTCCAGAGGCATGGCGCTACGAACATAGTGTTTTTCATCATTGTCATACCAATGAGCCCATTGACCCAGACTTGGTTGAGCAAAACGTCCAGGCACTCCATACACCAAACCTACCATTATTCTGGCGATATCTTGCTCTCTTCTTTTTTGCTTTTACTTGGAAACTTAGCTACTATGCTCCCAACACGTTTCGGGTTTTATACCGTTCCAATCAGGCCAAAGCTCAAGGTAAATCTGGGATCACAATGAATCATTCTTTTGATTATTCTTATGCTGAAGTATTTAATATTGGTAGTGACGAGGGAAGAAGCTTTTGGTTGACCTGCTTTTTTCCCTACGCCTTATACCGCTTCGTTTTCATGCCGCTGATTTTCTTCCCATTTGGCACGTGGGCAATGTTCTGCGTTCTGATCAATTCGCTTGGAGCAGAGATGCTTCATAATCTATATACATTCTTCCTGATCGTACCAAACCATGCCGGTGATGATGTCCACCGCTTTCAGCGTCGAATTACAGATCGCCCTGAGTTTTATGTTCGACAAATCTTGAGCAGTGTCAATTACTCAACAGGCGGTGATATCTGTGACTTTCTACATGGCTTTGCCAATTATCAGATCGAACATCATTTATGGCCAGACCTTCCACCCCGCGCTTATCAAAAGCTCCAACCAAAAGTTAAGAGCATCTGTCAGAAACATGGCATTCCATACATTCAGGAACCGTTGTGGAAGCGTTGTCACAAATTAATCGATATAATTGTTGGAAAGAGTCGTATGATCAACTCATTCACGCTTGAAAAAAATCAGAGACTGCTTACTCATTAAAGACGTCATGAACATCTATATAGCTGGCCTATTGACTTGCTGATGTTCACTGCCGCATCTGCTTTCTCGATAATTCCTTGCCGAATGGCTTGCACTGAAGCCAAGAGATCGATGTTTCTTTTCTATCACCGATAGGGATACCCCAGCTGAAACCAGTGGCCCATAATCAGTATGTGCTCCAGGAAAAGAGTTCAACCCAAGGCCATGATTGCAATTCCTTTGATCAGTCGTCCTAAGCAGGTCCCGAACAGTGTTGCTTGGCATGCTCTCCAGCTGATGTTGGTTAGGCAAGAAAAAAATCGTGGCCGTAGCCGAATAGCGAGCTGTTTCAGCAGATTGTGCGATCGCCGATTTGGCCGGTGTAACGCACAACAGAGCGTCTCAGCTGCTCTGTTGTCCCATTCCGCGATCCAAGATCATCCAACCCCCCTTTTTCTGCAAGCCCGAGATCTGGTGTTTTCATCAAGCCCGTCCGTCAACATCTAACGAGTTGGCGCTGAGGCTGTGTCACGATCTGCCTGAAGTCACGCACGGCCTGAAGTCAGGAACTCATCGGCATAAACCATCCGGTCGTGTATTCCCCCTTAGCCGTTGAGGACAATCAGCGACTGAGCGAAGCATCACGGCTCCTTCTTCATATGGATCATGTTTTTTTGCTTGAGCTTATATGCTAATGTATTCGTAGTTTGGACGAGTGATTGCTAGCACTCTAAACGAGAAGCAACCTTGTTACACAGTATTGCGCAGGTCTGATCCGGGTGGCAAATTGCTCGTAACATTTTACAATACTCCTATATTCAGTACAAATCAATGCTTTCATTCCTTCGACATCTGGACCCCGCCAAGGAGATGCGCGAGCTAGAGCTAAAGGAGATCCAGCGTAAGCTAACGTATAGCTACTCTTATCTTGAGGGTATTCCTCTTGCCAATTCTGTACCCAAAGATGATCATTCTTCACCCATATGGATTGACTTGCTTGTCAAAGTCATTGCTAAATTAGCTGTTAATGAAGCGGCTGTAGCAAAGAGACTCTTGAATATTCACCCCGAACATATTGTTATACATGATGAGCTTGAACTTGTTAGAAAGGAATTAGATGCCATCAAAGAGCGAGGAATCAAACTTTTTCTGCCGACACAACATCTTGCCAATGAATATAAGCAAGCTGGCATGAAATCGGCACAATCGTTCCAGCAGTATCAGCTTTTTTTTGAGCGACTTCCTCTTCCAGCCTCCCGCTTGGACGATCACTTGTTTGCACGCATGACATTGGCAGGCCCCCTTCCCAACAAGCTCATGCGTATTCACTGTTTGCCAGATGATTTTCCAGTAACCAATTCTCATTATCAATCTGCCATGGGATCAGGGGATACGTTGGATGAAGCGCTAGAGGAAGGACGTGTATTTCTTTGGGACTTCAGACTGTTTGATGGTTTTACTTGTGGCACCTATCCCTTCAATCAGCAAAAGTACATTGGTTCTCCTTTGGCTCTCTTTGCTATCGCCAAGGTTGATCTTGGCGTCAGACAGCTGACTCCGATTGCTATTCAATGCTTCAGTTCTAAAGAAACTGTCAATGTGATTTTTACGCCAGCCAATGGCTTGGCCTGGAAAATGGCTAAAATGGTAGTATGTTCCGCAGCTGCGAACTATCACGAGCTCGTAGCCCATTTCTCTCATACCCATCTCGTGATGGAAGCCTTCGCTGTCGCTGCGCGGAGGCAACTTCACAAACGTCATCCGATCATGCATCTATTGGGACCGCATATCGAAGGGACGCTGTACATTAATAAATTGTCCCATGAGCAATTGCTGCGACCTGGCGGGGGGATTGATACGGTGATGGCTGGAGAGATTGGCGCATCCTGCAACATGGCACGCAAAGCCATATCAGAATTTGATTTTGATGCAGCAATGTTCCCAAATCTCATGGCAGCAATGGGGGTTGATGACACAACGATTCTGCCTGACTATCCCTATCGTGATGATGCCACTCTGCTTTGGAACTGTATTTTAAACTGGGTCGAATCATACATCGCAATCTATTATCATTCTGATCAAGATGTCTTGTCTGACCATGAACTTCAGGCTTGGTGGACGGAGGTCGCGGATAAGAAGAGTGGCGGCCGAATCGGTGGCATGGGGGAGCTGGGTACCGTTGATTACCTGGGAAAGGCTCTCACTCATCTCATTTTTATAGCATCGTGTCAACACGCCTCAGTTAACTTTCCCCAAGGGGATATTATGTCACTGGTAACGAATATGCCAACAGCCTTATATGCTGAGCTTCCCGCCCGTTTAGAGGGGTATCATGAAGAGGACATGCTTGCTATCCTCCCACCCTTACATGCCGTGCAGGCACAGCTCAATCTGGCAATTCTTCTCGGTAGCGTCTATTTCACCAGGCTTGGTGACTACGGCCTGCATTTCTCAGATCCACGCGTGATGCCTTTGCTATCGCGCTTTCGCAAGAGCCTGGAAGAAATAGAAGAGACGATCATGCGTCGCAATCTTGTTCGTATTCCCTATTGCCATTTGGGCACCTCGAAAAATCGGAATAAAGCTTGATTTAGCACCCAGGCGAGCTAGAATCAAGGCATCAAATCCGTGCCAGCCATGGGTCAGAGAAGTTTCTGGGATGAACAGCATAGAGTCGAAAAGCTT
>Ga0194129_10009744_pt1 | contig 10659 bp, 7 predicted proteins | sample TA2KigCa35mmetaG_FD_150862 | JGI IMG/M metagenome (GOLD analysis project Ga0194129, IMG submission 150862) | Freshwater microbial communities from Lake Tanganyika, Tanzania - TA2015038 Kigoma Deep Cast 35m | ecosystem: Environmental > Aquatic > Freshwater > Lake | place: Tanzania: Lake...
GGCGGTATCTCGTGGAAATATGCAGAGGGTACCCAGCTTCGTGAGTTGGTCCAGCGAGCAGACGGGTCCTTGGTGCATGCCCAAGATCCCATGACACCGGTGAGCGATGATGTCTATTTTATCGTACCCGACAAGTGCACCGAATGCGAGGGTTTTCATGAAGAGCCTCAATGTGCCGCAGTATGCCCGGTCGATTGCTGTGTACCTGACCCCGATCACGTGGAATCCAAGGCCACCTTGCTGGAAAGGAAGGAATACCTCCACGGATCATAACACTGAATTTCATTTGTTTATCCTCTGAAATTATACCATCCCCTTGAATCAAGTTTCTTCACGGTCTCCTAAAATAAAAGTTGGGATTCTATTCGGTGGAAATTCCCGCGAAAGGGAAGTTTCTTTTGCGGGAGGTCGGACGGTATACGATTTGCTGAACAAAAGCATTTTTGAAGCGGTACCAATTTTTGTGGATTCTTTCGGGCAATTGGTGGAATTGGACTGGCCCTTCCTGTACAAAGGAAGTATTCGCGACTTTTATCCATCCAGCCTTGCGATCCACCACCAGCCCTGGGCTTCGCTCTTTGAATCATCCAACGAAGGGTCTTCCAGGGGCTGGATGCCCTATGCCGAACAGCACGAAGAGGCTCACCTTCATGCAGAGGATTGGAGAAAGGCCATTGGGAAACCTTTAGCCTGGGAGGACTTATCCAGTCGAATTGATTTGGTCTTTATGGCCTTGCATGGAAGAAACGGTGAAGACGGTCGGGTGCAATCGATTCTGGATTTTTGGGAAATACCCTACACGGGCTGTGGGCCTCGAGCGGCTGCATGGGCCATGAACAAAGTCGCACAGCGTCACGACATGCAGGTTGCAGGTTGGGATGTTCCAAGATTTTTGTCCATACCCAGAGCAGATTGGGTGGGGGAGAATAACTCCGCAAGGGAACAATGGGTTGGGAAGATCATGACACAATTTCCAAACGGTTGCGTGGTCAAGGCGGCCAACCAAGGGAGCAGTATTGGTCTGACCTTGTTGCGAAACGTGGATGCCTTGGCCCTTGAAGAGGCTGTCGACAAAGCCTTTTTCACGGCCATGATCCGCAAGGCGGAATATCAGGAGGCTGGAGAAACGGCCTTGGATCGTTTGGCCGATTTTCGAACGGGTATCGGATTTCCTTTGAGGGATAGAACCTCCGGGGTGGTTTGGTTCTCGGCCACGGCTTGGGAACATTGGTTTCTCCATGAATTCACAGGCGATGCTTGCGAGTTGGAATCCTTGGATTCAGAAACCGATGTTTTGATTGAAGAAATCATTGTTGGCAAAGAATTCTCTTGCATTGTTTTGGAAAAATCAGACGCCACAGTGTCTGCCTTACCGCCCACAGAAATCACTTCTTCCCAAGAATTTTACGATTACCGCTCCAAATATCTTCCCGGCCTAGCACGCAAAAAAACACCGATTGATTTGCCGGATGAACAAATTCATCAAATCCGTGGGGCTTGTGAGCAATTGTTCAAAGACTTTGATTTCTCGGTCTATGCGCGCATTGACGGTTTTGTGACCACCACAGGTCGTATTTATTTGAACGATCCCAACACCACATCGGGGATGATGCCTTCATCCTTCTTTTTTCAACAGGCGGCAGAAATTGGCCTAAGCCCTTCCGCTTTTCTAACCTACATCATCAGTGCCTCCCTTAACGCAAGGATCCAAGCGAACCCAACCTCCATACGTTGCGTCAAACTCGCCGAACAGCTTCGTGAATCTCTTCATCAGGCGATGCAAGGTCAAGGAAATCGCAAGCGAATTGGGGTGCTTATGGGAGGATACTCCTCAGAAAGGCATATTTCGGTGGAGTCAGGGCGGAATATCTACGAAAAAATTTCATCGACCGAGGGTTACGAACCCATATCCCTGTTTCTGAGCGGTAACGCCCAGCAATGGGATCTCCATGAATTGCCCATGCATCTTCATCTGAAGGATCATGCAGACGATATTATGGCTGGCATTCATGAAGTTTCCAGGCCAAGGGTGATTGGGCAAATTCGCAACGATTTCAAGGAAATTCTGGAGACCTTCGCGCCCAATGCCTTGGAATTCGCAAGGCCCGTGGCATGGGAGGATTTGGCGAATCAAGTTGATTTTGTGTTTATTGCATTGCATGGTCGACCTGGCGAAGACGGGGCCTTGCAAGAACGATTGGATACCCTCGGTTTACCCTACAACGGATCGGGGGTCCAAAGCAGTTCCCTCACCATCGATAAGTTTCTAACCGGTGAATTGCTTCGTGCATCGGGCCTGCAAGTGGCCGAACAGCGCCGAATAACATCGGATGATTGGCATAAGGGATTTGACGAATCTTTCCTTAAAGCAGAAGGACGTTGGCCCATGATTGCCAAACCACTTGACGATGGCTGTTCCACCGCGGTCTTTCGTTTGACATGCCGGGAAGAATTGGAAGCCTATGCACAATTGACTTTCCGCGAAGATGATCAGTGGCCCTTGGAAGCGGCTACCTTGCTGAAGGTTCCCGGATCGGATGGGTTTAACCGTTCGAAGGCATTCTTGCTCGAGGAGTTTATATCGGGACGGGAAAACGAGTATTTCTTGGAAATCACTGGCGCCATGTTGGTTGCCTCCAAACCCGGAGGTCATCGGGATTACGAAGTCTTTGAGCCCTCCGAAAGCATTGCCGGCGAGGGAATCCTTAGCCTCGAAGAAAAGTTCCTGGCAGGACAAGGCACCAACATCACCCCAGCTCGCTTCGCGGTGGATCCTTTAGAACAACAAAGGATCATGGGTAGGGTGCAGGATACGCTTCGTAAGGCGGCCGAAGTAGCCGGTGTGGAAGGCTACTGCAGGATAGACGCCTTTGTAGGAATTCCCAAAGCAGGAGATATTCGTGTAGTGATCATCGAGATCAACTCCTTGCCGGGCATGACACCGGCCACTTGCATTTACCATCAGGCTGCACTCGCAGGGTATACCCCCCATCAATTTATTGAGCGTATAATCGCGCTAGGATTTGAAAGAAAACGAAACCCATGATGTCGCCTGTTCGCAAATTTTGGATACAATTCCTGGGCCTTAACTTGTTGTTGGTCCTTGGTATCTTAGGGGCATTGAACATGTACACCTCCCACGGTGAGGAAATAGAGGTTCCCTCTTTGTTGGGCAAATCGCCGGAAGAAGCCGAATCTCTTCTAAGGGCCTTGGACTTGGAAGCTGTGGTAACAGATTCCCAATTTACCGAAGGTTTCGACCCCTCAGCCGTGGTGGCGACAGACCCTTCGTCCGGAGTTTTGGTCAAAAAAGGTCGGAGGGTGTATCTGACCCTCAATTTGGCAGACTTGCCCATGGTGGCCCTTCCCCAGTTGACGGACTTGTCCTTGCGTAAAGCCACGCTTGATTTGCAAAACAAAGGATTCAAGGTTGGGCAACTGCTGTACCAGCCCGATATAGCGCATAATGTCGTGCTGGAGGGTAGGCGCAATGGCCTAAGCGTGGCTGCCGGCACCCCGCTAGCTCGTGGAACTGCCATTGATTTGGTTATTGGCATGGGCAATATGGATTCTTTGGTGGAGGTTCCTTCCCTGACCGGACTTACCTTGGACGAAGCTCGGATTTTTCTTGCTGAGTCGGCCTTGTCCTTGGGTTTCGTCAACTACTTGGGTGAGGTATCCGACAGCTCCAAGGCCCTTATCGTTCGCCAACGTCCCATGCCCGGAGGCAATAAGGGGATGATCAAGGCGTTGGAATTTGTGGACTTATGGTTGGCCGATTGATTCGCTGTCTTGGACTTGTTGGGCTCTTGTCGTTGGCAAGTTGGGTCAAGGTTATGGCCCAGGAGGGTATTTACCCTATTCGGCTTAACCCCATTCTTCGGGACCATCCTGCCCCAAGTGCAGCGGGTCCGTTTGTCAGGACTCAGCGAACCACCGACACCTTGGCTTTGCCCTTCGTGGATGACTTCTCCTATTCAGGATATTTTCCTGACCCTCAGCGCTGGGCTGATCGTCATGTTTTTCGTAACAACGATATGGCGATTCGACCTCCTGGTCAAGGATTTGTGACCTTTGATGGGTTGGATTCTATGGGTAGGCCTTACGACAACAGTTCTTTGTCCGCCTCGGGGCGAGCGGATTTTTTGACCTCGAGGCCTCTGCGCCTCGGAGGGTATGCCGCTGTTGATTCGTTGTTTTTGACTTTTGCGTATCAACCGGCCGGTTGGTCCGAAAGCCCTGAGCCCACCGACTCGTTGATTTTGGAATTTCAGTCCAACAGCGGGTCTTGGAACAGGGTGTGGCATGCGAGTGGTTCCTCGGTTCAACCATTTCGCTTTGCGGTGATTGGCCTAAGCGATCCGCAGTACCTCTACGATGGAATGCGTATGCGATGGGTCAATTACGGGTCACTTACTGGTTTGGTGGATTGCTGGCATTTGGATTACGTCTTCCTCGACGTTGGCAGATCAAGTTCGGATACCCTCTTTGATGATCTTGCTTTGGTGCAAACCAACGCAACGTATTTACGACCTTACCGCAGCATGCCGCTCAATCAATTTATGGAGGATACTTCCAGGTTCTTGAACCCAACCCACGGTGTATCGGTGGTGAACAACGGGAGTTCAGTGACCTACGATCGTTCTTACCGGGTCTTTGCCCAAAACGCTTTCGTTCCGTTGATCAACAGCAGTCCCTTGCCTTCTTTAACCCTGGGTACCTTAAGCAGTTCGGGATTGATTTTTCAGCGTTTTGCCGTTCCAACAAGCAGTGCGGATAGTCTGACCCTTCGAATTGAATACGTGGTGCAGGCCACTGTTGACAACCTACCTCGTAACGATACCTTGAACGAGAGCGTCAAACTGTGGAATGAGTTTGCTTACGATGATGGAACAGCCGAAACCGGCTACGGAATTAACGTGGTTGCCGGTTCTTGTGCGAATAAATTTTGGTTATCCAAACCCGATACCCTAAGGGGTGTTTGGATGTACTTCACCCAAGCTGCGGCCAATGCCTCCAACGAGCTGTTTGTGCTCAAGGTTTGGTCGCAAATCCAAGAAGGGGGTAGAGCCGCCACCGAGATTTTTCGATCGCCTATCCCTTACCGTCCTCGTTACGGAGATAGCATTGGGCATTTTCAATACTTTGCCATCAATCCCCCTTTGGTGGTGCAGGATTCATTCTATATAGGTTGGCAACAAGAAACTCCAGGGCTTATCAATATAGGACTGGATCGCAACGATACCTTGGTCCGATACAACCGTTGGTACAATACCCAAGGGATTTGGGAGGAATCCACCATTGCTGGTTCTTGGATGATCCGACCGGTCATGGGGGGACCTTTTCGTTATCCGGCAAACATCCGCTCTGATGAAAATACTCTACCTACCCAATGGTCGGTGGTTCCGAATCCTGTGCAGCCCTCCAATCCCGTTATTTACTTTAAAGGTCCTGGACAATTGAGCTCCGCCCAGCTATGGAATACGGCAGGGGTCTTGATGGGTCAAATTTCTTACGAAACTGAACTAGAATCGGAAAGGTCTTATGCCTTTGAAATCCCGTCCAGGGCCTTGACGCCGGGTATTTATCTGTTGTTATTAAAGGACTTTAACGGCGCCATCCACCCTTGCAAAATTCTCGTTCAATAAATTGCTTCCTATGTCTTCGAATACCATACCCAAGAATCCATCGCAGTCCCTAACGGTGATGAACGAATTGGTCCTGCCCAACGATACCAATACGTTAAACAATTTGATGGGGGGCCGGCTCTTGCATTGGATGGATATTTGTGCGGCGATTGCAGCCCAGAAGCATGCCAACCGCATTGTGGTTACCGCATCCGTGGACAATGTGAGCTTCAATCGTGCAATTCGACTTGGGAATTTGGTAAGTTTAACCGCCAGGGTAACCCGGGCCTTTCAAACTTCCATGGAGGTTCACCTGGAGGTTTGGTGCGAAAACATTCCTCAAGGAATCCGACATTTGTGCAACAAGGCTTACTTCACCTTTGTCGCGGTGGATGACGGCGGTATGCCAACTCCCGTTCCTGAACTGGTCCCTGAATCAGAGGAAGACCAAATTCACTTTGCAGGAGCCTTGCGCAGGCGGCAACTTAGGCTGGTTTTGGGAGGTCGAATGAAACCTAGCGAAGCCAACGAGTTGCGCTCCATTTTCGAATAGAACCCGGCCTAAACCCTCAACCTTGGCGGGTCGGATTAAGACCCCTCGAAGGGGGCGATATAGAGATCAATGCGCGAAATCCTTATCCTTTAATTTAGGATTGAGGCTACCCTCTTTGACTTGAAATTCAATTTGTTGAGGGCCCATGCTCATATTGACTTTGTGGGGAATCAAAAGCCCTTTGCCTATATCCCTGTAGTCGGCAAAGGAACTTGTGTTGGAAGCCTCTTTACCATCAGGGCCTTTGGAGCTGCGCACCGTTTGCACTTTGAGCCCTGTACGAAGGTTGTAGAAATGACTTTCGATATTCCCATTCAGGTACGTCCAATCCAGTCTTGCGCAGACCTCTTTGTTGAGAATGGCTGCTCCTCCCAACTTCAATTTACCGTTGGATTGAGCTAGCCACTCGATCTCCGGGCAAGGTAGGGCATCGAGGGCTTGCTGAGCGATTTCTTCGGCGTCTGCAGGCCGATCTCCTTGCATACTCTTGCGGGATAGCTTTCCATCTTTGTATAAATCGGATGACATCACCATGGAGCCGTTCAATTTGACCGTGGTCAAGGAGGTCAAGGGTTTGCTTTGTTTGATCTCGATTATATCCAGGTTCATGCCTTGCAGGGTGGCAGACATAACAGTACGCATGCTTTTGACTTTGGACCATGCTTTGGAGCCACCGGTGGCTTGGATGTACTGATTCAATACGGATTCCAAAGTCACATTGGCCGGTAATTTGATCGCGGTGGGGTCTTCGGTGACGTCACCGTTCCAATCCACCCATTCGATTTGGCCGTCACTGTCCAAAGCCTTGAGCTTAGGGCCTATTTCTGAACCTTTGCCCACGCAGATCACGAGGCAGTTTTGAGGTTGTATCATTTTACGAGCCATATCTTGGACTTTGGCCGCATCCACGCCTGCTAATTCCTGCAAATAATTCCGGTAATACGAAGGCGACATCTTGTAACGCTCCTGATCGATGTAAAATCCTGCAATGGTTTGAGGATTCTGCAGAGAGATCGAAAAGGTTCCGTTGAGATAGTTGAGCACCCCCTGCAATTCTTCGTTAGGAACCAAGGTATCTCGGATACGGTTGAGTTCGAAGAAGAATTCACGCACGGCGCTGTCGGTGACCGCATTACGTACTTGGGCATAGGCGCGGAATTGTCCAACCAAAGGATTCCTGCTAAGGGAAGAATAGGCACCGTAGGTATAACCGTGGGTTTCACGAAGGTTGTCAAAGAGTCGAGCATCGCTCGCCCCCAGGATGGTATTCATCACCGATGAAGGGATGACTTCGGGAGAACCGGGGTAGAGTTGCACCGTATTCGCAATTCGAATCACCGACTGAACGGCCTCGGGACGATCCACCACCACCACCCGAACGCCTTGTTGGGCCGTGGGTAAAGCATGTTTGTGAACTGGGACTGCGTTTTTGGACCAATTCCCCAAGTACTGCCGAGTTAGGCGCTCAGCAGTAGCCCTATCGATATCCCCAACAATGGCCAAATAAGCACAATTGGGCCTCAGGTACTGATCTCTAAACTGTTCACAATCGGTTAATTGAATGGACTCCAGTCCAGCGGAGGTCATGATTTCACCGTACGGGTGGTTCGCACCATACAAAAGTTTGGACAAAACTCGTTCGGCGATGGATTCGGCACTGCTTTTCTCGGTTTCTAGATTGGAAAGGCTTTGCTTGACCAAGCGCTCCAATTCACTTTGACGGTACTTGGGTTGGGTGAGCATTTCACCGACTAACCCAAAGACAGGTTCCATGTTACGACTAAGGGCCGAAGCGTAAACGGAGGTGGCGGAGGAGGAGAGGGTCAGGCCTAGCCGGTCCACGGCCTCGTCAAATTCTTCTTTGGTTTTGTTAGCAGTCCCGCATTTGATGAGGTCGCCGGTGATGTTGGATAAACCAGCTTTGGAGACTTCAAGTACGGGATCGTAGTCCCAGACCAAGGACAAACTAATGCGGGGGAGCTTGCGATTGGGGACCAAAAACACTTTGAGGCCGTTGTCCAATTCCCAGCGTTCGGCTTCGGCCCAGCGAATTTCAGGCGCTGGTTGAGGAAGAGGTTAACGCTACGATCAAGGGGTGTTTCCGCCACAATGGGTGGGGTAGGGGATACGATTTTCCCTTTATTGGACTTCGAAGTCGCTGAATTGGAGGGCTTAGCCTTGGTCTGTGCGTGGGCAGAAGAAAGGCCCGTCAAAGGATTGGAGGAGTTGCCGTACAGAAAGGCGAGAAAGACAAGGAAAAAAGTTTTGAATTTCATAACAATGGGTATGGATCGAAAAGAAATGGACAATGATATAGTAAAAGACCAGGGTTGAGTGAAATGACCAGGAAGGTCAAGGTTTAGGCTTGGGCATATAGTACAAGGTCACTTGGTTGCTTGAAACCAAATAGGTGTTGGCCACACGGCGTATATCCTCCGGGGTAACCTTCCGAAAACGCTCAAATTCCGTGTTGATCAGGTTGGCATCCCCATAAAAAAGTTCGTAGTCGCTCAACTGCTCGGCAATTCCCTGCACGGTTCCCAACTGGGCGACCCGATCGCTTTCGAGTTGGGTAAGCAATTTGTTTAGTTCGGATTGTTGCACGGTTTCTTCCCGAATCTGCCGGTATTCTTCCTTCATGGCCAGGTTCAAGGAATCCGCTGAAACGCCCATGTTGACAATGCCGTACATGATGGCTACCCCATGATCCACCATTCCCAGCGGAAATGCCCCAACAGCAACCGCTTTCTGCTGGCGATCTGCGATGGACTTCTGAAAACGAGAGGATGCACCCTGCGATAGCAAACTGGTCAGCATGCTCATGGGATAAAAGTCAGGGGTTCCTTGAGCAGGCATCTTGAAGGAATGGACTATTGCAGGCAATTGAATGTTATCGTAAACGGTGTCAATACGCTCTGCAGTCTGGGCGGGTTCTGCGGGATTGGGTCTGGGAATAGGGCGAGTAGATGTTGGAATTGTCCCAAAATAGCGGTTAACCCATGCTTTGACCTGTTCGGTACGAAAGTCTCCGGCGATGGAGAGCACGGCATTGTCCGGAACATAGAAGGTGCGGTAGAAGTCCATGAACTCTTCACGCTTGGCGGAGTTCAGGTGATCCATGGAGCCAATGACGGAACGGCCGTAGGGGTGCTGTAGAAAAGTGCGTCGCATGGTTTGATCCAGCAGTCCGCCATAAGGCGTATTGTCGTAGCGCTGACGTCGTTCTTCTTTGACCACCTCCCTTTGGGTTTCAATGCCTTGGTCTTCGATTTTGGCATGAAGCATGCGCTCACTCTCCATCCATAGACCCAGCTCCAATTGATTGGACGGCAAGATCTCAAAGTAGAATGTTCGATCGTAAAATGTGTTTGCATTGAGGACTCCGCCGTTGGTCTTGACCAATTTCATGTACTCTCCCCGTCCGATATTCTCGCTTCCTTCAAAAAGAAGATGCTCAAAAAAGTGGGCAAAGCCTGTTCGGGACGGGTCTTCGTTTTTACTCCCAACTTTGTAGGAAACAGTGACGGCCACAATAGGGGTTGAGCTGTCTTGATGAAGGATGACTTTGAGGCCGTTGGCAAGTTGGTATTTCTCGAATTCAATGACTTGCGCGATACCTTGCTGCATGCCCAATAAGAGAATTGCAAGAACCAACCCAGAAATTTTGGATCTGTAGTTTGAGATTTGGAGGTAATTCATCATTGGAAGAATTTGGTTGGGGAATAAATGGTCTGAGAAGTAAGGTTTTAGTTGGATGAAGATGGATCAATTCAATTTCATAATCCAGCCCCGCGTGTCTTGGATTTTGCTGGTTTTGATTTCGTCCAGCATGCGCCCCAGCATATTGGAATACGATCGGGTCTCAAGGGCTGGCAATTCCAAACGGCGATCCTGCACGGTGATGCTGGAAATTTGGGCCACGGTTGCTGCTGTTCCTGTTCCAAAAGCGTCTTTGAGCTCGTTACGGTCGTAGGCCGCGACGACTTCATCGATGCTGATTTTGCGAACTTCGACGGGAAGGCCCGCTTCGATGGCTAATCCGAGAATACTATCGCGGGTTATTCCTTCCAAAATCGTTCCATCGGCAATGGGGGTGACCAACGTGTCGCCAATTTGAAAAAACAAATTCATGGTCCCGGATTCTTCGATGTATTTCATTTCCTTTCCGTCCAACCATACCAATTGGTCGTAGCCCGCTTCCCGGGCATGCTTCAGCGGCAACATGCCTGCCGCATAATTGCCGGCAACTTTGGCAAAGCCGGTACCCATGGGGAAGGCCCTCACATACCGATCCGAGACCTTCACATGCAACGGCGCCGTGTAATAATTCCCTACAGGGCAATTGAAAATGATGAAACGGTAGGAATCGGAGGGCCGTATCCCCACATATTCATCGATGGCATACATGAAGGGACGAATGTAAAGGGAGTACCCGGGCTGACGGGGAACCCATTCCTGATCCAATTCCAAGAGGGCTTT